>Ga0209212_1000407_pt1 | contig 84969 bp, 96 predicted proteins | sample RifGroC2_FD_183996 | JGI IMG/M metagenome (GOLD analysis project Ga0209212, IMG submission 183996) | Groundwater microbial communities from Rifle, Colorado, USA - Groundwater C2 (SPAdes) (version 2) | ecosystem: Environmental > Aquatic > Deep subsurface > Groundwater | place: Rifle, Colorado...
TGTGTCTCAAAAGCCGTACCATAAATCCTCGTCAGCATTTTATTCTTCTCATCCCCATGCCAATAAGCTCCGGCCACCGAAAGCAGTTTAAATGCCCCTATTCCAGACACCGATTCCAAGTGTGGTCCGGAACACAAGTCTTCGTCTATTACCTTTCCGTCCGGCAATGTCATCCGATAAGTCGAAAGTTTTTCTCCTCTGCCGGCAATCTCTTCTACCCACTCCATCTTATAAGGGTTACCGGAGAATATTTTCCTCGCTTCATCTATCTCTAACTCTCGTCTTACCATCTTCGACTCGGATTTGATTATCCTGGCCATCTCTTTTTCTATAACAGGAAAATCAGCATCCGTAATTTTATCTTCGGTATCAAAGTCAAAGTAAAAACCATCGTCTGTCGCCGGACCCATCGCCTTTTTGAGACTCGGATACAGCTTCTGCATAGCCGTATGCAGTACATGTTCGGAGGTATGTCTAAGCTTCAGCATTTTCTGCTTCTTCTCATCTAAATTCGAATATTTTTCGTCTAGTTTTTTCGACATATTTTTCTCGGAACAAGCATCGCAAAGTCGTTATCCAATGATGAAAAGATTGCGCAAAGCGAAAAAGCACGGTTTCTCTGTACCCCAGAGAATTTTTCGCTGCAAGACAGGATGGATTTTGCGCTGGCAAAATCGCATTCCGTTTTTCAGAATGGATAATGACGACAGGCGATCTGTTCCGTCAATAAATAATAATTTTAAAACATCATCTTTCTTTTGTAACCTTGTTTTTCTCCAGACCTTCCTCCAAATCTTTGAGGAAACCTTCATTGTATTTACCGGTCTTCCTAAAATCACTGACTATCTCGTCCACCTCATCAGCTAATTTTACTACCATAGGCGGGTCCCTCTTAACCCTTAACGGCGGAAATAATACCCCTTCGCGTCCTGAAATATCTTCCATGAACCAGAAAAGTCTTTCAGAGTGTCCCCAGCCTGAAGTCGGTGGCATACCGTACTCCAGCATTTCCACAAAGTCTGCGTCGAGCATCTGTGCCTCCTCATCTCCTGCCTCCCTTTGTGCTTGCTGTTCTTCAAATCTCGCTTTCTGGTCTTCAGGGTCATTCAACTCTGTGTAACCATTCCCCAGCTCCGATCCGGCAATAATCACATGGAATCGTTCCGTGAGTTCCGGATTTTCCGGCTTACTCTTGGCGAGAGGTGACATAAACTTCGGTTCGTTGACTAGGTAAGCAGGTCCGGCAATTTTCTTGCGGATTATTTTCCAGCAGTTATCAATCAGTCGACTTCTGTTTATCGTTCCCGTCAACACTACCCCATTTTTCTTGATCACCTCCAACATCTCTTTGTCAGTAGACTTAAAAATGTCAATTCCCAGTTTTTCTTTTATTATTTCCACATAATCTATCTCTTTCCATTCATCGGCTAAGTCATACTCCATCCCTCTACTCACAAACTTGGTTTTTCCATAAACTTCTTTGGCGATATATCTAAAAAGATCTTTCACGAGCTCCATATTGTCTCGGTAATCGGCGTATGCCCAGTACCATTCACACTGGTAGTACTCGGGGAGATGTTCGTCATCCATGCCTTCATTTCGGAAGTTTGGACCAATGGTGTAAATCTTTTCAAATCCTGCCCCAATTAACCTTTTTTGAAATAACTCAGTCGAGATTCGGAGGAAAAAGCCCTGATCAATCGCATTCATATGAGTTACAAATGGCCGTGCGTCAGCTCCTCCGGTCACACTTTCCAGCACTGGTGTTTCCACTTCTATAAAACCCTTATCCTTTAGAAATTTTCTGGTCACTTCCCAAAACTTAGCTTTTCTCTCAAATCTCCTCATCTTGTCCGAATTCATCAAGAGATCCAAATACCGCTTGCGGAAGGCTTCATCCGGGTCGGTAATTCCCACCCATTTGTCTGGCAATGGTAATCTGGACTTAGTCAGAATCTTAATTTCCTTAACCTGAAGAGATACTTCACCCGTCCTGGTTTTGACGACAAGACCTGTCGCCTGAATAAAGTCGCCAATATCGAGTAGTTCCAAATCCTTAAATCCAATCGTTTGTTTTTCCTTATCGGTTGATCCCATTTCATCAGCGCGGATAAATAATTGAATTCTACCGCTTTGATCCTGAATTTGTCCAAAGATTAGCTTTCCATGCTCACGCCAAGCCATAATTCTTCCGGCTAGCGTCATCTCTTTCCCTTCGTATTTCCCAAAATTCTCTACCACTTCCCGATTCTCGGCCTCTTTTTCCGATCTGGCCGGGTACAAATCAATCCCCATTAGTTTCAGGGTTTCAATCTTTTTTTCTCTCTCTTTTAGAATTTCCTCTAATCTACTTGCCATAGCTCTATTCTACCAGTCACTACATCTTCTCCACCGTCTCAATTCCTAGTATTTTCAAACCACTCTTTATCACCAGCCCGGTCACGGCTACCATCAGCAATCTCAGTTTCTCCTCTTCCACTCCGATTACTCGATTCCGGTCATAAAAACCGTTAAATCTTTGCGACAACTCAAATAAGGTCTGACAGATTAGATGTGGCGCGAAGTTTTTAGCCGCGCTTTCAACCATTTCTCCTTCGCCAATTCTTAAAACTAACCACCTCGCCAACATCTTCTCGTCCTGATTCAAGCCCAACCTTACCTCCTGCAGGGCCTGGCCCTGCAGGCCAGCTTTTTCCAAAATTCCTTTAGTTCTTACATAGACATACTGCAAGTACGGTCCACTATTCCCCTCCATCGAAAGGGCCTCCTCCCATCTAAAATCATAGTCGGACTCGGGTGACCTTCGAAGTTCGTTATACTTCACCGCTCCCAGACCGATTTTTTCGGAAACGTTGTCACTCACTCTTTCCTTGGCGATCTTTTTTGCCTCTTCTCCCGCCCGAAAAATTAAATCTTCCAGCTTGATCGTTGTCCCTTTTCTGGTACTCATTTTCTCTCCGCTAAAGGTCATTCGTCCGTGAGCTACGTGTTTAAGTTCAACTCGTTGAGCGTCTTCCCAAAGCATCCTTGCCGCCTCAAACACTTGTCTAAAGTGCAGAGTTTGCTCGGATCCCACTTCATATACATAAAGGTCGGACTTTAAATCAAGCTCGTCAAGTCTTTTTCTGATAGTCGCCAAGTCCCGTGTAAAGTAGGTCGTTGTCCCATCGGCTTTCCGGATCATTGCCGGTGGCATATACTCTTTCCCGTCTTTTTCAAACTTTACGATCAAAGCTCCACCCTCGCCTTTTATAGCTACGCCGGTATCCAATGCCTCTTCGATAATCGATGGCATCATTTTTTCATAAGTACTCTCTCCATATTCATGTTCAAACTCCACTCTCAGTCTCCCGTAAATATCATCAAACTCTTTCATCGATACACCAATGCATTCTTTCCAAATTTTTCTGGCCGCCTCATCTCCCTTTTCCAGTCGTGCAAAGGCTTCTCTGGCCTTGTCTTTCAGCTCCGGTCTTTCTTCTATTCGTTTATTAAATTCTACATAAAGATCTTCCAAATCGGTAACACTCATCTTTGAAACATCCAGTTTCTTTTCTTCAACCGCCGCGATTATCATTCCAAACTGAGTTCCCCAATCCCCCAAGTGATTATCATTGGTTACCTCAGCGCCTGAATGTTTATAAAGATTAAACAAGGCTTGACCAATAATGGTGGACCGTAGGTGCCCCACCGAAAACCTTTTAGCAATGTTTGGTGACGAGTACTCCACCAGCGCTTTTTTACCGCTCATAAAATTGCTATCTAGACAACTGTCACCGTTTCTAAGCATTTCCTTTAAACCATCCACAAGCACTTCATCCTTAATCCAAAAATTAATAAATCCTGGCCCAGCAATCTCGATTTTCTCTACCACTTCCATCAATCTTTCATTTTCCGTCAATTTTTTTACCACCTCCTCCGCTAACTCTCTTGGGCTTTTGTCCATCTGTTTTGCCATTACCATCGCAATATTACTGGCATAGTCGCCCATTTTTTCATCCGCCGGATGCTCCACCGAAAAATTGGCAAGTCCAAAAACCTCCCCAATCGCTCTGTGAATTTTTAAAGCCGTCCTTCCCGTCGGCACTCTAATTCTTTCGGCAATCTTCGAAATATCTTTTTTAACTTTTTGTCTAAATTCTGTTTTCTTTTCTTCAATAACGACACCATCTATTTCCTGCTGAACTAATTTTTTCCCTGACTCAAAGTTTATTTCAAGTTCAGGATTGCTCTCGTCAATGTAGCAAACAGATATAGTTCCATTCAGTTTTTCTTTAACCTGATTTGCCAATTCCTCAGTTGCTTTTTTCAAAACACTGTCTTCAACAGCCACACAAGCTTCTGTCACCAGAATTACGTTTTGAGTCTTCTCTGTCAACATAGTTCTCTTCCCTTCTCGCCAATTCCATTTTCGACAGATAAAACCTAGATCGTCCATATAAGTCACCTCCCCCTTATCGCAAGTAATCACTTCCTCAGACCCCAGATAAATTCCCTTTTCGTCCCCAGTAGCAAAATCAAGTCGAATGTCTCCCTTCACCTTATCCAAGTCTTCACCTCCAAACGGCAAAATATATTTAAGTGAAAGCGCATTGTACAGATTTACAAGAGGATTAATGTCGGATAGTTCCTTTCCTTTTAAGACTCTTTTAAGCAGAGCCTCTACCGACGAGTTGTATTCGGAAGGTTTTGACCCAAAAGCCCGGTAGATCTCCCTCCAAGGAGCTATGTATTTATGACTTGACAATTCCACTCCAGACAATTTAATCTTAGCTTGTTCTTGCTCAGCTTTCAATTCGTCTACAAACAATCCCTGTTTAGAATTATCCACTCCCAACGCCACGACAACTCCAAGTCTCATGCCGGAGTATGTCTCAAATATTTTTTTATCGACTATTAATTTCATTTTTAAGCCCAATTCTCCTCAAATTTTATCACCTTCCTCAGTAAATCTCCTAAACCTACTCGTCCACCCTTCCTCAACAGCTTTTTCCTCCGCTTCCAATATTTGCTTTCTAGTCATTCCTTTTGTAATTTTTTTCGCATCTTCAGCAAATATCCCAGCTAAACTAAAAATATCACCGCTTCCATTCTTGGAAACTTTTCTCAACCTCTCTACTCTCGACTTCATAAGCTATTTTACCTCATAAAAAATCCCCCATTTCTGAGGGATCGTCTATTTCAAATCCATCCCGGGGCGGGCATGGCTTGCGCAAGCTTCAAACACCTAATTCTTTGAACTTCGGTCAAATCGTCAACCAGAAAATCAATCACCAATTTTGCGTTAGCCATCGGCGAATCGGTAAGATTCAAATACTGAACTTCGTTCCATCTAAAACCCAAATCCATAAGCACCTTGTACCTCTCGGTATATTCGCAGCACATCAAGGGGCTCAAAACTTTTTCCCAAGCGATTTCCTCACGTGAACCCAAATTTTTGGCCATTCCTACCTCCTCTGTCAAAGTATACTTCCAGCCCACATTCTACCACACCTGCAGGGCCAGGCCCTGCAGGCCAGACAAATATTTTTCGGCGTCCAGTGCCGCCTGACATCCCATCCCCGCCGCCGTCACCGCCTGTTTATACTTGAAGTCCACCACATCACCTGCCCCAAAGACTCCAGCCACCGAAGTCTGTGTCGGATAACCTTTCATCCAGTCAACTTTTAGCTCACCGTTAATCCCTGTTTTCAAAAATCCCTTCTCATCCAAATCCACTTGACCCTTAAATAATTCCGTTGCCGGAAAATGCCCGATCGCCAAAAACAATCCATCAACTTTCATTGTCTTGAGTTCTTGAGTTCTTGAGTTCTTGAGTTCTATCGAGTGCAACTTTTCGTCTCCTTGCACTCGGATCACTTCACTATTCCAAGTTATCTTAATCTTTGGGTTGTTCTTCACCCTCTCCTGCATTATCTTACTCGCCCGAAACTCTGATCCTCTATGAACTATCGTCACTTCACTCGCATATTTAGCCAGGGCCAAAGCATCTTCCATAGCCGCATCCCCGCCACCTACCACTACCGTTTTTTTATCTCGGAAAAAAGCCGCGTCACAAACGGCGCAAGTGCTCACCCCCCTACCCATTAGTTTTTCTTCACCCAAACCAAGCATTCTTGATGTCGCTCCCGTGGAAATTATGATCACCTTCGCTTGGATTTCTTTTTCGCTTACCCAAACTTTTTTTGTCTCACCGGCGAGCTCCACCTTCACCACATCTTCATATCGTACCTCAGCCCCGAAATTTTTTGCCTGAGCTTCCATATTCATCATTAGATCCGGTCCCATGATCCCCTCTTTAAATCCGGGATAATTTTCCACCAAAGTCGTATTCATCAGTTGCCCTCCAGCCTTCACTCCAGACAGCACCAGCACCGATAAAGTCGCCCTCGACAGATACAATGCCGCCGTATATCCGCTCGGCCCTCCGCCAACGATTACTACATCCCATTTTTTTTCTTCCGTCATTTTATTTAACGATCTTTTCAATCATTTGAGCATAGGCATCCTTGCCTCCAAATCCCACCTGTCGCGCAACTTCCTTGCCTTTTTGATAAAGGATGACCGTCGGGATACTCATTACGTTGTAATCTCCGGCCACTTTAGAATTCGCATCTACATCCACCTTACCTACCTTGATCTTCCCCTCATAGGTTCCAGCCAGTTCGTCTACAATTGGTGACACCAATCGGCATGGGCCACACCAATCGGCATAAAAATCAACCAAGACCGGCATCTCTGACTTAAGTACTTCCTCGTTAAAGTTTTGATCTGTAAATCTAGCTATATCCATTTTTTTATTATAAATATTAACTCAAAGGTATCTCTTTAATAGTTTAGCGTATTCCTCTTTATTACAACTATCCACCGCATCGGCCAGAAGTGACTTGGCTACACTTTTAAGCGAGCTCATCGAAGCCACCACTTGAGTCACCACCGCCTCACACTTCTTGTCCTCCGAAATCATTTTTTCAATCCCCCCCACCTGCCCCTGGATTCTTTTAAGCGCCACCTGCAACTTCTTTTTTTCTTCTATTGTCATTTTTGTTCTTGAGTTCTTGAGTTCTTGAGTTCTTGAGTTCTTGAGTTCTTGAGTTCTTGAGTTCTTGAGTTCTTATAATATACCCCCTACGGTATACCACTGTCAACTATTAAAACTTAAATGAGAGAAGGATAATGACCGTGGAAACTATAATTACAAACCATCGTTTTTCTTCTGTTCCCACCTCTCTTTTTATTTGCCAAAACCATTGTTCAAATCTCTCTTTGTTCCAAAAATAATCATAGATCAGGTCAAACGACAGATGTATTCCCATTCCCAGCATAAATCCTCTCCCAAAAGGACTGGTAATACTGGTTATCGTCAAAACCGCCAGTACCATCCAAACTATCACAAATAAGAAGCTCCTCATAATTAGTTCCCTCTGTTCATGTCGCTCATTCAGAATTAGATACAGTCCCTCATTAAATCTTTTTCCATCAAAAAGATCCTTCAATCGCTTCCCCAAAGCCTCCTCCGGTTTCATGAGAAAGCTATAAACAAATCGATCGGTGAAAACAAACAAAAAACCAATGATGGCTCCCAACAGCCACCAAAGTAGTCCCAGATCAAAGCTAAAGTTTCTGGTGACAATTTTCCACAAAATCAATATTGCTAGTGTCCCAAACAACACATACTGATGCAGTGAAATCTTATCTCTCATATCTTATTAATTCTAACACTGCTACGTTCCTCCTCTTTTATTTGCTTTAATTTCCACATAAACATCTTGCCCTTACTTCTGGCACCGGCATCCATGACAAAACTTTTTGCTTTTTCTATCAGCTCTCTCGGATTACTTTTTACAATCCGCATATATATCGGTGTATGGGCCGTATCGTCCAGGGCTACCGCCAATCTATAGGCATAGTCTTGCCACTCTCGACTGATTCTCTTCTGCTTGGTCTCATCCAGCTCATACTTATCCAAAATATTGGTCATCGAGTTGAACCCTAGTTTATTCATCGTTAACAATATTATAATGAAGTGAGTCTTCTTATGTTCAAATCTTCAAAATCCATCTCCAGTCTCAAAGAATTTTTTGTCACCTACAGGGCAACCCTAAAAATTGCTTGGGATATGGACAGATCTGCTCTCATAAAGATCACTCTTGCCAATGCCACTAAGGGTGCGCTAGTTTACCCAACCCTACTAGTAAGTAAAATGATCATCGATTCGGTCGTCAACACTATCACCACTCGCGATATTTCAAACGGGCTCAAAATCATCATCTTCGCCACCATCCTCGGTTGGTTAATCGATTCATTTTCTGGTTTACTCCAAGAAGTAGACTATGTCTATAGCTCCAGTCTTCCCCGTCTTCTTTCCGAGAAAATTCAAGTAAACATTTCTAGGAAAATCAATTTACTCCCAGTGACTACAGCCGAAAACCCTGAGATTAGGAATCTTCTGCAAAAAGTCATGAGCAACTCCGGACGCGCCGTCTGGTCTCTCGTCATTCCCATTTCCACCTTTCCTGAGATTATCTTCATCATCATCGCCACGGCCATTCCCATTATCACCTTTCAACCACTACTCATTATTCCCTCATTCATTCTCTCCATCCCCAACATGCTCATTGGCATCAAGTACAGCAAGGAACAGCACGCTCTTAGCACTTCTTATGCCCCCAAATGGCGCATTTGGGGAGCCTTGGAAGATTTCAGCATCAAAGGAAAGTACCTCTACGAAAACAAGATTTTAAATCACGTCAGTGTTCTCTTAAACCGGCGTATCAAAATGGCTACTGATTTTTTCAATGCAGACAAAAAAATCAACACCTCTCACGCGAAGCGCCGTCAATCGGTTGGAATTCCCTTGTCTCTCTACCAGACCGGCACCCGATTTTACCTTTACTATCTCGCCATTACTCAAGTACTCACTCTGGGTAGCGCTCAAATCACCAGTTCTGCCATTGAGAGATTTATAAACAACATTAGTCGCCTTATCAGACAAGCAAATGATATCTTCCAAAATTATCTATTTATTGCCGATTACGAAAAACTGATGAACATCGAAGAGGAAGATCTCTTGGTAGGACTACCCATGCCTGTCACAATTTCGCGAGGGATTGAGTTTAAGGATGTCTGGTTTAAATACGATCACTCCCCAAACTGGATACTGAAAGGCGTTTCATTTAAGGTGGACCCCAAAGACAACATCGCTATTGTCGGCGAAAATGGAGCGGGAAAAACAACTTTAATTAAACTTATCTGTCGCTTCTACGATCCCCAAAAAGGTGAAATACTTCTAAACGGACTAAATATAAAGTCCTACAACATCAGGGATTACCGCCATCAGCTATCAGCCCTTTTCCAAGACTTTGCTCAGTATCCTTTCTCTGTTGAAGACAACATTCAATTCGGCGATATAGATAAAAATAAATCTAAACTAGCAATTAGAAAGGCCGCCAAACTAACCGGAATTTCTGATTTTGTAAAATCCCTTCCTCTAAAGTACAAAAATCCTTTAGACAAAGAGTTTGCTGGTGGAGTTGAACCCTCCAAGGGTCTTTGGCAAAGAGTGGCGTTGGCTCGTATCCTCTATCGCAACGCCCAAATACTAATTCTAGACGAACCCACCTCCAACGTCGACCCAGAATCAGAGGAGCAAATTTTCTCGGATTTATTGAAAGTGGCTAAAGATAAAATGATCATTCTGGTCTCTCACCGCTTCAGTACGGTCAGGAAGGCAGACAAAATCTTAGTCTTGGAAAAAGGCGTCGCTGTTGAACACGGCAGTCACCATGATCTCATGAAACAAAACGGACGCTACAAAGAGCTATTCTCTCTCCAAGCCCAAAGCTACCAGTAGTTCATCTGCCGCTTCCTCCAGAATTTCATCCAGTTCTTCCAGCTCTTCTTTTCTAAATCTTTCCAGCACATAATCGGATCCGGTTCCTGTATAAAATGTTTCTTCTCTATTATCCACTCCGATTCTCACCCGCAAAAAATTTTTATCGGGCAGGCTAGACTCCAACGAGCTTACTCCATTGTGAACTTTCGGGCCGATTCCTTTTTGGATTTTATACTCTCCGAACTTCAGATCCAGATCGTCATGTACCAAAATTACCTCATCCGTTCCAAGTTTATAAAAGTCCATTATTTTTCTGACGGCTCTCCCTGACTCGTTCATAAAGGTTTGTGGTTTTACAAACATGATGTCTTTTTCTCGATAAACCAGTGCCTCAAACTTACTCTCCAAAGAAAACCTGGCCCCCTCGGAAAGCCTGTCCACAAACTCAAACCCGACATTGTGGCGAGTATTAACATATTCCTTGCCTGGGTTTCCTAGTCCTACGACGAGTTTCATGGTGACTCTATTCTATCCTTTATAATCTCTTTTGTGAAAGTCATTCTTCTCCTCATCTTGTTTTTAATTACCCTGCTGTACTTTCCTCTCAATCGTCAGGTCCCTAAGTTTAGTTTCAAAACCAAACTTGACTCCCAGATTCCACTTCTGCCCTGGACCGTCTGGGTCTATTTTTCTTACTTTCTATTTTTTCCCCTATCTATCGCTCTTACTTGGAACTCCAGATACGCGTCTCCTTTGTTGGTCACTCAGATTTTTTCCACTCTCATCGCTTCTTTAATCTGGAAAGTGTTTCCAAACGGCGTCATTCGCCCACTAATAAAAACTCCCACCAATCTCAATCACCGACTCCTCAGCCTTATCTACAAATATGACCGAGACTGCAACGGTCTTCCCAGTGGACACGTCCTCCAATCCTTCGTGGCCTGTTTCTTTTTGGCCCTGCTCTTTCCAAAAATTTGGGTTGTTTTTGTCCTTGTTCTTTTGGCTATTAGCCTCTCCACTCTCACCACCAAACAGCACTACTTTCTCGACATGATAATTACCCTATTGTTCGCCCCTCTTATTATCGAGCTTTCTTTGTATATAATTCCCTTATGAATGACATTCATAAACCATTTTTCTCTATCATCATTCCTGCTCTCAACGAAGAAAAATTCTTACCTCTCTTGCTTGGTGATCTAACCAAACAAACCTTTCAAGACTTCGAGGTCATCGTCATCGACGGTAAATCCGAAGATAAAACCATCGAAAAGGCCAAACTCTTTACCAACAAGTTACCCCCACTAACCATTTTATCGAGCGAGGTCAGAAATGTATCGGTTCAAAGAAATCTTGGGGCAGGAAAGGCTCTTGGTCATTATTTTATCTTCAACGATGCCGATAACCGACTCCCAGAGTACTTCCTTGAGGGTATTAGATACAATCTCCACGTCAAATCTATTGACCTCTTCACTTGCTGGTGCAATCCGGACTCTAATCAGAGCTACGACAAGACCGTTTCCACCTACCTTAACCTATTGGTTGAGACGGGATACCTTATCAAACAACCCATCGCCTTCGGGGCCATGATCGGTTGTCGCAGAGATGTCTTTAAGGTCATCGGCGGTTTCAATCCCAAAATAGGCTTCGCCGAAGATACCGATTTTGTCAGACAGGGATTCAAGAAGAAGCTGTCTTTTATCGTTTACCACGAGCCTCGCCATCTTTATTCTTTCAGACGATTTCGCCACACAGAAAAACTCAAACTGCTCCGGCAATATGCCATCCTCAACCTCAAGTATTTTACCAATCAGAAAGTCAACCAATCAAAAGAATATCCCATGGGCGGATCACATATAGATTACAATGCCTCAACGCCGGATTTTATTAAAACAGTTCTAGCCTCTTTCAAACACAATAAACCAAGTTCAAAAATCGTCGACAAAATTCGTGCTCTGTTAAGTCTAGAAGCAAATCTGCCCTAGGCGATCATCAGCTGTATGCCGATGAACATCGCGTATATTCCCATCAGCACTGCCCCCTCCCATCGATCAAGTTTGTGTTTTGACTTGGTAAACAGCCAAAACAGTCCCAAAACTATCATCAAAAACATCCCCGAGATACCTCTTTGTAGAGGATCGCTGTAGACAATCGGGCTAATAAAGGCGATTATTCCCAAAATAAGAGTTGAGTTAACCACTACACTTCCCAAGGTATTTCCCAAAATAAGAGAGGTTTCTCTTTTTTCCGAAGCCATCACCGACAGTATTAACTCCGGTAGGGTAGTTCCAAAAGCTATCACCACCAGCCCGACCCAAAACAGATTTACTCCCAAAGATCCTGATATTTTTACCGCCAAGTTAACCAGCATCCATGCACTAATCCCCAAAATGCTCAAGGCACAAAACAGTCCAATCCCCTGCATCGCGTGCTCCATCTTTGTTTTAAGTCGGTGAACGACTTTCTTTCTTCCCAAAAGTTTTAAATGTTTTAGCGGCACGCTCCCATTACCAATCGTCTTGTTTACATACCATAGATACAAAGTTATCAAAAGAACTCCGTCTAACCGGCTCAGACTTCCATCAGACAACAAAAGCCAGGGGGACATCGCCATTCCTACCGTCATCCACAGCTCTCTCTTTAAATATTCACCCACTATGGGAATACTCCCAAAGACAAGAGCCGCCCCACCAATAATCCAGCTCAGGTTAGCCAAATTTGCTCCAATAATATTTCCTAAGGCAATTTGAGGCTCAGATCGAATTGCCGCGGCCAAACCCACAAACAACTCGGGAAGTGATGTCGAAAACCCCACCAGTATGGTAGCCAACATCAGTTTATTGGTTTTTATTTCATGCGCCAATTTTTCAAAACTGTCCACCACCGCACCCGAAGACACCAAAATTATCAGTATCAAAAAAATCCCCCATAAAATATCCACCACCATGCTTTCATTTAATCACACTTTTCCTTCTCTTTCTTACTTCCACAAAAATTGGTACTAAAGAAACCACAATAATCCCCAAAACCAAATAATGAAAGTTCTCTTTAACTACCGGCAGGTTTCCAAACAGAAACCCACCACCCAAAAACAAACTCACCCAGGCAAATCCACCTACCATATTGTATTTAATAAAATCTCCATAGTGCATCTTACTTATCCCCGCCACAAAGGGAGCAAAGGTTCTCACTATCGGCACAAACCGGGCAAAAACGATCGCCCTTCCTCCATATTTTCTGTAAAACTCCTCCGCTTGTTCCAAGTATTCTTTTTTAAAAATCTTACTTCCTCTCTCAAACACACTTTTTTCAAACTTGTCACCGATCCAATAATTAACCGTATCTCCCACAATCGCCGCTACCAGCATCAAAGGGTAAAGAATCCAAAAATCAAAAGATCCCATGGCCGCTAGAGCTCCCGCCGCAAACAATAGTGAATCCCCGGGCAAAAAAGGAGTTACTACCAATCCCGTCTCCATAAATATCACCAAGAACAGAATCAGATAAGTCATTGTGCCGTACTGAGCAGTCACCAAAGCCAAGTTCTTATCTATATGTAGAAAGAAGTCCAAAATCATTTTTAAAATCTCCATAAAGCCATTCTAACCCATCAACCTCCGTCATTGCGAATCTCGTACTCGAGCTGAAGCAATCTCAAGCACCTCTTTCCAGGTAGTTGATTGCTTCGGGCTTTTGTCTTCACGGAACTTAACTAACCTGGGAAACCGGAGAGCCACACCTCCTGCGTGGTTTGGACTTTTCGTTATCTCGTCGGCGGCTACTTCCACCACCACCATCGGCTCCACCCAGACATCCGGTATCAGGGATCCGCTCACCAAATAGTCTTTGGGTTTTTCCTTAACCTCATTTTCACCCAACCTCTTTTTTAAATCGCGAAACTCTTCGTCCGTCAAACCAGTCCCCACTTTGGCTATCGAAACCCATTTCCCATCTTTCTTAATTCCGGCCAAAAACGCTCCTATCCCAAAACTTGTCCGCTTCCCTCTTCCCAAATAATATCCCAGTATCACCAGATCAAAAGTATCTGAGAGTTTTCCCGTTGTTCCCTCTGCCTCTTTAATTTTTACCCAGTTCCATCCTTGTCTGCCGGGAAGGTACTCTCCACTCCATTGTTTAATTACAGCCCCCTCAAATCCTTCTTCTAAAAATTTATCATGCAATTTCTGGATTTCCAGAGCGTCTTTGGATTTAAAATACTCATCGGGAACCAAAGTATCATTTTTCTTTATTATCTCAGTCAGAATTATTCTTCTTTCAAAATAGGGTTTTTCTACCAAGCTCTTGCCATCAACACTCAAAATATCAAAAACAAAAAACTTTAATGGTACCGATTTGGCCGTCTCTGCCACGTCGTGTTTTCGTTTTCTGGTAATAGTTAGCTGAAATGGCAAAATTTTTCCGGACTTTCGATCATATCCAACCGCTTCACAATCCAAAATAACTTCATCTGCCTTTATCCAGTCTTTCATCAAAAAAAGCTCCGGAAACATCGGACTCGACTCCTCCAGATTCCTCGTATATGTTTTTACCAAAGAGTCTTGAGTTCTTGAGTTCTTGAGTTCTTGAGTTCTTTTGAAGTGTATCTGCACCCTTGTCCCGTCAAACTTTCTTTCCACCGCTACTTCTCCCATCTTATCTACTATCTCTTGGTAATTATTTAACCGCTGACACAAAGCCGATACCACCGGCACTCCCGTCTTAACCTTAATATTTTTTAGTCCGGCGATACCTTTTTCCTTCACCACTTTAGCAATAAACCCCGGATCTGGATAAAGTTGAAAAGCGTTGTCCAGTCCTTTTCTTAAAGTCTTTCCGCCACTGGTCATCTGAGATAGAGCATCAAAAATAGTTTTCTCTGAAAATCCCAAACGTAATTTACCCAGCACCATCCTTGCAATAAATTTTCTCTCCACCGCCAATGTTGTCAGTAATAGCTCAGTCAGTCTTGCCACCTTTCTTTCTTGGCTTCCATTTCCACCCTCTTCTGCCATTATTTTGAGTTTTTCAAAAACTTCATTTATAGAATACTTCACCGCAGTCTTATTCTTAAACTCAAGCTCCTCCATCAACAAACCAACATCTCCTTTGGCTTTATATTTCTTTTCTACTACATTCTCGGCCAACCCCGAACCCTCAACTACACTCCTCAGCACCATCTTCACCGCCATATTAAATTCCTTGTTGTCAAAGTCAGGCCCCAGTTGGCCAAGAGTCAGGTAAATCCCTTTATCCGTTTCCTCCGGCTTCATTTTTTCAATCAATTCTGCCAACACTTTGGTTATCTCCAAGCGCGATGAAATCTTTTCCAGCTTCTCCAAGTAATCGGCAAATTCCTTAAATAACATATTTCATAGTATAGCAAGATGAAGTGCTTATAAGACGATGCCGGACTATGTCAATTCGGAGCGGAGGGATGCCCCCTGTATGCCCAGGAGCGAGCCGAGCACCGCAATTGATCGTAGTCCGAATCGGCTAAACACTTCGAACCGAACGAAATTTTTATCGATAACTTCTCATCTTCCCCATTACGTAGAGCGCCCCTTTGGTCTTCCCCTTCTTTTTAATCAGTTTTTTATCCATCAAGTCTTTCAGGTCACGCAGTATCGTATCGTCGGACACCATCAGCAGGACACTTCTAATCTCCTTAATGGTCATTTCATTTTTTATGGTCATCTCTTCCATAATGACGATCTCTCTTTCGGTTAAGGAGACTACCCTCCCCTTCTCGGACTTGAATATCGGTGTCTCACCCACTAGGTTTAATACTTTTATTTTTGTTTTTTCACTCGCCTCCTCCATCCATCTGGTAAAGTGTTCCAACCATATCGTCAAGCTTCCGCCATCTCTCTCTACGGAAGCAACGGCCAGCGTATAAATCTCTCTGTTTTTCAAAATTTCTTCTTCCGGTGCCCATATTTGTTTATGGTGGTATCCTTCGCTGGACAAGATCAAATGATTAAAACAAAGAGCGGTGATCAAGTTATTATTTACAAAGGGGCCGATCCTTACCAGCTCGTAAAGCATAGTCCCTGCTTTTAGTACCGGATGCAACTCATTCTTAGTCACACTGTTAAACCAGCCAAACAGATCCTCCATCTGGAAAGGAACCTCTACTGCCAAGGGGATCCCTTCTCGATTTTCGTACACCCCATCAGACTGTCTATATCCACCCAGTTCAGGCACTGCGACCAGTCGCTCCCCCACTAAAGTATTTAATTTAATTAGATCATTTACCCCGTAATCGGTTTGTTTAAACTTATTAGTTAGATAGGAGATTTGTTCGGAAAGTTTATTGGCATTCAAAAAATTTAACACTTGCTGAACATCTTTTTCTTTTCCCACCACTCCCGTTCTCAAAGCCACCTCCCCGGCCTTATCGTCCCTCTCCGGCTCGTCTTTGACTATTTTTGCCACATCATCTGTACTCAAACCATTTTCCACAAAATGAAACACACTGTAAATTCGTTTTACCAAACTCTCCAGTCTAAGTCTCCCCTCCCAATCCACCTGCAACTGAGCCAGTTCAATGATCTTACTGTTTACTTCAATATTTATTAGACTGGAAAGAATCTTGTTTGTTATCTGATACGACGGAGAAAACATAAATCAATTATCGCATTTTCTGCGGAATATCACAAGTTATTTACCGCCTCTCCGTATATTTCTGGCACCATATTTACTACATCATCAGCGTTAAACATATAGCCTTGCCGTTCGGCCAACTTTTCTGCCGCTCCTTTTACCAAATATGAGGCCGCCGCCGCGGCAAATATCGGTTCGTCTTTGGCCAAAAACCCCGCCAACACACCGGCGATCGTGTCCCCGATACCGCCCTTCACCAGTCCGTCATTTCCTCCCAATATTTTTACGACTCTTTCACCATCGCTTACTATCGAAATTTTATCTTTCGTCAAGATTACCAGGTGATACTTTTTAGCCAGTGATAGAATCTGTTCACCTCTTTTTTCAATTTCCTCTTCTATTTTTTGACCAAACATCATCTCAAACTCTTTATCATTTGGAGTCACCACTGCTCCTCGAGGCATTTTTTCTACACTTACCACTTGCAGGGCTCCACCGTCGATCACCCATTTTCTGTCGGCATGTTTATCAAATAGATCTTGACACCTTCTTCTCGTCGCTTCTCCCTCGCGGTCACAAACAAAGTTCTGTTCTTTGATGTGGCTCCTCATCATCCCCGGTCCAATTAGTACCGCATCAGATTTGGCAATGTAGTTTCCGGCTTCCTCGTAAGGTACCCAAACAAAGCTAGACAGCCCTGTTTTGATTTTATCTGCCACCTCTTTATCTTCGTCCGGTGTCGAAAAATAAACCATCCCCGCAATTCTAGCCGCCCCTCTCAAAGCCAGTAATGGTGCGCCATGAAACAGTTTGCTTCCTCCAATAATGGTCACTTGTCCGGCGGCATGTTTGCCGACGATATTTTTCAGCGTCTTACTGTCCTCAAACCAGCTTTTATCAAATGTTTCAATCTTCACATCACCAATTTTACTCCTATCAGGGCCAGGCCTTATAGGATCCCCAATCTTCAAGGCCTGGCCCTAGAATTTCACAAGCATTATAATAAAACAATGAAACTCAAAAAGAAACCCGTCAAACCACTTCCACACGCCGTCGCCACCCAGGTTATCACTCTCATTTCTACCTCTTTCGGTCTGGTCGCCGCTCTAGCCTGGAACGAAGCCATTAAGGAGTATGTTGAGGTCTTTATCAAGCCCTATTTTGCCAAAAGTTCCGGAGTCATCTCCCTTTTTATCTACGCCATTGCCATTACGGCCATTGCTGTTCTTGTTACTATTCAAGCCACCCGCATTTTGGAAAGAATCAACTCTAAGAAAGTCTGATCGTTTTTGCCTTCTTAAACATTTTAGCGTCCCCTTCATCTGCGGTGGTCACCACCACCTGCCTGCCGGACATTACTCTCAGTACCTCTCCTTTATGCGTCTCGTCCAGTTCGGAAAAAATATCATCCAGTAGCAATAATACTTTTTTGTGACTTTTTTCCTCCATAAAATAAATCTCTCCCATCTTTAAAGCCAGTACCGCCATTCTTTGTTCTCCCCTAGAACCGTAGGTGGCTAAATCGCGACTTTTATCTTTAATTAAGAAATCATCTTTGTGCGGGCCTACCAAGGTGTATCCCACCGCCACCTCAGCCTCTTTATATTGGCTAAGCCTGGATTCACTCACCGCACTCATGTCATAAGCCATTTGAATATTTTTAAACAAATCGCTTTTTTTAAACAAAGCATTTATATATTCAATCAAATCTCTTCTTTTGTCGGAAACTATCTGGCCGTGTCGAATTAAAAGTCCATCCCAAAAGGTCAGTGCGTATCGACTGGCAGATCCATCACGGATAGCGTCAAGAATCTTATTTCTCCTCCGCAATGCCTGCTCATAGGTGGACAAACTATTCTCATAGACCTTGTCTACCTGTATCAGAAGACTGTCCAGAAACTTCCTTCTCGGACTCGGAGATCCACTAACGAGCTCGACATCCTCGGGCCGAAAAAGCACTAATGGCAGTAGTCCTAATATGTCTCGTCTTCTTTTTGATACCCCATCTACTAAGTACTTTCTTTTGTTGACCATCTTGCCCATCACCATTCCTCCGTTTATCATTACCTCCAAAGTCATTTGATCGTCTTTTGCTAGCTGAAGATCTCCCGCCACCTTCCCCAGTTCCTGTCCAAAAGTAACCATCTCTTCCGTTCTCTTCGCCCGAAAGCTGTCTCCGACTCCCAAAAGATAAATCGCTTCCAAAAGATTTGTCTTTCCTTTGGCATTTTCCCCCACCACCACATTTACTCCAGGCGAAAACTCGAACACAGCTTCTTTATAATTTCTAAACTCGCTCAGCCTTAAGTTTGTCAGCATTTCTACCCATATTCTACATCCTTATCCCCGCATTGCTTTATTTTTGACAGCTTGGGCAGAAGAAAGTTCCTCGTCCTCCCAATTTTATCTTTTGAATTTTGCTCTCACAATCCCGGCACTTCAGACCCTCTCTTTTATAAACCAAAAAATGATCTTGATAAGTTCCACCCAGTCCTGAAACTTGAACATAGTTACTGGCACTGGCACCTCCATACTTAATTCCCAGATTAATCACTTTTACGATGGCTTTGTGAAGTTTACTGACTTCTTTTTTTTCTAAAGTGTCGGTCTTTCTCTCCGGTCTTACCCCGGCCATAAATAAAGCATCATTCACATAGATATTCCCCAGGCCGCCAATTTTGTTCTGATCAAGCAAAATTAGCTTTATCGGTTTTTTAGTCTTCTTTAATGAATTGAAGAGATAGTCTTCTGTGAAATCTTTGTCTATTACATCTGGAACTTGATACCTAGAGTTCTTGAGTTCTTGAGTTCTTTCTACTAGTTTCATCCATCCAAACACGCGCATGTCGTTAAAGAACAGTTTTGACCCGTCATCAAAAGTCCACACTACTCGGGTATGTTTACTGTGCAAGCCATTCACCCAGTCCGCCGTCGGATGCCCTCCAGAAACTCTCATCTCCCCATCTACAAATACCAATTGGCCGGTCATTTTTAAGTGAACTGTTACCATCTTCTCGTGGTCTTCAAACGAAACCTCGATTACTTTCGACTTTCTTTGTATATCCTTAATCTTCCGGCCGATCAGCGACTTGGGATCACCGGCAAAACTTTTTGCCCGCAACACTTCGATCTTAGAGATAGTTTTCCCAACAAGGACTTCTTTTAGTTGTCTTCTAATGGTTTCCACCTCCGGTAGTTCAGGCATATTACAAAACTTGCCTCGGGGTAAACAATATCCACCCGGCAGAAACAAAGCACAAAATCGCGATTGTTACAAACAAAAAATTAAATCCCAAACTACTGGCAATAAAGCCGCCAATGATAGTTCCTAGAGCCATTACCAAGTTCGACACCATCGCCCAGTCAGAAAACTCCATTACTTCTTCTTTTTTATCAATATGTTTGGCAAACAAAGCTCCAAATGTCGGAGTTCCAAGCGACTCAGCCAAACCAAAAACAACCTGCGACAAGATTAACAACAGAGCGCTGTCAATAAAAATATAGCTTAAAAATCCCAAGCCTCGAATAATATAACTAACCACCAACATTAGTTCCATCTCTTTTAGCATATCTCCCCACCTAGCGACAAATAAAAGAAATAAAGTCGTCGATACGTAAAACACTGCCGTTGATACGCTCACCAACAGGACTCCTCCTCCTATTCTTTGAACATAGACAGCGTAAAGTGGCCCGAGAAGCAAGGCCGCAAACACATAAAGCGAGTTACTGATAAACAACACCTTCAAGGCCAGATTATTTCTCATCCACGACCATCTTATCAATTATTTTCCTAATCTTTTTTACGAAGTTGTCTCTGGAAAATTTTCTGGCCTGCTCTACCAGTTCAGCTCTGTTCCATTTTTTCGATTCAAACTTTTTCATCGCCAATTCCAATGTTTCCGTATCCGTATTGTTTATTAACAAACCGGTCACCCCTTCCACCACCGTCTCTTTAAATCCCCCTCCGTTAAAAGCGATCACTGGAGTTCCGGAAGCCATCGCTTCCACTGGTGTAATTCCAAAATCCTCATCTCTGGCTAGAGCAATAAACCCCTTAGCTCCGGCATAGAGCTCGCCCAGTCTTTTATCGTTTACTCTTCCTAAAAGCTCTACTTCTCTAATCTTCCTTAGCTGTTTTTCTATTTGAGAAAATCCCACTGACTCTCCTACAATTTTTAGTTTAAAGCCGGTCTGTCTGGCCGCTTTGGCCGCCTCGACCAATCCCTTGGCTCCCACCAATCTCGAAACAATTAAGAAATAATCCTGTTTTTTTACCCCCTCACTTTCTCGGATAATTTTCTCAACATCTATTGGTGGATAGACCACTTCCGCTTCTTTTCGATAGAATTTCCAGACCCTCCTTTTTACGTTTTCGGAGTTCACTATCCACTTATCAACTCTTTGGGAGGACCAAAAATCAAAAATTCTTAAGAAGTGATTAACAATCACTGCGTAAACTCTCACTATCCAAAATCTTTGTAAATTTATGCTCGTTTCATATCCGTAAAGAAATCTCGGTGGAGTGTGGCAGTAAGCCACTACACAAGTTTTTGGGGAGACCTTAAAACCTCTGGCAAAATATGAGGAACAGGAAGTAATTACCAAGTCATAACTAGACAGATCAATTGACCTCCAAATTAGCGGTACCAGAAATCTCAAGGGGCTGTACAGGTTAAAGCTTTTTATTAGCCAACCAAACGAGCTTTCGATAATTTTTCTATCGGCAAACTCTTTATCACAGCTGGATCCGGATACTTTGAAAGCGGTGTAAATGGGTACTTGAGAGTACATCTCGGACAACACTCTTAGCACTCTCTCGGCTCCTCCAAACTCCTTCATAAAGTCGTGTACCAAAGCAATTTTCATATAAATATATCCTGGATTTCTTTCTCCCAGGAATCTTTAGGTAGTTTACTAATCAGACTCTTAAAGTTCAATTCCTCAAACAAAGACAGGGCTCCGTTTTTGTCATAGTTAGTTAACAAACAATCGTCCCAATCGAGTTTCAATTGTACGTCACAATTTATTTCCGCTAAATGGAAACTTTTTTCAGCCATTTCCTTGTCCGACGACAACATGGCTTTCACTCTTGGAGTAATCTTTATGTCATTAATATTTTTGTAAATATTTTCTAGATTTCCAAACTCTTGAATTAATTTGGTTGCCGTCACTCTACCCACCCCTTTAACCCCCGGAATATTATCCGAGGCATCTCCCATTAAACTTTTCAAATCAATTATCTGTTTGGGGTTCAAGCCGTAAACCTCTCTGACTTTGTCCTCATCAAAAACCACCGACTGGCCGTGATGATTCTGGATCGGTAGATAAACAACAACTTTTTTCCCTTTAATTAATTGAAGTGAGTCTCTGTCTCCCGTCACAATTACCACCTGAGTATCCTCATCTTGAGTTCTTGAGTTCTTGAGTTCTTGAGTTCTTTCGAATGCCAGCCTTGAGATCGTTCCGATAATATCATCCGCTTCAAAACCCTCGATGCCATACTGAGGAATATTAAGTTTCTCCACCACTTCTTTCGTTCGGTCTATTTGTGTCGCCAAATCCTCATCCATCGGGTCTCTGTTGGCTTTGTAAGCTTCAAACTCCTGTTTTCTAAAAGTGGGTCCTTTAAGGTCCCAAGCCACCGCCACGTGAGTGGGAGACAGTTTTTCCAATACCGACAACAGCATCGATGAAAAACCATATACCGCATTTACCAGCTCTCCTTTGGGTGTCGAAAGTGGCGGGTAAGCGTGATACGCTCGATGTAGCAAAGCGTTACCATCGATGAGAATTAATTTCCTCATTTTTCGTCTACAGATGGCTTTATCTTTCCAACAATCTTCTCAAACTCTTCTTGCTCAATCGTCTCCACTTTCATCAATCTGTCCACAATTTTATCCAGAATTTTTCTATTCTTCTTGATTACACTTTCAGCCAATTTATAGCCATCGTCTACAAATTTCTTAATTTCCAAGTCTACCTTTGCCTGCATCACTTCAGACAGTCTAATGCTGTCTCCCGCACCATATCCCCAAGCATTGGTATCTATTGTTTGATTAAGAGACACCGGCCCCAGCTCACTCATACCAAAATCTACCACCATCCTTCGGGCTAATATGGTTCCTCTTTCAATATCACTGGCCGCTCCCGCCGTGAGCTCATTAAAAACGATTTTTTCGGCCGCTCTACCACCCAACATCATCGCGATTTCATCTTTCAATTCAGACAAGGTCTGCTGATATTTATCCGTCTTGGGTCGGCTCATGGTATATCCCAGGGCCATTCCTCGAGAAACAATGCTTACTCTGTGAATCGGATCTGTCCCCAGCAACAAGTGGCCTACCAAGGCGTGCCCGGCTTCATGATAGGCCGTCATTTGTTTTTCTAGCTTAGACTGTAATCTCTTTTTTTCCGGACCCATCTTAACCTTCATGGCCGCCTCTTCAATATCTTTCATTTCAATTTCCTTTTGACTATCTCGTGCCGCCAGTATGGCCGCTTCATTAAGCATGTTCTCGATGTCAGCCCCGGAAAAACCAACCGTTCTCTCCGCCACCTTGGTCCAGTTAAGATCTTTTATAAAGGGTTTTCCTTTTTTGTGGATCTCCAAAACAGCCTTTCTGCCGGCGATATCCGGAAGGTCTAGAGTTACTCTGCGGTCAAAACGTCCCGGCCTAACCAAAGCTGGATCCAGTACATCAGGTCTATTCGTGGCGGCCAGTACTATTACATTGTCCGATTGAGTAAAGCCGTCCATCTCCACCAAAATCTGATTTAAAGTTTGTTCTCGCTCATCATGACCACCAAAACCCCCACTGCCACCTCTAGTTCTACCGATGGCGTCTATTTCATCGATAAAAATTATCGACGGATTGGCTTTCTTAGCCGTATCGAACAGGTCTCGCACCCTGCTGGCTCCCACTCCTACCAACATCTCCATAAACTCCGATCCAGCCATCGAAAAGAAAGGCACTCCGGCTTCACCGGCCACTGCTCTAGCCAGCAGTGTTTTTCCTACTCCGGCCGGACCGGTCAAGAGAACTCCCTTGGGAGTTCTGGCTCCAAGGTCGATGTATTTCTTGGGATTTTTCAAAAAATCAACCACTTCTTCCAGCTCTTTTTTGGCTTCGTCCACTCCGGCTACATCCGAGAACTTGACGTTTTGTTTTCCCTTAGCAAAGAGTTTGGCCTTACTTTTTCCGATACCAAACATGTCCGCTCCCCCTCCCTGTCTTTTCATCATATAAAACATCAATAGTCCAAACCCAACTATCGGCAAAATCAAAGACATTACATTCCAAAATGAATTTATCAGATCTTGAGATACCACCTCCAGTTTTATTTTACCCTCATCCACGCCGGCTTTCTGCAATTGATCCATAAAGCTAGCTCCTTCCTCTTTACGGGACATACCGATTACTTGTTTACCGTCCAGCTCCTTTGGGTACAAAAGTATAAGCTCTTGTCCTCTTATCTGAACCGACTCAACCTTGCCTGCTTTTATTTCGGCGATGGCCGTCGATAAAGGAATTTCTTTTACTACTCCTGCAGAACCCAACCAGAACTTAATCAGACTTGGTAGAAAAAGAAATAGTATCAATATCCACATCAGAACTCTTCTTAAGTTCAGATTAAATCTGAATTCAAACTTCTTTGTCTGTGGTTTAGTTTGTTTTGCCATCTTGAACTTCCTATCTTATCACCGTTCCTGGCTCAACCGAGTCCGGTAAAAAAATCATCACTGCCCCCGTTTCTCCGTCAGCCATGATGGCCATGCCTTGTGACTCCTCATCGCCCATCTTCTTGGGAGTCAGATTAATAACCACCGGAATAATTTTACCTACTAAGTCTTCCGGTTTGTACCATTTACGAATTCCCGAAAACAGAACTCTCTTCCCCAGTTCTACTCCCAAATCCACCTCGTATCTAATTAGTTTATCGCTCCATTCCGGCGCACTCGCTTCCACTATCTTCCCGGCTCTTATATCCAGTTTTCCAAAGTCACCGTAAGTAATCAAATCTTTCATTTTATTTATTCAAACCGTTTATTATTCCTATCGAGGTGTAAACCTCTTTTAGTGTCTCGTTGGCTACCATCGCCGCCTTTTCCGCTCCTTCTCTCAATATACTTCGCAACCCTTCTTGATCATTCGCTAGCAATTTCCTTCTTTTCTTAGCTTCGTGAAACATCCTTTGATGCGCTACGATCAGTCTTTCCTTAACCTCCACGTCACCAACCATTCCCTTACTGTATCTGTCTTTTAAATCATTCACCTCCTCCTTATCGTCATTCAGTAGGTCATGAAAAATAAACACCGGATTACCCTCCACTTTTCCCAGATCGGTCGCTTTTTTTCTATTCGGATCCGTAAAACTACTCATTATCTGCTTGCGAATAATTTCATCATCTTCAAAAATTCCAATCACATTTCCGAGACTCTTGCTCATTTTCCTTTCTCCATCAGTACCCACCACCCTACCGGTCGCCTTTGAGATCATAGGTTCCGGCAATACCAGTATATTTCCATATTTGTTGTTGAATGATTCTGCCATATCCCTAGTAATTTCTACATGTTGTCTTTGGTCTTCACCGACGGGAATAGCCTCAGGTTTATATAACAGTATATCGGCAGCCATAAGTATTGGATAATTGAACAAACCCATATTGATCGATTCGGATCCGGCACCCTTCTGCAATTTATCTTTAAAGGCGTGCATTCTCTGCATGTGACCATAAGTTACGTAATTTCCCATAACTACAGCCATTTGAGAATGGGCGGGTACATCTGATTGTCGAAAAAATACGCATTTCTGGGGGTCAAGTCCCAAAGACAGATAGTCCAAGATCACATTTTTTATGTTTCTTTCCAAATCCTCCTTGTCTTGAACCGTGGTCAGAGCGTGGAGGTCAGCCACAAAATAATAAGTCTCATTCCCGTTTTGAAGCTCAATTTGAGGCTTAACGGCTCCAAAATAGTTGCCAATATGCAAGGCACTTCCACTAGGCGTTATACCGGACAAAATTCTTTTTTTCATAGTAGCAGGGACGGGGGTCGGACCCGTGACCTCGCCCTTATGATGGGCTTGCTCTACCACTGAGCTACCCTGCCATTACCGTTTATTTTATCACGCATTAGCCTCAAGTCCGTGTCAACCCTTCGATCAAACCCAGAACCAAATAATTTAAATCCGTACTTTTTTTGACTATCAAGTTTAATGTCCCAAAATGCTCCTCTGTATTTTCATATACCTTTGAGGAATTTACTTTTTTCAGACTAACTTTACGAAACTCATTTAGCGGAATTCCGGTAACCTCAGACCAATATTGTTCAACTTTGGCAACCCTATTTATATGAATCTGGTTGACTCCGACCTTACAATAGATGTCACTTCTTGGAATATTCAAACAATCGACTAACCATTTAATCATTAGCTTTATCATCATTGGGTCTGAATTAGAAAACACCAACCTACGGTTCTTCTTGTTTCCTTCTGCCCAATATAATGCCACGCCTGCAATGAATATGTCTCTTGCACTCATTTGTCCAACTAATTTTGCTCCCCTCTGCATATTTCTGGATAATCTCCTCAATCTTTCTTCTCTTATACTTTTCCATGCCTTCGCTCGTCCAACCGCACCACCTTTTTTATCATCCTCGATTAACTTATCTTGCTGTTCTTTGGTTAGCACAATATCTCCACACCAAAGACTTACGGTGCCTTTCGAAACGCCGACCATATTCGCGATTTTTCTTATGCTAATTCCCTCCAGTCTCATTTTTCTAGCTTCGAGCCTCTCTTTTGATTTTGCCATCCACATTCATTTACCCATATATTACCCGAATTGTCAAGCTCACCCATCCGTGATAAAATATGGGTGTTCGTTATTTGCGGGTGGAAGGTAAGTATCTTGTCGGGCTCATAATCCGACTTAATTAGGGGGCGGAACCCTAGACCCGCAACAATTTCCACCACTTTTCCCAGTTATGCTCAGGCAAACCAGGCTCTACCTCGTCTACAGTTCTCAAACTCCCTTTCTTAGGCATGACTACGATCACCTCTCCCACCTTTTGCATATTGAGTTTCTCTCTAATTAGTTTTTCTATATAAGGTTGGGTTTGAACCAGTTCCAGTTTCTGTTTCAAGTTACTTTGTCGTGCCTCCTCAGCCGTCAATCTTCTTTCCGACTCGGTTATTCGGTTAAAACCGGTTCTTATTTGCCACACATCCTTAGCCAAAGAAATAATTATCAACCAAGCTACGACCAAAATAACAGCCTTTAACCAGCCTATCTCGTGCCTATCGCCATTACCACGATTAGCCACTTGCATTTGCTAGACCTAGAGTGTTATAATTAGCGCCATACATAATTAAAGTATCTAAAACCATGGAACAAACCGAGCTAAATATCAAACAGGCCGTTTCGGCCTTCAAAGCCAACCTTGCCAAGCAAGGCCGGGCTTCTGCTACTATTTTAGCTTACTCTAAGGATATCGAACAGCTGGCCGACTTTGTCGCCAAGTCAAACATCTTGAACCTAGATGAGGTCACCAAAGATCATATCGACGCTTTCAAAGCCGATCTGGCCGAAAAAAACTACACCACCAAGTCAGTTTCCAGAAAAATTAACTCCATCAAATCCTTTTTCTCCTATATTGAGTCCCAAGGCCTCATCACCGAAAACCCTTCCGTTGGAGTTTCTCACCCCAAATACGACATCAAACCTCCTCGGCTCTTAAACAAAATCGAGTATCGCGCCCTTCGTGACACTTGCAGAGAGGATCTTAGAATGGCCGCCATTGTTGAGATTCTTCTCCAAACTGGGATGCGTATCTCTGAGCTTGCCAATCTAAAAATTTCCGACATTGATGGCCACACCCATCAAATCACGATCCGTGCCTACGAATCACATCCGGAACGTATCATTCCCATCAACCAGCCGGCCAAAGAAGCTCTTGATCGATATCTTACTGTTCGTCCCAAAAGCGCCAACACCAATGTCTTCATCACCAAGACTGGCAACTCTTTCTTAATCAGAAATATCCGCTCTAATCTTGACCGATACTTTCATCTTGCCGGTATCGAAAAAGCCAAGGTCAATGACCTGAGACACACTTTTATTGCCCAACAGCTCACTTCCGGCAGTCCCCTAGTTTATATCAGTAAGCTCGTGGGCCACAAAAGACTCTCCACCACCGAAAAATATCTGGAATTCATTTCCGAAAAACCAGCTAAGGATAAACCTAAGATTGTTGACCTCTAAGTCCTTTTGGTCAGCTTCCTGATAGTGTCCAGTGTTGTCTGAGATAAAAAACCCAGAACGTCTCCCATTTTCTCTATTGAGCCTACGGCCATCGCTAGCCAGCCCGAAGTCGATCTTCTGGTATCTTCCAATATGACAAAGGCATTCTTAACCCCCGAAATCTCCAGTGACTCGCCGGTTATCTCATCTTCAAGATAGACGGTGACGGGGTTTCCGGTTTTCCCCAGCTCCAAGTTTCCGCTGATAACCATTTCTTGTGGCCAATTGTTGCCCAAATAGTCCTTGATTCCCCCCTCGGGCTGAACCACTCTCAAGAGTCTATCTTGCTTTACCTTAATTTTTTGAGTATTTTTTGTCATAGCTTTCATTTTTGGTGGGCGACTCAGGGCTCGAACCTGAAACCGAACGTGTATAAGACGTTTGCTCTACCATTGAGCTAGTCGCCCCAATTATGAAGTATTTTACCACCCAAAAATTACAGGTTTGATCTTCTCTCTATTTCCTCACTCACTTCGGCAACATCCCGCCCAAATTTCAGCCTGGATAATTCCCTGACCATCCTGGACACTTCCAGACTTCCTTGAGCCCTCTCCGCTTTTAGATCTCTCTCTACGTTCATCGAAAATGGTCGCACCGGAGTTCCGTTTACGACTGTTTTGACATAAATATTTTGAGCCGGTATATTAGCAAGATCCGTCTCACCAAAGACTCCTTCAAACTCTTTGGCCAAAATGGCCGCATCCTGAACGCCCACCCGATAAGTCATCAAGGTTCCACAGTTCCCAAAGATAGCGTCTCGAACTTGTTCGTCGATTTGGCTCACAAACTGATTAGCGAGCACCAAGCCAATTCCGTACTTTCGTACTTCGGAAAGCATCTGGGCAAAGTCCGGCGTGGCAAAGTTTTGAAACTCATCTACATATAAGTAGAAGGGGCGTCTCTGCTCCTTGGGCACTTCTTGTCGGGAAAGTGCCGCCGATAATATCTTCGGAATCAGTATGTTACCCAAAAAGCTGGAGTCTTCCTCCCCCAATATACCTTTGGCCAGTTTAAGAAACACGATTTTTCCCTCGTCCATAGCCGTTCTAAAATTAAGGGTGCTCTTCGCTTGACCAATGATGTTTCTAATTAGTTGATTGGTCACGAACCTTCCAAACTTAGAGGCGATATAATCCAAAGTCTCTGATTTATGGAAGTCACTGGTCTGCGCAATCTGGTCCGTCCAGTAGCGTTTGACAATCGGGTCTTTTACGTTTGGCAGTATTTCTTGGACGTATTTCTGATCTGTCAGGGCTCTGTTCACCTCCACAAAAGTGGCTCCGGGAACGGTCGCCACCGTCAGCATGGCGTTTCTGATGGCGTGTTCAAATCTCGGTCCCACCATTCCGGTCCGGTGTGGATCGTAGAGCTTGTACATCAAGTTGATGATCGAAGAGGCCACGATGTGCATCTCTTCATAATTCCTTACTTCAAGTAAGTTAAAACCCATCGGTCTCTCCTTGTCCGAAGGATCAAAGACCACCACATCTTCGGCTCTCTCCGGTGGCACCAGCTCCAACAGTTCCTCGATACCGTCGCCATGTGGTTCCATAAAGCAGAGCCCTTTGCCCGCCCTCATATCCTGAATGATCATCGATTTCAGAAGTTCCGTTTTTCCGGTACCCGTTCGGCCGATGATATAAAGGTGTTTCATTCTGTCCGTCTCTCCCATATAAATATTTCTCTCTTGACCTCTGTCTACCGATCTGCCAAGCCACAAACCGGACTCGGGAAACTCACCCGATGCCGGGGCTGTCTTTGCCGTCAGCCAGTAAATGTGTGAAGTTTCAATTGTTTTGTTTGGAAGGTGCCACACCGTTGCCAGCTCGTCGGTCGACAAGACCGAGTTTAGTCCCCACATATTTTGATATCTGTAAATAAAATCGAGCATAAATGACTGTTTAAACCAAATTTTGTTACCGGTGAAATTGTTTTGATTACCTGCAAACTGGGAAAAAGTTCCCTTTAGGTTGCTAAGGTTGGCTTTCGCCTGATCCATAGTCGGAGCCACACTCACAATTCTAATGCTGGTCAAAAATCCTACCTTGGAACACTTATTGGTAATCGCCTCCATGTCCTGAGGGTTCATCTTAAATCTTGCCTTCTCCGGATCGGATTCGTCTTTTTTCAGCTTTGAAACGTAATCAAGGCCGGACTTACTCCAGTGAGACTCGGCTGGGGAAACCACTATCTGTATCGCCGCCGCTTCATTATCTCCAAATTTTGCCATCGCTGAAGTAATTGAAGACAAAGAATCTACCGGTAGCTCTTTAAAAGATTTTATTGGTTTAAAACTTTCATTTTTTAAAGCCAACTCGGCAAAATCTACTTTAGTATCTTTATAAAAGATATTGTATTCATCAACCTGTTTGACGTGGGTCCCGGGATAAGTACCGGAAACTAGTTTTTCTACCAGCTCGACATTCTTTTTATGACAAGAAATATAAAACCGAATATCTTCTTTTCGCCCCACAATCTCCAAAGACAAATGTTGTTGTGACTCAAACTTCTGCCAAAAGCCTCCCTTTTTTAAGGAAAAAAGAGAGGCAAACATCTGTTCGACCGCATCAATCTTTATTTCATTGTCCTTGGGCACGGCTATTTCCAAAAGCACAAAGTTTAGACTGACCTCTTCTCTATTTCTGTTTCGAAGCCAGATTACAAACAACATCCAAAAACCAACCACCGTTGTCCCCAGCAAGGTAAGTCCCAAGAGTATTGCCAAGAAATACTGAATCCAGAAGTTTAGATAGATCATCTGTTTACTTGAGGCGACATATAAAAGACTCTGCCTGGATATTTTTTAATCATCATGACACACCATTCAGACAACCACCGCAGTCCCTCAAACACATGGTTTTTTAAACCGCCCTCTACTCCCGTTTGATCAAGAGGCAGAATTATTTTCTGCTTGGTCGAAACCGGAATCACGCTTGTTATATTCGGGCTGGTGGGTCGAGGTGTAGTCATCATCCCCGGGGAAACCTGTTGTTGACTGTATACCGGTGGTTCTTGCGTTTCTGCCTGATGTTCTACTTTATCTATATACCCCTGAACCTCTCGCAAGGCGATCTCGTCGGGAGTCAGTTGGCGTTCTATTTCCTTACCCAAAGCAGGCATATCTAACTATACCAAAACTGCTTCACTGTAACCAGAGAGAAGCCAAGGAAGACAAATAAATCCCACAAGAAAGATATAAAAAGAGCGGTACAGCACCGTAAAATCGCCCAAACTAACTCTTAGCAATGTCAACAAAAGACTGATAGTAATCAGACCCTCCTAGAGCTTCCCCTCATTGGGATCTATATCGCAACCAGCCACACAAGCCAGCTCCTGAGCCGCCTTGGTATAGTCCTCTTCCTCGTATCGATATAGTTTACTAAAGTCAATCGTTGGGAACTTCGCTTTCAACTTTTCGTACTCCTCTTTTTCTATCTCCTGGTAAGGCATCTGCGAGTAGGCGGCGTCAAACACCGGTAAAAAGGCCATTCCTCCGATTAGGTTCTTGTGCTCCCAGACCCACTTAATAAGGTCAATCACTTCATCGGGAGAATAAGTTATGGTCACGCTTGGGTTGTGCTCTGTCCAGTTAACTTTATTTTGAAACCAGTAATCACACTGCTGTATGGCCGAATAACTTTTTCTGGTGATGGCGCCATCCGGAGACTTTACCGGAAAGTGAATTACCCAAGTATTCGCTGTTTCGGGAGTCTGACCATTCTCCGGATCCATCGGCACCCCTTCATCTTTCAGCACCTTATAAATAGACGAGTGAGTGCTGACTCGGATGTTTCTGACGTAATAGGGAGACCATCGGGCATGAATTCCCGACGAACAGTTAAATAACTGTGATGAGTTGCCGGAAGGTTTTACACAGGTAACAGCACTTGCTTGGTTTATTCCCAGTTTCTGAGCTGTTAATCTATTTGTCTCAATCGCCACCTGCCGTAGTCGGTTCTGAACTGCCGGATCTTGGGCTACCGGACTATCCATCTGTCCATTAATGTCTACTCCCAAAAGTCTTTCCTCTTCACAGTTTTTCTTCCAAGCCGGTCTTAAACCGGGGAAATTGGTAGCCAGTGATTGAATCGTCCCAATTATTGCCGCCACCTCAACTTTGTCTTTCAGTGTTTCATAGGTATCTTCATGTCGGGCTATCGCTATCGAAAGATTACAAAACTCAAAAGGTCTCAAGATAATCTCTCCACACGGATTGGTTCCAAATTCAGCCACTGTTCGTCTGGCCGGCCTCGTATCAATCGCCGATTGTCGATTAAAGATACCCGGCTCACCCCTTCCGGATTTTACTATCTCCAGCATCTGCTTGGTAACCTCAAACTGTGTCAAACCGGACAGTGGCCAGACCGCGCTGTTGTTAGCGTTCCACCTCTGGCTGTTGTCTCTTTCAAAGTCCCCTGACTTAGAGTTCCACATCTCGTTATCATCAAAATCAAAAAGTGAAATCATCGCCGTTCTTCTCATTCCTCCGGAAACGGCGGCATTGCCCACTTCACACATCATGTCGTGAGCATCAATCGGTCTCAAGAAACTCCCTTGTCGGGCAAAAATTCTTTCTCTGACAAACTCCATCATTCGTCTTAGTGGTTCCGGACCAGATGACCTGCCTCCCTTGGTTCGAAGTATCGCTCCGGCTGGACGGAGAGCGGAATAATCAAATCGAACATCTCCGCCTCCAAGCCAAGTAGTAAGACCGGTCCTCAAAGCCTCGGCCCAACCTTCCGTTGAATCCTCTATCACCATTTGTTTGGTTTCCAAGCCATTCTGTCTTTTTACTCTGGGAAGATTTTCGACATACTTACTTTCCACCGAAAAACCAACGCCGCACCCGTTCATGGAAATAATCAAGGCCTCAACAAACGAATCTATACTGTCCACCGGCTGATAAGAACAGTTGTAAATACTGATATTATTTCTTCTCGCCGCCGGGCCGGCCATGGCCAAGAGTCTCATCGACGGCGTGGCCTTCATTTCCAACATCGAACTTCTGATTCTTTTGTACACACTCGCATCCAGCTTTTCTCCCGACAGTTCTCGTAAATAATCTACCGACCTATCTACCGTTTCTTTCCAAGTCTCTCTCCTTCCCAAATCATAATTAAAACGCGAATACTTATCAAAAAACTGGAATTTCTGGATCTGGTTTTCAAAATAAACATCACTATCCGCAAACGCCTTAGCCACCTCCCTGGGCACCGGTCTGGCATCTCTCATCTTGGCATGCTCCACTCTATAGATAATGTAGTTCTTGGCCGCCGCAAACTCACCTGCCGCTTGCAAAACCAACTCTACCGTATCCTGGACTTGCTCTACCGTCGGTTTTACATACTTGACTCCAATTATATTTACTACTCTCTTAGCTAGTTCCCCTATCGGAGTTGCCGGTTCCTTGCCCAAATCCTCAAAACACAAGAGCATCGCCTTTTCAATCTTCTTAATTTCAAACGGCATTACTCTGCCGTCTCTTTTGACAATTGTCTTTGGAACTTCAAATTTTTCCTCTTTGACTTGCACCTTCTTTTTATTTTTCATTTTCTGCTTAATTAATTGGTAATTATTTGTCCTGAGCAAAGCCGAAGGATTTCTGTGAAGTCAAAACAAACTGCTTAAAATCATCGGCATTGTGAAAATCCAGGTAAACACTGGCAAATCGCATATAGGCGAGCTCATCCAATCTCTTCAGCCGATTAAGAACCATCTTACCTATCTCGCTGGACTTAATTTCTACCGTCCGCCTATTTAGCATCTTGCACTCCACTTCATCCACCAAATTTTCAATTTCTTCTGTTGTTACTTTTCGTTTATAACACGCTTTCCCAATACCCTTCAAAAGTTTTTCTCTATCGTACTGCTCTACTCGACCGTTCTTTTTTATTACTCTGAGATCTATCTTCACCACCGTCTCGTGGGTCGTAAACCGTTTATCGCACTTTTTACACCGCCTTCTCCTTCGTACCCCCACATCCTCCGGCAGACCCCGACTCTCCAGGACGGCCGAATCTTCATTAGAGCAATATGGACAGTTCATAAGAAACACAATATTTAGTGTTGACTTTCATCTTTATCCACCACCCTTAGTATGTCAACCCCCAATTTATCCCAATACGGCGAGATTCATCCCCAACCTCGCCAAAATCGAACCGGTCACATTCCCTGTCCGTATTCTTATCCAAGCGTTTATTATTCCACTCGCACCGGCGAAGAATATTACGCCAACCAAGTCAACTAGTCCCAAACCGTAAACAAATAACAATATTGGCAATCTTATGACTGCTACCATCAACCCCACTATTAAAAAGTTTATCCACTTCCCTTTTTGAATTTTTTCCAGATATCCGGCTACAAAACCACTAAAGGTTAGCTCTTCCGTCACTGCTGTCGCCAAAGCCACTCCCATCATATCCAGATTGCCGATCTCTCCATTAAAATTAAACCTTCTAATCAGTCCAAAATACAAAGCTCCCACAAAAACTCCCCAGACCACTGAACGAAACAAATCTTTTCCGAACATTACTAATTTGGTGGAAAGCGATAAGCCCCACCAAAACAAAGGCACTAACCAAATCAGAGGTTTAAACCAAAGCTCTTCAATTACGTCTGGCAAGCGGACAAAATATCTGAAACTCCCCCAAACAATTAATAGGTATAAATAGTAGTACCAAAGCCGTCTCATCTTTAAATACTAACATACCAGTATAATTACCTAACCATGGTCATCACTCGCCAGAAACTTCTTCAATACCGTCCCACGCCTTTAAGTCTGGTGTTAATTTTTTCTGGCCTATCTCTAATTTTTTTATTTTTTCTACTAAAAGATGTTCCCAATCCGGCCAAACTAGTCAAAACACCGGCTCCCATTAGTACCAAAATCCTTGATCGAAACGGCAAACTGCTTTATGAGGTCTACTCCGACATTCGCCGCTCACCCATCTCCTCCAAAAATATTCCCGATTTTGTCAAACAAGCTACCATCGCTATCGAAGATAAAAATTTTTATAAACACCACGGTTTGGACACTTTGGCCATTATCCGAGCCACTTTTAAAACCTTGACTGGTAAAAGGCTGGAGGGTGGTTCTACCATTACCCAACAATTAGTAAAAAATTCACTCCTCTCGGATCCTCGCCGAACCATCACCCGGAAAATCAAAGAAGCCATCCTTGCCTTAGTCACGGAAGTTTATTACAACAAAGACCAAATTCTGGAACTTTACCTCAATCACGCCCCCTATGGGGGCACAGTTTACGGCATAGAAACGGCAGCCCAGACTTACTTCGGTAAATCGGCTAAAGACCTTAATCTAGCCGAGTCTGCTTTACTGGCCGGCCTACCCCAATCTCCCACTCGATACTCTCCTTTCGGAGCCAAACCGGAGCTGGCCATCAATCGTCAACACGAAGTCCTTCGTCGAATGTTTGAAGATGGTTACCTGACCTCTGATCAGCTGGAAGCGGCTAAAATAGAAAAACTTAACTTTATCAAAAAAAATATCTCTATCAACGGTCCACATTTTTCTCTTATGGTTCGCGACAGTCTGGTTCAAAAGTATGGTGAGGATAAAGTGAACTTGGGTGGACTAAAAGTCACCACCACTTTGGACCTTGATTTACAAAACTACGTTCAAGCTTCACTTTCGGCCGAAATGAAAAAAATTGCCAAGTTAAAAATCAGCAACGGCGCCGCCATCGTTACTCACCCCAACACGGGAGAAATTCTGGCCCTGGTTGGTTCCAAAGATTACTACGATGATGATATTGATGGCCAGGTAAACGTGGTCACTTCCCAGCGCCAACCCGGTTCTTCAATTAAACCCATAAACTATGCCACCGGACTTTTAAATGGCTGGCCAACCAGCACCACCTATCTCGATCTGCCTACTTGTTTTAATGTCTCTGGCCAAAAACAGTACTGTCCCAAAAATTACGATAATACTTTCCGTGGACCGGTTTCTATGCGTCAAGCACTAGCCAGCTCCCTCAACATTCCGGCCGTCAAACAACTGGCTCTCAATGGCAACGCCTCCTTCATCGCTACTGCCTCTGCCATGGGAATTTCCTCATGGACAGACTCTAGTCAATACGGTCTATCCCTTACTCTTGGAGGCGGGGAGGTAACCATGTTTGATATGGCCAAAGCCTTTGGCACTTTTGCTAACAGGGGTGTTACTGTACCTCTTGTTTCCGTTTTAAAGATTGAAACTTTCGACGGTCAAATTCTCGAAGAATTCCAGCCGGAGAAAACGGCAAACTTAGTTTCTGTCATGCCATTAAACTGGACCGATTTTGGGAAACAAAATCAAATACAAAACCTTCTTCCCACCGACCCCAGAGTTACTCTTCCACAAGAAGTCACCTTTATTATTTCTGATATCTTAGCCGACAACGGTGCCCGTTCAGCCGCTTTTGGAGCTACCAGCAAACTGGTTATTCCCGGGCATACCGTTTCCGTAAAAACCGGTACCACCAACGACCTAAAGGACAACTGGACCATAGGCTATACGCCGGATTATTTGGCCGTCACCTGGGTCGGTAACAATGACAACTCCTCCATGAGTTATGTCGCCTCAGGCGTCACCGGCGCTTCTCCAATCTGGAATACCATCATGAGAAAAGTACTTCAAAACATCAAAGACAAGCCACTGTCAAAACCGGAGATGGTCACCAACTTTCAAGTTTGCAATCTAACCGGCCTTCTGGCTCAACAAGAAAATCAGTGCGAATCCCATTCGGAATATTTTATCGAAGGCGTTCTTCCTCTAAGCCAAAATAATTATCTCACCAAAAAACAGGTTTGGGTTCGACGGTCGGACAAGTATCCGGTTCTGCCCGGAGATGAAACGGTCGACCGTGACCTAGAAGAACACACTGTCGTTTCTGATCCTTTTACTTATGATTTTTGTCTAGACTGCGTCTATCCCGTAGATGACAATGGACACATTCAATGGCCACAAACCATCGTCGACTACTCCAAATTCCAGTCAAAGACTGTTACCCCGTCAAACTACTTGCCAACCCCAACCCCAGAAAATGCTCAGCCAAATTAGAGCCATCCTCTTTGTCCTTGGACTTTCCCTTATCACCATTACTATTTATGTAGTTTGGCAAAATACTCTTCCCCTGATCAGCCCCATTGCCCTTATAGACGTCATTACCGGTCATTCCACCGCTTCAAAATCTCCGAAAATCATTTACGGGTTTTTCCCTTACTGGAACAGTAAATATGCTAACGAACTAAATATAAATTTTCTTACTCACCTTGCTTACTTCGCCATAGACCTCAATCCGGATGGCACCATAAACAAGATAAATGTCAAAAAAGAACAAGAACCTGGCTGGAATAAAATAAATTCGAACGCCGTCGAAAAACTTCTTTACCAATCAAAACTTCTCGGTCAAAAAACCATCCTGACAGTTACTGCCATGGATCCGGAGTTAATCGAGTCAATACTGGAAAATCCATCTAATTCCAGAACAGCAATCAACTCGATCATGGAGATATACAAAAATAAAAACTTTGATGACATCAACGTCGATTTTGAATACGTCGGAAAGCCCGAAACCACAACCAGATCAAATTTCATCACCTTCATCAGAAATTTAAAAAACGCCTGCCGGACCCAAAACAAGAACTGTCAAATCGATGTTGATATCTTCGCCGATACCGCGACCAAGGATCGTCTTTGGGATCTCGTCGGTCTCAGTCCAGTCGTTGACCGATTTATCGTCATGGCCTATGATTATTCTCGTAAGTCATCGTCTCAGGCCGGTCCGGTCGCCCCCTTAACGGGCAAATGTAATCATCAGCAAAGCCTCCCCTGTCTTGATCAAGATATCATCTCCCATCTTTCACAAATTACCAAAATTGTGCCACCGGAAAAGATTATCCTCGGAATCCCTTTTTATGGTTATGAATGGCAAACTGCAGGAAAGGATTTTCTGGCCAACACCTATCCCGGCACGGGTTCGCTGGCCAGTTATTCCCGAATTCAATCGTTGTTTTCCGACTCAAAAATATCCTCTCTCTCGGCTATGTGGTCTCAAACCACCCTTAGTCCTTACTTGGTGTTTGAAAAAGGCGAGGAAACACATCAGATATATTTTGAAAATTCGGAGTCCCTCAAACAAAAGATAAAACTGGTAAAATCCGCCAATCTTGGGGGGGTGGCCATCTGGGCCCTCGGTTATGAAGTCCCCTTCGGAGAGTTATGGGAGCCGATAAAAAACATTTCTACCCTCTAGTTTTTTTTACCCCTCAGCCTTACAATCATGGGTATAAAGAAAAAAACTCAATCCAAAAACGTCTTTTTATTAGTTGGTCGTCCCGTCTTCAGCTTACTTGTCTTTTTCGTTTCTTTTGTCGGTTTTGTCATCCTTTTGTTTGAAAAACTCCTCACTCTTCGTCCTCCCCGTCTCACACTCCCCAAATCCTCCTATAGGGCCAGGCCTTATAGGGTCCCAGATCTTCAAGGCCTGGCCCTATCGAATTTTGTCATGCTCCCCAAACGCAATCTTTTTTTTCTACTATCTCTAGCCGTCCTTTCTTTTATTCTCTACTTTGAAATTTTCCGTGGCTTACCGGACCCCAAACAACTTTCTCAATACCCCTCAAAATTAACTACCCAAATTCTTGATCGAAACGGTGTTCTGTTATACAAAATCTACAAAGACGAAAACAGAACTCTAATTTCTCTAGATTCTCTTCCTCAGCACGTCAAAAACGCTTTTCTCGCCGCCGAAGACAAGGATTTTTATTCTCACAACGGTTTCTCACTACCGGGACTTATTAGGGCTATTTATAAAAATCTTTTCGACGATAAACTCGAGGGTGGCTCTACCATCACTCAACAATTAATCAAAAATACTATTCTCACACCGGAAAAAACTATTACCCGAAAAGTCAAAGAAATTATTCTGGCTATCAAAGCAGAACATCTCTTCACTAAGGATAAAATTTTTGAGATGTATCTCAATCAAGTCGGTTTTGGCGGCCCGGCTTATGGCATCCAAGAGGCCGCCCGTCAGTATTTTGACATCGATTCCCAGGACCTAGATCTGGCTCAAGCGGCTTTTTTGGCCGGACTCACCCGAGCCCCCAGCAAGTATTCTCCATTCGGAGACCAACCGGAACTGGCTATTACCAGACAACAATGGGTTTTACATCAAATGTTCAAGGATGGTTTGATTACTAAGATAGATTTAGACAAATCTCTCGAAGAAAAAATTGACTTTAAATCTGCCAAAATTGAGATCAAGGCACCGCATTTTGTGATGCTCGTCAAAAGCCTATTAGTTGATCAGTTGGGAGAAGGCGTCGTTACCCAGGGAGGTTTAAGAGTTTACACCACCCTTGATGCCAACCTTCAAGATCAGGTTCAAAAGATTGTCACCGAAGAAGTTGAGAAAATAAAAAGGTTAAATGTATCCAATGGTTCCGCCTTGGTCACCAATCCTAAAACCGGTGAGGTCTTAGCCATGGTCGGTTCAAAGGATTATTTTAATTTGAAGGAAAATGGTCAAGTTAACCTGACCACAGCCACTCGCCAGCCGGGGAGCTCTATCAAGCCCTTAAACTACGCTCTCTATTTTGAAAAAGGTCACAACCCAGCCAACATTATCGAAGATCGTCCCGTTACAGTCCGTCTTTCGGGTAATGAAGTTTGGACGCCCAAAAACTACGATGGCAAATTTCACGGCACCATCACTCTTCGTCAGGCATTAGCCAGTTCATACAATATCCCCTCCGTTCTCATCCTTCTGCAAAATGGCGTCAACAACTTCGCCGATTTTGCCAAAAAACTTGGAATCACCACCTGGGACGACCCGGGAAGGTTCGGACCTTCAATTGCGCTCGGCAGTTTGGAGGTCAAGATGACCGATCTTGCCACCGCTTACTCTACCTTTGCTAACCAAGGTATCACTACTCCTCTCCTCACTATCTTAAAAGTAGAAAAAAATACCGGTGAACTTCTTAAGCTAGTTACCTGCCCTAGTCAAAAAAATCTCGCCGGCAGTAACACTGTTGTCAACGCCGAAGAAGTTATCTGCACTCCCAAACGTAATTTGTCTCCAACCACCGCCTATCTTGTTTCCGACATTCTCAGTGACAACGGTGCCAGAAGCGCGGCTTTCGGAGCCAACTCAGTTCTCAATATCAAGTCGGCCAAAGTTGCCGTCAAGACCGGCACCAGCAATGATCTAAAAGATAACTGGGCTATTGGATTTACGGAAAATTTTCTGGTAGCCACCTGGGTCGGTAACAATGACAGCTCACCCATGTCCAAAATAGCCTCCGGTATCACCGGCGCCTCTCCTATCTGGGCCAAAGTATTCAACACCATCTTGGAAAAAAATCATGAACCCAAAAATCTTACGCCACCGGAAAATCTTATCAAGGTACCTATTTGTATTCTTACCGGTACACTTACTTGCACGGGTTGTCCTACCAGGGTTGATTACTTTGTCAAAGGCACCGAACCAAAAACTGCCTGCGACCCGACCGATATTGAACGACGTCTTGCTCCCTCTCCCCCAATCCTCCCACAGGGCCAGGCCTTATAGGGTCCCAGATCTTCAAGGCCTGGCCCTATCGAATTTGACAACTACAATTGATACTCCACATAATTCTTCCATTCTTTGTTTGGGGTTCCATCAAAAGATGGCAGACTAAAATTTCCCAGTTGTAGTCTTGGCCACAACCAAAAAAAGATGGTGGCCCCTACAATTATCATAAATGTCCAAAAGACCACTCTTCTTTCCGCGATTCTTTCTTCTTTGGATTTTTTTCTTTTTAACCTCTTTTTCTTAAAACCGTCTCCGATATTTTCGTCTTCGTCCATCGGCAGTTCCAGCTCTGTATCCAAGTCTTTCATGCTAATCTATTTTCTCCTTCCAAACATCAGGATTCACGAGACACAAAGGCTGTCTTCCTTCAATCGCGTCAGTCACATTATCCACCACTATTCTAGCCATAGCAATTCTTGTCTCAATCGTGGCCGAAGCGGTATGCGGTGTCAAAACGGTATTAGGCAAAGCCCTTAAATCTTCAGGGACTTGTGACTCATCTTCAAAAACATCCAGCCCTGCTCCGGCAATCCATTTTTCCTTTAAGGCTTTTATCAAAATTTCCTGATCGACTATCGGGCCTCTCGAGGTGTTTATCAGAATCGCCGATGGTTTCATCAGTTTCAGTTCCCTCTCGCCAATCAGATGTCTGGTCTCATCTGTCAGAGGCACCGACAGGCTCACCACCTCGGCGTTTTCTAAAAGTTGGTCAAATGTATGATAAGTCACCCCATACTCTTCCTCAAACTCCTCATCTCGATGACGGTTAAAATAGATTACTTTCATTCCCAAGGCTCTGGCCATCCTGGCCGTCCACCGCCCAATCCTCCCGAGACCTACTATCCCCATCGTCTTATCTTTAATTCCGGTACCCAGTAGTAAGTCCGGCTCCCAACCCTTGTACTTTCCCTCCCGAACAAATCTGTCACCCTCTGCTATCCTTCTAAACAAAACCAAAACAAAAGCGATGACTTCTTCAGCCACCGACTCGGTTAATACTCCCGGAGTATTTGTCACACTAATTCCTCTTTTGGTAGCTGCTTCTACTTCAACGTTGTCATAACCAACCGCATAATTACTGATCACCCTAAGTTGAGATCCGGCGCTGTCCATCACTTCACCGTCAATTTTTTCGGTCAACAGGGAAATAATCCCTACCGATCCTTTTACTCCTGTCAGCAAATCTTCTCTCGTGATATTCTTATCTTTCCAAACAACTACTTCATACTTCTCCTTCAGTCTTTCCAAAAACTTCCCCAAATAAACATGTGTTACAAAAATCTTCGGCTTTCCCATACCTTCATTTAACCATATAAAAAGAATGATGTTTTTCAGCAAGGGTGCAGAAGGGCAAGCAAAAGGTCGCGCGGAGCGGATCCGCACTCGTACTCGAGGGACGGAGGTCGAGCACGTCTTTTTGCGCACTTCGAACACTTGTGGAAAATATAACTATCTTATACCCACTCTTCAGTCATCTTTAATTTCTTCTTCATCCACCCCTCCATTTCATCTTTATACAAGAGACCTTCCTTAGCCCCCAGTTTAGTTACTTTATTCCCTCCATTTGCCAGCCCCATCTTCAAAAAATCTTCCGGGTTCCGATACTGTAGTATTCCCGATACCACCCCGCTCACAAACGCATCTCCGGCCCCGGTATCATCAACCGATTTTACCGAAAAAGCTTCCATTTTTAACCACCTTCTGTTTGCCGCCACGCTCGCCCCTCTCTTCCCATCGGTAATCGACAATATTTTTGCTCCCATATCGACCATTTTTTTCACCATCTCCTTCTCATCTTCATAATCTACTCCCAACAAAAGACTCGCTTCCATTCGATTAATGTTAAAGAGATCAAATTTAGGTAATAGTTTAGCAACCTCCCTTTTTTGTTCCAGTTCTTTTTTACCTGGATTAACCCCAATCTTTAGGCCATTAGTCAAGGCAAAGGTTACCATGTCCTCCAAAAACTCCATTTCTCCGCCAAGCGAAGAAATCTGAATCCAGTCCGCCTTTTTCATTTCTTCCCAATCAATCTCCCTTGAATCTATTAGTCCGCTTTCCCCTCTGTACGTCACGATCGATCTTCCTCCATCCGGAGATACTAGCACCACCGAGATTCCCGTCTTCCCTTCTCCTTTTTGCAACATAGATAGGTCTACCCCTTCTCGCTCTAGTTGTTTAGTCATCACCTCTCCCAAATCATCACTTCCTATGCGAGAAATCATCTTTACTGCCTCTCCCAGTCTGTGAAGCCCCACCGCCACATTTGTCCCTCCGCCACCGCTAGTCACCAAACTCTCCTCAGCCTCCCACTTTCCCCCAATCATCTCACACATAGCTACTCCGCCGGGAACCTCATGCCCCTTAACCACCTTTAAGCCATTGGACTTCAACAGCACATCCATCACCGCCGCCCCAATTACTACCACCTTTTGCATAAATTATTTAAATATTATTTCCGATAATTTTTTTGAAATTTCATTTGGGTTTTCGTCCTGCCAAACATTTCTACCAATCGCAATTCCTTTGGCTCCGGCCTTCATAGCTCCTTCTACCTCTAGTTCCAAGTTTTCCCAGTCGACTTTTTTACCTCCCTGGGCCAAAACCCCCGTTTTTCCTGCCGCCCGCACCACCCAGTTAAAACTTTCCGAATCCCCTGTATAAGGCACTTTTACATAGTCGGCATTCAATTCCATCCCCATTCTGGCCCCATAAGCGACTACATCTCGTTCAGACTCTCTACCAGCGACCTTTTTTCCTCTAGGGTACATCCAGGCGATTACGATCATGTCTCTGGCATGAGCCTCATCTTCTATTCTGGAAAACTCCACCAGCATCTGTTCTTCATGCTCACTTCCCACATATATTGTGTATCCCACTCCCACCGCTCCCAGTTCCGCCGCCTTCTCTACTGTACAAAGTTGGAGGGACAACGGTTCTTCGCCTTGAAAAGAAGTTTTTCCGTTTAGTTTCACAATTAGTGGTACGCCGCTTTCTTTTTGATAGTACTTGGCCGCCACTCCCTCCTGAAAAACCACGCCGGTAAAGTAACCGTTTTTAGCAATCTCCATAATATAAGCCGGATCTACGCTCTTATCATCAAAATCAATCGGCCCATGCTCCAGTCCTTGGTCATAAGCTAACAGCATCACCTTCCCATTTTTCTCGATACTACTCATTTTTATTTACTAGTATTTTTATTTCCTTAATTATTTCGTTCTTTGTTAAACCATATTTTTTCATCAACTCCTCCGGCTCTCCACTTTCCCCAAAAGTATCTCGCATTCCCACCCGCCTCATCGGTACTGGATAATTTTCGCCCAGTACCTCTGCCACCGCGCTCCCCAAACCTCCAATTATCGAATGTTCTTCTGCCGTCACCACTTTTCCGGTTTTTCTGGCCGACTTCACCACCGCTTCAGTGTCCAGCGGTTTAATAGTGTGGACATTAATTACCTCCACCTCTACTGTCCCTGCCAGTTCTTTGGCCGCCAGCATAGCCTCGTAGACCATACTGCCACAAGCAAATACTGAAATGTCTTTTCCTTCTCGAAATACTTGAGCTTTTCCGATTTCAAAAGGAGTTGTTCTGGTCGTCATTCCTTCTCTGGCCGGCTTTGTCATTCTCATGTAAACCGGTCCGTCTAAAGCCATTACTCTCCAAACCGCTTTTTTTATTTGTTCATAGTCCGCCGGCGCCAAGACTATCATGTTCGGCAATACCCTCGTAATCGCCATGTCCTCAAAACTTTGCTGGTTGGCTCCATCGGTTCCGTTTCCAAATCCCGCGTGTCCTCCGATCACCTTGACATTATTTTTTGTCAAACAGACCGAGATCCGTAACTGCTCCCAATTTCTCCCCGGACTAAAACAGGCAAAAGAATTTACAAAGGGAATTTTTCCAGACAAAGCCATGCCAGCCGCCAGCCCCATCATATTCTGTTCTTGTATTCCCACTTCAATTAATCTCTCCGGAAACTCTTTTTTAAACTCATCCAGTTTCAAACTTTCCAGTAAATCGGCTATCAAGACCACCACTTTAGTATTTTTCCTGGCCATCTCCACCATCGCCTCTCCATATCCATCCCTCATCGGCCTCTTTTCCAAGTTATTCCAATCTTCCACAAGATTCATCTCGTGATTAATCATTAATTATTTTTCCATCTAAAGTTCTTAACTTATGTAGCTCCATCAGGGCTTGCACCGTCTCTCCCATTCCGGGTGCTCTGCCGTGCCAAGCATAATCATTCTCCATAAAATCCACATTTTTCCCAGGGATAGTGTGTAAAACTATCGCCGTCGGCTTTTCAAAAGTTACTTTTGCTCTATTCATTGCTTTTTCTATCTCTTCCATATTATGTCCATCCACTTCTATCACGGCAAATCCAAAAGCTTTCAGTTTTTCTTCTAATGGCTCCAGTGGCATCACGTCCTCAGTGTGTCCGTCTATCTGGATATTATTTCTATCAATCACGATGGTTAAGTTTGACAGTTTATACTTTGCCACGCTCATGTACGCTTCCCAGACCTGTCCTTCGTTTTGCTCACCATCTCCCATGAAACAAATTACCCTGTGTTTCTTTTTATCCATTCGAGCCGCCAGTGCCATTCCCACCGCTACGCTTATTCCTTGGCCCAGCGTGCCACTGCTATTTTCTATCCCGGGTAACATTCGTGCCACCGGATGCCCCTGCAATCTGCTATCAATTTTACGTAAACTCGAAAGTTCCTCTTTCGGAAAAAATCCCGCTTCGGCGAGGACCGCGTATAGCACCGGACAGTAATGCCCTGCCGACAAAACTACTCTATCTCTATCTTCGTTCCACGGATCTTGGGGGTTAATCTTTATCAATCCCCCTAAATACAATAATGTCCAAAAATCAGCCGACCCCAACGCGCCGGCCGGATGGCCCGTCCCCGCCTCTACCAGCATTTTTATTACCTCGGCTCTTATCTCATTTGCTTTCACTTCCAAATCAGAAAACCTCATACCTCCATCTTACCAAACCACCTACTCAATAAACGCCTTCTCTCCACTCAAGTCATCTTTTATCTCAGTCCTAGGAGGCATTTCCAAATCAAACTCATTTAGATACTCCAAAACCTGCTCCGGCGTGGTCGCTATTTTATAAACTCTCAAGGCTCCCGGCCTAGAACCGATTCTCATGTTCTTAACCAATTCTTCAATTATCGGATACCAAAAACCACCATACAAAATCAGCGGTTTGTGATGGCCAAAGTACAAATAAGCCAGTCCCCAAGCCATCCCTAGCTCTGACAAAGTTCCGGTTCCTCCGTTAAAGATGACGTAAGCATCACCGAGCTCCAAGAGTTTCATGGTTCTATCAACATAGTTATTCATGATGATCTCTTTATCCGCTTTATTTTGCGGATCTTTTCCTTCAAAATTTTCAATAAACTTTGGATAAAATGTAGCCACCGAAGCTACTCCTCCCCCTTCATGAGCTCCGTCTGTGGCCGCCCTCATCACCCCAGGCCCTCCCCCATTAACGATCTCCAGTCCGTTCTGAGCCAAAAGCCTGGTTACTTCCACCGTCTCTTTGTACAGAGGATCGGCTGGTTGACAGTCCGCAAATCCAAAAATAGTCACCGCTTTCAAATTCTTAAATGCCATACCCCAACTATACTACACCGTCATTCCGAGCAACGTCGAGGAATCTCACTCCATCACCCTTGTCATTCCGGACTTGATCCGGAATCCAGAGGATTTTTTTCCGTCAAGTATTCCAATCTCTCCAACTCAACCGCGACATCAGGCGCCTCAAACAAATCACTTCCCACCACAAACTCCATTCCCAAAAAACTTTTGTTAAACTCATCCTCAACTATCTCTTCCGCCCACTCCGCCGCCAAACACTTTTTAATATTCTCTACCTTCAGCCCGCCGTCAACCACAATGGTCACAAATTCACTCATCGCTCTCACTTTCTTGATCTTAGCCAGCACTCGCGCGTCAAATTCCTGTACCCCCTGACTGCCCGCTTTTACCCCCATCAGCAATACTCCATCCAGATCGTTAACTATCTCTTCCAAACCATCCAGGGGAGTGTCGATGTCAAAAGCCAAACCCGCTTTCATGCCTGCAAATTCTGTATCGGCCACAAACCTGGCTCTATCTTCCATTTTTTCCACCTGACCGTAAAGTGCCGTCATACCCGCCGCCGCGCATCTCTCCACCCAGTTTTCCGGTTTTTCCACCATAAGGTGGCCTTCAAAATCTACCACTGTGTCTATATTAAGTAGTATCTCCGGTATCACCGTCTCTGTTGGCGCAAACTTTCCGTCAATTATATCCACTTGAACCCGCTTACAACTACCTTTTATCTTCTCAAACTTCTCCAAAAAAGAAGTAACATCTTTTTCCAGAATTGCCGGAACTATTGTGACCATATTGCCTCAAGTTTACTAAGTTTTTCCAGTCTTGCTTTATATCTCTCGGAATTAGAAAACTCTGTAGTCAAAAATATTTTCACCATTTCTCTTACTCCCTCATCGGTTGAATAGTCTGCCGGTATCGCCAAAGCGTTGATATCATCATCCGTCCTGCCCTTCCTCACCGCTTCAGACCCAAACCCCAAGCCACACCTCACTCCCTTTCGCTTATTCGCCGTTATTGCCATCCCCATCCCATTCCGACAAAACAAAATCATTCTGTCATCATCTTTTCTTTCCAGTACCGCTTTCATGGCATAGTCCACATAATCATCATCCGGATCACTCCTCTCACTCCCCACATCCACCACCTGCAGGGCCAGGCCCTGCAGGTCCACCATCTCCTCCAGCCAAACCTTGGTTTTCTCTTTAATTTCAAATCCCCCATGATCCGCCCCCAGTATTACTTTCATATCAATATCTTACATTATTCGCGTCATTGCGAGTTTCGGTACTTCTATGGATACCCCAAAGAGGGTACCGAACCGTGGCAATCCATAATCAAGAGTCTGCTACCATTTTTTCCAAAAGCTGTTTACCTTCCAACTCCAAACCTTTTTTTGTAAACATTGTCATTCCAACCCGTGACAGACCTTCTTCTTTTGCAAGTTTTGCCATATGTTGCTCATGATCCAGACCGCACAAAAAATGGATTGTATTTTCTCCTTTTACCCTATCCATACCCAATCGATACATAACAATCGATTTTTCAACAGCATGAGTAGGAGCTAATTCTGCTAGAAGCAATGTCCAGAAGGGTTGTGGTAATTTAAAAAACGATTTTCTCAAATCAACCAAGTCTTTTATTGATTTTCTGCCATCAATAACTTTTTTTAGAAAATCGGGAATTACCCCACTCTCAATATTATTTCTCCGAATCATGGCCGAAAATCCAGAAATTACAATTGCAACTCCAGTATTAATTAACAAACTACCGATGCTCTCTCTGAAGAGATTATCCATTACAGTATCTTCCCCCGCCGGTTCTCCCTGATTCATATGATATGCTTGCCTAAAGCCGGACTCCAAGACCACGCCTTCTTTTTTATCAAAATATGTATCATTCACCCACTCCTTGAGATAAATATCAAACTCTTCCTTACCAACACCTTTATCTATGGCATTTCCTTGACTGTGTGATATCCCATGAAAATAAACAGTGACCCCTCCTATTACCACCTTCGTCCCTGGTAATCCCGTTTCAGCCAACACATCTGCTCCCCAGTCACGTTCTTCCACAGCCATAAATTTATTTATATCTCTAAACATTTCACTTGCGACCGATTTAAGTGAGCCATTTTTTTTGCCATATTTGTAGCCCAACCTTCCATTCACTTCCTCTAGCGATCGAGATCCTCTTGCAACCACGAATTCAGTTGTTTCCCCATGTTTAAACTCATCTTCAACGACCATATTATTAATTGTATTTTCCATAATTTAGTCTATACCAAGCTCCGCCCTCAGCTCTTCCGACATCGCTCCGGTACTCCAAGGCGGATCCCACACCAGTTCTATGGTGACGTTTTTAATCTCCGGTACTTCCTTCATCACTTCTCTCACCTTCTTATCAATTACCCCTGCCAGGGGGCAACCTGGGCTAGTAAGTGTCATCTCTATTTCGGCTTCCCCTGCCTCATATCGAACATCATAGATGAGACCCAGATCAACTATGCTTACGCCCAATTCCGGATCAATTACATTTTTCAAAGCCTCACGAATTTTTTCTTCAATCATCATCAGTAATACTTCTCATAATGAATCTGTTCTTCGGGTACTCCTTTTTCTTTTAACCTCTTTTCCATCTCAACAATCATTTCGCGTGAACCACATAGATACACCAAGGTCTTACTCCAGTCTTGTGTCAGCTCGTTCACCAACCCTCCCAAGTGACCTCTAAACCCAGGCCAATCCTCCGTTGGTTGAGACAATACAATATCAAATTTAAAATTATCATAATCGCGGTTTAGATTATCCATTTCTTTAAGCCAATAGAGATCCGTTTCATGTCGCACTCCCCAAACAAGCCTCATCTCTCCGATAAAACTCCTTTTATATAGCAAATCTTCAATCATTGGCTTCAGCGGAGCGATTCCCGTTCCGGTAGCCAAAAACATGATGTGTCTGGCCTTCTCTGTGGCTTGAAAGTCAATTATAAAATTTCCCAAAAATCCCAACACTTCCACTTCATCACCAACTCTGAGTCCCAAGATATACTTTGATCCCACTCCCATCGGTGTTGTGTCCACCAGAACATCGATACTCTTCTCTTCGGGTAAACTGGCCACCGAGTATGACCGTCTCAAGCCCTCGCTATTTACTTTCAGGCTGACATACTGCCCTGGAGTAAAATCTACTTTTTCGTCAAATTCGATTCGAACCAGATAATTTTGTCCAGCCAAATTTTCCCTAAACTCAACCTTCCCGATTAGTTTTTTTGGAGACATTTATCTAAGAAATATTATTATTCCCATCACCACCAAAGCCGTCCCCAAAACAAATCTCATCCAAGCAGTATTTTTATGTTCCCACTCTTTCATTTCCACCACCTGTTTCCCCCCTACCATCACCGTCAATATAATTATCAGCGGCATAATAAAAATCAAATTATAGTAAAGGAAATAGCCAAGCACCGCCGTCATGGACAATCCCGATCTGGCGATCACAGCCGTAGTTCCCACATAAAGGGGCAACATACATGGAGTGGCAAAAATCGTCGTCAATACTCCAATCAAGACCGTCACTCCGGAACTGGTCTTGGCCATCAATTTATTGATCTTTTCAAAACCCATCTTTGGCATTCTCAGATGAAAGGGTGCGTCTTGCCAAAATACATCTTTCAACTGTATTAGTCCGGCGATAACAATCACGCCTCCAAGAATTTGTTTGAACACTCCTGCCAACCACCACCTCTGCATGTAAAAAGCTACCTGATAAAACATCAATCCCAAAACAAGGTAGGTCACAAAAACACTGCCAATGTAAATCATTCCTGTTTTTAACAACCAACTCCTGTCTCTTCCTTTCCTACCAAAAACCAACAAGTATCCCAAAAAAGTAATCAGCATTCCAATACCGCAAGGGTTCAGTCCGTTAGCCAAAGCGGTTGCCGTCAGTATCGGTATATTAATCATGGTTTTTCTCCCAAAAGCTCCTTAACCTTTCCGACCACGAATGGCGCCCCCACTTGCTCTCCGTTGACAAAAAATGTTGGGGTTCCGGAAAGCCTTAGTGAAGCCGCCAAATCGGCGTCTCTTTGAACGTTATCTTTCACCTCCTTGGAACCTAACATTTCCAAAAATATTTTTTCATCCAATCCCAGACTCTTCACATACTCGGCAAATTTTTCTTCCGGTTTGTCCACTGCCGACCATTCCGTTTGCTTTTCATACAACAGAGTCATCATTTCCCATCCCTTCCCTAAGATTCGGGCTGTCTCTACCGCTTTAGCTGAAATCAGCGCATAAGGGTGTAAATTGGCTGGCAGGGGAAAAAGTCTCGTCACAATCTTTACTCCCGGCTTACTAAACAACTCTCTGGTCTGGATGTCGGCCGCTTTACAAGCCGGGCACTGCATGTCCGAAAAATTAACCACCGTTACTTTTATTTCCCCATTTTCTTTAATAAATCTTGCTCCATCCAACAATACTTTTTCGTCTACTTTTAGGGTGCTATCTGGACTCGCCATCTTCGACAGTCCAAAGATCACCACAAAAAGGAGCAAGGCGCTCCCTCCAATCACTTTCAAAATCAATTTCCAATCATTTGTCATTTTAGTTTTGAGTTTTTGATTTTTAGATTTTTTGATTTTTTTCCTCAAATATTCTCAATAACCCACGATAGGCGAGCATGGCACACTTCATCCTACCTGGATTTATCTCGCCACCCAACATCTTTATTATCCCCGTTTCTCCCAACTTTTCCAAGTCTCTCTTGTCCATCCCCACCACTTTCTCCGACAGCATCGAGGCCGCGGCCGTTGAAATCGCACACCCCACCCCCCGCCACTTCATCTCTTTTATTACCAAATCTTCCTTATCTTGAGTTCTTGAGTTCTTGTTTCCTAGAGTTCTTATTTGTATCTGTACCACATCCCCACATGACGAATTCGCCTCATTTATGGTCACATCCGCGTTCTCTAATTCCCCAAAGTTCCTCGGATTTTTGTAGTGATCAATAATTTCATCCTTGTAGTCCGACATTTAAGCAAACACTTTTGGTACTTCTTTCAATTTTTCTACCAAATAATCAATTTCTTCTTTAGTATTGTAAATATAAAAAGTCGCCCTCACCATCGCCGACACTCCAAAACTGGTCACCAGTGGAGCGGCACAATGCTGTCCAGATCGTACCGCAATTCCATAGTTGTTCAAAACCTGCGCCACATCATGAGCATGAACCCCTTTCACATTAAACGCCAAAGCCCCGCCTTTCTCCTCCACATTATCTACTCCATATACTGTTACCAAATCTCCCAATTCCTTAAACTTCTCCAAAGCATATCCAATCAGCTCTTTTTCATGCTCTCTGACATTATCCATTCCCAAACTTTCCAAATAATCTACCGCCGCCCCCAAGCCAATTATTCCGGCAATGTCTGGTGTTCCCGCTTCAAATTTATTGGGCAACTCTCCCCAAGTCGTACTTTCCAGCCCTACTTCTCCAATCATGTCCCCACCATACAAGAATGGCTCCATTTTGTTTAGAACTTCTTTTTTGCCCCACAATACCCCAACCCCTGTTGGCCCCAGCATCTTGTGTCCCGAAAAAGCTACAAAGTCCACTGGCAATTTGGAAACATCCACCTTCATGTGCGGCACCATCTGCGACGCATCCAAAACTACCACTACATCAGGATTCTTACTCCTCACCATCTCCACCATCTTCTTAATATCCACCAAGGTCCCAATTGCGTTACTCGCTCCCGTCATCGCAATCAACTTCACCTTCCCGTCATTGCGAGTTTCGGTACTCCGAACCGAAGCAATCTCATCCACTAACCTCCCCTCCCTATCAACATTCCAAACTCTAAACTCCGCCTTATTTTCTTTGCAAAGTACTTGCCAAGGCACAAAGTTCGAGTGATGCTCTAAGCGAGTCACCAAAACAGCGTCGCCTTCTTTAATATTTTTCTTTCCCCACGAATACATCACCAAATTAAGCGATTCACTCGCATTCCTGGTAAAAATTATTTCTTCTGTCCTAGCCCCGATAAATTTCGCTACTTTCTCTCTGGCCTCATCCACCATTCTGGTTGACTCTACTGACATGTCATAGACCCCTCGATGAATGTTAGCGTTATTATTCCGATAATAATCATCCATCGCCCTCAAGACACTCTCCGGTTTCTGACTCGTCGCCCCACTATCCAAGTACACCAAATCATGTCCATTAATCTTCCGCTTTAGTATCGGAAACTCCTCCCTAATTTTCTGTACATCCAACATATTCTTATTCTACCCCCAAGAAGCCTTTAATTATTAACTTTTCTGCTTCAGATTTAGAAACTCCACGAGTGGCTAAGTAAAATAGTTGTTCTTCGTCTATTCTTCCCACACTGGCACTGTGACTGGCTTTGACTTCATTATTCTCAATTTCTAGTTCCGGTTCAGCCACTGCCAAACTTCGATTATCCAACATCAAGAGTTTCATGGCCAAAAAACTATCTGATCCTATAGCTCCCTCGTCTATTTTTACCCGACCTTTAACTTTTACTCTTGCCCCATTAGAAACAATTCCTTTGACTTCTACTCGACATTTTGTCTTCCCCACCTCATGTCTCGATAACAGATTTATTTCATAATCTCCCTCGGTTTCTGCCTTTATAATTCCCAAAAGATCTTTCTCACTATTCAACTCATCCATAATAACTTCATACTCATACTTCCCCGGCTCTGTAACCAGAAATCTCTCAACATCTTGAGTTCTTGAGTCCTTGATTCCTTGAGTTCTTTTTTTCATCCCACACTCCCTTCCATCTCCAAATTAACTAATCTGTTCATCTCAATTGCGTACTCAAACGGCACCTCTCTCATCACTGGTTCAAGAAACCCATTGACAATCATCCCTTCCGCTTCATGCTCCGAAATTCCTCGGGACATCAAATAGAAAAGTTGATCCTCCGATATTCTGCTCACCACCGCTTCATGCTCCAGCGTTGACTCATTCTCCATAATTTTATTTGTCGGGTAAGTGTCCGACCTCGACTTAGAGTCAAGTATCAGCGCATCACAAACCACTTTGGATCTCGCCCCTTTGGCTCCTTTATTTATCTGTACCAAACCCCGATAAGTCGCTCTTCCTCCACCCTTACTAATTGACTTCGACAAAATTTGCGAAGTGGTCTCTGGCGCCAAATGAATCATCTTTGCTCCGGTGTCTTGGTGTTGGTCAGCCCCAGCCCAAGCAATCGAGAGGATTTCACCTCTAGCCTTTCTCCCGGCCAAGATACAACAAGGATATTTTTGAGTTAATTTACTTCCCAAGTTTCCGTCTATCCATCTCATCAACCCTTCCTCCTCCACCCACGCTCTCTTGGTTACCAAGTTATAAACATTTTTGTACCAATTTTGGACCGTAGTGTACTGCATTTTGGCTCCTTTCTTCACAAATATCTCCACCACTGCCGCATGTAGCGATCCAGAAGAATAACTGGATGCACTACAACCTTCGATATAGTGCAAATTCGCCCCTTCGTCTAAGATGATCAAAGTTCTTTCAAACTGTCCTGCGTTCTCGCTGTTGATTCGGAAATATGTTTGTAGGGGAAGTTCTACATCTACTCCTTTGGGAACATAGACAAAGGACCCTCCCGACCAAGCGGCAGTATTTAATGCCGCCAATTTGTTGTCTCCCATCGGAATTACTTTGCCAAAATATTCTTTGACTAAGTCTGGATATTGTTTAAGTCCCTCGTCCATTCCCAAGAAAACTACTCCCTTGTCAGACAGACTTTTCCGAAGAGATCCATAAATCACTTCCGAGTCGTACTGGCTTTTTACTCCCGCGAGCGCCTCTCTTTCTGCTTGCGGTACTCCAATCTTTTCAAAGGTGGCTTTTATTTCTGCGGGTACCTCATCCCAAGTTTTACCGGGTTTATTAAGTGGCTTCAAATAATAATAAATTTCATCAAAATTTATCTTGGACATATCCCCACCCCATTCCGGCATTTTCTTCTCAAAAAAGATCTTCAAAGCTTTCAAGCGGATCTCTAGCATCCACTCCGGCTCTTCTTTCAGCGCCGAAATCTCTCTAACTCTCGCTTCACTTATACCTTTAGCAGATTTATAGGCATACTCAAATTTATCGTTGTGTCCCAAAACATAAGTATCTCCAATCCCTTCCGTACTCTTCTTTTCCTCAACAATTTTTTTGGCAAATCTACTCATATTTTTTGTAACCGTTTTTTCCTAATTCTTCTATCAGCTCTTTTCCTCCTCTGTCTACCACCAAACCTTTTTTCAAAACTGCTACCTTGTCTACATTAATCAGGGTCAGCATTTTTTGATAATGGGTAATCAAAATCACCGACATTCCTGTTTGTTGAATCTGCCTCTGGACTTCAAAAGCCACAAAATTCATCGCGTCCAGATCCAATCCACTATCAGTCTCATCCAAAATAGCCAGTTTTGGTTGCAAAACCTTCATCTGCAGTATTTCCATCTTCTTCTTTTCACCTCCACTAAAACCCTCATTGAGTCCTCGAGACAAAAGATCTTCACTTATTCTTAGCTCTTTGGCAATTTCTTCCACCTGTCTTTTGACATCAATTGCTTTTACTTCCTGTCCACGAGACCTAAGTGAGGTAATCAACATCTCTCTGACCGTTACCCCGGGAATGGCTACCGGGTACTGAAAGGCCATAAATATCCCTAGTCCAGCGCGCTCGTCCGGAGACATTTCTCCGATATTTTTTCCTTCAAAAATCATCTCTCCTTCAGTTATTTCATAGTTTGGATTTCCCATCAAGGTATTCGACAAACTTGACTTTCCCGACCCGTTCGGTCCCATCAACGCCACCACTTCTCCCTTCCCCACCTCCAAATCCACCCCTTTCAAAATTTCTTTTCCACCAACTTCAATTTTTAAATTTTTTATCTTTAACATATTCGTGTAGGGGCGACCCTCTGCGGTCGCCCGATAATTCATTTGATAAGATCCTCCAACGTATATTTTTCCAACAATTTATTAATATCTTTCGTCAATCTCTCCATAAAATCCTGCTGGTTGCAACAGTCTCCAGCGGGGCACCCTCCACAAGAAACCGGCTCTACCTCTCCTTCAATGGCCTCCAGAGCCTCTTTGATCTGAATCTCCTTAGGATCATAGTTAAGAGCAAATCCACCCCCTCTTCCCTCTTTCGAGTTCAAAATTCCAGCCTCAATTAGCGGGGTGACAATCTTGGCCATAAACGCTCTCGGCATTCCCATCTCTCCCAGTTCTTTAAGACTAACTCTACCCCCTCGGCCTTTTTCAGCCAAGATCGAAAGCAAAGATAGTCCATAATCCGCCCTTTTGGTGAGTGTAAACATATACTTGGACTATTATACTCCAAGTATCTTTTCCCCGTCAATCTACTGATTTGCCCACAAAGACCTAAAAAGTTACTTTCTCGATCAACTTGCACTTCTCCGGATCCATCGTCCGGCTGGTATTTAGGTAAATATCGACATCTCTTGCCTCGAATTCTCCAAACTGATAATCCCTCATGTTCCACAAAGTTTCAAAAAACTTCTCTCCGGGGTAGTCCTGAAATCTAATAAAGTTAAACCACCCCAGCCTCTCATAGATAGGTAAGTACTTAGTATAATCATCTCCTTTTATATCCAAATCTTTTCTAATTTTATTCCTCAGCTCCGCCAGATCGAACTCCGGTTCCGAAACCGCTGACACTCCCAGCTCATTACAAGCCAAGTATCCCACCTTAAAAACAAGCGTCTTCCCCACCAAATTACCTTTCAATGTCTCAACGATTCGGTTTTCATCTATCCTCTTATCAATTCTTCCTAGCAAAGTCATGTGCAATCTTTCAAATGGATACACATAAAGTCCGCTGTCAGACTTCTCAAATTCACAGGTCAGTTTTTCATAAAGCTTCCTCCACTCAGGTTTATCCAATACAAAATTAATGGTGTAGTTTTCATCTAAGCGATCATCCAAGAGCATAATCGAATCCATGTTAAGCGCTCTTATCTGGTCATCTATCAATTCTTTTTCTTCAATAAACATCTTTAGATATTTTTTATCTTGAATCTAAATAGACTTATCCATATAATGACCAAAACAACAAAGCTGACAAAGAATAAAACATCGTGTGCATGATGATATTATTCAGATATCCATTCTTAACCATTAGAATTTGATGAGGGAATATGATCGATCCAGCAACTGCAAAGCCTGTAAAATATGAGGCAATGGGTAACGTCATACTACCTACCAGAAAAGGATAAATGTGAGTGGCTCCAAAAAGTATGGCAGTAAAAACCATGATTTCTCTCAAACTAACATTATTCTGATGTAACTTTTTGACTAATACGATAATCATCATTTGTTGCAGTAAAACATGTAGTGGTTTTACCCATAGATAAAATTTGTTTAACGACAAAAATGAAACAGAGTTATTTCTAATGAGCTCGGTCGGTTCTCTGAGATATTTTACACAAACCCAATATATTAGTCCGTGCAATATCAGCGGAATAATTAGTAGTAGGTATTTATCTGTTTTTGTCTCTCTTGTGACTATTCTAAATATGGTTTTGTTAAACGTTACTACCATCAAAATAATTGTGAGGAAATATGGAATGGCAATTAGATAGTTATCCATTGTTATTACGTTAAGAAAAAACACCTCTACGGCCCCAAAAATTAGCATCCAGAGAATAAGTATTCTAAGGGTTTTGTTATTTATTTCTTTATTCATAACCGAATTTTGCTCTATAACAACCCCACTAGGACTGAGAGACACTATTTTTTGAGTAGTTGATTTAATTCATCAACTGATAGGTCAATTGCTTTGAGAATACCATTACGCAACGTCCCTGGTTTGAGAATCTTGTGATTGGGAACAATCACCATTTGCACTTTACGCCCCACTTCACGACGCAATTTAATATGACTCCCTCGTTGAGAAATAATCACAAAGCCAATTTTTAACAAAACTCTTATCAAAACCTGTGCCGAAATTACTGGCAGTTTAGGCATATTGATAGGTTACTGGAATCAAAAACTGACGTTGACCTCGCTCATCTGGAAACTCTACCTTTGTCTGCTCATCCTCCAGATAAAGCCCGATCGCCTCACGGATATTCTCCATAGCCAGGTCAAAAGTCTCCCCCTGAGAAGTACACCCCGGCAAACCCGGAACCCAAACCGAATAGCCACCATCATTTTCTGCCTGAAAAACCGCATTGTACTCGAGTATTTTACGCTTTTTTGTGTTTACCATAAATGTATTTTATCACCTAAAACAGACCCATTTGCTCTTCTGCTGGCTTTTCGACCACCAACGCTTCAGGATAAGAAAAGTCTACCTCTATCTCCCTCATTTCATTCCACCTGTCTTTAAACTTGAGCTTCCCATTCTTCAGTCCATAATCATAAATTTTCCTAGTCACCTCCACATCCATTTCACAGTATTTTTTCAGATTGGCCAGGCTCTCGGGATCGCCTTTCTCCCACCACTTGACGGCTTCAGCTCCACCGGCGATCTTGCCCTGACCCAGAGTTTCCTTCGCCACACTATCGAGCTTCACTCTATGTCCAAAAACCCTTTTTATCTCATCCAAAATATCAAGGTGTTTCAATTTGGTAAAATCTCCTCTAGTGTAAATTCCATTCATCGCCGGATTATCAAACCCCAACGAGTTGTAACCAATAATTCTATCTGCCTCCTCAAACCAGCTCCACATCTTTTCGAAGTCTCGTTCCCAAAAACTTTTCATCTCTCCGGAAACTTCATTCAGTTCTCTATCGACTTCCCTCCTGTAAGCGGATACGATTGATATCCCCAGCGTAGACGGATCCCGAAAATTTGTGTCGTCAAAAAAACTTTTTGTCTCAATATCGTAAATTACCTCAACTCTATTTCCCATCCTTCCTACCTTCCCAGGACAACATTTTTTCTTTGATATATTTTCCTAAAAATAATACCAAAATTCCTGCACCAATTACCGGCAAGTAATACTCCCAAACTCCGGCATCGGGAAGTTCTTCGGGAATTGGTGTCGGTGTGGCCGTCGCGGTAGGCGTGGCCGCCGGTGTCGCATTAAAGTTCAGTGAAAAAGAAATTGATTGAGATCCTGAGGTAATCACAATCGAACTACTCCCCAAACTTAATACGCCCGGGGTAAACTTCCACACCCCACTAGGACTGGCGGCTACGGTCGCCTCGGTTGAGGTTTTTATTTTAATTAATACCTGCGCCGAGGGTGTAGCTGTTCCTTCTAGTGTCGGGATTGCTCCTGTATAGTCTATCGAGCTGTAATCTACTCCCACTGTAGACAAGACCCCCACCTTGGTGAGCGTCAACTCTTGGGCAAAAACAACACCGACAGACAAAAATAAAGCCGAACCAAGGATGATCGTAATTATTTTTTTCATTTATGAATCAATTTTAATCTCCTGATTGATTATAGGTAATATTACTTTAACATCCGGTAGTTCCTGATGAATTTTCTCACTTAATACTAATCTCGCCAAGTCTTCTCCGTGGATCAAAGCTACTTCTTCCAAACCTTCAATCTTCTTTAGCCAATTAAGCACCTGTTCCTGGTCGGCATGAGCACTCATCGTCTTAATTTCCAGTATCTCTGCCTTAACCTCTACCTGACTTCGCCAAATATTTACCCTCTTCTTTCCATCCAAAATTTCTCTTCCCAGTGTCCCCTCTGCTTGATAGCCAACAAAAACCAGTTGAGTTTTGGGATCCTCTAAATAATTTAAGGCATGATGAACTACTCTACCCCCACTCATCATGCCACTGCCGGCCACAATTACCTTTGTTCCTTCATAGTTTTTAATTTGTTTGCTCTTTTCCATACTGTCACAAATCATCAAACCCGGAAAATCAAAAGGGTCATCCGTTTTTACTTGATCTTTAAGCTTCTGGCTATATAGCACCGGAAAATCCTTAAAGATCGTTGTCGCTTTAATCGCCATTGGACTATCCAAAAACACCGGTGTTTCATACGCCATTCTCCCATCCTTCTTCAGCTGATCAAAAATATACAAAAGTTCTTGCGCTCTCTCTATCGAAAAAGAGGGAATCAAAACCGTCCCCTTTTCTCTTTCTGCCTTTTGAATAATCTTCACCAAGTCTTCGATCTCCTCTCTTGGTCCGTGTATCTCGTCGCCGTAAGTCGATTCCACCACCGCCACCTTAGCTTTGTTTACAAAGTGAGTCGGCGAAAGTAACGGCTCTGGGGTATTTCCCAAATCTCCACTAAAAGCCACGCTTTTACCTGTAGCGCGCTCTTCCACCACTACGCTAGCCGATCCCAAAATGTGACCGGCATCCACCAAGGTAACCGTAAAACCTCCAATGTCGAATCGCTTGTCGTACTCAACCAAAGAAACCTGCTTCAAAATTACTTCGACGTCTTCATCTGTATAAAGTATTGATCTCCCCTCCGCTTCTTTGGCTATCTTCGCGCAGTCATAGAGCACCAGCTCAGCCAAAGCCTTGGTCGCCTCTGTCATAAAAATAGGCCCTTTAAAACCATAACGGGCTAGAAGCGGTAATCTTCCGCAATGATCCAGGTGTGCATGAGTCAGAATCACTCCCGATAATTTTGTAAAATCCATGTCTGGTTTAACTGAATTCAATTCAACCTCTTCCGGTTTTCCTTGGAACATACCAAAATCCACCATCAATCCGGTTTTTTCACTACTCAAAAAAAAGTTCGACCCCGTTACGGTCGCGGCCGCTCCCATAAACTTCAATCGCATATCCTTCAGTTTACCAGAATGTTAAAATGAACCATGGACTGCCCTCAATGTCACCAGCCACTCTCAGCTATCGAAATCGAAACTTCTGATGGACAAATTCATTCGGTTGCGGAGTGCCTTAACTGTGGCGGCCATTTGCTGGAACCTTACTTAGCTAATTTTCTTACCATTGAAACAGCCAGAAATATCGACTCGATCATTCCCAAAAGCCACACCTTTCCCGCCACTACCCCGATCTGTCCTAAATGCGGACAGACTATGCCTGGCATCAAAGACGACTCGGTTCCTCAGACCGTCACTGTCTATAACTGCCCCAATAATCACGGAGACTTTTTCTCCAAAAATCAATTACTTCTCTTTAAACAGGCACAGCAGTCCAAAATTTATTATCACAAGCTCTGGGGCATTCCTCTTCGATCGGCTTTTGCCGTCCTAATTCCCATACTGGTTATCTTTTCCTTCGCTACGCTACTGCCCTCGATCATCCGGCAAGTTGGCACCAGTCAAGAAACTCGCACTAAAGCATCCGAAATCCTCACTTCACCCCTCATCACCCCCATCTCTTCTACCCAAGTGCTTATCTCTTTTTCTACCCAAAGGCCGGCAAAAACTTCAATTCGTTTTATCGAAGGTCTTACCCAGACCTACCCTGTCTCCACCACTCCGGAAACCAATCATCTTCTCAGCGTCGAAGGCCTTCTCCCCGGTACCCTCTACAAATACCTGATTGTTTTGGAAATTGGCGGCAAACCGGTCGCCACCTCCGAATACACCTTCTCCACTCCTTAATCCCATGCCCAAACGCGTCTTAACCCCACTGGAGGTAAACCACCTTAGAAAACATGGCTTTTCGGACACAAATCCCAGTCTGGGTGAAAAACCGGTAGAATATCTCACCGGTCACGCCGAGTTTTGTGGTCTGGACTTCTTGGTAAATGAATCAACCCTCATTCCTCGACTCGAATCGGAAAAAATTGTCCAGTTGGTTGAGCAATTTATAGCCAACCATGAGCTGACTCATCCAACCATCGCCGACGTTGGCACCGGTTCCGGCTGTCTCGGACTTTCACTGGCAGTCAGTCTCCAAAAAAAACAAATCCCCTATACCATTTATCTCTCCGACATCTCTCCCCAAGCTCTCGATGTGACCAAAAATAACGCTTCCAGATTACTTCCCTCCACCGTCAACCTCTTTTTTGAACAGTCCAATCTTCTTGAAAATTTTCCCAAAATAAAGTTTGATATCGTTCTGGCCAATCTGCCCTACATCCCTTCGAAAAATATTTCTATCCTAGACGCTTCGGTCAAAGATTTTGAACCCTTGCTCGCCCTAGACGGTGGCCCACAAGGAACCTCTCTCATTAATCAGCTCATCAAAACCCTACCCATTTTTCTTTCCGATCTCGGTCTGGCCATTATCGAAATTGATGATACTCACACTCTCAAAGACTTTACCGTTCCCAATCTTTTATCAGCCAAAATCGAACCAGATGTCTTTCGCGTCCCCCGTTTCTTGATGATTAGTCCCAGACTAAGAAAGTAACTGCTTCAGAGCCAAAACTCCCAAGACCGTCAAAAAGATAATTGCCCCCAGCAGTACACTTCTACGCCAATAACTCGGCGCCAGTCTTTTATCCAAGCCTTTAGTATTAAGCCAAAGTACCAAACCGGAATATATTACCATCGTCCAAGAATTCATCACCGCACTGATTAATACCAGCTGTAATGGTTCTCTAAAGCCGAATGCTAAAACCGCCAGCATCAGACCGATTTGCATCCAAAGTAGAGTATAAAAATACTTTGGCAAGTTTTCAGAACGATGTTTGTCCCAGTTTAGAAGAAGCCAATTTTCCGCCAATATTTTTGTCGTCGTGCCGATTACCGAAAACTGAGTCGCGACTAACATCAGCCCCAATAATATTAAAAAGGCCTTTCCAATAAATAGAGAGGTGACTGATCCGATATAGCCACTTTCTGCGACAATAAAATTAACTCCGGTCAAACCTCCGGTTTTACCATAGATCGTTTCGTATGCCAGTAGGGATAGCGAAATTATCGATATTACTCCAGTCAACCAAAAAACAATTCCCTGTTCCCAGTTCATCAGTCTCCACCATCTTGAAAATATATTTAAACTGTTATTATTTATTTCAAAATCTTTACCGGTCAGGACTATCGTTTCTTTTCTCCCGGTCAACAAACTTGTGATTCTCCCTGATCCAAGTCCCATGCCATAACCTTTTTCTTTAATATTTTGTGACTGTCCAAGATTTAAGTTTCCTCCGGCGCCGGAGAAAGCCACCGCCGCCAAAAAAGCCGATAACTGTACCCCCGCCGGCAAAAACCAGTAGCCCTCACCCTTACCCCAGATACCGAGACTCAGCGCCGTCAGACCATTTCTGGTAGCCAACCACCAAGACAGTCCCAAAACGAAAGGTAGTCCAACCAAAAGCAGAATCTTTTGCATTTTTTCCTGAGTTCCGTAAAGTACGGGGCCTAGACTCAAAAAAATCCCAATCATCACCAGCATCACTCCGGCAATGATAGTTGAATCTCCCCATCCCAGACCATCAACCAATAATTTTGCTCCGGAAAGAACGATGCCTGGCCACATCCAAGGAATAATGGTGGATACCAAAAACCAGATCGGAATTATTCTACCCATCTTCCTCGACAGCCCCACAAAAACACTTTCTCCGGTAACCAGGGTATATCGACTTATCTCCATATTGATAAACCACTGCATGGTGATCCCCATGATTGCTCCCCAGATTATTCCCAGTCCGTAGTTAGCCGTCAGATACGGCCATAAGATCAGTTCTCCACTACCAAGCCCCAATCCAAGCAAAATAAAGCTGGGCCCTACCATCTTAAAAAAACTTGGTGGTTTTGGAAGTTCTCCTCGCGATAAAGGGGTAATCTGCATCACTTTCATATTACACCAGCCACCTCGTATAATAGAATCCGGTGACTATTTTTCAAGCAATTATTCTTTCCATTATCGAAGGTCTTACGGAATTTTTACCCATATCCAGTACCGGCCATCTTATCCTTGCTCAAAAATATTTATCAGTCACCACCTCGGAGTTTACTAAATCTTTCGATATCGTGATTCAGTTCGCCGCCATTCTGGCTGTCGTTTGGATTTTCCGACACCGTCTGTTTAAATCTCCGGAAAACTGGAAGTCAACCATCATCGCCTTTATCCCCACGGGAATAATTGGTTTTACTCTCTACAAATTAATCCGCCATGTTTTACTCGGTAACCCTCTCATCGTCGTTTACTCTCTTTTTTTTGGCGGTCTCATCCTCCTGCTGGTAGACCGAATTTCCAAAATGAACCATGGTTTAAAAACACAAAATGACCTATCAACACCTCAGCTGTTGGGCATTGGTCTATTCCAATCACTCTCCATCATTCCCGGGATTTCCCGTTCGGCCGCTGCTATCGTTGGTGGACTTTCATTCGGACTTACTAGGGCTCAGGCAGTAGAATTTTCCTTTTTTCTGGCCATTCCCACCATGTTAGCTGCTTCCGGCTACGATCTTCTCAAATCAGGACTGGGGTTTTCTCCAGAAGAATATCTCCTTCTAGCGTTGGGTTGTCTCATCTCCTTTTTTTCCGCCCTGGTCGCAGTCAGACTTTTTATTGATTACGTCAAAAAACACGACTTCACTTTGTTTGCGGTCTATCGTATTCTACTTTCGATTGTAGCCTTCTTGACTATCTCCTCTTAAGAAGTTTTTTCTTTGTCGCCACGACTTTTTTCTTTGCTTTCCCGATCTCGACCCTACCTTTCTTCACGGCACTACTAACGCTTCTCTGAACCTTCTCTCTGTTTTCTTTCTTTGATAAAAATACTGCTGCTGCTCCGGCGGCAACTCCTAGAACCGCCGCTCCGACTGCTCCTAGCAAACCTTTGTTATTTTTTTTGGCAGGTCTCCTCATGATTTTTTTTATTATTAACTAACTTCATTCTACACATTTCTTTCTCATCTGACAATCGACAGCCTTCTCACCACCCTGGTTATAAGGGCTTGATTCTCAGGAACTTCGTCTCCCGAAGTCGCCGAAACCGAAATTGTAACAGGTACTGTCACCTCTACCAAACCAAACATTTTATAGTTTTTCGTGCCGGTAAACTTATATAGCACCTCCCCTCCTGAATACTCGATTTTTGGCACCACCCCTGAATTGACCTCAGCCACCACTCCCAGATCGATAATGTTTTTTAGTGCCTTGTCCGGTAGTACCATCACCTCTTTTACTCCACTCGTCGTCGTTACGATTAAGGACTTCGATTGAACATCCACCGAAATTGGTAAATCAGTGATGGCGGTTACCCCTCCCTTACTTACAGCCAGTTGGTTGTTGTTTGCCAAACTCAAAACCACTCCGTTTTTCTCCAACCGACTGAGCACGGACGACTCCACTCTTCTCAGATCGTCCTCGTTTACAGATATCAGCATATTTTTCTCATCCTCGGCCGTCAACATTACCTGATCTCCTTTTACCAGGTACTTCAATTTAATTTTATTCAGTGCCACTTCAGGTATTTTTGTACTGGTTATCGATGGTTTGGTGGTCGGGGTTGGTGTGGGGACTTCTGTTGGTCGCACAGTTCCTTTTCCAATGGATTCTATGCCTTTTTTTATGGATTTAATTAATGTACCGGCGCTATCAACCTTTATCGTAGGATCGACTACCAAAGGGGTAAAGATTACTGAGGTGCCGGATATCGGGACGGTTTTAATCGAGGGCTGATCCATCACCGTCTCCAAAGAAGCCTTTTGGGTGACTGTTGGAACAGTCGTCGGTTGGACCACCCCTATCGTCGGTTGAATTCCCGTCTGCATCTCGAATTGGATTGCCGGAATTACTGTTGGAAGAATTGTTGGGGTGATTATCAAATAATTACCCTGGCTGTTAGTCTTTTTGTTCTTATTATCCCCCTTGTTTCCTTCATCTTTACTGTCAGTTTTATTATCATCTTCATTGTCGTCATCTTGACGATAACCATCATTTTTTTCACTGCGAGCATCTCCCAAAACTCTTTGTGAATCTCGAAGATCAATCATCGCCAACACAAAAACTACCAATCCCAGTATTACCAAAAATTCAGGCCGAACCCCTAGCCATTTCTTCTTTCTTATTTTCATCTATATTAATCATCTTATCATTTTGACCTACTTAAGCTTTCTCCGGTGGAGCTTCCCGTGGCTTTTCTGGACACCTTCACCTACCAAGGAATACAAAGCGGCAAAGTTTTGGGCCAATCCCACGGCAGCCATAATTCTCGATAAATCACCGGAGGTCTTGACTCCTAAAATTTTTAAACAAGTTGCTACCACCGGGTGAAACTGAGTTATTCCCCCAACTATTCCGACAGCCAAAGGTACTTTAATTTCTCCCTTCAACCAATCTCCCTCAATTTTCCACTTGGTCAAGGGACCGTATCCTTCTCTTGCGGCAAAGGCGTGTACTCCTGCTTCGATGGCCCTCCAATCTTGTCCTGTGGCCAATGCCACCGCATCAATTCCATTTAGCACTCCCTTGTTATGTGTCACCGCTCTGTCAACGCTTTCTTCTGCAAATACTTGCGCCTCGACGATTCTCTGAGCTATCTCAAGAGACAAATCCTCACTGGAGGTAGAAATTTGACATCGGGCCACGGCCAATCGTTGATCTAAATGATTAGAAAGAATTTTTAAATTCACTCGAGCCTGAGTCAACTTACCCACCTCGTCGGCCAGACCTTCACATATTTTGTTGACAATATTTGCTCCCATCGCCTCGCCGATATTAACCAAAACATCAACTGACGCCATAGGGCCAACGCGAGTCTCGGATATCATTGTTACTCCTATGCTTACAACCCCTCCACCTCTCTTCACCAAATTAGGAACCAGAGAATTTCCCCGTTTTACTAAAGTCTTCTCAGAGCTCTCAATTATTTTCTTAATCACAGTCAAGTCTAAGTTCTGGGGAATAATCTGAATCTGTCCTTTTAATAATGATGGCCCTGCTTCGGTAATAAACCCCCCGTATTTAGAAATTATCTTGGCGGCCTTGCTCGCTCCGGCCACCACAGAAGCCTCCTCTACCACCATGGGAATTAAAGTCTCCTTTCCATCGATAACAAAATTTGTGGCAATAGCCAAAGGCAGTTCATACACACCCACGACATTTTCTATCATCAAATCTGCCTGTAACATACTGAGCCCTTGTTCGAAAGACATTCTCTCTTCTTTTGTTAGTCCGACTCTCGCAGACAGCAGGTCAACTCTCTCGGAAATGGTTTTTTTGTAAAATCCAGAAAACGATGAATTTTCTCCTTCTATCACGACAGCATTGTAACACGCTATCTAAAACCTAAAACGTCGTAGACGCGTTTGTTTTTGGAACGAAGTAATAGTTCTAAGGCCTTCGGAGTATCGAGATCATTATCCATGATTTTAGTAAACTCTTCTTCGCTACCATCACGAAGGTCGCCTTCTAACACCTCAACTTTATTTTGAGCACGCGCCAGTTTCTCTTCATCGAACTCCCATCTTTTTCTGTAATGATGAGACAAAATCAGCCAGCGAACTGCGTTCGAGGAGTATTTTTCTAAAAGACTGGAGACCATCACCAGATTTCCCTTTGATTTACTCATCTTTTCTCCTTTGTAGAAAACTTGACCGGTGTGAACCCAGTATTTTGCAAAGGGAATTTTTCCGGTTGAGCCCTCGCTTTGAACGATCTCTGCTTCATGATGAGGAAAAATCAAGTCCGTCCCTCCTCCATGAATATCAATTTGTTCCCCCAGAGAAAGGGTGCTCATGGCCGAACACTCTATGTGCCAACCCGGTCTACCTTTGCCAAACAGGCTATCAAAAGATGGTATGTGACTGGGTTGATTAGAATCGATCGCTTTCCATAAAGTTATATCCAGCGGGTTTCTTTTGTCGGGATTATCTATGTCTTCTTCAAATTCCTTTGCCTTTTTCAGCATCCGCTCTTTAGTTAACCTGGAAAGCTTGCCATAGTCGTTCTTCTTGGTTACGTCCAAATAAACACTATTGTTACCGGTATAAGCAATTCCCTTGGCCAAAAGTTTCTGGATCAGAGAAACCATGGAGTCTATATTCTCGGACGCTTTTAAGTAATGGGTTGGTTGAATCCAATTTAGAGCTTTCATGTCACCCAAAAACTTATCTGTCCAGAATGTAGCCAAGGTAGACCAGGAGATATTTTGTTGGCGGGCTCGTTCTAAAATGTCTCCGTCTCTGTCGTTTATGTCTGTTACATTTTGAGTGTATGTAACCTCATATCTTTTAAACTTTAAGTATCTAATGAGTGCGTCAAAACTAATATAAGTAAAGGCGTGACCCAGATGGGTCGTGTCATACGGAGTAATACCACAAACATAAATCGATACTTTTTTGGGCCTTAAAGACGCAAAAACGTCTATCTTTTTTGTGAGAGTATTATAAATTTTCATAAAGGCTAGTCCTTCAGGCATTCCCCACCGGTTTATCGAGTATGGTCATGGTTGCTTCAACAGAAGCATTGTCTGTATCCATTAATTTCACTTTATCCTTGAAACGGGTCCTCAAAGGAGTTAAGAACTCATCCGCCCACGATGGTGTGAGCACCAAAACACCGGTGAAATCAATTATTACTTCCTCATGTTCTGAAACATCCTTAAGAGATGATTGAAAAGCTAACCAAGCTTCCTTTCCCGATGGTCGGGATATCAATGCTGTGCCGAATTTTTTTAGTTCTATTATCATATTGGTTTTAAAAATTTATTATAGCCAAACATCCTCTTATATTTCCGTCCGTATGAGAAATAATAACATCCCTGTCATTTTGTTTTAGATTTAGATATACATCCCCTGTTTGAAACATGAGTGTGAATGGGTTATCAATTACAACTTGCCTAACAAACTTCAAACCGTTTCCCCTAACCTCAGGACGCCTACCAGATATTGTTTCTGTAAAAGCTATTTTTAACGCCTCGTCCGTATCTTTTAGTTCGGGAAGTGCCCGTTTAAGGGTTGTTAATATTCCCAAACCTCGGTCAGCTAATACAATGTACCCGTTTCTCAAATCGAATGAGAAATATATTCCTGTTACATCTGGCCAATTACCCAGGTTGTGATCAAAAGAGTTATTCCCGATTTCACCCGCGATTGCACACAACAATGACATTGTTGACTCGGGAACGACACGTTGGAGTTGCCCCTGGAGTCTTTCTAGCCTCACCTGAAATACATCTCTTGTTTGGCAATATACTTCAGATGGTGGAGTTGATCCTACCGTAGACATAGCCCACTGCCTGGCCAAGTAGATATCATTTCGTAAAAAGAGGTCAATATCAGCTTGTCTATAATAGCGATGACCCCGTGGGCCAATTCTGGTCGAGGGAAGTCGATGGGTTTTATCCCATCTCCTGAGGGTATCTATTGAAACACCGAGTTGTTTGGCGATGTTACTGATCGAAATAAGGCTATTTGTCATATCTATGTATATTCTACCATATCTATGCAAATCTTCGCAAATATTAGCCAAAAAAGATGGTTTCAGTCTGGACAGACTTCATCACAAAAGTATTCCACCTCGGAGGTGATTTGAGCAATAGCTCTCTCACCTTCGGATATATCACTCTTTCCCACTTCACATACCCTGCCCCAGATGGATGAAGCCCATCCGGTATAAAGTCCTGTTCGTCAGTCATTTTTTGGCTTACTGGATAAATGTCCGCCAAAATCAGATCTCGATCAACAGATTCTTGCCTGATTACCTCATTGTAAGAGGTGATAGACTCTGAATAATTTATTCTTCGGTAGTGTTTAAGAGCTGGAAACTTTGAATAATCAGGGATTGTGATCAGCACAATACTTTTTGGGTCCGGTAGTAACTTTTGGATTTTATCAAGCAGTTCTTTGTAATCTTTTTCAAAAACCACAACATCTTTTTGAACAAAACTGTCGTTTGTGCCGATAAACACTGTGACAAAATCAGGCCTTAAGGTTTCCAATATCGGCAGTTCAAAATTAATCATGTCCCTCACGGTATAGCCGGATACAGCAGGATTCTCAAGGATTTTAATACTTATATCCTCCTTGGCAAAATTCTCTACCATCATATTTGGCCAGCGATGAGGTTCTGCCACCCCCAAACCTATGGTAAAAGAGTCGCCAAAAGGAATATAGCTGATATCGCTGTTCTTAATTTGTTTAGTTTCCTCCTCCCCCTCTTTGTTGAGATTACTAATAGCATAGATACCACCAAACATCAGAAGAATTATCAAAGGAGCCAACAGGCCAGGGAGCCTTTTGTTATTATGTGTCATAACATTCCACCTTTATCTTACTAAAAATACACTGTCCCACCTCGGAGGTGGATGTGGTTGGGTCGATTTTCGAACCTTTCCTCAACCTTTTCAATCAAAAAATTAGCCAATAGTAATTTTACCCTCAAGAATCTTTCTTTTTAGTTCATCATGGAGGCAGACATTTTTTTCGCCACATTTACTTGAGTCAAAATAACCACCGATAACTCTTTGGGCAAGAATTAATCCAAGACATTCTTTGTCTGCTTTACTGAATTGATAAATGTTATTAAATTCTTCCAGAAATTTGTTGGCAATGTCTGGTCTTTTCAGTTTTGTATAAACTCTATGGTAGAAATATGCGATATCGTAAAATTTAAATCCCGCAATCCTAGAATGTTCCCCATCAATTAGAAAAAGTTTGTTTTCGTTCGTGATAAAAATATGCCAGGGGACGAAATCACCATGTTGGGGAGCTTTTAGTCCATATTCAATCCGTTTTTCAATGAAATCATATAGGTCGTCAACGTTATTATCAAACTGACCCATCCAATGCTTTATCCTGTCCAAGAATACCGTTTTTGGATCTTCTTTCTCATCATTTTTTCTCTCATCATTTGGAAGGTGTTTATCCGACTTGAATTCCAAAATTATCTTTGCCGTCAACGCTATTTTTGATAGATTATTTTCAAGTTTTTTCGTTTCACCACTTTGAGATTCTTGAGCTAGCGGAGTGCCTTCTACAAATTCACAGGTAAACCAAAACAAGCCGTTGTATTTACCTGACTCATAAATCTTTGGTACCGAAACTGGTAGTTTTAGTTTCGGCCGGTTGTTTATCAATTTGTTCCATGCGAACTCGTTTTCCGTTCTTTCGGCAACACCTTCGGTTGAGGCTAATTTGAAGAATTGTTTTGTGCCATTTTTAAACACGCTACCGGTGATATGTCTCCATTGTTGGTTGAGATTAACTTCCACAAACCCATTATTTTCCAGAAAGTTGGATACTTCACCCAAATTCAGTTCCTGAGCATTTCTGTGTTTATCAAAATCCATAAAGATATCTTAGCAGGACACACTGGAAGCGTATCCTACCCCTATCCCACCTCGGAGGTGGTTTGTATACAACCAAAGAAGTGAATCGATTTCTAACCATTTAACCTTCTCATTTTTCTCCAAAACGGGGAGACAACAGTCACCACAAGAGATGCCGCAAAATAAACAGCCAGGAAATCAAGATTTGTTTTCATCTTCGCTACTTTTACTCTACCCCTAATTTTCATACCGTTTCATCTCTTCCAGCCACACCTACCAAGAGTTACCACACACCCGCACGAATAACCACGATTTGCCGGAAAGTTTTCGTTAATATCACAAGTGGTTATTACATCCTGATACTTTTCCGGATTGTTGGTGCACATTCCATGTCCACCACCACAACCCTCTCCCGCCCATTGACACTGTGCATTGTCGTCACAAGAACCCTCAGAGGCTTCAAGAATATAATCGGAGCTTTCGGTCGGGTCTGGTCTGAACCAACCCTCACTTCTAGTCCCATCGTTTTTAAAAACCCAATTACTGGGCGTACCAGGCTTTTTGTAATCAGGAACTCCCCAATACCAACCCTGCTCCAGCTCTTGAAAGGATATTCCCGTATACTCATCCCCATCAATTACGCAAGCTCCATAGTCTTCTACCAACTCGTTCGATCCTCCCATACAGTTACAAAAAGCCTCAACTCGCGTACACCCAAACCCTTCCAAACACTCAATATTCATCGATTTTTCGTAACAAACTTCGGCTGTCGTTTCAGTTGTCACCAAAGAAGGCTCTGACAAAACAACCCTTCGGGAGAGGTATCCGTCAAAATATCCATACATCGCGAATACCGCTATTACAAAGAGGACCAGTCCCCACTTCATCCACTTAAGGACGACTTTTTGTTTTTGAGCACAATCGAACTTTCCCATAAATAAATCATAACATCCCAAAAAACCCTGCCCGCCGGTTGGGTCGACCTGTAGTGAGTAGACCGAACTATTTTCAAACTTTTTTTCTCTAATACCCCACCCCTATCCCACCTCGAAGGTGGTTTGTTTCATATCATAGTAAGTCACCGTTTGTAATGACTATCTACTTATAGATTAAACAATTCCAGCGGGGTTCTCAAGAGCAATAGCAGTATTACGGTTGTGATGGCTCGTGTGGCACTTTCGTGCCTGGAGTGGCACAGCTTAGCTTCAAATAGCTAAATACTGATCTCAAATTACCCTTAGTGTATTAGCAAACAATAAAAGTATTGTTAACTTTTCAAACCAATATACAATCCTCTACCAGTAATGCCTTTTGGGTCGTGTTCTACTTTTAACCCGGCCATTTCAAAACCTCGAAGATATTGTTCTTTGGTAAACAATCCTAACTCGTGGAGTTCAGTAAATTCTTCAACTTTTCCTGGAGTGGCAACTAAAATATGAAAATTAATTACAGAAACATTATCTCTTTGTTCGCTAATATTTACTCTGGCAATTTTTAGGTCTGGTTTATCAACAAAAACCGCAGATGGTCTACCCACAGTCCACTGATCTGGAGAAAACCAAGGCTCTACTACCAATACTCCTCCTGGGTTTACATGTTTGGCCATATTAACGATAGACTTCTGCATACTTTCAGCTTTTTTTGTATAGCCGATAGCGCTAAACAAACAAGTTACAGCATCAAATTGATTTTCTAAATTGAAATTGGCCATATCTCCCTGATGGAAAGAAATATCTGGAAATCGTCTTTTGGCAACCGCCAACATATGCCCATCTAAATCCAAACCTTCTACTTTATACCATTTAGACAAGAAGGGAAAATGACCACCCGTTCCACAACCAACATCCAAAAGCTGCGATCCATCTGAACGTTTGTGGCTATCTATAACATTGTGTATTTGACGAGCCTCTTCCTGATAGTCTTTGCCTTGAGACGCATATATTTCATCATAAAGAACAGCTTGTCTTTCGTAAACATCAATTTTTTTATCTACTGTTTTTACTTTTGAATCCGTCATTGTCTAATAGTATCATTTACATGTGGCGTATTGAGTAACTATTTACTTATGGTAAGTGATCCATTTGAAAAAGAAGCCGTATATTTTTGCTTTAATTCAAACTTAGACAAATTTTCAGAAATTAATGAATTTATTTTATCCATTGCCAAACCGGAAATAAAAGAAATGTTAGGAAGCGAACCTAGTTGAATACTTAAATTAGTAGCTTTAGGAACCGATCCGGACAGATCAACTCCTGCTGAAACATAAAATGATGGACTGACTGAACCAAGATTCATTTTACCCGAAACATGACCCAGTCCCTCGGTAAAACAGACCCGTGCCTCGTCAACTTTTCCCCCAATATACCCTTGTGCCAGCGTTGTCGCTTCGCCGTCAGTAATATTTACCGATCCTTGTTCTAACGTGTCTCCTATTTCTTTTTCACTTCTGGCCGAGGAAGATCCTTGGGTGGGACATTCAGGTGCTTTTCCTAGAAGCACCGCAGCTCCCGCAGCTAAGGTACCGAACACCATAATTCCGGTAACTATGAGAAGTAGAATAATAATTCCAAATCCTTGTTGGTTTTTCATTAACTCAATTTTTATATTTAAAATCTACCTTTGTCAAGTTCGTCGATTTTCGAACCTTGATATAATTATTCGAATGAAAGAAAGGATCTTAATAACAGGAGTATCTGGAACAGGTAAAACATCTGTGGGCAAACATCTTAAAAAAATGGGGTATGAGTCCAGCGACATTGAAAACATCAAAGGAATGTTTGAAATGTACCACAAAGAATCCAAAAATATTTTTGAAAATTACGACAATGCCAACCCTGAACATGTTAAAAACGCAGAATGGATTTGTAACACCGAAAAACTTGAACTACTGTTAAAATCTCAAAAATCAAATTTAGCTTTCTATAGTGGAATCGCATCAAACATGAACGATATTCTCCCTTTTTTTGACAAGAAATTTGTCCTACTTCTTAACTCTCAAACCCTAAACGAAAGACTTAAAAACCGAGAGGGAACAAGTGATATTGGTAATACCCAAGAAAGTAGAGATGTTGTATTAGGATGGAAAGATTGGTGGGAAGGTGAAATGAAAAAAAGAAATGCAATTTTCGTCAATGCAAATAGACCTCTTGACGAAATAAGCAAAGAAATACTGAGAGAAGTAAATTGCATCTGACTCCCAAACCAAAGCTCCCTGTCCCTAGTTTTGCTCTGACCGAAGCGATTGAACGTTGTATCAAGGCTTTCCAGAATCCAATATGGTCAGAACAAGCACGACAAAGATTGAACCAAATCAAAATATTAACACGAGCGGATACAGTTTAGGTTTTAATCAATAAAAAATTTGTTCATAGTAAAATACACCATATGCCATTACTTTTAATGCAATGTGAACGATGTCATAGAGTTTTTTCGTCGGGAATTGAATTGGGTGTGGGTTCGTCAGCTTTCTTTTCAAATAACAAGTCACAATGTCCTCACTGTGGATCTATGGAAAATGTGCCTAATGGAAATCTTACGGGTACGATAGACGGTGTAATTAAAATACTGGAAAATTCACCTGATCCACTACAAACTGCACAAAGTTTATTTGATGCTTTAGAAAAAAATAAAAATAAGAATGATTTATCAAAGCTTAAACAAACTCCCCAATTTTCGAAGTTTAAAAAGTGGATTCCTGATTCTCCGAACAAAATATTGATCTATCTGACTGTTTTGAAAATAGTAATTGAAATACTCACGAAAAACCCTAGCATGACAATTGATATTAATAATATTGTAACTATTTACAATGAGGCGGCGCTTACTCAAACAAAATAACTTGTTTATATCGAATTAGAACAAAAACTTATGCCTAGATTGCCTGCGACAGAAAGATTGCCAGCCTTAAAAAGAAAATCGTTAACTGTTCCCAGAAAAGCCATACCAACACCACCAAACGATAATAAAGCTCGTGTTGTTTTAGACACTGGTATTGTGTTGTCTGCCTTGATAGCATCAAAAAGAAAATTTATTGATAGTGCCCCATATCAAATAATTGAAGCGCTTAAAATTGATATGTTTCATCTAATAATAAACGCCGATTTATTAAAAGAATACGATCGTGTGTTACAGCACAAAGCCAAAGAAGGAATTATTGATAGTTTACATATTGGACCACTAATAAAAATGGTTACAGATAAAGGCTATATTAATAGAATGTTTGTTGATAAACCAGTACAAACTAATAAGGGTACGGACAACTTGTTGTTTGATGGTTCAGGTATGTTGGGGGCAAATTATTTGGTAACTAAAGATATGGGAGATTTAAAAAAAATTAAAATAGGTAATTTAAAAGTTATCGGTCCTGGTGATTTTTTGCATAAAGTTCTTAAAATAAAAACGTAATTTGGTTGACATTATAAAGTCGAATCTTCTAGTTAATGTAATTATTGGCTCGGTGTTTCTTTTTCACTTTCTAAACCTAGGATATCTCCTGTGGCCAAGAGTCCCCTAATTGATTAGTAAAGTACCTATAAAAACTGATCAATAAAGATGCGATACAAAACCTTTAAATAACTCTAAAGCAGGCGATAAATGCGATTGTGTAAAGATACCTGTTTAAGAGTCTTCATTTGTTCACCTCTTATATAAACACTCAAGACTCAACAATGACGCCTTCTTTCTTGGCTTGATCAAGTAAGGCTACTAAATCATTTGAAGGAATTAAGGGACAAAACTGACCCCAAACCCACCTTCCACTGGCCTTGCCTATTCTTCCAACAATGTAATAGCCAATACGGTATTCAATGTCTCCCTTCTTCCAATTGCCGTACGTTAACTCGCCTTCTGTGCTTTCCTTCCTCAGTCTCTCAATCACAAAGACTTTTTTGGGTAAATTACTCTGTATTCTAAAAGTCCAGGCCTCTCGATGATAATAGTACCGCCCCTTACGACCAATATCCTTGACCCCAACTTCATGGTTCATATTAAAATCATCGTTCTTCTTCGCAATAAACTCACTGGCCGTCAATGTAATCATCTTTCAGTTTTCTATTTCAAGCATTCTAAGTCGTTTGACCCCCATCTCTTTACTCAAACCCCAATTAACAACGACCAACAAGAAGTGTCGTTATCGGGCTAATATTAGTAATAATAGAATAATAATAATAGTGGTTGGGGATATAGTATTTACCCATCCAACAGCCAAACTAATAACCAAAAAAACAATAGAGATCGCTAATAACCATTTTGTTACGCTTACGGTCAGACCAAGAATTTTCTTTAATCCGCCGATACCGTTTGATATCCATATAAAATACAATATAAATGTAATCCAAGAAAAGGTTGTACCCACAACATCGCTCACCGTGAATACTTCAATAAAGACATACCCCGCCCCCATGGAAAGAGCCCACCCTAATACAATGGCAATAAACCTATATTTTCTTAAAAAATTTCTTATCTTCTGACCATTTAAGCACCTTTTTTCTTTTTCGTTAGTATTCATTTACGATTTATCCGCATCTAAACAATATTACACCATAGACATATTAGGTATCATCTGGTTCCCAGTCCCTAGTTTTGCTCTGGCCGAAAGTTTGTCACAAGTTATCAAGGTTTTTCAAAATCCTGTGTGGGTAAAACAAGTGAGAGAAAGACTAAAGGAAATCAAACAATTAAGTTGTGTTCATTTTCCCTCAAGGTGAACTAATCTTCTGGTTCAGGGGATGGTGATGCAGAGGGGCTGGGATAAAAGGGCTCAACCGTAGTTGTTGTAGCAGAACTTGGACTTATTGCACCAAAACTACCCATTGATGTGGATGTTGTAGTAGATAGAGGTCCAACATATCCACTAGCGGTGCCTGGATAACTTGAAACGTTCAAAGTATAAGGCTGAATGCCCTGAGAAAGCTTCCTCTTTAATCCCATTATCTCTTGCTCTAATTCTGCTAATCTATTCTTTTCTTTTGGCCCCCCCTCTGTGGATTTCAGTTTTTTCATTTTTTCGTCAATATCCGTTAATCTCTTTTCAAAATCACTATAAAGTCTATCAATATCATTTTTTCTTTTGGCGATGTCCTTCTCAGATAACTTTATTTTTTTAACCTCATTTTCCATGTTCACTACACTCAACATTGCTCTATCTTTTATTATTTGAATCTCTTTTCTAAAAAAGAACGCAAAAACAGGAATCCCTATACCAACCACAGCAAGGATAAACGTTAAAAATTGCATTTGAGTATTAGCTAAACCAATTATATTTCCCGAAATTCCATTAGCATTATTGCTCAAAATTAATGCATCAATTTTATTGTTCAATTTTTCAATTTCATTCTGGGAAGGCTCTACTACAACACCACCATTGGCGCTAACATTATTTGGTGAAGCAAGAAAAAGTAGTACAACTAGAACAATCACCACCATCTTTTTCATTCCGTTTACCAATATGACTAACATTTGTTTAATTACCATAATAACTGCATTTTTGGTCAGATTAAGGCCTTTTAGCTCCCCCGCGTGGATTCGAACCACGAACCTTCATCTTAACAGGATGTTGCTCTACCGTTGAGCTACAGGGGAATAATAAATTTTAAAAATTCACGACCCTTGCCTGACTTGAGAAACTTTTCCCTGTTTCTTGCCTCATCTCGAGTCATAAATTTTTCAAAATATACAATTTTCCAAGGTGCATTTATTTTGGTTGATCGATTTTTCCCCAAATTGTGCTCCGAAATCCTTCTCTCCAAATCATTCGTAATCCCCTTGTAGAGATTACCATTCTTTAAACTTAATAACACATAAGCATACCAAGTCATATATTGGAGGCGTCCTGCCTCACGGCAGGCAGGTCTACCTTCTGGGCTATTTATCCGCCGCGAGGCGGGCAGGGGAATATTAACGGACGTGCTCATTTTACCAAAACTAGCCATCCGAAGCAAGAAATTTGACAATTAGACTCAAAATTATATAAACTGAATCATGGATGATTCAAAAACAGGTTATGGTAAGCACCCTATGTGGCGATGGGTTGTTATCTACCTTCTTATCGGCGGCCTTGCGTATATAGCTGTTTATTATGTCTTTTTTAAAAACGGAAGCGTTTACGCTCCCGAGCTTAATACTTATCCCTTTATTTCTCCAACTCCTACTACGATAGTCACTCCCCCTGCCTTGATAACAGATAATTTTACTGTGACATACGACGCCAATGGTTTCAAACCCCAAAATTTAATTATCAAAGCCGGCGATACCGTTATCTGGATCAACCAAGGCGAGGCTAAAATGGACGTTGCCAGTAGTCCTCACCCGGCTCATACTGACTATCCGGCCCTTAATCTGGGTCTTGCTAAGACCAACGAATCCAAATCTTTTTCCTTCCCCAAACCCGGAACTTACAAATACCACAACCATCTCAACGCCGGTCATTTCGGTCTTGTCACCGTAGAGTAAAAAGTTTATCTCAGTCCACCCAAAACTACATTCAGTATAGAAAGCACTACTGCGGCCAGTAACGCGGTCCCAAAGCCGTCTACTTTAAAGCCGGGCACAATACTACTGGTTAGCATAATCAAAAACGCGTTGATCGCAAAAGTAAAAAGTCCGAGGGTCATAATGTTCACCGGCAAGGTGAGAATTATCAATATCGGTCGCAATATAATGGACAAAACTCCCCAGATAATTGCCACCACCGCTAAAGATTGGAAGTTCTCTATCTTTACCCCGGGAACAATATAGGCAGTCACATAAAAGCCTAGAGCGTTGATTATCAAATTGGCTAACATACTTCATCATATTCCTCTCCGTTTCCCCTTGTCAAATTTTGTTGTTCCGTCATAATCATTTTTGTATGACCGAAAGACTCAAAGGCATCGCCGGCTCTATGTTCGCCGGCAAAACCGACATCCTTCTCAAAGAAATCTCTCGTGCAAAATATGGGGGTAATAAAATTCAAGCCTTCAAGCCAGCTCAAGATGATCGCTGGAACGCTATCGATGAAATTCGTTCTCACTCGGGGGGTAGCTATCCAGCCACTGCGGTTCAAAACGCTGTTGATATCATTCCTTTACTTCAAACAGACACCTCTCTTGTCGCCATCGATGAAATTCAATTTTTTGACCAAGAAATTGTGAATGTGGTCGAGTTTTTGCTCGGACAAGACATTCGAGTAATCTTTGCCGGCTTATCTCTCGATTTTCGTGGTGAACCTTTCGGCTCAATGCCTCAGCTCCTCGCTTTGTGTGATGAAATAGATCGTCCTTCGGCCATCTGTAAATACAGGGAGAATGGAAAAACCTGTGGCAAAGATGCCACCAAAACCCAACGATTTATTAATGGTCAACCGGCCAACTACCATGATCCAATCGTTCTAATTGGAGCGGAACAAGAGTATCAGGCTCGTTGCCCGAACCATCATGTCGTTCCTGGAAAACCGAAGCTAAAGATTTAATAGGCTTCTAGTTTAGAGTTTTTGATTTTTTGAGTTTTTACTCCAAATAATCCTGTAGTTTTCTTCTTCTGCTTGGGTGACGAAGTTTCCGCAGGGCCTTGCTCTCTATCTGTCTGATTCTTTCGCGAGTGACACCGAACACCTTGCCCACCTCTTCCAAGGTTAGTGGTTTATCTCCAGCCAGTCCAAATCTCATTCTCAGCACCTTACTTTCTCGCTCCGTCAGTGACCCCAGCGCCTCTTCCAAATTCTCATGCATTAGCTGTCTGGACGTGGCCTCGTACGGTGTCGCCTGTCTCTCATCAGGAATAAAGTCACCCAGAAGTGAATCTTCATCGTCTCCTATTGGAGTTTCCAGCGAGGTCGTTTTTTGGGCTATCTTCAAGATCTCTCGAACTTTCTCCGGAGTCGTTTCCAGCTCCGAGGCCACTTCATCATCGGTCGGCTCGCGACCAAGGTCTTGCATCAATTTTCTTTGTGTTCTAATAAGTTTGTTGATCGTCTCCACCATGTGGACCGGAATCCGAATTGTTCTGGCTTGGTCAGCAATCGCCCGGGTAATGGCCTGACGAATCCACCAGGTAGCGTAAGTTGAAAATTTATACCCCTTTGTCCAATCATACTTTTCCACCGCCCGAATCAAACCTTTGTTACCCTCCTGAATCAAATCCAAAAAACTCATCCCCCGACCCATGTATTTTTTGGCAATCGAGACTACTAACCTCAAATTGGATTTTGTCAGCATGTCTTTTGCCCTTTTGTCTCCCCGCTCCACCTTCTGAGCCAAAGAGATTTCTTCTTCTCGTTTTAAAAGAGGAATTCTTCCAATTTCCTTTAGGTACATTCTCACCGGATCATTTACCTCGGTGTCTTCCAGTTTTGAGAGCGACTCCAGCTCTTTTTCTAGCTCACTGGCCGCCGCGGCAATTTCCGCATCTTGTCCAGACAAAACACTTTCAAACACATCAATATCGGCTTTAAAAAGCAGTTCGTAAAGATAATCCAGATCATTTGCCTCGGTTTCGGCCCGAGGGAAGTACTCCAGGATATCATCTTGGGTTACAAACCCCTGATCCTTTCCCAGGGCTAGTATTTCGGCAATCTTTAACTGAATGGGGAGATTTTCCTTTTTATCGGCCATAATATTCTCTCCCATTTTAACACAACAAGCCTCAAAATTACCCCAAAAGGGACACTATCTTGTTCTCTTCTATGTTTAGATCGTTAAGCTTAGCAAACAGACTATCCTCCTCTGTTTCCAGACCCTCCTTACGAGCCATCTCCATCTCTGCCATCAATTTCTTTTTTTCCTCCCTGATAGCCTCACGGATTAGCTGAATGGCCAGGTCCAGCACATCTTTCTCGGTCGTATTTTCACTTTCTCCCCCAATCATGTACGCCTCTTGAAGCACTTCTTTCAGCTCCGCTTGAACATTTTCTATTATTTTTCCGGGATCTGCTTCCTCTTGCTCGACCACTAGCTTTAGAGCTTTTCCGGAAGCCCCGGGCAAATCAATCTTATTAAACCAAGTCTTAATCCTATCTCTTACACCGGGGAAAACCAACAGTCCGCCTACCAATCTCCGAATTAATTTTTCGGTCTTATTTTCCACCACCTCTACGGCATTATTAAAAGTGGTTGCTTTCTCCTGAGTCTTTTTTCCCATTTTGAACCTCTCGACTTCATCTTTTACTATACCCACTTCCACCCCTAGCTTATCGGCAAACTTCCTTATCCAAACCTCTCTCACCACGCTATTTTCAATTTTAGAAAGAAACGGTACCACTTCCTCGGTTATCTTCTTTATTCCATGAACATTGTTTTTGTCATATCTCTGCATCGCTTTCGTCATCACAAAGTCGTACACGTCGACAGCCTTTTCCACCATCTCTTTCCATTTATTCGGATACTTCCTGGCTATTTCGTCCGGATCTTTTCCTCCTTCAATTTGAACCACTTTGACATCTAGACCTCGTTTTTCCGCCATCTCTACTGCCCTTTTTATGGCCAAAAGTCCTGCCTCATCTGCATCGAATGAAAGATAAATTGTCTTTGCTAGTCTGGAAATCATCTCTACCTGATCTTCAGTCAAAGCAGTTCCTCCCACCGCCACCGATTCCGATACTCCGGCGCCAAAAGAACTAATAAGATCCATTTGTCCTTCTACCAAAACAGCTCTTTTCTTTTCTCTGATTGCTTGTTTAGCTTGATAGAACCCAAACAACATTCTGCCTTTGTGATAAATCTCAGTTTCCGGAGAGTTAAGATACTTCGGCTCATTTTCTTTTTCCAGAACAGGTAAAATCCTTCCCGAGAAACCAACGACCCTTCCTCCGGCGTCTAATAGGGGGAACATTATTCTTCCTCGAAACTTATCAAAATAACCAGATCCGCCAGTTTTCTTGTTTATCAGACCGGCGCTTTCCAACAACTCCACTTTATAATTTTTTTTCTTAACCAAATACTTAATCAGGTTATCCCAACCGGGAAGAGCAAAACCAATGTTGAAAGTTTTAATCAATTTTTCCCCAATCCCTCTGTCAGTTAAATATTTACGGGCCTTTTCTCCCGATTTTCCTTCAGTCAGAAGCCAGTGGTAGTATCTAGCGGTGAGATCCATCACTTCTAACAATTTTTGTTTTTGCTCTCCCCCCTCGTACTTCTTGGTGATCAGCTTTACCCCAGCCTTGTCCGCCAATCTCTCCAATGCGTCCCGAAAATCAATGCCCTCGATCTCCATCAAAAACTTGATTACATCCCCTCCGTTGTTGCATCCGAAACATTTATAAAAACCCATCTCCTCGTTGACTGTGAAAGAGGCAGTCTTTTCGGCATGAAACGGGCAGAGACCCTTGTGGTGTCTACCCATTTTCTTCAAACTCACATACTGGCCAATCGTTCCCACGATATCTGTTTTTCTTTTTACTTCCTCAACTTGATCTTCCATTTGGCGGAGGAAGCGGGACTCGAACCCACGAGAGCTTGCGCTCGCAGCATTTCCAATGCTGTGCCATAGCCACTAGGCGATTCCTCCGTACAAGCTGTATTTTACCCTAACCTACCCAAGGCTGTAAGCAAATCAAAAATCTCATCTATTACCACCGTTCTCTCCGGTACCTCACCCTGCCGATAAACCGACCAGGGGCTTGGTAGCCAAACCGTTCTCGCTCCCAGCTCGTCTCCCGGTCTGATATCTCCCCCCAAACTATCCCCCACCACCAAACAATTTTCAGGACGTACCCCAACAGCGTCCATCCCTCTTTTCCAATCCTCAGATTTTTTATGACCGTTTTCATCTACGATTATTACCGTTTCAAAATATTCCCAAAGTCCCGATCGATCCAGTTTGAAATTAGTCCACTCCACATTCGCGTGAGTTACCAACACCATTTTTATTCTCGATTCTCTAAAAACTTTTAACATTCCTCCAACTCCCCGCCTCATTCTTGGTTCAATCGAATATATCTTCATCAAAACTTCCAGACCTTCTAAAACTTCTTTTTCTCCATGACCAAACCTCTTTGCCAGTTTCTCCACCACCACTTCCCATCTTTTTGGATTCACTCCCATTCTCTTAAACTCTTCGTCATTTATGCTCCGCAAAGCCTCCATGACCTCACCAGCCTCCATTCCTATCTTTTCAGCCACGGCAGAAGCATACTCCTGCATGTACAGGATAAATATCTCACTGGTGTAGATTAGGGTATCGTCCAAATCAAACAAAATCGCCTCAATTCCAAGTCTGTCTAAATTTTCTTTGGCCTCATTGAATAATGGATCTCTGTCTATTTCTAACATGCCACATTCTACACCTCTGTGCACCTGGTGAGATTCGAACTCACAACAGCTTCCTTCGGAGGGAAGTACTCTATCCAGTTGAGATACAGGTGCGAACCTTTCTTCCTAAAGTAGATAAAACTATCAAGCGGTGGGGACAGGACTCGAACCTGCATGCCCTTACGAGCGCCGATTTTCGAAATCGGTACCTTACCAATTCGGTACACCCCACCAACAATGCCCAAGTGACACAGTAAACCTTACCGTGGTTTACCACGTAGTGACGAAGCAAACCTTGTAACCGGTTTACCACGTGGTGAACGTTAGTGAACTTTACGTGGTGAGCCCGGTGCGACTCGAACGCACGACCTCCTCCTTCGCAGGGAGGCGCTCTAATCCAACTGAGCTACGGACTCAAAATAATATGTTAAGGACGTAACTCTACTTATTCAATCCTCCGCCAAAGGCGGATCAGCCTATGGCTGAAACTGAGCTACGGACTCAAACAGGTATATTTTACCATTCACCCAGGCTAATTCCTTACTCTAAGGGCATTTTGTTCCCCATCCACTTCACCGCTCTATCCATCCAAGTTACTTCAGGTTCCGAATAGTCCACCGACTCAACCATTACTTTCTTAATTTCCTCTTCTTTTTTAGAATCGATCACTACCACCAAATGCCAAGGCATTCTACTTAAATTGATTCGCATTAGTCGGGTCCCCCACTTAGTTTCAAACCAAAAGCTAACCATTTCTTCGTATCTATATGTCTTTTCACTTGCTTTCAAACCCCAAGAAGTTATCTCCGTTTTTATCATCTTTGGCTCTGTTCTAGCCATGGCCCAGAGCATAAAGACCAAAGCCCAGATGACAGCTACCGGCATCAATCCCTCGATAAAATAGAGGATCACCGATACCAAAAAAGCGATCACAATTACCGAGCTGTAAAATTCTTTAGTCCAAACCTTATGTGGACGGTCATAAGCCTCAAATTCCAGTAGAACTTTTTCGCTTAAATCTCGATTTTCTGTTTGATCCGTAGCCACAATTCATCTTAACACAGGCGGAGACGGTGGGATTCGAACCCACGAGACTCTTTCGAGTCGCAGATTAGCAATCTGCTGCCATACCACTAGGCGACGCCTCCGTATTCATATTTTAACAGCTATTCTCTGTTTATTAGGCTCACGAATGATAAAATATAGCTCTGGAGAGCGGGCAGGACGGTAATGCGATAGTCTTGAAAACTATTGAGCGTAAGCTCTAACAGGTTCGACCCCTGTGCTCTCCGCTCTTGGAGGAGTGGCTCAATGGTACAGCATCAGTTTACTAAACTGACGTGCGAAAGCGCTTGTCGGTTCGATTCCGGCCTCCTCCGCAACACCTAATTGACAATACGTACGCCATAACGTACGATATACTTATGGACACAACCGCATACAACGCTAGTGACGCAAGACAAGATTTTTACTCCCTCGTCAAAAAAGCCTCAACCGGCCTCAAAGCCATTGAAATTAATCTTCGAGGCAGTGATCCTGTTCTCATGATAAATAAGGCTGAGGCTGAATCTTGGCTTGAAACTCTTGATATCCTCTCCAGCCCTAAAGAAATCAAGGCCATTAGGTCTGGAATGGCGAACAAAAAACTCGTTTCCTTTAAAGAACTAAAAAGGTCGCTTGGTGTCTAAACAGCATGAAAGTTCAATTTCAAGAGGTTGCTCAAAAACAGCTGAGTAAAATTCCCAAAACGGAAACCAAAAAAATCATCTCAAAGATTGAAATGTTGAGCCGAGACAATAAATCAGGAAAGAACCTGAAAGGAGAACTCAAAGGGTTCCGTTCCCTTCGAGCTTGGCCATATCGTATTATTTACACCATCGAAAACAACGCGATCGTCATATATTCGATTGCTCACAGACAAAGTGCCTATAAATAACTATGAACTCAAACTCTAATTTCCTCAAAAAGCTAGACATTTTTCTCCTGATTTTATTTCCCTTAATTTCCGTCACACTATCCTTGTTTTTTAAGGTCAACTTTCTAACATCTATTCTTTTATTTTACGGCCTGCCCTCTTTGTGGTTCTCTATTAGAACATCCAGACAAATTCTCAAAACATTTATTTTTTCCTTATTTATTTCAATTCCTTTTGGACTAATAGCTGATTATATTGCCACAGTCGATCGGGCCTGGTTAATCACCAGCACAGTTTTTCCTTTTCGAATTTTTGGGGTTGTGCCAATTGAAGACTTAATTTGGGGATTCTTTGTCGTTTACAGCACAGTTATTGTCTATGAGCATTTCTTGGACAAAGGCAAACACGAATTAATTGATAAAAGAATGAAATACCTAATGTGGCCACTTTTAAGTGTTCTCAGTTTATTTTTAATCACCTTTTTCACAAAACCGGAAATTCTCAACCTAAAATTTGCCTATCTTTACATAGGCTTGTTTTTCTTTCTGTTACCAACCGTTTCCATGTTATCTTTCTTTCCAAGATTAACGCTATAGCTCATTAGAAAAGGTTACCGAAGAGTAGTTCCGTAGTGTCTCTGAATATCATACAGTCGGCGAGTAATTTCGTCGACTTTTTGTTTGAGTTTGGTCATGTCTAGTTGGTCGTGTTCCTCTTTTAGTTTTTGTTTGTTTTTGTCTGAAACTAGTTTGTGTTCCATCACTC
>Ga0209212_1000409_pt1 | contig 84892 bp, 76 predicted proteins | sample RifGroC2_FD_183996 | JGI IMG/M metagenome (GOLD analysis project Ga0209212, IMG submission 183996) | Groundwater microbial communities from Rifle, Colorado, USA - Groundwater C2 (SPAdes) (version 2) | ecosystem: Environmental > Aquatic > Deep subsurface > Groundwater | place: Rifle, Colorado...
GCCCAGCAGGCCGCAGACCTCTCCTGAGTTGACGTGCAGGGAGATGCCGTTGACCACCTGGCGGCGGCCGAAGGATTTTTCAAGCAGGGCGCATTCTAGTTTCATGGCTGTTTTGCCGGCGGGGGGACGTCTTTAACCCAGCCGTTCACGTTATTATAGAACTTTATATCCCGGGTGTCCCTGAAGAACTTCATCTTCGAGGAATTTATGGCGAAATCGTAGCCCTCCCTGGCGCCGACCGCCAGCGGGGTGGACTCGTGCATGGTAAAACTGCGCTCCAGGTTGCTGTACAGGCCCATGCCGGAGAACATGTCCAGGTTCTCCGTGGAGATGGAGAAATCCCCGTCGAAATACATCAGGCCGGACTTGTTCTCGGCTTTCGCCGTCCGGGAGCGGCCATTCAGCAGCCGCCCGTCGGCGGAGGTGTACTTCATGCGCACGGGCAGCGCCCCGCTTTCCAGGAAAGCCTCTTCGGCCGTCTCCATGTACATGGCCCGCTCGCAGAACACTTCCACCAGGGACTTGTCCTCGAAGCGGCGCAGGATGGAGACCGAACCGTTTATGTTCCAGGTCTGGGCCGGACGGGCGTAAAGGGCGTGGTCGGCCTTCATCGTGTAGCGCGGGTTGCGGAAGGAGACGTTGCCGTCGAAGATCTCGCGGTCGTTGGTCCTGTCCATCTTCCACTTGTCGCTCTTGACCACGGAGCCCATCAGGAAATCCTCCGCCGCCGACAGCGGGAGGGCGAGGTGCGCCAGCAGGAGGGGGAGGAGGAGGAATTTCATGTGCCTGAAAGCCGGGTTTCCTGGCGCTGGATCTCTATCTCGGAAAGGTCGGGGTTGGCGGTAAAGCCGCGGCCCTTGATCACCGTGCGGCCCTTGTAGATGGTGACCGGCTCTTCCGTCCAGACCTTGCCGCGCGCCGAACTGTAGTAGAGCTTGGTGGTCTTAAGCTGCATCCCGTCGCGCTTGGCGTCTATGACCACGTCGTCCGTCAGCTCGGCCGAGTTGTCCTTCATCTGCAGCACCCCGCTGAGCGCCGTTATTTCAGAGGTGACCCTGCCGCCTTCATAGAACTTTATCTTCGGGCTTTCGAACGCGATAACGCCCTTCTTCTCGTCCAGCCGGCCCAGGGCGGAGTCCAGCCGCCAGCGGGAGGAGCCGGCCAGGGATTCCGCCATGGAGAAGTTCTCCAGCAGGCTCACGCCGGCGGCCGCTTCGCGGGACTTTTCGGCGGAGCAGGCGGCCAGCGCCGCAAGCAGGAGGAGGGCGAGGGGCTGTTTCAACCCAGGCCTTCCTTTAAAAGATCGCGCTCATCGATGATGCCGACGGGGCGGCCGGTGCGGGAATCCGTGACCGGCAGGTTGTCTATCTTCTTCTCCGAAATTATCCTGGCCGCGTCCATGGCCATGGTCTCGGGGTGGACGGTCATGGGTTTGCGGGTCATTACGCCGGCGACGGGGGTGGAGAGGTCCTTCAGCCCGCCCTGCAGCCTGCGGCGCAGGTCGCCGTCGGTGAAATAGCCTGTCAGGCGCCCGCCTTTGCCCGTCACCGAAACCGCGCCGGCGCGGGTGTCGGTCATGACCTTGAGCGCCGCGGCCACGCTGGCGGTCTCTTTTACCACCGGGTTGGAGCTGCCCTTATGCATGAGGTCGGAGACCTTCAGGTTCAGCAGTTTGCCCAGGTTGCCGCCGGGATGCAGCCTGGCGAAGCGCTTCTTGTCGAAGCCGTTAAGGGACATCAGCGTCACGGCCAGCGCGTCGCCGAGGGCCAGCATGGCGGTGGTGGAGGAGGTCGGGACGATGTCGAACGGGCAGGCCTCGCGCTTGACGCGCAGGCGCAGCACCACGTCGGAGCCGCGGGCCAGCCTGGAATCGGAATTGTTGGTGATGGAAATGACCGGGAGGCCCTGCCGCTTGAGTATCGGCAGCAGCTTGGCGGTCTCTTCGGTCTCGCCGGAGTAGGAGAGCGCCAGGGCCACGTCGTCGGCGGCTATCATGCCCAGGTCGCCGTGCAGGCTCTCGACCGGGTGCAGGTACACGCTGCGCGTGCCCGTGGAGGCCAGCGTGGCGGCTATCTTGCGGGCGATCAGGCCCGATTTGCCGACGCCCAGCAGCACCACCTTGCCGGAGCAGGCGGCCAGCAGCCTCACCGCTTTGAGAAAGGAGGCGTCCAGCGCGGCCGAAAGCCCGGCGACGGCGCGGCTTTCCAGGGCGATCACGCCGCGGGCGGTCTTAAGTATCAGCTTTTCCTTGGCGTTCATGTTATTTGGCCGGCGTCTTGTGCGGGTTGAGCCAGGGGGTCATCTCCGGCGGGATCTCGCGCTGGTCGTAAGGGGGGGGCAGCTTGTGCAGCAGGTAGCTTACCCCGAAGAAGACCACGATCAGCGTCAGGTAGATCCAGGCCAGCGTCTTAAGGTGCCAGTGCCAGTCCGGGAACCAGGCCGGCGGCATCGTCAGGTCGGCGCCGCATTTCTTGCATAATTTCAGGGCGGCCCTGTTCTCCTGGCCGCAATTGGTGCATTTCATTTTATATCCCCTGTTATGTCCTGTAGTTCCGCGGCCAGCCGGTCCACGCGGTTGAGCGCGGCGACCATGGCCTTTACGGAGTCGAGCCGCAGCGAGTTGGGCCCGTCGGAAAGCGCCTTCTCGGGGCGCGGGTGGGCCTCGAAGAAGAGGCCGGCTATCTTAAGCGAGGCCGCGGCCTTGGCCAGCGGCAGGATGAAGCGCCGGTCGCCGCCGGTGGCCGTGCCCAGGCCGCCCGGGCGCTGCACCGAGTGGGTGCAGTCGAAGATGACCGGGTAGCCGAAATCCTTCATTATTTCCAGCGAGCGCATGTCCACCACCAGGTTGCCGTAGCCGAACGAGGAGCCGCGCTCGGTGAGCATGATGCCCTTGGCGCCGCGGCTCTCGAGTTTCTTGACGATGTTCTCGGCTTCCCAGGGGGACAGGAACTGGCCTTTCTTGACGTTGACCGTCCGGCCGGTGTCGGCGCAGGCGAACAGCAGGTCGGTCTGCCGGCACATGAAGGCGGGGATCTGCAGGATGTCGGCGGCCTCGGCCACGCGCGCGGCCTGGGCCGGCTCGTGCACGTCCACCAGCAGCGTGACGCCCAGCCGGTTCTTGAGGTCCTTCAGGAAGTCCAGCGCGCTCTCCATACCCACGCCGCGGAAGGAGTTATGGGAGGTGCGGTTGGCCTTGTCGAAAGAGGCTTTCAATACGAAGGGCGTCTTAAGGGCCGAGAAGACCTTTTTAAGCTCCACCGCCTCCGCCGCGTAGGACTTGGGCGTCTCTATCACGCAGGGGCCGGCTATGTAGACCAGCGGGCGGTCGTTGGAGAAGACCACGCTGCCCGCTTTTACTGTTTTCTGTTTAGCCACGCTGGTCTCCTTTAATGCGCTTTGGCGGTTTCCGGCTTGCGGGCCGCGGCCTTGTTCTTTATCGCCGCCGCGACGAAACTGAAGAACAGCGGGTGCGGCATCAGCGGCCTGGACTTGAACTCGGGATGGAACTGCACGCCGACGAACCAGGGGTGGTCCTTTATCTCCACGATCTCGGGCAGCTTGAGCTTCTTGTGCATGCCGCTGACCTTCATGCCCTTCTTCTCATACTGGGCGATATATTTGGAGTTGAACTCGTAGCGGTGGCGGTGGCGCTCCGAGATGGCGGAGGCGCCGTAGATCTTGCTGGCCAGGGTCCCTGCCTTGAGCTCGCAGGGCCAGGCGCCCAGGCGCATGGTGCCGCCCTTGTCCGTGACGCCCTTCTGCGCCGCCATCAGGTCCACCACCGGGTGGGGGGTCTTGGGATTGAACTCGGTGGAATGGGCGTTCTTGAGGCCCAGGACGTTCCTGGCGAACTCTATGGTGGCGCACTGCATGCCGAGGCAGATGCCCATGAAAGGCAGCCCATGCTCGCGCGCGTAGCGCACGGCCTCTATCTTGCCCTCTATGCCGCGGTCGCCGAAGCCGCCGGGCACTATCAGGCCGTCGGCCTTGGCCAGCTTTTCCTGGAAATTCTCTTCCTCGACGTCCACGTAGTCCAGTTCGGCTTTAACCCCGTTGGCCGTGCAGCCGTGCTGGATGGCCTCCACCAGGGATTTATAGGAGTCCTTGAGCTTGGTGTACTTGCCGGCTATGGCGATGCGCACCGGCTGGGCCGAGGCGGCGGTCTTGAGCCGGGCCACGAACTCGGTCCATTCGTCGAAATCCCATTTGCCGCTGCGCAGGCGCAGCAGCATCATGATCTGCTCGTCGAGCCCCTGCTTCTTGAGCATGAAGGGCACGTCGTAGATGCTGGCGGCGTCGGCCGCGTCCACCACGGCTTCCCGGGGCACGCTGGTGAAAAGGGCGATCTTGTTCTTGATGTCCTTGGCCAGGGGCTTCTCGGCGCGGCAGACTATGATGTCCGGGTCGATGCCGATCTCGCGCAGCTTGTTGACGGAATGCTGGGTGGGCTTGGTCTTGAGCTCGTCGGAAGCGGACAGGTACGGTACCAGCGTCACATGGAGATACAGCACGTCGTTGCGCGTGCGGTCGGGGCGCATCTGGCGGGCGGCTTCCAGGAAGGGGAGGCTCTCTATGTCGCCCACCGTACCGCCTATCTCTATGATGGCGATGTCGAAACCTTCGGCCGCCTTGACGAAGCGGCGCTTGATCTCGTCGGTGATATGGGGGATGACCTGCACCGTCTGGCCGAGGTAGCTGCCCTCGCGCTCGCGGGCGATGACGGTCTGGTAGATCTGCCCGGCGGTCATGATGTTGGCGCGGCCGGTGTCGATGCCGAGAAAGCGTTCGTAGTAGCCCAGGTCCAGGTCGGTCTCGGCGCCGTCGTCGGTGACGAACACCTCGCCGTGCTGGAACGGGGCCATCGTGCCGGCGTCCACGTTGATGTACGGGTCGCATTTCATGATGGTGACGGAAAGCCCGTGCGCTTTAAGCAGGCGGCCTATGGAGGCCGCGGTGATGCCCTTGCCGAGCGAACTTACCACACCGCCGGTCACGAAGATATATCTTGTCATTTTTCTCCCTGCGCTAAAGCGCCGAAGTCCCGAAAGAGCCGTCCCCCGCGGGCGGCCCGGCCGGAGGGCTAGCCCCCGGCTTTCTTCAGAAATCTTTCCGCGGCCGCCAGGTCTTCCGGCGCGTCTATCGCCGGGCCGAGCGGGGCCACCTCGGCCACCGAGATGTTAAACCCGTTCTCCAGGGCGCGCAGCTGCTCCAGCCGCTCCAGCCGCTCCAGCGGGCTGGGCTTTAGCTTCACGAAGCGCTCCAGGGCCTCGCGCCTGTAGATGTAGAAGCCGCAATGCTTGTAGTAAGGGTAATCCTTAAGGTCAGAAAGCCCGTGGTGGAAGGGAATGGCGCAGCGCGAGAAATACAGCGCGCGGCCCTCCTTGTTCATGGCGACCTTGACGCAGTTGGGGTTGGCTATGTCCGCCTTGTCCTTTATGCGGACGCAGGCTGTGCCTATCTGGCAGGAGGGGGAGGCCTTGAGCTTGCGGAAAGCTTTTTTAAGGGTCGCCGCCGTCATGAACGGCTCGTCGCCCTGTATATTGATGACGAACTTCGCCCTGGTGCCGCGGGAGGCCTCGTAGACCCGGTCGGTGCCGGACTGGCAGCGCGGGCTGGTCATCACGGCCTTCGCGCCGATGGAGCGGGCGAAAGAGAGCACCGCCTCATGCTCGGTGGCTATGGTCACCTCGCCGAGGCCGGCTTTTACGGCGGCCTCCCAGCACCACTGGATGACGGGTTTGCCCGCAAGTCCAGCCAGCACCTTGCCGGGGAAACGCTGGGACCCGTAGCGGGCCGGTATGACTATCAGGCAGTCTTTATCCATGACCTCGCGCTCTCCAGGAGTTCTTCAGCGCTGACCGAAGCGGTACCGAGCTTGCCCACCACTATGCCGGCGGCGAAATTAGCCGCCGTGGCGGCTTCCTCGGGGGTGGCGCCGGCCGCCCAGGTGAGCGCCAGCGTGGAAATAACGGTGTCGCCCGCGCCGGTGACGTCGAAGACCTCGCGCGCCCGGGTGGGGATGTGCGCGCTGCTGGCCGACCGGCCGGCGCGCTGAAAAAGGGTCATGCCGTGCTCGCCCTGCGTTATCAGCAGCGAGCGGCAGGCGAGCCGCTGCAGGATGGCGCGCCCCAGCGCCTCGGCGGCGTCCTGGCCGTCCTTCTGGGTCAGGCGCATGCCGCCGTAAGCTTCGGCCGTGTTGGGGGTCAGGCAGGAGACGCCGCGGTACAGCAGGAAATGCTCTACCTTGGGGTCCACGAAGACCGGCACGCCGCGCTTTAGGGCCATCCCTATGGCTGTCTTTATGGTGCCGGGCTCCAGCAGGCCTTTGCCGTAATCCGAAAGTATGACCGCCTGGCAGCCGGCCTTGAGCTCGGCGGCGAGGGAGGCCAGGGCGGCCCGGCGCGCGGCGTGGGACATGTTGCCGGGGGTTTCGCGGTCGAAGCGCACCACCTGCTGGTGCTCGGCTATCACCCGGGTCTTCTCGATGGTGGGGAAATTGTCGTCGTGGATCAGGGCGTCGTGCGCGATGCCGGAGCTGTCGAGCAGGTCGCGGAATTCCGCGGCCGCGGCGTCGCGGCCCGTGACGGAGATCAGCCGGGGCACGGCGCCCAGGGCGGCTATGTTGACGGCCACATTGGCCGCGCCGCCGCAGACGGTGGCTTCGGAAGTGACCCGCACCACCGGCACGGGGGCTTCGGGGGAAATGCGCTTTACTGAACCTTTGATGTAGCGGTCCAGCATCATGTCGCCGAAGACGGCGATGCGGCGGCCGCGGAAGCCAGCGACCGCGGAGGAGAGGCGTTTGAATCCGGCCTTTGTCATAATATAAATATTATAACAAAAAGCCGCGGCGGGCTACGGGCGGGGCGGGGGGAGGAAAAAGGGCGTCAGGGCCTGATAACGCGGCGCACCAGCTTGGCGGTGACCGAGCCTATGAAGATCTCGGCCTTCAGCAGCATGGGGACCTTGAGCTCGTCGTCGGTCAGCCAGACCAGCATGCGGCGGCCCTTCTTGGCCACGAAGATCCCTTCTTCCCCGGCCATAGGCTCGAACTTAAGGCACTGCTTCTTGCCGTAGGGCGTGGAGATCTTCTCGCGCTTGCCGGCCTTTATCCGGATGCGCCAGTCCCGCTTGGTATTCACATCCAGCTCTATGTCGGCGCCGGGCTGCAGGTTCATGCCCCGCATGCGGTAGAGGGAGGAGAGCACGTCGTTGGCCGGTTTTTCCATGGGGCCTTCGACAGTATTGCGCTGGCGCTTTTTGTTGACCTTCTCGCCGTAGAACCGCCTGTTGGGCAGGTCGAAGACCACCCACTCGTTGTAGAAATGACTCCCCTCGGAGATCTTCTTGTAGTAGCCGTAGGAGCTCAGGTCCTCCACGTCCATCCACGCGTCGTTGCGGTCCGCGACCTTGTAAAAGTTGGCCAGGAAGGAGCCCGACTTCGCCTCGGAAACTATATGCCAGGCCGGGCGCGAGGACACGTTCACCACCCCGTCCACCCGCAGGAAGGACTTGCCGACGTAAATGGCGCCCCAGTAGATATCGTACTCCAGGGTCTCCCCGGCCACTATGCCGGCGACGGGGCCGGAGACCGCTGCCGTGGAAATGGGCAGCGACCAGTAGGGATGGGCCAAGTCCTCGCCCGCGGCGGCGGGCAGGCAGCAGGCCAGGAGCAGCAGGAGGGTTTTAATAGCCATAGTGGAGCTTCAGGTAGAGTATGACCAGGATGGCCGCCAGCCCCGAGAGGCCGCGCCATTCCTTGTTCTTGATGAAAACTTCCCTGGAGTAGGCCTCGGTTTCAAAGAAGGAGCCGAACTTGCAGGGGCAGGCCAGTATGGCCGGCACCGCCCTGCAGTAGTCCTCGAAGGCCTGGCCGTACGTCGAGCGGAGAAACGCCTCCTCGGCCTTTATGGTCACCCAGTAGATCCAGGCGAACGCCGCGCCCACGCCCAGCCAGAGGGCCGCGGTGAGGGCGGGCTTGGCGGTGGAGGTCATGGCGAGCATCATGCCGCCGGTCATGACGAGGGTGCCGAGGTAGAGCGGGTTGCGCACCACGGCGTAAGGCCCGCGCATGGTCAGCGTTTTTGATTTGACTATGGCGGCGCTGGCGGCCAGGCGGATGAGCTGGCCCAGCAGCATCAGGGCGGCCCCGGCCCAGTAGAAGGCGCCGCTGTCCGGCCGGGAAACGGCCAGGGCTACCACGCTGAGTATCATCGAGATGAAAACGCGTTTCTTCATGATCCTTCCTTTGTTTTAACTGCGGGTACCGCCCTGGCCAGGGCCAGGAGGCTGGCAAAACCTGTTCGCCCGGCGGCCTTGCCCTGGCCTGTCAGCACCAGCAGGCCCTTCAGCCCGGCGGCTTTGGCCAGGTCGAGATCGCAGGCTTTGTCGCCGGCCACGAAAGACCTTGCCATGTCTATGGCCAGGTCCTTCACGGCTTCCTTTATCAGGCCGGGGCGCGGCTTGCGGCACCTGCAGCCGGCGTCGGGGGCGTGCGGACAGAAATAGACGCCGTCCAGTTTTACGCCCGCCTTGCGCAGCTCGCGCACCAGCTTCAAATTTATCGCTTTTGAAACGGCCAGGCTCATGTAGCCGCGGGCTATTGCCGACTGGTTGGTGACCACTACCAGGCGGTAGCCTTTGGCCGCCAGCAGGCGCAGCGCGGCCGGCACGCCGGCGTAGATCTTGAACTGCTCCAGGGAGGTTACATAGGCGCCCGCCCTGTCGCGGTTAAGCGTCCCGTCGCGGTCCAGAAAGGCCGCCGGGGCCCTGCTGCCGCGCGCGGGTCTGGGGGGCCAGGCGCGCATCAGGGTTGCTCCGGGGCCGCGGGGGAAGAGACGCGCTCCACCAGCCGCATCAGGTTCTTCCAGCCGTCGCAGAGAAAGACTATCTTGACCGAGAAGATCAGCACGCCGCTCTTGAGCGTCTCCTGCCAGCCCTGCGGGAAGCGCGCGAAATCCTTGTAGGTGGTTATCAGCGGCAGGCCGCCGCGCGACTGGTGGGCCGAGGCGAGCTCGGCCAGGGTGAAGGCGTGGTGGTCCGGGTAGCGCCAGATCTGGCGCAGCTCTATCTTGAGTTTGCCCAGCGCGGCCTCGAAGGAGGCCGGGTCGCCTATCGCGGAAAGGGCGACGGCGGGCCGGCCGTGTATGGCGGCCAGGTCCACCGGGCGGGCCGTGGCCGGGTCCAGGAATTTTTCGGGGGAATGCATGCTCTCGATTATCCTGGCGCCGGGATTGATGTCGCGGATCTCGGCGCGCAGGTCGTCGATGGCGGACTGGGAGACCTGCTCGCAGTGGGTGATCACTACCGCGGCGGCCCGGGCGAGACCCGAGGCCGGCTCGCGCAGGTTGCCGTAGGGGAGCACGCGGTCTTCGGAGAAGGGGGAGGTGGCGTTGACGAGCACCACGTCGGCGTCGCGCTTGAGCGCGAAATGCTGGAAGCCGTCGTCCATGAGCAGGATGTCCGCGCCCAGCTCCAGCGCGGCCAGCCCCGCCCGGTACCTGTCGGAAGAAACCACCACCGGCACGCCGGAGTCCTCGAGCATGCGGTACAGCATCAGGGCCTCGTCGCCGGTCTGCGCCAGCGAGAAGGAGCGGCCCTTGGCGAGCACGGTGACGGAAGAGGAGCGCGCGGCCCGGCGGTAGCCGCGGATCAGCACGGCGGGCTTCCGGCCGGAGAGCGCCAGCTCCCGGGCCACGGCCACGACGGTGGAGGTTTTGCCGGTGCCGCCGGCCGAGATATTGCCGAAGCAGATCACGGGAGCGGGCAGGGAGCGCGAGCGCAGGGCGCCCGAAGCGTAGAGGCCTTTGCGGGTCTTTATCGCGGCCGCGTAAACCAGAGAGAGGGAGCTGAGCAGCAGGCGGCCGGGCAGGTGGCGCCTAAGGGCGTTGCGCACTTTTTCCGGCGAGAGGGGGGTGTTCGTCATTTAACCGCTCCCAGGGCCTTCAGGTGCGCCGCCAGCCGTTCCCAGGCCGCTTCGAAAGGCAGGGAGGCCAGCTCGCCCTGTACCCAGGAATGTTCCGGGCCCGGCGGGGTCCAGCTGGCGGGGGAGTTCTGGGGCGCGTAGACGGTGAAGGTGGGAGTGCTCTGGCTGACGGCCAGGTGCATGGGCGCGGAACTGGTGCCTACGTGCAGGGAGGTCCTTTTCAGGAGGGCGGCCAGGTCGAGCAGGTCAAAATCGGGGGCCAGGATATGCCCGCCCGAGGACAGGGCCATGGCGTCCTTTACGTAGTCCAGTTCGCCGGGGCCCCAGAGAAAGACCACGCGCGCGCCATAGTCGGCCTTCAGCCTGTCTGCCAGCTTTGCGAAATTTTCCGGCGCCCAGCGGCGGTGGTCGCGCGGACTGGTGATGTCGAAGGTGACGGTGAGGGGGGCGGGGGGTAGGCCGGCGAGGAAGGCGTCCGCCCGGGCCGCGTTCTCGGGGGCGAAGGCGAGGTCTGGCTTGGCCCCGTCGTGCGGTATGCCCAGCGGCTCCAGCAGCTGGAGGCGGTCGAAGACGGTGTAGGCGTTGTCCTCGCGCTTGGCGGGCATGGTGTTATGGAACAGCCAGCCCGCGGGGTAATGGAAGGCGATGCGCTTCTGGGCGCCGGAGAAGCGGGCGAAGAAGCCCGACGAGGAGGAGCGCATGAAGTCGATGGAGATGTCTATGCCGGCGCGGCGGATGGCCGATAGGGGCTTGTCCTCGCGGTAGAAGATGCCGGCGAGGTTGGGGTTGCCTTCGAGTATCTTGGCGGAGGGGCGGCGGGTGAGGAAATAGATGCGGGCGTCCGGGATGCCTTTCTTGAGGGCGCGGAGCAGCGGCGTGGTGAGTATCACGTCGCCTATTCCTTTATAAACTATTACCAGTATCCCAGGTCCCATCGTTTTAAATCTGTAGTATGCGCCCGCCGCGGGGACAGGAACGCAAAAACGTGGTCTCGCACACCGTGCTCGCCACTCCCCGTCTCGGTCCTCGCGCTTACGCAAGCTCGGACCTCCGACAGGGGTTTGCTAACCCTGTCCCCGCGACGGACGCGGCACCAAACAGCTCAGTGCATCAGCACGCTTATGAGCGAGCGGTGAGACCAGCCCTGCAGGACCCCGGAGCTACACGGCCTTCGCGCGGTAGCGGGGGTCGTTGTACATCTTGAACTGCCGGTAGATCTTGAGCTTGACGCGGCCCGCGGCCACGTCGGAGACCAGCTGGGTCATTTCGTCCCCGAGGTCCCGGAGCTGGATGCCCATCACGTCGAGGCGGCCGGCGCAGGCGGCCTTGTGCTCTTCGGTGGCGTCGGCGCGGGCCAGCTGCTCGCGCATGTGGAAGATCTTGAGCTGGATGATGCTGATCTTGTCGGCCAGGCTGCCAATGGTCTCAGCCATTGATGGCCTCCAGCACCTTTTCATCGATGCGCTCTATCAGGTCGTTGCGCTTCTGATTGAGCCGGTCGATGTTCTTCTTGGCCGCGGCTATGGCCGGCACGTCGCCCACCCTGGCCTTGTCTTCCTCGTGCCAGAGCTCGGTGTTGGTCCGGGCCAGTTCGCTTACCAGTTTGCCTATTCCCAGGTCGTTCATGTTGGTTACCTCGCGAAGATATTATAGCACTAGCACCGCTTTTAAAGCCTCGAAGCCCCGCGCTCCAGCTGCAGCGCCAGGTCCCAGTTGTTGTCGCCGCCGCGGATGAAGAGGCGGTCTATGGTGACGGAGCGGTCCCAGGGCCACGGGGTCTTGCCCTGTTTGAAACTGAAGTCGAAGACGTAGCCGGCGTCGAGCGCCATCTGCCGTATGGCCGGCACGTAGGCGCCGTCGCCGTAAGGGTAGGCGAAGGCGCTCATCTCGCGGCCGAACAGGGCCTCGAGCTGGCGCTTGGATTCCGCTATCTCCCAGGCCGCGTCCTCCGGCTTGAGCGCCGAGAGATGCGGGTGGTTCATGGTGTGGGAGCCGTACTCTATGACGCCGCTGGCCTGCATCTCTTTAAGCTGCGCCAGCGTGGCCATGTTAACCCAGGGCTCGGAGGCCGGGTTATGCCAGGAGTTGACCTTGCCTATGGTGTTGAACACCACGTAAACGTTTCCCTTCGCGCCCAGCTCCCTGAGGATGGGCCAGGCGTGCAGGTAGTTGTTCTCGTAGCCGTCGTCGAAGGTTATCAGCACGGCCTTCTCGGGGAGAGGGGCTTCGCCCTTCTGCGCTTTCAGCAGGTCGGAGAAGAGGATGGTGGTGTAGCCGTGGTCCAGCAGGTATTTCACCTGCGCCCTGAATTTTTCAGGGCTGACCCAGAGCTCTTTTAATCTGGAGCCGGGGGGAGGGGAGCCGATCTTGTGGTAGCAGAGCACCCTGAGGCCGGGGGCCGCGGGGCGCCACCAGGTCCAGCGCGCGCTGACGGCGAGCGCCGCAAGCGCGAGGACGGAAAGGATCACGTACATATAAGCTCCTTAATTCTTCTCGGCCGCGTCTCTGGCGGCCCTCAGGACCTGGTCCACGGTCAGCAGGCGCATGCAGAGGAAATGCCCGCGGGGGCATTTTTTTGAGCCGTGCAGCGCGCAGGGGCGGCAATCCAGCCGCGTCTCTACTACGCGGTTGCCGGCGCCGTAGGGGAAAAAGCCCAGTTCCCTGGTGGTGGGGCCGAAGATCCCGACGGCCGGCACGCCCATGGCGGCGGCTATGTGCATCGGCCCCGAATCGTTGGAGACGAAGACCTTGAGCGGGCGGATGGCATCCATCAGCTCCGGCATGCTGGTCCGGCCGGTCAGGTTAAGGCAATGCTCCGGACCGGCCAGGCGCTCTATCTCCGCGTTCCAGTCCTTCTCGCCGGGGCCGCCCACCATCAGCACCGGCGTCTTGAATTCGGCGGCCAGCCCGCGGATAAGGCGGGCCCATTTTTCGGCCGGCCAGCGCTTGGTGGGCCAGGCCGAGCCGGTGTTCACGCCGACGGCGGCGCCGTTAACCGCAGGGGCCGCGGCGGAGCGCAGGCCGGGAAAAGCCGTTTTGAGGTTCTCGGCCAGCGGGGAGAGGAGGGCCAGGTTGCGCTCCACGTCGTGCAGCAGCCAGGAGAACGGGACCTTGTGGGTGAGGAAAAAACTGCCGGCGCTGGAGGAGAATCCCACCCGCACCGGGATGCCCGCCCGCCAGGCCAGCAAGGCGCTGCGCAGCGAGCGGTGCGGGATGATGACGGCGTCGAAAGAACGGGCGCGCAGCTCTGCGGCCAGGCGGGAGAACTCGGCCAGGCCGGACGGGGCGGTCTTCTTGCGGTCCTCTATTATCTCCCCGGCCAGGCCGGAGGCGGCGAAGACTTCCCTGGTCTCCGGGCGCGTGACCACGGAGACGGACGCCTCCGGAAAAACCTCTTTCATCTTCTTAAGGAGGGGGAGGGTGAGCACGCAGTCCCCGAGGAAAGCCGTCTGCAGCAGGCAGACCCGGAGCGGGCCCTGCTTAAGCGCCGGTTTGGTGTCCCCCGGGTTCCAGTCGCCCAGCTCCGGCCCGGAATGCAGCGCCGGCACGCCCAGCGGCGCCAGGGTCTCCATGTAGCGGTCCAGGGTGTGTTTCTCCAGGGCCGGGCTGGGCACGCGGAAATCCACGAACAGGCGGCGGGCCAGCGAGGCTTTGCGGTAGCGCAGCACCGGCGCCTTGGCGGCCAGGCAGAGCAGGCGGCTGCGCAGCGTGGCGTGCAGGTCGATGATGACGTCGTAGTCCTCCGCGTTTATGGCGCGGACGGCGCCGGCGAAGCCGGTGAAAGGGATAGCCTTGTCTATAAAGGCGCTCTTGGAAACCGCGCCCAGGAATTGCGGCTTGACGATGATGTCGAGCCTGGAGCCGGGCCACCTGGCCTTGAGGTTGCGGAAAACGGGGGCCGTCAGGATTATGTCCCCGAGCGAGGACATCCTGATGACAAGTATCTTGGGGTCCGGCTTGTTTATTTCCATCTATATTAAAAAATTATATCATTATACCGAGTTCACGATAAACCGGACCGGCCATGGAAACAGCTCAGGACAAGACCCCTTAAAGAAGGGGGCCCCGGGCCGGCCGTAATAAAGATTTAACTTAAAAGACATTGACAGACAACGGGTTTTAGTATATCTATATAATATGCGCGCGCGACTTGCAGGTTTAGCCCTGTTCATTTTCCTGGTGGCGGGGGGCTTGTACAATTACGCCCCGGCCCTCATGAGGTCCGGGGTTTACCGCATGCTCATCAGCGAGCAGACCACCATCGGCAATACCATCCCGAAGACGGGGGGCACCTATTCCCTGCTCGGCAGCACGGGCCAGCTGGGCTTTGGCGCCCTGTCGGGCGGGCGCTATACCGTAACCTGGGGCGTGGTCAATTCCTGGCGCCCGCCGCAGGCCGACGTCTCCGCCGCCCACGCCTACCCTAACCCCTGCTACTCCAAGCGGGCCTGTACCGGCGTCACCTTCACCCGCCTGACGCTCAACGCCATTATTTACATCTACACGATCTCCGGAGAAAAAGTCCGGAGGATAGAGAAGAACAACAACATCGACAGCGTGGGCTGGGACCTGCGCAACGACGCCGGCAGCCTGGTGGCCAGCGGCCTTTATCTGTACCGCATAAAGGGCGGTAATTCCAGCAAGACGGGAAAACTGGTAGTTGTAAGGTGAAACCTATGAAAAAAATAATTTTAACCGCCGCGGCGGCGCTGCTGCTGCCTTTCTGGGCCCAGGCCGGGGAAATAACGGCGGGCTCCACGCCCCGGACCATAAACTACCAGGGCCGCCTGGAGCGCGACAACGCGCCTATCACGGGCACCATCCACCTCTACTTCCGCGTCTACAACCACCCCACCAACAGCGGGGCCGGCGTCTGCGGCGGCGTCAACCAGCCCTGCCTCTGGCTGAGCCCGGAGATAACGGTGCAGGCCACGCAGGGCGTTTTCAGCGCCACGTTGGAATTCAGCGAGGCCGACCTGCTCTATATTTTCTCCCGGCCCCAGACGGTTTACCTGGAGGTGCAGGTGGAGAGCGACGTGCTCGCCCCGCGCGAGCCCATGAGCAGCGTGGCCTACGCCATGGTGGCCAAGAAGCTGGAGGACGGCTCCAGCGTCTCCGTCACTTCCTTTACGGCCAATTACCAGGTGCTGCTGGCCACCAACCCCGCCTCCAGGGTCGGCATAGGCACCAATTCCCCTACGCAGAAACTTACCATCGACGGCGGCATCGAGATCAAGACCCTGGGCAACGGTATTACTTTCCCCAACGGTTCCGTGATGACGACCGCAGGCGTCGGCTCCGCGGTCAACGGCGTTACTTCCGATGACTTCGTTACCATCAGGGCCGCCAACGTAACGCCCAACACCGATATCATATTCAACACGCCTGCCGGCGAGATCGCCCGCATGACCTATGCCGGCAACATGGGCATCGGTACGCCCGCTCCGGCCGGAAAATTGGAGGTGGATGGCTCTCTTGTCATCGGGACCGAGGGCATTTCCGACAGGGACGACGGGATAGTCAATATCAATGAGGACCTGAACGTCGCCGGCGGGAATATTTCCGGCACCGGCAACAACTATATATCCATCGGAGAGGCCGCCGACACCATCGTCGCCGGCACCAACGGCGGCGACCGCCTCTGGCTTAACTCTTCAGGCGAACTCAGCGTCGGCGGGGTGCCGGTGGCTTCGGAAAAGATCTACACTTACGGCAACATGCGCGCCAGCTCCGGCGTGCGCGGCGGTTCCGTCTCCATCGGCGCGTATAACAACACCTGGACGGGGGCCGCCAACGAGGTGCGGGCCGCCGCCGGGTCGCACCTGCTGCTGCAGCAGAACACGCCCTATTACGTGGGCATAGGCACCGATACGCCGCGCGAGAAGCTGCACGTGCGCGGCACCATGCTCGCCGACTACGGCATCAGGGCCGCCACCGGCGTGTTCACCAACGACGTGACCATGACCGGCAACCTCAACGCCAACGGCAACAACAAGCAGGTCTTCCTGACCACCACCACCATCTACGGCACCCTGAGCGTTACCGGGGGCATAGGTTCGGCCGCGGGCTTCCCGGCCTATATAGCCTCCACGCAGACCTTTACCGGGCTGAACGTTTTTGACAACCAGGTGGAGGTTTCCAGCGATATCTTAACGGTCAACCGCATAGGCGTGGGCGTGACGGACTTCGACTTCGCCGGTTCCAAGTACCTGCAGGTCGGCGACGATAAGGCTGAATACTCCAACCACGACGCACTGGTCTACCTGGTGGGCGGCGACAACGCCGACGCGGTGCTGAACTTCTACCGCGGCGGCATAGAGTCGGGGCGCATTGAGACCCAGATGGGCCGCAATATAGCCGTGGTGGTGGAGGGCCAGACCAAGACCCTTACCGACAAGACTTACCACCGCATACAGAACAGCGTGGTCTGGATCTCCACCGGCTACGCCTCCACCCCGGCCATCTACGTCAGCTCCTATATGGGCAACGTCGGCATGGGCACCCCGGTGCTGGACCCCAACTGGCGGCTTACCGTGGAAGGCAACCTGCGCATCTCCACCATGTCCTCGCCCGGCCAGAGCTACGGCATCATCTTCGCCGACGGCTCCTCCATGAACACTGCGGCCAATATCGGCTCGGCTACCGGCCTGTCCAACAACAGCGACGCCGTCATCCAGTCCGACGCCGACCAGTCCGGCAGCGGCAGCGTGCTGCTGCGCGCCGGCTCGCTGGACGGTCTGATCCTGAACTCCGGCGGCAACGTGGGCATAGGCACCGTGAACCCGGTTTCCAAACTTAACATTCGCGGCGGCGACCTGGTGCTGGGCAGCCCGATGAACCCGTACGCGGCCAACTCCCAGGAAGACCTGATCGTGGGCGGGCATATAGTGTTCGACGGCGCGCTGATACAGCGCTCCGCCTCGGCCGTGGAGTTATCCAACCTGATCGTGGCCAACAGCGTGTTCCTGTCCACCGCCGCCGCGATCAACGACGCCAGGACCTCGATAGGCACCAACGTCCTGGCGACGCTCCCTACCCGGCTCTATGTGGCGGGCGGCGACATAAATGTGGACTCCACCTTCGGCCTGCGCATAAATAATACCGCGCCCGTGCGGCAATACCTGCGCGGCGACGGCACCCGCTATACGACCTCGCTGATACAGGCCCAGGACATACCTCTGGCCATAGCGCGCACTACCACTACCATAAGCACCACCCTGCCTCTCGCCGGGGGAGGGGACATCTCCGCCAACCGCACCCTCTCCATCGGCGGGCTCTCCACCTTGGGCACGGGCAACTACGTGGTCGGAGCCAACAACGGCGCCACCGGTTGGGAGTACAAGCAGATCACTGGCTCGGCCAACGAGATAGACATAACCCATACCGCCGGCGGCATAGAGATCGGCATCATCGACCCGCTGATAGTAGGCAAGGGCGGCACCGGCGTGGCGACCCTCGCGACCAACGGCGTACTGTACGGCAACGGCACGGGCGCGGTGCAGGACACCGTGGCCGGTACCCAGTACCAGGTCTTGCGCGCCAACGCCACCGGCGTGCCGGTGTTCGGCAGCATCAACCTGGACCAGGCGGCGGCCGTTACCGGCACCCTGCCCGTCGGCAACGGCGGAACGGGCGCCATCAGCCTGACCGGCGTGCTGCGCGGCAACGCCGCCGGGGCTTTCACGGCCATGACAGGCACCGCCAATAATCTTGTCAAATGGGGTGCCGGGGGCGATAATATCGTCAACAGCCTGCTCAGCGACGACGGCACGGATATTAACGCCAACTCGCACAAGATCATAAACCTCACCGGCCCCACGGCTAACACCGACGCGGCCAATAAGAGTTACGTGGACTCTCAGATAGGCGGCGTTACCGGGTCAGTCTGGCACAGGGACGGCGACGACATAATAGTTAACAATTCCATTGGTTCCACCGATGCTTCCGATATTAAAATCATCACGAACAACGCTACGAGGATGTATTTCACCTCGGGCGGCAATGTCGGCATGGGTGGAAATAGCGCGCCCGACGCGAAGCTGCACGTCACCGGCGGCGCCTGCATAGATTCCGACACCATCTGCTCCGATCCCGGCGGCGGCAATCTGCACGCCTCCGGCAACGTGAACGTGGACGGCAAGATAAAGGAAGGCGGCAATGACCTGGTGCCTGCCGGCGCCATAATTCTGTGGGCCGGAGCGGCCTGCCCCACGGGGTGGGGAGAGTATACTACGGCCCGGGGTCGTTTCCTTGTAGGCGTGCCCAGCGGCGGTGCGGTACAGGGAACCTGGGGTACCGCCAACAGCAGCGGCGAGGCCCTGAACTTCACCCCTTCCGGCACCAACGCGGCCCCCACCTTCTCGGCCGGGGACACCAATACCGTTCTCGGGCATGACCACTCCGGGGCTACCGGCACTGAGAACGCGCATACCCACGGCATAGCCACCGGCGCCACCTACGCCGTCACCGGCGCGGCTACCGCCGCCAATACCGGCACCACCGGGGGGGGCAGCGCGCACGGCCACACCATAGGCACCGACGGCTCCCACCAGCACACGGTAACCGGCACCGTAAGCGCCCCGGCGTTCACCGGAACGTCGGGCACACTGGACGACGTGCCTTATATACAGCTTATGCTCTGCGTGAAGAGCTGATCTTTTAAGTGAGCGGCAGTATTGCCGCCGCCGTGCGGGCGGTGGCGCCGCGCAGGGATGCGAGTGTTTTTGCCGCGTTGTTCCCGGCCGCTGCGAGGGCGGCGGGGTCCGAAAGCAGGGCGTTCAAGGTTAAAGTTATATCGTTGGCGGTTTTCGTAAGAAAGCCGCCTTCGCCTTTTATAAGGGCGCGGCCCGCGTTGCGGGCGTTGCGGTAGTTGGCGCCGAACAGGGCCGGCTTGGCGAACAGGGCGGGCTCCAGCAGGTTATGCCCGCCGGTGCTGTCCATGGTCCCGCCTACAAAACATACCGAAGAAGCGGCGTAGAAGGCCTGCAGCAGGCCCATCGCGTCCACCAGCAGGCAGTCCGCCGGCGCCGGCCCAGCCGACCAGCGGGCAAAAGTCACATTTTTTTGTTTCAGCACGGCCTCGGTTTCGCCCAGGCGCTCGAGGTGGCGGGGGACTATGACAAGCTTAAGATCCGGGGTCTTTTTCCTGGCTTCCAGCCAGGCGCCGATTATAAAAGGTTCCTCCGGCGGGTGGGTGCTGCCGGCGGTAAAGACAGGCGCCCGGCCCCAGCCCGCCGCCGCGATAAATTCTTTTACCTTATCCTGCCCCTCCGCGGACAGGCCTATCTGGTCGTGCTTGAGGTTGCCGGTGACCGAAACCTTCTCTCCAAGCCCGGGCAGGGCGCGGAACCTGGCCGCGTCCTCCTCCGTCTGCGCCAGCACCTGCTTGACGCCGGAAAAAGCCAGGCGGGCCAGCGGAGAGAGCGCGCGGTAGAGAAAAGCGGTCCGGGGCGAGAGGCGGGCGTTCACCATGAAGACCGGCAGCCCGGCGCGGGCCGCGGCGTAGAGAGTGGCGGGCCAGATCTCTGTTTCCACCAGCACCAGGGCCTTCGGGGAGTTCTTCTTTATGAAAGCGGCCGCGAGAGGGTAGAAATCCAGCGGGGCCAGGAGGGCCCTGGCGCCAAGTTTGCCGGCCTCGGCGCGTCCGGCCGCCGTGGAAGAGGTTATCAGGAGGGGTGCCTTCATGGCCGCAGCCAGCTCCGGCGCCAGCCCGGACACCGCCTTGACCTCGCCCATGGACGCCGCATGCACCCACAGCGGCCGCGGGCCGGCCGGGGCCGGGGTAAGGGCCAGGCGTTCCTTAAGTTCCCCGCCGAGGGCCTTCATAAGCGCGCGGCGGGGGGAAAGCAGGAAAAAAACGGCGTAGAGCGCCGCTATGGCGGGGGCCAGCAGGCTGTAGAGCAGGAGGAGGAAATATCCCATCGAGGAGGGCGCCCGGGGGCGCGGGTTATTTTTTCGCCGCGGCGGCTTTCTTTTTCTTCTTGGAAAGCCAGGGCAGGGCGAAAACGGCCGAGTACTTGGGGGCGAAGGCGCCGGTATCGAAGGAAACCCCTATCTTGGCGGCTTCCAGGCGCTCGAACAGGGCCTTGATCAGTTCGTTCTCGTAGAGCGGCACCGCGGTGGCTTCCTGCGGCGGCAGTTCCGGCTCCGGGCAGGAGGCGATGTAGACGGCCTGGCCCAGTTCGAACCCTTCGGGCTCCGCCTCGCGGACGGCCAGTTCCGAGGTAACGCTTACGGCGGTCTGCATGAAGACCTGGGCCGCTATCCGCGCCAGGCGCTTATGCGTCTCGTCGGGCGGGTTGGCCAGCTTGTCCTCAAAACTCTTGCCCAGGGTGAGGATGCCGGCGGTATAGCCAAGTTTGGAGTCGCCCCCGATGCGGCCCGCGGTCTCGTCCTCCGGGGGGAGGTATTCGAAGACCACGGCGGGCTCCAGCGCGGCGGCGAGGCCCGCGGCGTGCTCGCGCACGGCAACCTCGTCCGCCAGCCCGATGCCGGCAAGGTCCAGCTTATGCTTGCGGGCCTTGCGCAGCACCTCGTAGGAGTAGACCGGGATCTTGAACTTCTTTATCTTGCGCATAGTTTACGCCGCGGCCGCTAAACCGGCTCTTTACTTGCCTTTCTTGGCCCACTGGTAGACCAGCGGGGTGGCGATAGCGATGGTGGAGTAGGTACCGCAGATGGAACCCACCAGCATGCAGAAGGCGAAGTTGTTGATGACCTCGCCGCCGAAGACGAACAGGATGGACACTACCGCCAGCACGGTCAGGTTGGTCAGCAGCGTGCGCGACAGCGTCTCGTTGACGCTGGTGTTGACCAGCTGGCCCAGCGGCATCTTGGGGAACACGCGCAGGTTCTCGCGCATGCGGTCGAAGATGACGATGGTGTCGTTGATGGAGTAGCCGGCTATGGTCAGCAGGGCCGCCACTATCACCAGGTCGATCTCGCGGTTGGTGATGGAGAGGGCGCCCGCGGCTATGAACACGTCGTGCAGCAGCGCCAGCACGCCGGCCGCGCCCCAGACGGGGTTGGCGAACCGGAAAGCCACGTAGACAATGATGCCGAACAAGGACAGGATGAAGGCGAACAGCGCCTTCTTGGCCAGGTCGCGGCCCACCACGGGGCCCACGTAGTCGCGCTTCTCTTCGGTGAACGCGTTGCCGGGGAAGGAGGCGGCGAAACCGGCCATGATCTTCTCCGACATCTCGTTCACTTTTTCCTGCGTGCCCTTTATCTTTATCTGGTAGGCGTTGCGGTCGGTGAAGCTCTGGATGGAGGTCTCCAGGCCGGCTTTGGTCATGGCTTCGCGCACCTGCGCGGTGGTGACCTTCTGTTCGAACCGCACCTGCAGCAGGGTGCCGCCGGTGAAGTCGAGGCCGAGGTTCAGGCCTTTGACCGCCATGGAGGCGGCGCCGGCGGCGATGAGCAGCGCGGAGACCGCGAAGAACATATAGCGCTTGCCGATGAAGTCGATGCTGGTTTTACCTATTAATACCATCATATGCTGAGCTCCTTGGGATTGGACGTGAGCCAGAATTCATACAGGGCCCGGGTCACGAAGACCGAGGTGAACATACCGACGAGCAGACCGATGGTCAGCGTGACGGCGAAGCCCTTGACCGGGCCGGAGCCGAACTGGAACAGGAAGATAGCCGCTATCCAGGTGGTCACGTTGGAGTCCAGGATGGCGCTCCAGGCCTTGTCGTAGGAGACGGGGATCACCATCGCCACGGGCTTCGCCAGGGCCAGCTCCTCGCGCATGCGCTCGAGGATCAGCACGTTGGCGTCGATGGCCATGGCCAGCGACAGGATGATGCCGGCGATGCCGGGCAGCGTCAGGGTGGCGCCGAAGTAGGCCATGCACGCGGCCAGGAACACGAAGTTCAGGGCCAGCGCGATGTCGGCCACAAAACCGCCCGCGCGGTAGTAGACCAGCATGAACGCTATGACGAGGATGAACCCTATGCCGGCGGCCGAGAGGCCTTTCTTTATGGAGTCTTCGCCGAGGCCGGGGCCCACGACGCGCTTCTCTATGATGGTGACGGGCGCGGGCAGGGCGCCGGCGCGCAGGATGATGGCCAGGTTGCGGGCCTCCTCCATGGTGAAGGAGCCTTCGATGACGCCCGAGCCGCCGCCGATGCGGCTTTTGATGACGGGGGCGGAGTGCACCACGCTGTCGAGCACGATGGCCAGGTACTTGTTGACGTTGGCGCCGGTGAAGTTCTCGAACAGGCGGCCGCCTTCCTTATTGAAAGTAAAGCCGATGTTGGGCGTGCCGAACTGCTGGTCGGTCTCCACGCGCGCGCCCTCGAGGTAGGCGCCGGTCACGGGCACGGTGGCCTCGAGCACGTAGTAGCGGGCCCGCTCGCCTTCGGCGCCGGGGGCCGCTTTGCACAGGATGGTGTGCTTGGGCATGATCTTGGCGACTTCGGGGAGCAGCTCGCCTTTCTTGTTGAAGGGCGGCTCGCTCATGAGGTCCACCTTGGAGAGCACGGCCTGGGCCGCGTCGGAGGTGTTGACCAGGCGGAACTCGAGGAGGGCGGTTTTGCCTATCAGGTTCTCGGCTTCCTCGGTGTTGGAGATGCCGGGGAGGTCCACGGAGATCCAGCGCTCGCCCTGGCGGGAGATCGGGGTTTCGCCGACGCCGTACTGGTCGACGCGGTTGCGGATGATCTCGATGGCGCGGGCCATGGCGTCGCCCAGCTTCTCTTTCTTGTCGAGCTTTTCTACGTCCAGCTCCAACAGCAGGTGGGTGCCGCCGCGCAGGTCCAGGCCCAGGTTCAGGATGCGCTTGGGGCGCATGCGCATGGCCTCGGTCTTGGCCCTTTCGTCGTTGGTCTTGGAGTACCATTCCACGCTGGGGTACAGCAGCCAGAATGAAAGGATGAGGAGGCCCAGGACGGTGCCTATCTTCCAGTGTAATTTATTCATTGCCGATGCTCCTTTTTCTTCCGATTACTTCGTAGGGGTCACGACGGCGCCGATGGCGCTGCGGGTGAACACCGACTTGACGCCCTTGGCGATCTCGACTTCCACCTCTTCGTCTTTAACGGAGGTGATGACGCCGATCATGCCGCCGCGGGTGATAACTTTATCTCCGGCCTTGAGGGCCTCGAGCATTTTCTTGGTTTCTTTCATCTGTTTCTGCTGGGGGCGGATGAGCAGGAAATAGAAGATGACCGCAACCGCTATAAAGGGGACAAGCTGAATGAGAGCTCCGTTCTGGTTCATTATTCCTCCGTCGTATACTTATTGATATCTAATTATAGCATAGCCGGGCGCGCAGTTGCTATTTCGGCAGATAGGCGTCCATGAAGGCCTTCTTCGCCTGCTTAAAGGTACCCGCGGCGGCCGCCAGGCGCATGGCCTTGGTCTGGTTTATAAGGAAGCGCAGGTTGTGAATGGAGATAAGCTGGCTGGCCAGGATCTCGCCCGCCTTGAAGAGGTGCGAGAGGTACGCCTTGCTGTAGTTGCGGCAGCAGATACAGTCGCACTCCGCGTCCAGGGGGGATTCGTCGTTCTTGAACGGCGCGTTCTTTATGTAGAGCTTTCCCGTGGAGGTAAGGGCCTGGCCGTTGCGCGCGTTGCGGGTAGGCAGCACGCAGTCGAACATGTCCACGCCCAGCTCCACCGAGTTCCAGATGTCCTCGGGTGTGCCGAGGCCCATGAAGTAGACCGGCTTGTTCTTGGGGAGGTTCTCCATGACCGCGGCGAGGGATTCCATCATCTGCGCTTTGCTCTCGCCCACGGAAAGGCCGCCTACCGCGAAGCCGTCCACGCCGAGTTCCGCCATGTGCTTGGCGGCTTCGGCCCGGAGGTCGGTGTAGATGGAGCCCTGGATGATGCCGAACAGCTGCGGGCGCTTGGCCGGGTCCATGTGGCGGGTCTTCTCGTCGAAGTGGACTTTGGCGCGCTCTGCCCACTTTTTGGTCTTCTTCAGGGCGTCCAGCGCGTCGGCGCGGGAGGCCGGGTTCTTTACGCAGACGTCGAGGCAGGTCCAGATGGAGGAGCCGATGGAGGCCTGGTAGTCTATGACCTTCTCGGGGGTGAAGAAATGCGGGCTGCCGTCTATGTGCGAGGCGAAGTGCACGCCCGAGTCGGTTATTTTTCGCAGGCGGCTGAGGCTGTACACCTGGAAGCCGCCGGAGTCGGTGAGGATGGGGCCTTCATGCTTCATGAAGTTGTTGAGGCCGCCGAATTTCTCGAAAGTTGGCAGGCCGGGGCGCAGGTAGAGATGGTAGGTGTTCGACAGCATGCACTCGGTGCCTATCTCCACCAGGTCGCGCTCGGTGACGGCCTTCACCGTGCCCTGGGTAGCGACGGGCATGAAGACCGGCGTGTGCACGAGGCCGCGGTTGGTGGTCAGCACACCCGCCCTCGCCGCCGTCTCGGTATCCTTATGCAAAACCTTGAAGTGATGTTCCATATTAGTCCTTTAGCAGTTCCTTAAATCTCAGCTCACGAACATCGAGTCGCCGTAGGAGTAGAAGCGGTATTTTTCGCGGACGAGCTCGGAGTACGCTTTGAAAAGGAGGTCGCGGCCGGCGAAGGCGGCGGTCATGTAGAGGGGGGCGGATTCGGGGACGTGCAGGTTGGTAATGAAGGCGCCCGCGGTCTTGAACCTGTAGCCGGGCCGGATGAACAGGCCCGCGCGGCCTTCGCCCGCCCGTAGCGTCCCGGAGTCGTCGGAGAAGGTCTCCAGCGTGCGCATGGAGGAGGTCCCGACGGCGATCACGCGCCCGCCGGCGGCCCGGTGGGCGTTTATGGCCGCCGCGGTCTCCCCGGAAACAGAGCAGCTCTCCTCCATCATCACGTGGGAAGCCGGGTCCTCGGAGCGCACCGGCTTGAAAGTGCCCCAGCCGATGTGGAGGGTCACGAAAGCTTTTTTTACTCCGGCGGCGTCCAGGCGGGCGAACAGGTCCGGGGTGAAGTGGAAGCCGGCCGTATGGGCGGCGATGGAACCGGCCTCTGCGGCGTAGACGGTCTGGTACTTTTCCTCGTCGGCGGGCGCCTCGGCGCCCCTGCGCGCGCGGGCCTTGAGGATATACTGCGGCAGGGGGACGGCGCCGTTGGCCGCGAGGTAGGCCTCGTCCACCGGGGCCGAGAAGCGGAAGGAGTAGCTGCCGTCGGCGTTGCGGGCCAGGCACTCGGCGCTGGCCCCGCCGGCGCAATTGAGGGATTGACCCGGCTGGATCTTGCGGCAGAGGCCGGTCCAGACCAGGCCGTCCGGGGACGCCGGGGCCATGAGGAGTATTTCCGATTTGCCGCCCGTGGGCTTGGCGGCGGCCAGGCGCGCCTTCCAGACCTTGCTGCGGTTGAGCACCAGCAGGTCGCGCGGGCCCAGCAGGTCCGCCAGGTCGCGGAAGCGGCGGTGGGTCACCGCGCCGGAGGCCCGGTCCACGCAGGCCAGGCGCGAGGCGTCGCGGGGCTCGGCGGGGCGGTCCGCTATCAGGGGCTCTATGTCGAGGGCTTCGAATTCTTTAAGGGCGTCGTCACTCATAGTCTACTATTGCCGCTCCCGGGTAGTAATGGCGGAGTATCCTTTTGTAGGGGCGGCCCTTGTAGGCCATGTACTTGGCGCCTTCCTGGCACATGCCTACGCCGTGGCCCCAGCCGCGGCCGGCCAGCTCGTAGCCGCCCTTCACCGGGCTTACCCGGGTTATATAGGTGCTGCGGAATTCAAAATTCCCGAAGCGCTTGCGCATGTCGGTGGCTTTTATCGTCCTGCTGCCGGAATCCGTGGTCACCGTGAAGGAGGTGGCCCGGCCGGAGCGGTCCTTGCCTTTTATCTTAAGGCCTTTCACTTTAAGCGCGGTAGAGCCCTGCGCCTGGATGAACCTCAGCAGGTCCGCCGAAGAGACGTAGAGCTCCCAGCGGGAATGGCGGGAAGGCTTGCAGAACGGGTCCTGCACGCCGTAAAGCGGCTTCAGGATGTCCTCGCCCCAGGCGGATTTGGAACTGGCTGTGTGGCCGCCGCAGCAGGCGTGGAAGAAAGCCATGACGAGCTTGCCCTTGTACCTCAGCACTTCGCCGCGGGTTGAATTGACGGCGTCGATTATCCGGGCGTTGACCTTGTTGGTGCCGTTATAGACCTGCATCTCCACGCCGTTGGTGACGTCGTAGTCTTTGGAAGGGTTTATGAACCGCATCGCGTAGGTGCGCGACGCTACCGCCTGCGCCTTAAGGGCTTCGAGCGGCCAATCGGGGCTCATCTCCACCGGCAGCACGCCGTAGAGATAGTCCTCTATCGTCAGGTATTCGATTATGTCCATCCGGCCTTCGGGCGTGGCCTTGAGGAGGATGTCGCCCTTGTAGAGGTTGCCGCCGAGACGGATGCGCTCGTGGCCGTCGGCGGCGAGCAGCTTTATGGGGGAGGAAAGTTCCTGCGAGCCTACCAGGATGCCGCCGTTGCCCGGTCGTATCTCGTAGGCGGAGTTCTCCAGCAGCAGGTACTTCTGGTCCGTCTTCACGTCCAGCACGTAAACGCGCGAAGAGGTCTTGAGGTTGATGGCCGGCAGGCCGCGGGAGATGGCCACCCTGATGCGCGGGATGCCGTCGTTCTTGCCGTCCGCGGCGCGGGCGGGCGCGGGGCAGGAGAGCAACAGGAGCAGCGCTAGGAGGCGTTTCATCAGTTGTTAAATGAGGTCCTGCTGGCTGGGGAGCTTGAGGCCGAGATGGGCCGCGGCCTTGGCTGTAATGACGCGCCCGCGGGTGGTGCGCTTCAGGAAGCCGCCCTGCATCAGGAAAGGTTCTATCACGTCGGTCAGCGTGTCCGCCTCTTCCGAGACGGCCACCGCCAGGGTTTCTATGCCCACGGGCCCGCCGCCGAACTTTTCGGCTATGGTCAGCAGGATGCGGCGGTCCAGGTTGTCGAGCCCTTCCGGGTCTATCTCCATGGAGGTCATGGCCGACTCGGTAACGTCCCTGGTGACCACGCCGTTGGCCCTGACGTCGGCGAAATCGCGCACCCTTTTGAGCAGGCGGTTGGCGATGCGCGGCGTGCCGCGCGAGCGCCGGGAGATCAGCGCCAGGGCCGCGCGCTCGGCCTTGGCGCCGAGGATGCCGGCCGACCGCACGAGGATCTGCGTGATCTCCTCTTCGCCGTAGAAGCCCAGGTTGAAAACTATGCCGAAGCGGTCGCGCAGCGGCCCGGTCAGCAGGCCGCTCCTGGTGGTGGCGCCGACCAGCGTGAAGCGCGGCACCGCCAGCTTGAGGGTGGTGGAGCCGGGCCCCTGCCCGGTGTTGATGAAGAAAAGGAAATCCTCCATGACGGGGTAGAGGGCCTCTTCCACCGCCGCGTTGAGGCGATGGATCTCGTCGATAAAAAGAATGTCGCCTTCGGCCAGTTCGGTGGTCAGCATGGCCGCCAGGTCGCCGGGTTTGGACAGCACGGGGCCGGAGGTGACCTTTATGTTCACGCCCATCTCGCTGGCCAGGATATGGGAAAGGGTGGTCTTGCCGAGGCCGGGGGGTGAGTAGAAAAGGCAGTGGTCCAGCGGTTCCTTGCGGCCGCGGGCGGCCTGGATGAAGACCTTCAGGTTTTCCTTCAGGCGGGCCTGGCCGACGAACTCGTCGAGCGAGGAGGGGCGCAGGGCCGATTCCATGCGGGCGGTCTCGCCCGCCGCGGGCCTCGCTGACAGTATATCGTCGTTCTTTGGCATGTTATTTGGGGGACAGGCGGCGCAGGGCCTGCCTTATTATCGTTTCGGCGTCCGCGGCGGGGCCGGCCTCGGCGGCGGCTTCCTCTATGGCGGCCCTGGCGTCGCCGGCTCTGAAGCCCAGCCCGGTCAGGGCGTTAAGCGCCTGGGCGTAGGCGCCGGTCTCGGCTTTAAAAGGAGAGGAGGTTCCCGGGCCGGAGGGCAGCTTGTCCTTGAGCGCGGAGATCAGTTTGTCGGCGGTCTTGGCCGTAAAGCCGAAGATGGCGGTGAGGCGCTTGGGGTCCTTGCCGGCCACGGCCGCCGCGAAATCCGGCATGGATTTTACGGCCTTGCCCAGGTAGTCCATGGCCTTCTTCGCCCCGGTGTTCGGCACCGCGTCGCGCAGCAGGTCGAAAAGGGCCTTCTCGTCGCGGGAGCGGAAGCCGTACAGGGCGGTGCCGCCGTACATGCTGATGGACTCGGCGATGAAAACTTCCACGGTGGAACCTTCGGGGCCGAGGTCGGCCAGCGAGGGCTCGCAGAAAAAAACTTCGTAGCCGAGGCCGTTGACCTCTATCACGGCGCTCTCCTCGCCCCTGGTCACTACGCGGCCGCGCAGGTAGGCGATCATCGGAGGCCCGCCTTGGCCCTGGCCGCGGCCATGGCCCGCGCCAGCGGCGCCAGGCGCAGGTGGCACAGGCCCGCCGCCATGGCGTCGGCCACGTCGTCGGGCTCCGGGACGGAGGCGAGGTTGAGGGTGATCTGCACCACGCGCTGCATCTGCTTCTTTTCGGCGGTACCGCTGCCGGAGATGGTCTTCTTTATGGTCTTGGGATTGTAGGCGCTTATCGCCAGGCCGCCGTGCTCGCAGGCCAGCAGGATCACGCCGCGGGCGTGGGTGGTGTTGGCCTGGGTGTCGGTGCGCTTGGAGAAGAAGACTTCCTCTATCGCCGCTTCGGCGGGGGCGTGTTCTTTGATCAGGGAGGCGAGCTCGGCGTAGATGGCCGCCAGGCGTTTTTCCAGCAGGGTGTTCTTGGGCGTGTGGATCAGGCCGGCGGCGGCAAGGACGGGCGGGGCGGCGCCGTCTTTGTCAAGCACGGCCCAACCGGTCCTGTCCAGCCCCGGGTCTATGCCTAAGATCCTCATCGCGAGGCTTACTTCTCCAGCTTCGCGAGGATGGCGTCCGGGATGTTGAAGTTGGAGTAGACCTGCTGCACGTCGTCGTGGTCTTCCAGCGCGTCCATCAGTTTTACCACCTGCTCGGCCTTGTCCTCGCCCACGTTGACCTCGTTCTTGGGGAGCATCGTGACTTCGGAGGAGGAGAGGGGGATCTTTTTCTCTTCGAGCTGTTTTTTGACGCCGTCAAAATCCTGCGGCGCCGTGATGATCTCGTATTCGTCGGAGCCTTCAGGGGAGCGGAAGTCCTCGGCGCCTATCTCCAGGACCATGTTCATCAGGTCCTCTTCCTTGGCGTCTTCCTTCTTCACGGAGATGTAGCCTTTCTGCTCGAACATCCAGCCCACGCTGCCGGAAGAGCCCATGTTGCCGCCGTGCTGGTCCAGGATCTTGCGGATCTCGCTGGCCGCCCGGTTCTTGCTGTCGGTGGTGACGTTGATGATGATGGCTATGCCGCCGGGGCCGTAGCCTTCGTAAACTATTTCCTCATAGGTGACGCCGGGTTCCTGGCCCGTGCCGCGGCGGATTGCGCGCTTGACGTTCTCCAGCGGCATGTTGCTGCCCTTGGCGTCGGCTATCGCCGAGCGCAGGCGGGGGTTGTCGTCGGGGTTGCCGCCGCCGGCCTTGGCCGCGATGGCGATCTCCTTGATGATCTTGGTCCAGACCTTGCCTCTTTTGGCGTCAGTGATGGCTTTCTTGTGCTTTATACCGGCCCAGTGAGAATGTCCGCCCATGGTAAACTCCTTAACCTGTTAGAGGAATTTCAGCTGAAATCTGCCGCAATTATGACCGCGCTAAAATAAATTCTATAATAATATGGATAGTTTCACAACCGCCCCGCCATCCGTCCCCGGGGGGAGCGTGACAGGAAGCCCCCTTAGCTCAACTGGATAGAGCGCCTGCCTTCGAAGCAGTAGGTTAGAGGTTCGAGTCCTCTAGGGGGCACCCGTCACGAGCGGCAGGTTCTGTAATGTTTTTGTAATCAAAAGTTAACCATATCGCAAACAGGAACTATTAGAATTTATACATGGCAGCAACGTTATTGGCACTGGCCCTAGCTCTGTCCGCGATCCCCGGGCAGGCTCAGACCATTTCAAAAAAAGACCTCGGGCGCAAGGCGCTCGAAACGGTAGTCACGCATCTCAGGAGCGAGGACTCCGACGTGCGCGCCAAGGCCTCCGAGATCCTGGGGGAAGCCGGCAACAAGGCCGCCCTGGGAATGCTGAAGGCCATGCTGGGAGACAAGGACAAGTACGTGCGCATCGCCGCCGCGCGCGCCCTCTGGGAACTCGGCAGCCCGGCCGGGATGAAAACGGTTTACGCCATCCTCAACGACATCCCGGCGCAGGGGACCATCCCGGTCACCAACCTGCCGCTGGTCGAGCTGAAGATCATCTCGCAGAACAAGATACGGGAGCACGCCATGGCGGCCCTGGCCTGGATGAAGGGGGAGAAGGCGGCCCCGGAGCTTTACAAGCTCAAGAACGACAACTACGGCACCATCCGCGACGCCGCGGCCAGGGAGCTGGCCCGGCTAGGCCACGAGGAGGAGCTCGCGCAGTTCACCGAGGCCCTGGTGTCCGAGGACGAGGCGATCCGCTACGAGAGCGCCGGCCTGATGGCCAAGATCTGCGCGCCCGCGGCGGCGGTCCCGCTGAAGACCCTGCTCGCCGCGGAAAAGTCCCTGCGCGTGCGCATGGCCGCCCTGGACGCCCTTAAATGCAACCCTTCAAGGCGGGAGGCGGCCGCGGAACTGCTCAAGCTGGCCGACGACCAGAACGCCACCATCAAGTACAAGGCGGTAGCCGCGCTGGCCGGCATAAAGGACGCCAAGGTGCAGGCCAAACAGACGGAGCTGGTCTCCTCCACCAACGATATACGCCTTAAGATCAGCGCCCAGAAAGGCCTGATGCTGGCCGGCGCGGAGCCGGACAAGGCCACGGCGCAGAGCGCGCTGGACTCGGTCACGCCGGAAGTCAAGCTGGAGGCGCTGGACGTGATAAGCGCCTTCCCCGAGGACGACGCCATCCCCCTGCTGGCGCAGGCCCTGGAGGACGTCAGCGTTCCGGTAAAACTGGAAGCCGCGCTGCAGGTGCTTAAGAGGTTCTCAAGGAAATGAACATTATATACAGGAAGATGATGCCGGTTGTCTGCCTCACCCTGCTAGCCGCGGGCTGGGCGGCTCTTCCTGCCCAGGCGCGCACCAGGGCGCAGAAGATCTCGCCGCTGTCGGATTCGCTGCGCAAGGTGAGCAAAACCCCCTCGCTCAGGCAGCGGGCGGTCTTCAACCGGTTCGCCGGCCGGCACGGGCGCAACTGGAAGGTCCGCTATAACCCCCGCACGGCCCTGCCCGAGGCCCTGACCGGCGGCAAGACCTCCCGGTACCCCGGGACGCCCGAACAGGCCGCGGCCGCTTTCTTTGAAGAGAACAGGGCTCTCCTTAATATAGAGCCCTCGGCCCTGGAGCTTGTGCTTAAAAAAGAATTTGGCGGCGTGACCCACCTGCAGTACCAGCAGTACAAGGACGGCCTGCCAGTGGAGTTCGCCTACGCCCGCGTCCATGTGACCGCCTCCGGAGAGGTGCTGGGCTACCAGGGCAGGTTCGAGCCCGACCTGACGCTTAATACCTCGCCGTCGGTATCCGCCGACGCGGCCGTGATAGCGGCCATGTCCGACCTGGGCCTCCCGCTCAGGGTGTCAAAGACCGAGCTGGTGGTCTACCCCGACGAGCCGGCCGCCGCCGTGCGGCTGGCCTGGAAGGTGCGCGGCCGCGCCAACGGGCTCTGGGTCTATTACGTGGACGCCCATACCGGCGCCGTACTGTTCCGCTACGACGACCTGCGCTACGCCTGCAACAACAGCCCCTCCTACCTGACCCAGGCCACCTCGTCCGGGGCGGTCTACGCCGTCTCGCCGCTGCCTGCCTATATCGCCGACCCGCTCAACGTCACCGAGAGCAACTGGGCCCTGCCGGTCAGGAAGTCCCTGCGGGACCAGTATGTCTGGGTCGCCGACTATTCCAGCCGCACCGTCACCAACCAGTACGGCGACTACTGCGCCGTCAAGTCCGGCAAAGCCTTCTCGTCGCTGAAAGGTCCCTATTTCAGCGTCTCCAATTTCCGCGGCGCCAGCGCACATTTCGACAACGGCGGGGGGGACTGGCGCACCTATACGCATTCGGTGCAGAGCCCGCACCCTTACGAAAATTCCCAGCAGTACGACTATACCGTCACCATCCCTTCCAACCTGATCAGCGCCGGCCAGACTTTCGCCAAGGCTATGCCTTACTTCTCCGCTTTCGACGTCGGCGCGCTGGACATCTACGGGTCCCTCGACGACCCGGACCTGGTCTACGTAAAGAACGGCTCCCTGGTGGAAGGCTCCTATATCGGGTCCCGCACCACGGGTTTCTACGGGGCTTCGGTGGAGAACCCCTCCTACGGGATAACGCTTAAAACCGACATCGCCGGAGTACATGACGGTTTCACCGTGTCCAAATCCAGCTACCTCGTGCTTACCAACGCCCCCACCACGGCCAACAACACCACCGGCATGATATTCTGGTCTACGGGCACCGCCTCCAACGTCTTCATCGACCGCTATATGGGCGACGCCAACGCCCTCTCCGAGGTGAACGCTTTCTACCACCTTAACGCCATCCGCCGCTATTTCGACCCTATAAACACAGACGGCTCCGGCAATATCCCCGCGGACCTTAACAGGCATGTGGCGGTGATGGTGCACGCCCACGGCAACGCCGACCGCGTAGGCCAGACCTGCCCGCTCAACGACCCCAACTGCGGCGGCATGCTTAACGCCTACTACGACCTCGAGAACGACCATATCATGCTCGGCGACGGGCAGGTGGACTATTTCGACAAGTACCGCTCTTTCGCCTTGGACGGCACCATAGTCCGCCACGAGTACATCCACCTGGTGATCGACCGCATCTACCCGATCATAAACTTCGGCGAGTTCGGCGCCATCAGCGAGGGCCTGTCCGACTATTTCGCCATGGCCTCCTTCTGGAACGAAGGGCAGACGCTGAGCACGCTGGGCAATTTCGTCAGCGTCGGCGAGGGCGCGGCCAGGGATATCTCCGGCGGCGGCAACCCCACCACCGAGCGCACGATGGACAGCTGGCGCGGCGAGGTGCACGAGGACGGCCTGATGATCTCCCAGGCCCTGTATAAACTGCGCAAGGACGCGCTCTACGACCTCGGCTCCTTCACCGCCGGCACCTACCTGGGCCAGCACAGGGCCGACGTCATCGCCTACGCCGCTCTGTTCTATTTCCCGGACAATTTCGCCAACTTCCGCGACGCCCTGGTGGACGCCTGCCGCCAGCTGGACCCGTCCAACTGCGACACGACCATGCAGTCCAGGATCCTCAGCGCCTTCTCCTACCACGGCATAGGCGGGGGAGGGGACGCCGGCGACGCCTACGAGGAGTCCGACTCTTCCGGCATGTGCCGCAGCAACAACGGCCCGGAGTGCGCCTCCGAAGTCGGCAGCCTGGCGGCGGTCTCGGCCACCGTCTACCCGCTGGGCGACGTGGACTACTATTCCCTGCCCCTTTCGGCCGGCAACTTCGCCGTGCGCCTGGACCTGCCGCGCAGCTCCCAACCGGACACCTATAAGGCCTACGCCCTGTTCCTTTTCGACGCCGACCGCAACATCGCCGTCAGGCCCGACGGCAGCGAGGCCATAGCGATGCCCGAGGTCTATAACAACTACGGCGGCTATTGCCCCAATACCGGCGACTGCCTCACCATCTCTCCCTCGGTCACGCTCAGCTACGAAGTCCCGTACGGCGGCAGGTATTACCTGGTGGTGTCGGCCGCCCCGAACGAGTACTTCGGCAATTCCGAGGCCAACTCCACCACGCCCTACACGCTTAACCTGTCGCGCACGCCCACCGGCAGCGCCGCCGCCAGCATGCAGACCGCCTCCTTCGACGGCGACGTGATCAGTTTCTCCGTCCCTTTCTCCAGGTTCGACATGAACGTGGCTCCGTCCTCAGCCGCGGTCCTCGACCTCTCGGTCACCGGGACGGCGGAGATGTCCGGGGCCGAGTTCGTGTTCGAGTACGCCCGCCTGCGCGACCATAATTACGAGCCGCTCGACGAGACCGCCACCAACCTGGGCGCCTCGTACCTGCAGCGCGTCGCCGGCTCCTTCGCCACCAGCCTCGACACCCTGGGCAGGGACATCCTCTCCGGCCGCGTGCGCCTGCAGCCCGGCTTCGCGGCCCGCTACCCGGGCGTCGGCACCGTCTACCTGGAGATCTTCGGCCGCAACCACCTGGGCCACGTGGTCTCCCTGGGCGTGTCCAACGCCGTCAACCTTTCGGCCAACCGCTCCGCCGTAACGGCCTACAACAATATCCTGACCGCCGCCGGGGACGCGGCCATCATCAAGTACGAGACGCAGTCCGCCGGCAGCCTTTCGGTGAAGGTCTACACCCAGAGCGGCTCCCTCGTCAAAACGGTGTTCGACGGGATGGTCCCGGCGGGCAAAGGCACCGTGGACTGGAACGGCACCAACTCCAACGGCGCCAGGGTCGCCAGCGGGATCTATTTTGTGAAGAGCAAGGGGCCGGGAATAGACAAGGTGGTTAAAATAGCGGTGGTCCGGTAGCCGGACGGGATATATGAAGCTTCTAAAGGCCATAAAGACGAACCTGCAGCGCCTGCTCCGGCAACGGCCGGCGCCGGCGGCTTTCGCCGTCGCGGCGCTGCTGCTGGCCGCCGCCCCGGCGTACGCGGGCGGGCCCGGTTCCGCCGGCGTGCAGGTGCTCAAGACCGACATGAGCCCCCGCGCCTTCGGCATGGGCGGCGCGTTCGTGGCCGTGTCGGACGACATCTATTCCTCCAACTATAACCCGGCCGGACTCGGCCAGCTGTACCTCCCGGAAGCCTCGGCGATGTACCTTTCCGGCTTCGACGATTCCAAGCTGCAGTTCCTGGCTTTCGGGATGCCGCTGCCCATACAGGGCCTCGCGGGCCTGGACAAGCCCGGCCTGGCGGTCTCGGCCATCTTCTCGGACAGCGGCAGATTCCTCTACAGCCCCATCGACAGCGCCGGCAACGTCGGGGCCGTCAGCATGGACGCCGAAAGCACCCGGGTGCTGGCGCTGAGCTACGGGGAAAAGGTCTACTCCGACGAAGTTAACCTCGAGGGCTATAAGGCCAAGATAGAGCAGTACCTGGGGCTTACGGTAAAATATATAGACTCGGAACTGCTGGAGACCTATTCCGCCTCCGCGGTCGCTTTCGACGGCGGCTGGCTGATGCGCGAGCCCAACCTCGGTCTTTCGCTGGGCGCCTCGCTGTCCAATTTCGGCCCCGGGATAACTTACTTCAGGGAATCCACCCCGCTGCCGTCCATCCTGCGCATCGGGGCGGCCTACCAGCGCCCCACGGTCATGGCCCAGTCGCTGCTGATCTCGGCGGAGTACGACGCCTACCTCAACGAGGGCCTCAAGAGCCTCAGGGCCGGCATCGAATACCATTTCCAGGAGATCTTCAACCTGCGCCTCGGCTACAAGGGCCTGGAGGACAACAAAGGCCCGACCTTCGGCCTGGGCGTGCATTACGAGAATTTCTCCCTGGACTTCGGCATGTCCATGGGCGGGGAAGTGTTCAACACGTCCCAGGTTTCCTTCGCCTACAAGTTCACCGGCTGGCGCACCGGGGAGATAAAGAGGCAGCCGCGCTACAGCACCAAGGAAGAGCCCGCTCCCCGGCCGGCCAGGGCAAAGCCCGCCTCCCGGGAACCGTCCAGGCAGACGAAGCCCGAGAAGAAGCCGCGCAATGACGCCGATTTCTTCTGGATCTATTGAGCCGGACCAAGGCTGGATAAAACAATGAAGCGTACCTTTTTGATATTAATCTCTACGGCCCTGCTCTGTTCGCCCCTGCGCGCGGAGGAGACCTCCGGCGGCCTGAAGCTGGGCCTGAACATCGCCGATTTCGTCGGCAGCGACGCCGGCAGCTCCAAGATACAGAAGACCGGCTTCATCGGCGGCGGCTACCTCGTCTTCCCCGTGCATCCCCAGGTAAAAGTGCAGGCGGAATGCCTGATCTCCCAGAAAGGCGCGATCTACAAGTGGGCGGTGCTCGACACCGTCTACGAGCAGATCGTCAGGCTCACCTACCTGGAGTTCCCGGTCCTGGCCAGGTTCGACATCAAGACCCGGGGGGGGGCCAAGCCCGCCATCCTGGTGGGGCCTTCCTTCGGGATAAAGATCAGCTCCAAGGCGGAGTCGCGCTCCATCGGGGTTTCAAGCACCGGCACCATAGACAATATAAAGGCCTTCGACCCGGGCATCGCGCTGGGCGGCGCGGTCGACGTGGAGACCGGCAAGGGCAAGGTGTCCCTCGAGGCCAGGTATACGCGCAGCCTGGTCACTATTTCCGAAAAGATCGAGGGAGAGACCGCGGACGTAAAGAACAGCGTCCTCTCCGTCATGCTGGGGTACAGGTTCTGACCGCGGGGGGAGCTCTGGCCGCCCGGGCTCCCGCCCGGGCTTTTTTTTGTGTCACCTAAGTCAAATTGACACCACGGCCCGTAGTTTATAGAATAAAAATATCGGTTATAGGTTAAGGAGGGTTTATTATGAAAAAAGCGCTTTTTGCTGTCACCGCGGCTTTCCTGCTGGCGGGCTGCGGTTCTTCCCCTGAGAAAGGCACCGTCGCCAAGACCGGCGAGATAGAGCGGGAATGGGTGGAGGAAGGCATCACCAAGAATTATATTTTCGCCCGCGGCATGGGCGCGGCCGACCAGACCCTGGAGAACAAGACCCAGCGCATGGCCACCTCGCGCAACGCCTCCATAGTCAACGGCCAGTACAACATGCTCTCCTTCATAAAGGGCGTCAACCTGGAAGGCGGCATAACCGTTGAGAAGGCCATAGAGACCGACTCCGTGCTCGCCACCAAGATCGACGCGGTCATAAAGGGCGCCCAGGTGGTGCGCACCGAGTGGACCTCCGACGACGGCTGCATCGTGGTGCTGCGCCTCCCCAAAAAGGCCCTGAAAGAGGCCGGCATAAAGATCGTAGAATAAGATACCGATGACCAAACGCTCAGTCAGCGTCCTCTTGGCGGCGGCGATGTTCGCCGCCGCCGGCTGTTCCGGCACCCGCCGCAGCGCCATTAACCCCGCCTACGAGACGGAAGTCGTGGAGGCCGAGGGGATGGCGCCTGTCATAAACGGCGACACCGAGGGCGCCCGCAAGACCTCCCTGGGCGAAGCCCTGAAGGGCGCGCTGGCCCTGGTGGTGGGGGTTTATGTCTCGCAGGACGCCATGGTCTCCAAAGCCGTGCTGATCGACGACAACATAACCTCCCAGACCGAAGGCTACATAGAGAAATACGAGGTCCTCAAGGAGTGGCGCGACGGGGAGTTCTACAAGACCCGCATCCGCGCCCACGTCCGCAAGGAAGACCTCTCGGCCAAGCTGCGCACCCTCGAGACCGAGCCCCAGAAGCTGGGCAACCCCGTAATAGGTTTCGACGTTTCCGAGGCCGCCGATTCCAAAACCCAGGCGACGGAGTACGCCGCCCTGGAGCTCAAGAACAAGTTCGCCGAAGCCGGCTTTATTACCGGAGAGAAGGACAAGGCCGATATCGTGATCAAGGGAGCGGCCAACACCTCTTTCAACACGAAGGAAGGCCTCGGCGGCTTCATCTCCTACCGGGCCGGCATCTCGCTCTCCGCGGTCAAGCAGGGGTCGCAGGAAACCCTCGCCTCCGTGCAGGAAGCCGCCGGCGGCATAGACCTCAACGAACCCGCGGCCGCCAGAGCCTCCATCATCAACGCGGCCAAGAAGGCCGCCGAGCCGCTCAAGGAAGCCGTCCTCAAGGCCCTCCGGGAAAGGTCCATCGTGCGGCTCAACCTGGCCAACGTCGGGACGATGAACGACCTCAGCGAATTCACCAAGGTCCTGCGCAATATCCCCGCGGTCCGCGCCTCCTGGGTGCGCGGCTACAGCGGCGGCACGGCCGTCCTGGACGTGGCGATGCACAGGGGCGGCGCCGCCGACCTGTCACAGCTGCTGATGAAGAACAAGAAGATGCCCCTGAAGGTGAACCGCACCTCTTCCTACGACCTCGACGCCCAGCTGCAGTAGGGCCGGCGGGCGCGGGCAGGAGACCGGCCGGGGAGTTCCCGGCCGGTTCTTTTTTTGGGCACGGCACGGCGGCGGCTTGTCCCGGCGCCGCCAATATATTATAAAATCAACCTATGAGTTTTTTCCGCCTGAGGGTGTTGAACACTTTTCTGCTGTTCCTGATCGGCATAATCGCCGGCTTCATACTGAAGGACCGCTTCTATCCTCAGGCCCCGAAGCCGCAGCCCTATGCCGCGGAGTACAAGCCCTCCTACGGAGCCGCCGCGGAGCCCGAGGATGAGATCCCCGCAGAGGACCTGGCCGACGAGGAGATCCCGGAGGAACCCGCCCCCAAAGCCGCCCCGCGCCCCTCCGTCTCGGCCGAGACCCTGGCGGGCGCCCGCAACGGCAACGGCGACAGCCCCATAGTTATAGAGCCGCTCCCCGCGCAGCGCGCCCCGAAGGGCGAGGCAGTGCTCGGGGCCAGGGACGAATTCTTCAGGAAGCCCTCCGCCTACGCCGGCCGCGAGCTGGAGATGGACCTGCAGATGATAACGGCCAAAAAGTCCGCGCGCGGCTGGCGCCTCAATTTCGTGCACACCGGCCCCGACAAGCGCATAGACTACCTGTACGCCGAGGCCCCCGGCCTGCTGGGGGAAAAGCCCGACCTGCGCATCGGCTACGTCTACAGCGTCCGCTTCCTCTGCGAAAAAGGCGAAACCGCCGCCGGCAACGTCATCTCCGCTATTACCCCGACCGGGGAGAAGGCCGACTGGGCCACCGGCCTCTCCGCCGTAGAGTGACATGTCCTATTTCTTCATAATCAACCCCAACGCGGGCCGCAGGCACGGCGACGTGTTTAAGCGCGTAGAGCGCTTCTTCGCCGGGCGCCGGGTGCGCTTCGAGGCGGAATTTACCGCGGCCAGGGACCATGCCTCCGAGCTGGCCGCCAGGGCCGTGCTGGCCGGCTTCACCAGGATAGTGGCCGCCGGCGGCGACGGGACCATACGTGAGACGGCGATCCCGCTGGTGGGTAAACAGGCCGCGCTTGGAATACTCCCCTGCGGTTCCGGCAACGGCCTGGCCAGGAACCTCTACATCCCGCTGGATTTCGACGCCGCGCTGGCGGGGCTGCTGGATTGGTCGGCCCGCCCGGTGGATACCGCGCTGGCCAACGGCAAGCCTTTCTTCTGCGCGGCCGGCGTAGGCCTGGACGCCGAAGTGGCCCACGATTTCAATACCATGACGGGGCGGCGGGGGATCTTCCCGTACGTCTGGCACGCCGCGCGGCGCCTGCTCGCCTACAAGCCCTCGAAGGTAGCTGGCAGCGCCGACGGGCGGCGCTTCGAGACCGAAGCCATGATCAACGCTGTCCTCAACGGCGTGCAGTACGGCGGCGGGGCCAAGGTCGCCCCCGGCGCCTATATCGACGACGGCCTGCTGGACCTCATCTCCATAAAGAAAGCTTCCCTGCCGCGCCTGCTGCTCGCGCTGCCGGACCTGTTCCGGGGCCGCCTCGACAGGCATACGGACATCTATTCCGCCCTCAAGGCCAGGCTCATAGAGCTGGACTGCGGCGGCGGGGCCTGGTACCACCTCGACGGGGAGGATTTTTATTCCCACGACGGACGGCTCCGGTTCAGCGTGCTGCCCGGCGCGCTCAAGGTGCTCGCCCCCAAACCCAGCCTGCCCGGCAAATAACATGCCTTTTCTCCCGGAGCTGACCCGGCCCGCCGGGCTTTCTGAAAAACTCTCCGGCGGCCGGGTCCGCTGTCTGGCCTGCGCCCACCGCTGCGTTGCCGCGCCCGGCGGCACGGGGCTCTGCGGAGCGCGGTATAACGACGGGGGGACCCTGATGGCCCCCTGGGGCTACGTGTCGGGCGCGGCGCCTGACCCGATAGAGAAAAAGCCCTTCTTCCACGCGCTGCCGGGGGCGCGCACTCTTTCCTTCGGCATGTTCGGCTGCAACTTCCGCTGCTCCTTCTGCCAGAACTGGGAGATCTCCGACGTTAAAGCGGCGGCCGGCCTCAGCCCGCATAAAACCGGGGCGGCGGAGCTGGCGGCGGCCGCGGCGGGCTGCGGGGCGAAGCTCGTTGTCTCCACCTATAACGAGCCGCTGATAACCGCCGAATGGGCGGCCGGGGTCTTTGCCGAAGCGAAGGCGCTGGGCCTGCGCACCGGCTTTGTCTCCAACGGCTACGCCACGCCGGAGGCCGCCGCCTTCCTCAGGCCGTCGCTGGACCTCTGGAAGGTGGACCTCAAATCCTTTGACGAAGAAAATTACAGCAGGGTCTGCGGCGCCAGGCTGGACCGCGTGCTGGAAGGGATACGGATAATAAAGGAGGCCGGCTTCTGGCTGGAGGTGGTGACCCTGCTGATCCCCGGCTTCAACGATTCCGACGGGGAGATCTCCGCCATGGCGGCCTTCCTGGCCGGCCTTTCGCCGGACATCCCCTGGCACCTTACCGCTTTCCATCCCGACCACCTGATGTCGGACCGGGCGTCCACCCCGGCGGCTACGCTGTACCGCGCCCGCGACAGAGCCCTGGCCAAAGGGCTGCGCTACGTCTACTGCGGCAACGTCCCCGGCTCCGCAGGCCAGGACACGCTATGCCCGGCCTGCGGCCGGGCGGTAGTGCGCCGCGAAGGTTTCGGCGTTAAAGAGAATCTGCTGGAAGGGACCGGGACCTGCCCGTGCGGGCGGGCTATACCCGGAGTCTGGAAGTAACTACCTAAAACGCGCGGCTACCGACTGGGGCCAGGGATTTTCTCCCGGCTCCTGGAACGCCGCGCCCAGGCCGCCGATGAGGACCGCGGCAGTGACGCATAACCCTGAAAAACCGTAGGCGCCAAGGCTGGAAGCCGCCGCCCCGCGCCAGAAAATGAGGCCGCAGAAGACCGCGCCGAAGAAGACCGCGGCCGAGATTCCCGCGCGGCCGGCCCCCGCAAAGTGCAGCAGGCTGGCCAGGTAGTAATGCAGGACCGCCGTGGCGACGGAGGCGATGGCGAAGCCGGCCGAATCGTAAAGGGCCGGTTTGAGCCAGTAAACCTGCTCCGGCCCCAGGCCGAACCGGGCCAGCGCGAAGGCCAGCTTCATGCCGGCCAGCGCGCCCAGGAGCACCACGATAGTCAGGAGCGCGGCGAGCGAGAAATAGGCCGCCAGGGAGTAAAGGAGGACCTCACCCCTATTTCTTGTCATAAAAACCGATTTCCTTGAGGAAGCCGGGGTTGTCCTGCCAGCCGGGGGTGACCTTTACGGTCAGGTGCAGCTCTACCCGGCGGTGGAGGAAAACGCCGAGGGCCTTGGCGGAAGCCTCGCGCAGGCGCGCGATGGCGGAACCGCCCTTGCCTATGATTATCGGCTTCTGGCCGGCGCGCGCCACGTGCACGGCCGCCAGGATCTGGTCGTCCTCGCCGGGCATCTCCCTGAAAACCTCTATCTCCACGGCGCAGGAGTAGGGGATCTCCTGGCTGTACATCTTGAAGATCTGCTCGCGGATGATCTCCGCGGCGTAGAATTTTTCCCAGCGGTCGGTAAGCTGGTCGACCGGGTAGTAGGGGGGATGCTCGGGCAGGGCCGCCTTTATGCCGGCGCGCAGCTCCTTAAGCCCGCCGCCGGTAAGAGCGGAAATATGGAAGACCTGGGCTACGGGCAGCAGCTTGGAATAGAAATCGGCCGCGGCTTTGGCCCTGTCCTCCGTCTTTTCCTTGTCCAGCTTGTTGATGGCCAGGTAGAGCGGGCAGCGGACCTGCTTGAGCGGGTCGAAGAGGTGGATCTTGTCCGCCGGCGGGAGGCCGGGCTCGGCGATCAGGATGCAGAGGTCGCCCTCTTCCCTGGCGGCGCGTTTTATGGCGCCCTCCATGCTGCGTTCGAAAAGGTTGCGGGCCTTCAGCAGGCCGGGGGTGTCCACGAACACGGCCTGGAAGCCAGGGGCGTTGAGGATGCCCAGGATATTGTTGCGGGTGGTCTGAGGCTTGTCCGAGATGATGGAGAGGCGCGTGCCGCACAGGGAATTCATCAGCGTGGACTTGCCGGCGTTGGGCAGCCCGGTTATCGGGATGAAGCCGGCCCGGAATGAAGATGGAGGCGGGGGTATGCCGCCTCCATCCATGCCGTCCTTGAGAGGAGAGCCGTCCGTCATTTAAGGCAGACCGGGTTGGCCCACAGCGGCAGCTGCGTGGCTTTTTCCAGCTTGCGCACCTTTATGTCGCCGGTCAGCTCCTGGATGCAGACCTCGGCGCTGAACACCCGCGTGCCCATCACCAGGTGGCCGCCGAAAGCCTTGCCCTCGGAATCCGAGAACATGACGTGCGCGTGGACCATCGGCTTGTCGTCGAACAGGCTGATGTTGCCGGAGAGGGAAAGTATTTCCAGCTCTTTCTCTATATTGATCTTGTTGTACTTCTTGGCCTTCTGGTCGTAGACGCTGATCGTCGCGCGCTCCACGGCCCCTATGGCGTTGATCAGGCCGCAGCGCACCTGGTGGTGGTGGCAGAAATACTGTATGGCCTGGAGCAGGTCCTCGCCTTTGTGGATGCTGAATAAAAAGGCCCGGCCTGTAAGATAAGGTTTTTCCTGTGGCTGCATGTTCCCTCCGTTGTCCCCGTACTATCACTGTTGCGACAGTCTCCGTTTAAACCCCTCTCGGAGATGCTAATAAGCTATTTTATCAAATTAGCGGGGGGAGAAGTAAGTTTTGACGGGCCCGTTTTAATTAATATAATGAGTTTGAGGGTATTTCACCACGGAGGACACTATGCCGGTAACCTACAAAGAACTCGGTTTCGTCAATACGCGCGAGATGTTCAAGGCTGCGATGAAGGACGGCTACGCCGTGCCGGCCTATAATTTCAACAACATGGAGCAGCTGCAGGCCATCCTGACCGCCTGCGTGCGCTCCCGCTCCCCGGTGATCCTGCAGCTCTCCAAGGGCGCCCGCGACTACGCCAACGCCACGCTGCTGCGCTGGATGGGCCGCGGCGCGATGGAGATGATCAAGGAAATGAAGGAAGGCCCGGTGCCGGTGGCCCTGCACCTCGACCACGGCGACACCTTCGAGCTGTGCAAGAGCTGCATCGACAACGGCTTCTCCTCCGTGATGATAGACGCCTCCCACCACCCCTATGAGAAGAACGTGGAGATAACGAAGCAGGTGGTGGAATACGCCCACAAGTTCGACGTGACCGTGGAGGGCGAACTCGGCGTGCTGGCCGGCATAGAGGACGAAGTCTCGCACGAGCATTCCAACTACACCGACCCCGCCCAGGTTGAGGATTTCGTGAAGAAGACCGGCGTGGACTCGCTGGCCATCTCCATCGGCACCAGCCACGGCGCCTTCAAGTTCAAGGTGAAGCCCGGCGAGAGCGCGCCGCCGCTGCGCTTCGACATCCTCGAGGAGTGCGAGAAGCGCATCCCCGGCTTCCCGATCGTGCTCCACGGCGCCTCCTCGGTGCTCAACGAATATATCGACATGATCAACAAGTACGGCGGCAAGATGGAGAACGCCGTGGGCGTCTCCGCCGAGCAGCTGCGCCGCGCCGCCAAGAGCGCCGTCTGCAAGATCAACATAGACTCCGACGGCCGCCTGGTGATGACCGCCGTCATCCGCAAGGTCTTCGCCGAGAAGCCCACCGAGTTCGACCCGCGCAAGTACCTGGGCCCGGCCCGCGAAGAGCTGGTGAAGATGTACATGGACAAGAACACCACCGTCCTCGGTTCGGCCGGCAGGGTCTGACCTGAACAAGGCAAAGGAGCGAACGCCCGGGGTTCCCGGGCGTTCCTTTTTAACATGGAAAATAATTTTGACGTGATCATCGTTGGCGGCGGGGCTTCCGGCCTGGCCGCGGCCGTGGAGGCCGCGCGCGCGGGAGCTTCGGTACTGGTCCTGGAAAAGAACCATGTGCCCGGGCGCAAGATCCTGTCCACCGGCTCCGGAAAATGCAACTTTTCCAACCTGGAAATCGGCCCGTCCTTCTACCATGGGGCGCCCGCAGCTTTCCTTAAAAAGACTTTCGCCGCGCTGCCGCCCGCGGCGGTGCTCGCCTTTTTCGACGGGCTGGGCCTGCTGAGGACTGAAGGGGAGGACGGCAGGTTTTTTCCCAGGTCCATGAAGGCCCAGGACGTGGTCGGCGTGCTGATAAACGAGCTCGCCGCCGGAACGGCCAGGGTGAGTACCCTTACCGAAGTCGTCGCCATAAAGCCCGGCAGCGTATTTACGGTGGAAGCCTGCCGGGTGCCGCCGCAATGGGACAAGAAAAGCCCGCGCGGGGAGAAACTCGTTTTTACGGCTGGGAAGGTCATCCTGGCCGCCGGCAGCCCCTGTTATCCGCAGATAGGCGGCACCTCCGCCGGTTACGCATTGCTGCGCGGCCTGGGCCACACCGTCTCCCCGGCCAGCCCGGCGCTGGTCCCGCTTAAGGTAAGGGAGCCTTTTGTGGCCGAGCTCGACGGCGTCCGCCTGCAGGCGGCCCTGCGCGTAACGGCCGGCGGCAGAACCGTGGCCCAGGCACGCGGGGAACTGCTGTTCACCTCTTACGGCCTTTCCGGCCCGGCGGCCATTAACGTCAGCCGCGCCGCGCTGGCGGCGCTTGGGGAGGGGGAGGTCTTCGCCGAGGCCGACCTCTTCCCTGACACCACGGAGGGAGCGCTGTTCCGCCTGCTTTCGGAGCGGGCCGCCCGCTTTGCCGACAGGCCCTTCTGTCATTTCGCCGCCGGCCTGCATAACGATAAGCTCATGAAGGTCCTGGCCTGCCTGGCCGGGGCGCAGTGGCAGGCGCTCTGCGGGCGCCTGGAGCCAGAGGCTCTGGACAAGTTCGCCGCGCTGCTCAAATGCCTGCCGATGCAGATCAAGGGCTCGACCGGTTTTGAGGACGCTATGGTGGCGGCCGGGGGCTGCGCCCCGGGAGAGGTGAACCCGGCCACCTTCGCTTCAAAAAAAGTGAAAGGGCTTTACGTTACGGGGGAGCTGCTGGATATCGACGGGGATTCCGGAGGCTACAACCTGCACCTGGCCTGGACGTCCGGGATGCTGGCGGGCAGGGACGCCGCCAAGCACTAGCAGGTTTCCGGTTAAAACAGAAGAGCCGCGCATTGCGCGGCTCTTTTGTTTTACGCGGGGCCGGGTCAGTTGCTGAACAGCCCGTTAGAGAGGAAGTAAACTGCCGCCGAGATGGCGGCGGAACCGGGGATGGTAAGGATCCAGGCCCAGATGATCTGACCGGCCACGCCCCAGCGCACGGCGCTGAACCGCTTCATGGTGCCGATGCCCATGATGGCGCCGGTGATGGTATGGGTGGTGCTTACCGGGATGCCCATGCCGGAGGCCAGGTACAGCGTGGCGGCGGCGCCCGATTCGGCGCAGAAGCCGTCCACAGGCTTGAGCTTGGAGATCTTGTGCCCCAGGGTTTTAACTATGCGCCAGCCGCCGAACATAGTGCCCATGCCCATGGCGAAATAGCAGAGCGCGGCCACCCATTTAGGGATATCGAAATCCGAACCGGTCGCCCCGCCGCTGAGGTAGCCGGCGCTGACCAGCAGGCCCGCGATGATGCCCATGGTCTTCTGCGCGTCGTTGCCGCCATGCCCCAGGCTGTAGGCCGCGGCCGACAGCAGCTGGCCCTTGCGGAACAGGTGGTCCACCTTGCCGGGGACGGACTTTGCGAAGAGCCGGTACACCACCACCCCGAAGAAGAGCCCGAGCAGCATGCCCAGCAGGGGGGAGATGACGATGAACGCCACCACCTTGTAGATGCCAGACATCACCAGCACCTTGGTGGAGCCGGCCTTTACCACGGCGGCGCCGGCCAGGGACCCGATGAGCGCGTGGGAAGAGCTGGACGGCAGGCCGTAATACCAGGTCAGGATATTCCAGGCACAGGCCCCCACGAGCGTTCCGAAAATAACATGGGTATCTATCACGGCGATGTCCACGATTCCCGTGCCCATCGTCTTGGCCACGGAGTGGTCGAAGATGAAGAAGGCGACCACGTTGAAGAACGCGGCCCAGATCACGGCCTGGCGCGGGGTGAGCACGCGGGTAGAGACTATCGTGGCGATGGAATTGGCGGCGTCGTGGAAGCCGTTGAGGAAGTCGAAGACCAGCGCCAGGGCTATCAGGCCTATGACCGCGAGGAGGGTGCTATCCATGTTTTACGAGGATGGCCTCTATCACCTTCGCCACGTGCTCGCAGGTGTCCAGGGTGCCCTCGGCGACTTCATAGATCTCTTTCCACTTGATGACCATGATGGGGTCTTTCTCGGTCTCGAACAGGTGGCTGATGGCCTTCTCGCGGATCTGGTCGCCCATGTTCTCCAGGCGGTTGACCTCTATGCAGTAGTCCAGCACGCGGCGGGCGCGCTTGGTGTCGTGCATGTGCTTGACGGCGTTGGCCAGGGCCTGGGTGGACTGGTCGATGGTGTCGGCGAACAGGATCATGTGCTCGTCGTTGGTGTCGAGCTTGTAGAGCTTTATGCGGTTGGCCATGGAGTTGATCATGTCCACGATGTCGTCGAGGGTGTTGGCCAGGGTGTAGATGTCTTCGCGGTCTATGGGGGTGATGAAAGTGCGGTTGAGCATGTCCACGATCTCGTGGGAAAGGGTGTCGCCCTCGTGCTCCAGGTTCTTTATCTTCTTGACGGTCTCTTCGTCGAAAGAGCCGGTCTTCACGGCGGCCTTGAAGCAGGCGGCGGTCTTGACGATATTTTCGGACTGCAGGTTGAGGTAGTCGAAGAACTTAACTTCCTTGGGCATGAAGTTGAGGGACATTGGCGCGCTCCTTGAACCGGGGTATAATTTAATTATATCCTTTTTGCGATGGGCGGACAATTCTACGGAGGAAACATGGACCTTAAGGCAACCCTTTACAGGCGGCTGGACAAATACGCCCGCGTGGACACCCAGAGTGACGACAAATCCCAGACCTTCCCTTCGACAAAAAAACAGCTGACGCTGTCTAAACTGCTGGCGGCGGAGCTGAAGGCTATCGGCGCGAAAAAAGTGAAGCTGGATAAACACGGCTATGTCACCGCCGAGATCCCCGCCACCGTGAAGGGCAAAAAGCCGGTGATCGGCCTGCTGGCCCACGTGGATACCTCCCCCGACGCCTCCGGCAAAGGCGTGCGGCCGCAGCTGCATAAGGCCTGGAAGGGGGGCGACATCGTCATCAGCCGCAAGCACGGCGTCATCCTCAACGAAAAGAACTGCCCCAAGCTCTCCCTCTGCAAGGGCGACGATATCGTCACCGCCTCGGGAGATACCCTGCTGGGCGCGGACGACAAGGCCGGCCTCGCCATAATCATGACGACCGCCGAATACCTGCTCAAACACACGGAGATCCCTCACGGCACGCTGAAGATCGGCTTCACGCCCGACGAGGAAGTAGGCCAGGGCGTCAAATACTTCGACGTGAAGGCCTTCGGCGCGGATTACGCCTACACCGTGGACGGCGACGTGGCCGGCTCCATAGAAGAGGAGACGTTCAACGCCGACTCTGTGGTCATAAAGGTGGCCGGCAAGAGCGTGCACCCCGGCTCCGCCAAGAACGCCATGGCCAACGCCACCCGCATCGTAGCCGATATAGTCTCATCCTGGCCCGAGAACATGATCCCCGAAGCCACCGCCGGCCACGAGGGGTTCATTATGTTCATGGACATTGCCGGCGAGACCGAAAAGGGCGAGGTTTCCGGCATAGTGCGGGACCACGACCTGAAGAAGCTCAAAGCCATGGAGCGCCAGCTCGAGGCCATCGTCGCCGCCAAGCGTCTCAAATACCCGCTGGCCAGGATCGACCTTGCCTTCCGGGAACAGTACCGAAACATGAAGGAAGTTATCGTAAAGCACCCCCTGGTGATGGCCAACCTGAAAGCCGCGGTAAAGCAGGCAGGGCTTGAACCCCGGGTTAAGCCCGTGCGCGGCGGCACCGACGGGGCGCGGCTCTCCTTCATGGGCCTGCCCACGCCCAACATCTTCACCGGCGGCTACAACTACCATGGCCGCTATGAATGGGTCTCGCTGGACGGGATGAACAAATCCGCAGAGGTGGTGGTCAACCTGGTCCGGGAATGGGCTAAGTAGCCCCTGGAGAACCCAATGGCAAGCAGAAGGCTGGTGGACCTGTTCCTGGAGGTGGCGCGCATAGACGCTCTGCCCGGCAAAGAAGCCGAGGTGGCGAAGTATCTTTTCGCCTTCCTCAAGAACCTCGGCCTGCCGGTACAGCTCGACAACACGGCCGCGGCCGCGCTCTCCAACACCAGCAACGTAGTCTGCCGCGTGGGGGGAGGCGGCAATTTTGTGCTGCTCGCCCATATGGATACGGCGCAGTACACGTCCTCCACCATCCCGGCGCTCACTCCTGACCGCGCGGCCTCGGACGGCAAGAGCCCGCTCGGCGTCGACGCCCGGGCCGGCATCGCGGCGATACTTTACGCCCTGGAACGGGCCATCAACACCAATCTCCCGCTCAAGCCGTTCACGATCGCTTTCACAACCCGCGGCAGGGGGAACATGGCCGGCGTGAAGCACCTGGGCCTGCCCGAAGGGGTGCGCTGCGGCTTTGTTTTCGACTCCCCGCTGGACCCCGGCTCCTACACGGTCTCCTCCCACGGCGTGGCCGTCTTCTCCGCCGATATCCTGGGGCGGGCAGCCGACGCCGCCGCCGAACCCGAGAACGGCGTCTCGGCGATAGCCATCGCAGCCCAGGCCCTGTCCGCCCTGAAGTTCGGCCGGCATGACGGAGAGACCACGTCCAACGCGGGCACTATCGCCGGCGGCTCCGCTACCGGCACCGTGCCGCTGGCCGCCATGGTCAGGGGCCAGGTGCGGGCCTCCCGGCAGGAAAACGCCAAACCGATATTAGACAGGATAAAAGCCGAATTTGAGACCGCCGCGGCCGCGGCCGGCGGGGCGGCGGCGTTCAAGTGGTCCTGGGATTTCGCGCCTTACGCGCACCAGCCGGGCTGCGAAGTGCGCCGCCTGGCCGAGGAGGCGCTGAGAGGCGCGGGGCTCCCGCCTGCGGCCGTCCCAGCCCCGGGAGGCAGCGAGGCCAACGCGCTCAATGACAGGGGCGTGGCCGCCGTCAATTTCGGCATCGGGGTAAAGAACCCGCAGGCTAAGACCGAATATATTTTGCTCGAGCATCTCTCCAAGGCTTCCGAAATAGTCTGGCACCTTATAAAGAAGTAATCTCCTTAACCCGGTGCGCCGCGGCTATTTTGTAGAATATCGTCGATGAAAAAAGCTCTTCTGACGCTTGTCCTCCTTTGCCCCGGGCCCTCCGCCGCGCAGGAATTCACTACCGCTGGCATGCGGCCTGTCTCGCTGGGCGGGACCTACGCCCTGGCCCTGGGCCGCAGCGAGGCTTTGGCGCAGCAGGCGGAGGGGGCGGCGCAGCTGGACGCGGCCGAGCGGCAGCTGGCCTCGGCTTTCCGCCCCTCTTTCGATTTTAACGCTTCCCTTTCCAAACAGCAGAACGCCGACGCCGCGACCAAGGGCTACTTCTCGGGCAGCTACGGCCTTTTCTCGGGGATGAGGGATTACACCGCCGCGAAAGCCGCCTCGGCGCATACCGGGGCGGCCCGCCTGCACCTGGAGCGCGCCAGGCAGCAGCTTTACCTTTCCGCGGCCCAGGCCTACCTGAACCTGCTGGCCGCCCAGCGCGAGGTGTTCATCCGCGCCGACCAGCTGGCCGTCACCGCCAAGCGCATCGCCGAGCTGGAGGCCAGGGCGGCCATCGGCCGCTCCCGGCGCAGCGAGGTGGTGTCCGCGCGGTCCCAGCTGGCGCGGGACAAGGCCGATTACCTGGCCGCCCTTTCAGAGGAAAGGCTGGCGCAGCAGGCGCTCAAGTTCATGACGGGCCTTTCGGAAGACCTGGCCCCGGCCGAGCTGCCCGCCCGCGGGGCGGCGGAGCTGCAGACTTACCGCGAACTTGCCCTCAGGCGCCCCGACCTGCAGGCGCGCCGCCGCGAGGCGGAGGCTTCGGGCTACCTGGCCGAATTGCAGGAGAGAGGGCAGTGGCCCTCGGTAAACCTGTCCGCCAATTATTACGTAGTGCGCACCCCCACGCCGGACCCGGTCAACCGCTGGGACGCCGGCGCCTACCTCAACGTCCCGCTCTATACCGGGGGGCTGCTGCAGGGAAAAAAAGAATACGCTTATTCCGCCCGGCGCGCCGCGCAGCTGGCGCTGGACCTGGCGCAGAGGCAGGCTCTTTCCGACGTGAGCTCCTCCTACGAGGAGTACGAATACGCCGTAAAGCAGACCGAAAGCCTGGCCGACGCGCTCACCCTGGCCGACGAGAACGCCAGCCTGCAGCAGGAAGACTACAAACTGGGGCTGGTGAACAACCTGGACGTCCTGAGCGCCCTGAACACGGCCCAGCAGACGCGGCTGGCGCTCTCCCAGGCGCGGGCCCGCAACAGCCTGGCGCTGATCCGGCTGGAAACCGCCGCCGGCGCGGAACTTAAACCATGACCTTATCCGACCTCTCCATAAAACGCCCCGTCTTCGCCTGGATGCTGATGCTGGGGCTGATAGTCTTCGGCGCCATCAGCTTTGAACGCATGGGCATCAGCCAGCTGCCCGACGTGGACTATCCGGTGGTCAACGTCAGCGTCTCCCTGGAGGGCGCGGCCCCAGAGGTGATGGAGACGCAGGTCACCGACGTGCTGGAAAGCGCGGTGATGACCATCGCCGGCATCAAGGACATCTCCTCCTCTTCCCGCAGGGGCTCGGCGCGCATCACGCTGGAGTTCGAGCTGAACCACGACATAGACGACGCCATGCAGGAGGTGCAGGCCAAGGTTTCCCAGGCCGCGCGCAACCTGCCCAAGGAAATAGACCCCCCGGTGGTGACCAAGACCAACCCCGAGGACCAGCCGATCATCTGGATCGCCCTTTCCGGCGACAGGCCCGTAACGGACCTGATGAACTACACCAACGACGTGCTGCGCGACCAGCTCAGCATCGTGGAGGGCGTGGGCGAAGTCAGCATGGGGGGCTACGTGGACCCGGCCCTGCGCGTCTGGCTGGACTCCAACAGGATGGACGCGGCCCAGCTGACGGTCACCGACGTGCTGGGCGCCATCTCGGCGCAGCACGCGGAGCAGCCCGCGGGCTATATCGATACCGGCAAGAAAGAGCTGAACGTGCGCGTGCTGGGCGAGGCCCCCACGCCCGAGGCCTTCTCGCGCATCGTGATAGCCGGGCGCGGCGGCTCGGCCATCTGGCGCACCTACCATATCGGCGACGTGGCCAAGGTGGAGGACGGGCTGGCCGACGTGCGCCGCATCACCCGCAACTGGGGCCGGCGCGCCGTGGGCCTGGGGATCAAGAAGCAGCGCGGCTCCAACGCCGTGGCCACAGCCAAGCTGGTCAAGTCCAGGCTGGAGCAGATCAAGAAGACCCTGCCGGCAGGGATGCACCTGGAGATCGTCAACGACTCCACCCGGTTCATCGAGGAATCCACCCGCGAACTGAATTTCACCCTGGTGCTGTCGGTCATCCTGACCTCGGTCGTGTGCTGGCTTTTTCTCGGCTCCTGGTCGTCCACCATCAACGTGCTGCTGGCGATACCGACCTCCATCGTGGGCTCCTTTATCGTCCTCTACTTCATGGGCTTTACGCTCAACACCTTCACCCTGCTGGGCCTGACGCTGGCCATAGGCATAGTCGTCGACGACGCCATCATGATGCTGGAGAACATAGTGCGCCATAACGAAAAGGGGGAGGGGCGCGTGCGCGCCGCCATCCTGGGCGCGCGCGAGATGACCTTCCCGGCCATGGCCGCCTCCATCGCCATCCTCGCCATCTTCCTGCCCGTGGTGTTCATGCAGGGCATCATAGGCAAGTTCTTCTTCCAGTTCGGCGTCACCATGACGGCGGCGGTCATGCTGTCGCTGCTGGAGGCGCTGACCCTGACGCCGATGCGCTGCTCGCAGTTCGTGGACGCGGAGCGAGGGCTGTGGATAGGCCGCGCGATGGACGGCCTGATGGAGAGGGCGCGGGTATCTTACGCGTCCCTGCTGGGCCGGCTGCTGCGGCGCCGCTGGACCGTTATAATGGTCTCGCTGGCGGTCTTCGCGGCCTCGATGTCGCTCATCAGGTTCATTCCCAAGGAGTTCTCGCCGGCGCAGGACCAGAGCCGCTTCCTGGCGCGCGTGCAGATGCCGGTAGGCACGCCGCTGGACGTTACGGCCAAGGCCATGGAAGAGGCCGAGAAGTGGGCCATGGCCCAGCCGAACATCCGCACCTTCATGGCCAATACCGGCGGTTTCGGCGGCGGCCAGGTGAACCAGGGCATGCTGATGATAGCCATGAAGCCCCCGGCCGAGCGCGTGCCGCTGCCGGGCCAGAAACGGCCCCCGACCCAGCAGGAGTTCATGCGCTACGCCCGCAAGCCGCTCAACGCCATACCCGGCGTGCGGCGCGTGGCCATACAGGACCCGTCGCTCGGCGGCTTTACGGCGCAGCGCGGCTTCCCGGTGGAGTTCAGCGTGCGCGGCCCCAACTGGGAGAAGCTGGGCGACTACAGCCGCCTGCTGATGGAGCAGATGACGGCCTCCGGCCGGATGACCGACGTGGACACCGATTACCAGGAAGGCATGCCGGAAGTGCAGGTGGTGCCCGACCGCGAAAAGGCGGCCGCCCGCGGCGTGTCGGTCTCGTCGATAGGCGACGCGGTGAACTCCATGATAGGCGGCGTGCGCGCCGGCAAGTTCACCCGCGGCGGCAAGCGCTACGACATCCGCGTGCAGCTGCTGGGCCGCGACCGCAGCGACCCTAAGGACATCAACAAGATCTGGGTGCGCAACAACCGGGGGGAAGTGATCCGCCTCTCCGAAGTGGTGAAGGTGGAGCAGAAGACCACGCTGCTGACCATCTCGCGCAAGAACCGCGAGCGCGCCATCGGCGTGTTCGCCAACGTGGCGCAGGGCTCTTCGCAGGAGCAGGCCATAAAGGAAGTGGAGCGCCTCTCGAAAGAGATACTGCCCGACGGCTACAGGGTGGTCTTCTCGGGCACGTCTAAAACTTTCCAGGAATCCTTCTCCAGCCTCACCTTCGCCCTGATCCTGGGCGTGTTCGTGGCGTACATGATCCTGGCTTCCCAGTTCAACAGCTTCCTGCACCCGTTCACGGTGCTGCTGGCGCTGCCGTTCAGCCTGACGGGCGCTTTCATAGCGCTTAAGCTGGGCGGGTATTCCCTGAGCATCTACAGCATGATAGGCCTGATCCTGCTGATGGGTATCGTGAAGAAGAATTCCATCCTGCTGGTGGATTTCACCAACAACCGCCGAAGGGCGGGCGGGCTTGGCGTGGACGCGGCGCTGCTGGAGGCCTGCCCGATACGGCTGCGGCCCATCCTGATGACCTCTTTCGCCACCATAGCGGCGGCCATACCGCCGGCGCTGGGCTACGGCCCCGGCGCCGAGACGCGCATTCCCATGGCCCTGGTGGTCATCGGCGGCGTGCTCCTCTCGACGGTGCTGACGCTGCTGGTGGTGCCGTGCGCCTACAGCCTGCTGGCCCCGCTGGAAAGCCGCCGCCACGAGGAGGCGCTCAAGACCGCCCTGAAAGAGCTGGGCGAAAACCCCGAAGAGAAATAAGACCGGCGGCGGGCAAAAAAAGAACCGGGAGACTTCTCCCGGTTCTTTTTTTGGGGCTCGCGGGCCTTACTGGCCGCCCTGGGAAGGGCGCTGCTGGAGCGGGGGGTAATGCTGGCCGGCGGGTTTGACTCCCGGCAGCGGCGCCCTTCCGGGTGCAGCTCCGGCCTCGATGTCGGCGGCGCGCTGCCTTGTGGCGGTGAATACCTTGCTGACCGCGGCCACCATGCCGGCGGTGTCGCCGAGGTCGGCGGGGATGATAAGGGTGTTGTTTGTCTTGGCCAGCTTGCCGAATTCGCCCAGGTACTGCTCGGCGATGCGCAGGTTCACGGCGTCGGAGCCGCCCTTCTCGTTGATGGCGCCGGCGATCTCGCGGATACCCTTGGCGGTGGCCATGGCGATGCGCTCGATCTCCTGGCCGCGGCCTTCGGCCTCGTTGATGCGCTTCATCTTTTCACCCTCGGAGAGGGCGATGTTCTGCTGCTTGTCGCCTTCGGCGCGGTTGATCTTGGCCTGCTTGTCGCCTTCGGACTCGGCGATGATGGCGCGCTTTTCGCGCTCGGCGCGCATCTGCTTTTCCATCGCGCCCTTGATGCTGTCGGGGGGAGTGATGTTCTTGATCTCGTGGCGGGTGACCTTGAGGCCCCACGGGATGGAGGCCTTGTCTACGGCGTTGACGATCTCCATGTTGATCTTCTCGCGCTCCTCGAAGGTGCGGTCGAGGTCTATCTTGCCGATCTCGGAGCGCATGGTGGTCTGCGCCAGCTGCGTGGCCGCGAACTGGTAGTCCGTGATGCCGTAGCAGGTCTTGATGGGGTCCATGATCTGGATGTAGAGGATACCGTCCACCTGCACGGAGATGTTGTCCTTGGTGATGCAGGTCTGCTCCTGCACGTCCACGACCATTTCCTTGAGGCTGCGCCGGTAGGCGATCTTGTCTATGAAGGGGATCAGGATGTGGAAGCCGGCCTCGAGGGTGGTGTGGTACTTGCCCAGCCGTTCCACGACGAAGACGGTCATGTGCGGCACCACCCTGGCCGCGTTGACCAGGACCATCACTATGAAGATTACGCCTATCGCAAGAATGAATTCCATGTTTTTCTCCTTAGTTGAACGGCTGCACTTTAAGCGTCAGGTTGTGGCGCGTGAGCACGGTTACTTTCTGCCCCTTGGCTATCTCCGTATCGGCGTCGGCGTTCCAGAAACTGCCGTGGAACTCCACTTTGCCTTTGGTGGAGTTGGGGATTATATCCTCGGTGACTACGGCGGTTTCGCCGTTGAATTTCTCCATCGCGGCGCCGGTCGGGTTTACGTTGGCGACGCGCCCTATGAAATAACCCTGGGCCATGCGGCGGAACACCGTCAGCAGTATTATAGAGAGGACGGTGAAGAGGACCAGCTGCGTGTTTATGGTCATCGGCACGAAGATGAGCAGCGCGCCCGTCAGCACGGCGCCCATGCCGAAGAACACCAGGATGAACCCGGGCAGGAACAGTTCCATGCTCATGATGCCCAGTCCCAGCAGGATCCAAAGGTATTTAAGAGGTATGTTTTCAAGCATGCGATAATACTATGAAATAGGATGCGCGTTATCAAGTGGCGCTATTTTGCGAGCGCCCGGCCGAAAAAGGCGAGGAGGCGGGGGGCGTAGGCGGCGTGGAAGGCCGTGAAGGCTTCTATGTGGCCGGCGGGCACTTCCCAGAATTCCTTGGGGCCGGGCGCGGCGTCGTAAAGCTTCTTCCCCTCGGCGAAGGGCACGGTATTGTCGTTGACCGCGTGGAGGAAGACCTTGGGGCAGCCTATGGCCGCGATATTCTCCGCCGGGGAATGGCGCCCGCTGACCAGCAGGTGCGCCAGCCAGGAGACGGGCCAGGTGAGCCGGTTGCCGCGCAGCACGGCCGCGGCCACCTGCCGGTAAGAATAGAAAGTACCCTCCAGAACCATGGCCGCCGGCTTGAAGCCCGACTCCGCTACGGCGGCGACGGCGACCGCGCCGCCCAGGCTCTGCCCGAAAACTATTATCCTCCCCGGTTCCGCCCCGGGCAGTTTCAGCGAATGGGCCAGCGCCGCCTTCCCGTCCTCCACTATGCCGCTCAACTCCGCCTTGCCGCCCGAGGCCCCGTAGCCGCGGTAGTCGAAGCTGAACACATTGTAACCCTCGGCGGCCAGCCAGGCGGCGTAAGGATAATGCGCGGTCATGTTCTGGCCGTTGCCGTGAAAATGCACCACCGTGCCCTTCGGCGGACCGGCCGGGGGGAAGAAGAGCCCGGTCAGAGGGGTGCCGTCGGCGGAGTTGAATTTTATCGCCTCGGATTTGATGCCGGCCGCGGCGGGGTCGGCGTGTATCCGGCGGGTAGGCTTGAAGAAGACATGCGTGCAGCCCGAGAGCGGCAATGCGGCGGCGAGTAGGAGGGCGGCTGTTCTCATGGCTTAAGGCGCGAAGAAGAACTGGTGAAAGTAGACGCCGGTTTCGCGCGTGCTCCCGCGCCAGGCGTGCTCGGCGCGCAGAGAGCTGTTGCGGGCAAGCTTGTAAGAGGCCGCCACTGAGCCGGCCCACAGCGGGCGCGTATCTCCGACGGCGTAGCTGATGTAGCGGGCCTCCAGCAGCGCGCGTACGCGGCCTTTCTCGGCCAGCACGCCGGCCTTGAGCCCGGCGCCCAGACGCCAGCTGTTTTCCAGCGCCGGGCCGAAAGCGGTGTCGGCCTGCAGCAGGGCGTACCAGAGCTGCCGCACTGGGCCGTCCCATTGCGCGGCCAGGCCGGAGCCGGCATGCATGGCCCAGACGGCGGCCCTGCCGCTAGGCCGCCCGGTCTCGGGGGCCTGCTCCACGCCTGCTCCCACTTCCCAGGACTGCCGGCGCACCCAGCTGTCCCAAGGGTTGAGGCTGACCACGCGGGCCAGGCGACCTTCCTTGACGTAATAGCGGCTATCTCGCGGCTCGTAGCGCAGCCGCAGCGAGCCCATCTCCAGCACGGCGTCGGGCAGGTAGCCGGCCGGGTCGTCGAGCAGGTCCTGGGCGGCGAAGCGGGCCTGCACTTCGTAGGCCGGGCCATTGGCCAGCGCCACCAGGCCCGCGCCTGTGCGCAGGCTCTCATGGCCCTCCCGCACGGTGGACGGGCGCCGCGGCCCGCCGGTAAAGGTGGCTTGCTGTCCCAGCGGGGCGCGCCGCGCCAGCAGCGGGTCGGTGCGGCGGTCCAGCTCTCCCTGGTCTATGCGCCGCGCGTAGAAGCGCCAACTGAGGTAATCCACGGCGGTCTCCAGCACGGCCGCCTGCTGCCGCGGCGGCCAGGCTTCCATCGTCTTCAGCCCGGCGGCCTGGTCCCCTCGGGCCAGCGCCAGCACGGCGGTCTGCTCCGGCTGCGTTAGTTGCGAGCGTTTCCAGTCCACCGTTTTCCAGAGCGAGGGGCGCCAACCCGGCTCGGCGGCGGGGGACGCCTCCAGCACGGCCTTGGCCGTGTCGGACGGGATAACCCAGAGGGTGAAACGGCGGGAGAGGTTCAGCTCCGGTTTCACAATGTCGAGCAGCGGCATCAGCTGCCACGAGCAGTTGCGCGTAAAGAACAGGTAGGGGAAAGAGGCCTTGCCCAGCTCCCAGCAATGGCGCAGCAGGCGGTCGATCTCTTCGGGCTTGAGGTTCAGCGGGAATTCCCAGAGGTCCCGGTTCTCGATATTGTGGTATTCCTGGATCTTGAGGTAGTACGGCACCGTAGCGAACTGGCCGGGGTAGGCGCCCACCAGACCTTTCACGGCGAAGAAGAGGCCGCTGTCCGCGTCGGCGGTGGCCGCGTAATTTACGGTGTAGTCCAGCAGGTCGGCGCCCGCGCCGCCGCGCTTGTGCAGGCGCAGGAAAGTGTGGCCGTAGAGCGTGGACGGGTTGTTGAGGTAGCCGCCGGCGAACAGCAGGCTGACGGACTCGGGGTCCAGGGCCGCCTTCCATTCCTCGAAATCGGGGCAGGCGCGCGGGGGCGTTGCCACGCCCAGTTTTTCCTTCAGCCAGCGGTAGCGCTCGGGAAAGCGGCACTCGGGGCTGTCGTTGTCGGCGCCTTCGAAGTAGAGGCCGTCCACGGCGGCTTCCAGCTCCAGCCGGGGATTGATATGGCCCCACTTGGACAGGAAGAACTGCGGGTTCACCGACGGGCTGCGCCAACCGCCCGCCAGGCCCTTCTCGTAGTACAGGAGCCGGCGCCAGTACGGGTCTTCCCAGGCTTTCAGGGCCGTGGCCCGCTGCCTGTCGGCCAGGCGCCGCAGCTCTTGCTCCGGCCCGAGGGCGGCGCAGGGCGCCGCGGCCAGGAGGAGGATCAGGAAAATGGATTTGCGCGACATAGGCCCCTTATAAATTAAAACGGGCCGGAGGTTTTTACGCCGCCGGCCCGCAGTACGTCACTACCGCTTATATGCTGGAGACGAGGCTGTTGATGGTGGTAACAGCGGTCTTAACGTCGTTGGCGGCGAAGATGACGGTGTGGTTCTTCTGCAGCAGCTGGGTGAACTGCCAGCTGGTCTCGGGCGTATAGCCGTAGAGCTTGGCGAGGCTGTTGACGTACTCGCCCTTGCCGGAGGCCACGTCGCGGGACAGGTCCTTGTAGTTGGCTTCGATGAAGCTCTCGCGGGCCATCGACAGTTTGACCAGGCCCTTGTTGTTGCAGTTGGAGGTGCCGAAGGTCATGCCGAAGGTCTGGCTGCCGAACGTGCCGTTGGTGGTGGCGGCAAGGATCTGCAGTTCGTTGTTCTCCTGGAACACCAGGCTGCCAAGACCGCAACCGGCGGCGCCGTAACCGGCGGCCATCGCGGCGGAGGCGAAGGCGCCCACTATCGCTATGGTTAACAGTACTTTTTTCATTATATGCTCCCCTTTACCTGAATGATCTACTTCTCCCGAAATTGTGCAACTTAACGCCGGCCGGTGTCAACCGCGCCCGGCTCAGTGCAGGCCTATGCGGCACTGGTGGTCCCGGGCGTAGCGCTCCAGAGAGTCCTTTTCGTCCTCCCGGTAGGCGGCGGTGCGCTTCATGAGCAGGTCGAAGTTGGTGAGATGCGCGTCGAACATGGGCCCGTCCACGCAGGCGAATTTGGGTTTGCCGTCTATCTCCACGCGGCAGCCGCCGCACATGCCCGTGCCGTCGAGCATGATGGGATTGAGGCTGGCGAAGGTGGGCGTGTTGTGCGGGCGGGAGGCCTCGGCTACGAACTTCATCATGATGATAGGGCCGATGGTAAAGATGGCGTCGGGCGCCTGGCCGGCGGCGTAAAGTTCCTTCATGGCGTCGGTCACCAGGCCTTTCTTGCCGGCCGAGCCGTCGTCGGTGGTGACGATGACTTCACCGAGCTCGGCCATTTCACGCTCCAGTATGAGCAGTTCTTTGTTTCGGGCGCCCAGGATGGAGACCACCTTGTTGCCGGCTTCTTTATAGGCGCGGGCTATCGGGTACAGCTCGGCTATGCCCACGCCGCCGCCCACGCCCAGCACCGTGCCCCATTTTTTTATTTCCACGGGGGTCCCCAGGGGGCCTGCTACGTCGGAGAAAAACTCGCCCTGTTTAAAGGCGTTCATCTCGGTGGTGGATTTGCCGATGGCCTGGATGATGACGGTGACCGTGCCGTTGTCCGGGCTCCAGTCCACCAGCGTCACCGGGATGCGCTCGCCGCCTTCGCGCGCGCGCAGGATGACAAAATGCCCCGCCTTGGCCTTGGCGGCGATCAGCGGGGCGTAGATTACGTGCCTGGAGACGGTGGGGGAAAGCTCCGTCTTTTCGACTATCCGGTAGAGACCTTCGGTGGAGTAGATATCGTGTTTCATATCAGTTGCCTTTGAGGGAAAGCTTTTCGTGTATGGCCCTGGCCGCGGCCTTGCCGTCCTTCATGGCCAGCAGTACCGTGGCCCCGCCGCGCACCACGTCGCCCCCGGCGTAGATGCCGTCCAGCGAGGTTTTGGCGGTGGCCTCGTCCACTATGATGCCGCCCCATTTGTTGGCGGCGAGGCCGGGCGTGGTCTTCTGTATCACCGGGTTGGGGCTGGAACCTATGGCGACCACAAGACTATCGGCCTCTACGTAGAATTCCGAGCCCTTCTGGGGCACGGGGCGGCGGCGGCCGGACGCGTCAGGCTCGCCCAGCGCCATGCGCACGCACTTTACGCGCTTCAGGCGGCCCTTCTCGTCGCCCTCCAGCTCCACCGGGGCGGTGAGGAATTCGAATTTTATGCCTTCCTCCATCGCGTTCTCCACTTCCTCGCTCCGGGCCGGCATTTCGGCTTTTGTGCGGCGGTACATCAGCGTCACGTTCTCCGGCCCCAGGCGCATGGCGCAGCGCGCGGAGTCCATGGCGGTATTGCCGCCCCCGACCACCACCACTTTTTTGCCGATGTAGTAGGGGGTGTCGTTCTCGGGGAACTTGTAGGCGCCCATCAGGTTGACCCTGGTGAGGAATTCGTTGGAGCTGTAAACCCCGACGAGGTCTTCTCCCGGGGCGTTCATGGGGGTAGGCAGGCCGGCGCCGGAACCTATATAAACAATATCGAAATCTTTCCTGAGTTCCTCGATGGTGATGGACTTGCCCACCATGACGTTCTTGAGCAGGCGCACTCCCATCCGGCGCAGCATCTCCACCTCGAAGCGCACTACCTCGCGCGGCAGGCGGAAGGTGGGGATGCCGTAGCTGAGGACGCCGCCGAACTCGTGCAGGGCCTCGAAGACGGTGACCGCATGGCCCAGCTTGCGCAGCTCGGCCGCCACGGCCAGGGAGGTGGGGCCGGAGCCGACGCAGGCGACCCGCTTGCCGGTGTCGGGGGCGCAGGGCGGGGGGGTGACCAGGCCGTTATTGCGGGCGTAGTCGGCCGTGAACCGCTCCAGGCGGCCTATGGAAACAGGTCCGAACTTGGCCTTGAGCACGCAGGCGTTCTCGCAGTAGGTCTCCTGGGGGCAGACGCGGCCGCAGATGGCGGGAAAGAGGGAAGTTTCGAAGATCTTGGACGCGGCGGCCCCGATATCTTCCTTATGGACCAGGTCCACGAACTCGGGTATCTTGACGTTTACCGGGCAGGCAACCTCGCAAGGCCGGGTTTTGCAGCCCAGGCAGCGGGCGGCCTCGCTGACCGCCTCCTCCAGGCCGAAACCGAGGGCAACTTCGTCGAAATTGGAGCGGCGGGTCAGAGGATCCTGGTGGCGCCCGTGGTTCTGTTTGATCGATGGTGTAGGTTTCTTAGGCTTGTTCTCCATAATTTTATTATAACAAAACAAAAGAACTGCGACGACCTGCGAGGCCTCCAGGACGGCAGGCCTGCAGGTTCGCGGGCGCCGAGGGTATGCCTTCTCCGGGTACGCTCGGCCACACCGTGGCCTCGCTCTTTCGACTCGCCCCTCGCGCTTACGTAAGCTCGGGGCTCGCGAGGCCCCTGCGAAGGCATACCCTCGCCACCCGCTCCTATTATTCAGCCTGCCTAAGGTGTGTAGCGTAATGGATTGAGGTCTGACCTGTGGCTGGTCCCGCGCGACTTTGGGGAAAGGGGGCCCCGCCCGTAATTTCCCCGGGGCGGGGGGAAACCGCGCAACGGTTTCCCTGCGGCAAGCCAGGAGCGCGGGACCAGCCACAGGTCAGACCGGAGCCCCAAAAATGCTATACTTTCGGGGTAGTTCCTCAGTCCAGATTTCGCAGTTACATCCTTAAGGAGATTATAATAATGTCTAACAAAAGAGTTGCAATGGACGGCAATACGGCTGCTGCTTTCGTAGCGCACAAGACCAACGAGGTCATAGCGATCTACCCCATAACCCCTTCGTCCGTAATGGGCGAACTTTCCGATGTCTGGTCCGCTAAAGGCGACAAGAACATCTGGGGCACCATCCCGTCCGTCATAGAGATGCAGTCCGAGGGCGGCGCTTCCGGCGCGGTCCACGGCTCGCTCACCGCCGGCGCCCTGACCACCACTTTCACCTGCTCCCAGGGCCTGCTGCTGATGATCCCGAACATGTTCAAGATCGCCGGCGAGCTCACCAGCACCGTGTTCCACGTGTCCGCCCGCGAAGTCGCCGCCCACGCGCTCTCCATCTTCGGCGGCCACGGCGACGTGATGGCCTGCCGCCAGACCGGCTGGGCCATGCTCGCCTCGGCCAACCCCCAGGAAGCCATGGACTTCGCGCTGATAGCGCAGTCCGCCACGCTCAAGACCCGCGTGCCGTTCCTCCACTTCTTCGACGGCTTCCGCACCAGCCACGAGCTGAACATGGTGGAACCGCTCTCCCCCGAGGTCATGCGCAGCATGATCAGCGAGAAGCTCATCGCCGAGCACAAGGCCCGCGGCCTTAACCCCGAGCACCCCGTGCTGCGCGGCACCGCCCAGAACCCCGACGTCTTCTTCCAGGGCCGCGAAGCCGGCAACAAGTTCTACGCCGCCGTGCCCACCATGGTGAAAGAAGCCATGGGCCAGTTCGAGAAGATGACCGGCCGCAAGTACGGCCTGTTCGACTACGTGGGCGCGCCCGACGCCACCAAGGTAGTGGTCGTGATGGCCTCCGGCGCCGACGTGCTGGAGGACACCGTCAACCACCTCGTCTCCAAAGGCGAGAAGGTGGGCGTGCTTAAGGTCCGCCTCTACAGGCCCTACTCCGAAGCTGATTTCATAAAGGCCCTGCCCAAGACCGTAAAGTCCATCTCCGTGCTCGACCGCACCAAGGAAGCCGGCTCCCTGGGCGAACCGCTGTACCAGGACGTGGTCACCGTCTGCTCCACCGCCTACAAGGCCGGCGCTCTCAAAGAGCTTCCGACCATAGTCGGCGGCCGCTACGGCCTCGGCTCCAAGGAGTTCACCCCGGCCATGGCGAAAGCCGTGTTCGAGGACCTGTCCTCTCCCAAGCCCCTTAACGGCTTCACCGTCGGCATCAAGGACGACGTCACAAACCTCAGCCTGAAGTACGATGAGAACTTCTCCACCGAGCCCGCCGACACCTTCCGCGCGCTCTTCTTCGGCCTGGGTTCCGACGGCACCGTGGGCGCCAACAAGAACACCATAAAGATCATCAGCGAAGAGACCGGCCAGTTCGCGCAGGGCTACTTCGTCTACGACTCCAAGAAAGCCGGCTCCATGACCGCCAGCCACCTGCGCTTCGGCAAGAACTACATCCGCGCGCCGTACCTCGTCAGCAAGGCCCGCTTCATCGGCTGCCACCAGTTCAGCTTCCTCGAGAAGTACGAGATGCTCAACCGCGCCGAAGACAACGGCATCTTCCTGCTCAACAGCCCGTTCGGGGCCAACGAGGTCTGGAACAAGCTGCCGATAGAGGTGCAGGAAGTCATCGTCAAGAAGAACCTCAAGATGTACGTGATCGACGCCTCCAAGATCGCCGAAGCCACCGGCATGGGCGCGCGCATCAACGTCATCATGCAGACCGCCTTCTTCGGCATCTCCGGCGTCCTTCCGAAGGACGAGGCGATCGCCGCCATCAAGACCTCCATCAAGAAGACCTACGCCAAGAAGGGCGACGAAGTGGTCAACAAGAACTACGCCGCCGTGGACCAGACGCTGGCCGCCATCGCGGAAGTGAAGGTCGGCAAGGCCGACAGCAAGATCGTGCGCTCCTGCGCGGTCGAGGGCTTCCCCAAGTTCGTGCGCGAGACGCTGTGCGAGATGATCGCCTTCCGCGGCGACGATCTGCCCGTCAGCGCCATGCCCGTGGACGGCACGTTCCCTACCGCCACCAGCCAGTACGAGAAGCGCAACATCGCCCTCGAAACCCCGGTGTGGGAGAAGGACCTGTGCATACAGTGCGGCTTCTGCTCCCTGGTCTGCCCGCACGCCGCCATCCGCATCAAGGCTTACGACGGCGCCGAGCTCGGCAAGGCCCCCGCGACCTTCAAGTCCGTTGACGCCAAGGCCCCGGCCCTCAAAGGCCTCAAGTTCACCGTGCAGACCGCCGTGGAAGACTGCACCGGCTGCGGCGCCTGCGTGTACAGCTGCCCCGGCAAGGAGCGCAAGGAAGGCAAGGAAACCGGCAAGAAGGCCATCAACCTGGCCCCGCAGTTCCCGCTGCGCGAGACCGAAAGGGTGAACTTCAAGTTCTTCCTGGACCTTAAGGACCAGGGCTCTTCCAAGGTCAACCGCAACACCGTGCAGGGCTCCCAGCTGGTGCGCCCGCTGTTCGAATTCTCCGGCGCCTGCGCCGGCTGCGGCGAGACGCCCTATGTGAAGCTGATGACGCAGCTGTTCGGCGACCACCTCACCGTGGCCAACGCCACCGGCTGCTCGTCCATCTACGGCGGCAACCTGCCCACCACGCCCTACTGCGTCCGCGAGGACGGCAAGGGCCCGGCCTGGAGCAACTCGCTGTTCGAAGATGGACGAGCATTCGGCCTGGGCATGCGCCTGGCCTACGACAAGATGGGCGGCGAAGCCCGCGAACTGCTGACCTCCATGAAGGACGGCCAGCTGAAGGCGCAGGCCAAGCTTGCCGACGAAATACTTAACGCCAACCAGGACGAATGGACCGGCATAGAACAGCAGCGCGGCCGCGTGACCGACCTGAAGAAGGCCCTGGTGGCCGTCGGCGGCGAGCAGGCCGCCCGCCTGGGCACCCTGGCCGATTACCTGGTCAAGAAGAGCGTCTGGATCCTCGGCGGCGACGGCTGGGCCTACGACATAGGCTACGGCGGCCTGGACCACGTGCTGGCCACCGGCCGCAAGGTCCGCGTTATGGTGCTGGATACCGAAGTGTACTCCAACACCGGCGGCCAGATGTCCAAGGCCACCCCGCTGGGCGCCGTGGCGCAGTTCGCCGCGGGCGGCAAGCCGCTGCCCAAGAAGGACCTGGCCATGATCAGCATGACCTACGGCAATATCTACGTGGCGCAGATCGCCATGGGCGCCGACTACAACCAGACCGTGAAGGCCCTGGCGGAAGCCGAAGCTTACGACGGCCCGTCCATAGTGATCGCCTACAGCCACTGCATAGCGCACGGCATAGACATGGGCTCCGGGATGAACGAGCAGAAGAAGGCGGTGGCTTCCGGCCGCTGGCCCCTGTTCCGCTACAACCCCGCGCTGAAGGCGCAGGGCAAGAACCCGCTGACCATAGACAGCAAGCCGCCCACGATCTCCGTGGCCGACTTCATGAACGGGGAGAACCGCTTCCGCTCGCTGCAGAAGAGCAACCCGGAAGTAGCGGCCAAGCTGGCAGTACTGGCCGACGCGGAATACAAGTGGAGGCTCAGCGTGTACCAGCAGATAGCCGCCATGAACTGCGAGACCCCGGTCAAGGAAGGGGAAAAGGTGGCCGCGTAGTATAGTATAGGTCCACCGATAACGGAAGGGCGGGCGCCATAAGGCCCCGCCCTTCTGCTTTTTAGGCCCGCGCGCAGCCGGACCGGGCGGGCTTTACCAGTGTAACGCACTGTTTTTAACGTACCAAAAGTCCCAGGAGGGCATAGGCCCAAATACTCGCTGCCCGTGGGCCTTTAGAGGGTGACGCGTTTTTGCGCCTTGGGCTATACTCTTAATGTAGCCGATGGATAAAGGAGTACACAACATGTCTAAATACCTCTCCTCCTTCTCCGCGCTGGCAGCACTGATGTTTTTCTGCGCGCTTCCCGTTTCCGCGCAGACTCTGCCCGAACCGCCCGCGCCCGAAGGTTCCCCGCTCGTAGAGCACAGGAGCAAGTTCACGCCCTCGGAAGAGGACATCGCCAGGAGCTATCCCGGCTATTACACCATCAACCCCGATTCCATCCGCGTCGTCCTCCAGGAAGTGAAGGAGGAGCCGAGCATGAACTACGTGAAGCTGCAGGAGCAGCCTCCCAAGGACCTGGCCGGCACGCTGGTCTCCATAGAGAAGATCGTCAACATCGCCTCCAAGCTCTGGCAGATAATCAAGGACAACGCCCCGGTGGTCAATATCGACACCAAGTACGCCACCGCCTATCCCCAGGGCGTCACCTCCGCCACCCAGCTGGCCGGCTGGAGCAGGCCCAAGAGCTATGTCTACGGTTTCTACGCCGAAAACCTTTACGGCTCCACCACCATAGACGTCAAGTATAAGGTTACTTATACTTATAATGGCGCTTACAAAGGCAAAGGCAAATACCTTACCGCGGTCACGGTGGTGCCCGAGAAGGCCCAGGTTTCCTGGGGCTACAGGTTCCACATGTCCGCCTCGGTCCCGGATTCCACTATCGCCAACGTAGGCACCGACACCGACCCTATAGCGGCCATGCAGCTCAAACTCAACTGGACCATGGCTTCGGCCCTCAAGCAGGTGGACGGCACCAGCGTGTATTACGTGGAAGGCAACGGCTACTACGAAGAGATAGCCAGCCCCTGGAAGAAGGACCTGGCGGAGGTGAAAACCGCCGCCCCGCTGCTCGCCGGAGCCGCGTTCTGAATTTGCAGCATAAAGTAAAGGAGGAAGTAAACAAATGAAGAAACTACTCGCAATAACCGCAGCCGCAGCTTCGCTGTTCGCGGGCCGGGTCTCCGCAGCGGACGCCACGGACCTGAAATACTTCACCATCGACGACAGCTCGGTGATGATAGAAGAAGTGACCGACCTTAAGGGCGGCTCGATCACCCATGGCCAGCAGCCCACCATCCCCGGCCCCGGCGACCTGCCCAAGCCTCCCTCGGGCCCCGTGATCAATCCCCCGATCGTCACCCCCGGCGGCGGCGTTCCCGGAGTTCCCGGCGTTACCGGCACGGCAGTAGACCCCAACGCCGCCTTCAACAACGCCCTCAACCAGGTCAACGGCACCGTCGACGCGCTCGACAAGATCGTCAACCTGGTCGACAAGATCTTCGCCATCATCGAGAAGAACCAGCCGGTGGTCAACATCACCACCAACTACGCCAACGCCGTGCCCTTCGGCACCAGCCACTGGACCCAGCTGCAGGGCTGGAGCAAGCCGGCCACCAAGAAGTACGCCTTCTCCATGAAGAACGCCTACGGCTCGGAAGTCGTGAAGGTCAACTACCAGGTGCACTACACCTACAAGGGCAACTTCCAGGGCAAAGGCCAGTTCCTCACCGGCGTCACCGTGGAGCCCATCAACGTGGTCACCGCCTGGGGCTACAAGGTCAGCCTGGTCTCCGAAGTGCCGGATTCCACGATAGCCAACGTCGGCACCCATGAAGACCCCATCGCCTCCATGCAGGTGCAGCTGAAGTGGACCGCCCACACCATGGTCAAGGACATCACCTCCAAGGCTATCTACTACGTGCGCGGCGACGGCGTGCTGGAAGAGATCGGCACCCCCTTCAAGAACGCCCAGGAGAAGCGGACCAACGCCAAGATAGACGCGGCCACGGTCAACGTTAACACCTCCAGCTTCAACTAAGCTGCGGGACGCAGTCCTCCTTTCGCCCCGGCGCCCTATAAAAGGGCGCTGGGGTTTTGCCTTTATGCGGGAAGCGGGAGCGGGAAGGTCAGAGCGATTCTTTGAGTTTGCGGAAGAGGTCCAGCTGGTGGGGGGAAAGTTTTTCGGGCAGCGCCAGGGCGAGCACCGCGTACAGGTCGCCGTGGGAGCCGTCCTTGCGGGGCAGGCCGCGGCCTGACAGCCGCAGGCGGCGGCCGGAGCCGGAGCAGGCCGGCAGCTTCACCTTGACCGGGCCGGAAGGCGAGGGGACCGAGATCTCGGATCCCAGCGCGGCGTCCCAGGGCATCACCTCCACGGCCACGCGCAGGTCGTCGCCGTCGATCTCGAACCGCGGGTCGGGGCTGATGCGTATTTTCAGGTAGAGGTCTCCGGCGCGGCCGCCGGCCTCGCGGCCCTGGCCGCGCAGGCGGATGGTAGCCCCGTCGCGCAGGCCTTTAGGAAGTTTCACGTTGATATCCCGGCTCTCGGTCTTGCGCCCAGAGCGGTAGCTGAAAGAAAGCTGTTTGTTGCCGCCGCGCAGCAGGTCCTCTATGGAAAGCTGCAGCTCGGCTTCCATGTCCAGCTGCCCCCGCCCGCTCCCCTGCTCCTCCATGCCCCCGAACCCTTCGAAGCCCTGGGCCCCGCCGAACATGGACTTGAAGAAATCGCTGAAATCCCCGAACTGCTCGAAAGAGGCGCCGCCCTGGCCGGCTTGGTGCTGGTACTGGAAGCCGCCCGGCCCCTGGCGCTGCTGCCTGTGAGGCCCGCCAGGCGGGGGACGGTAGCCCTGCTGGCCTTCCTTGCCGAACTGGTCGTAGAGTTTACGCTTCTGAGGGTCGGAAAGCACCTCGTAGGCTTCGTTGATCTCTTTGAATTTGGTCTCGGAGGACTTGTTGCCCTGGTTGCGGTCCGGGTGATGCTTGAGCGCCAGCCGGCGGTAGGCGGATTTGATCTCCGACTCGCCGGCGGTCTTAGGCACGCCCAGCAGGGAGTAATAGTCTATATAGTCAGCCATAGGGCCTATTTAAGTTTTGCGAGGAATACCGCGAGGAAAGCCGCGAAGGCCAGCATGACCCACCGCTCTATGACCCGGTCGGGGGTCTGCGGGGCCATAGCGGTCCAAACCCTGGCCGCTATCACCGCGGCGGCTACCGCGCCCCAGAAGGTCCAGATCATGCCGGTGGGGACCGGGAGCCTTTTTTGAGGCTGCTCCTGGGGGGCCGGGGCCTGGGGATTATCCGAACGCGCCTGGTTGTCGTTTTTTGTCATACCGCTTTCTTTGCCACAAAAGAGATGTCCTGGAATATAACCGTGACTCCGAGCTCCGAACCTTCGTGGTTCTTTACCAGCATGGTGCTGTAGCCGATTATAAGGGGGGTGTTTGCGTGCATGATGGAGATCTCCGCGCGGCGGACGCATTTGCCGGTCTCTATGGTTTCCTTAATGACCCCGGTAAGGGCGGGGAAATCCGAAAAAGCTTCGTCATAGCGCATGTCGCGGCAGCAGGTAAGGGGTTCCATGCGGAGTATCTTGCCGGCCATGGGGTTAAGGTACACCACTTTCCCGTTCAGGTCCACGCTTATCAGTCCGCCGGTGAGGTTATCCAGTATGCACTGGTAATATTCCTGGACGTTTTTGATCATGCGGATATTCTACAAAAAAACGGACAACCGCTACCCCCACGGCTATTTTTTTGACGAAGCGGCTTTATTTTGTATAATTTATACAGTTGTGCATTCGCCGGTAGCTCAATGGTGGAGCATTCGGCTGTTAACCGAAGGGTTGCTGGTTCGAGTCCAGCCCGGCGAGCAAATTTAAAGACCCCCCTAGCGGGGGTCTTTAAATTTTCTCCAGTCTCTTTTCTTTCCTCCTCTCAAATCTGTACAATTAGGGAAACTCTTAGTCCCCCAGGATATCTATGCCCGTCTTCGAAAATTCAGTGATAGAGCTCCGCCAGAAAAAAGCCGCCGAAGCGCTCGGCAGCGACGGGCCGCTGCTCCTTATCCTTTCGGGCGAGCCGCTGCAAAAGCCCGGCGGCCTGGACCAGACCTATCCTTTCCTCCCGCAGCCGGAATACTACTGGCTGTCCGGCTCGCGCCGCTCCGGCTGTGTAATGGCATACGAGCCCGGCAAGGGCTGGACCCATTTCGTGCGCCAGGCGGACCCGGCGGAACTGCTGTGGGAAGGAGTGCCCGAAGTCCCGCAGGGCGAAGACGTCTCTACGCTTCCCGCCTGGCTGGCCGCCCGCGGGGACCGGCCCGCCGCGTTGCTGGGCTGTGCAGCGTCCCTTCCGGGCGCACGCCTAAATAACGATCCGACCCTGGTTGCGTCCGCTCTGGACAAGCTGGACCGCGTCCGCCGCATCAAGGATTCGGCCGAAATAGTGCTGGTCGGCAGGGCCGCCGCCGCAACGGCGGCCGCCTTCCGTAAAGCCCGGGAGATAATAAAGCCCGGGGTTACCGAGCGGCAGGTCCAGATAGAGCTGGAGGCCGAAATGCGCCGCCATGGCGCGGACGGCACCAGCTACGGCACCATAGTCGGCGGGGGCACCCATTCGGCCGTGCTGCACTTCGAGCCCGGCCAGCGCCGCATAGCGGCCGGGGAACTGGTGCTGGTGGACGCCGGCGCCGAGGTCAGTGAATACGCCGCCGACGTCACGCGCACTTTCCCCGCCGGCGATAAATTCACCCCGGAGCAGCAGGCCATCTACGACATAGTCCTGGCCGGCCAGGCCGCCGGCATCGCCCTGTGCCGCCCCGGCACCGAATGGCACGCCGTTCACGCCGCGGCGGCCGCCGCGATGGCGGAAGGCCTCAAGGACCTGGGCATACTCAAAGGCTCGACCGACTCCCTCCTCGAAACCGGCGCCATCGCGCTCTTCTTCCCGCACGGCGTCGGGCATATGCTGGGCCTGCGGGTCAGGGACGTGGGAGGCCGGGCTCCCGGCCGCCCGGAAGGCCGCCTGTGCTGCGGGGCCAGGCCGCGGGTCGACATGCCGCTGGAAGACGGTTTCCTGATGACGGTGGAGCCGGGCCTCTACTTCGTGCCGGCCATGCTCGACGACGCCGGCCGCCGGGAGCAGTTCCGGGACAGCGTGGCCTGGGGCGGGCTGGACCGCTGGCGCGCCGTGGGGGGAGTGCGCATAGAGGACGACGTGCTGGTAAGCGGCCTCTCGCCGAACGTTCTTACCGGCATGATCCCCAAATAAGCGCGGCGCAGGTATCCGCCCAAAACGCGCGGCTATTTATTATAATTCCTGAATAATGGACATAAAGACCCGCCCTGACGGCGCCAGCTTCCTCGCGCGCATAGTGCTGCCGAGCGCGCTGGCCATAGCGCTGTTCATCGCCGCGACTTTCCTTTTTATCATCCCTTCCTTCGAGCGCAACATGATGGAGCGTAAGCGGGAGACCATAAGGGAACTCAATAATTCCGTACACGGCCTGCTGGAGAAGTTCCACCGGGACGAGAAAGCGGGGCTGCTCACCGGGGCGCAGGCCAGGCGGAAGGCCGCGGAGACCGTGCGGGCGCTGCGCTACGGCCCCGAGGACAAGGACTATTTCTGGATAACCGACCTCGCGCCCAGGATGGTCATGCATCCCTACCGCCCCGACCTGGACGGCAAGGACCTCTCCTCCTTCAAGGATTCCCACGGCAAGCTGATGTTCGTGGAATTCGCGGAGATCGGCCGCCGCAACGGCGCGGGCTACGTGGACTACATGTGGCAGTGGAAAGACGACCAGGCCCGCATAGTCCCCAAGCTTTCCCATGTGCGCCTGTTCAAGCCCTGGGGCTGGGTTACCGGCACCGGCATCTACATCGAGGACGTCCGGGAGGAGATGGCCCGCCTCGAAGCAAGCCTCATAAAGATCTCCCTGCTTATCGCCGGGATAATCGCCCTCATACTCCTTTATGTAAACCAGCAGAGCCTGCGCATAGAGCGCTCGCGGCGCAAGGCCGAAGCCCTCCTTTCCGAATCGGAGGAGAAATACCGCAAGCTGGTGGAGGCCGCCACGGAAGGCATCATGATGGTGCTGGACGCCCAGCCCGTCTACTTCAACCGCATCCTGCTCGACATGCTGGGCTACGCGCCGGAAGAAATGCAGCGGCTAACGCTGGCGGATATTCTGCATCCCGGCTCGGCCGCCAGCGCCGATTACCTGCGGGAGCTCCTGGAGAGCGGCGGCGCGCCGCCGCAGATAGAGGCTTCCCTGCTGCGCAAAGACGGCGAAGTTTTTCTGGCCCTGCTGACCGCGTCCAAGTTGCGCTTCGGCGGGCGGGACGGCTATATCCTTACCGTCAAGGACATAGACCGGCACAAGAAAACCGAGGAGGAACTTTCCGAGAGCAGGGAGAAGCTGCGCCTCCTCACCGACAGCATCAACCTTGGCGTTTTCAGGCTGGACCTGGCCGGCCCGCGCTTTACCGAGGCCAACCCGGCCGCCGCCCGCATCCTGGGTTTTGCCGGCGCCGAAGAACTGGCGGGGGCCGGCGCCGCCCCGCTGAGGGCGCTCGAGGACGCCGGGATACTTAAAGAAGCGGCCTCCGGCAAAGTAGTAAGGGAAGCCCGCGTTTCCATCCCGGACGCCCGGGGAGGGGAGCGGACGCTGCTGGTCTCCCTGATGCCCCTGTCCGCCGACTCCGGCGAGGCCAGGTTCTGCGACGGGCTCCTGGAGGACATAACCGCCCGCAGGAAGGCGGAGGAGGAGCGGGAAAAGCTCCTGACCGAACTGCAGATGTCGCTGGGCTCGCTGAACCAGTCCGTGCGCGGCGTGGCCCGCGCCGCGGCCGCCTGCCGCCTGGACACGCCCATCGGCAAGGCCGCCGAGGCCATGACCCGGGCTGCCAGCAGCTGCGTGCTGGTGGAGAGCGCGGGGGAATTCATAGGCATAGTTACGGACCATGACCTCCGCTCGCGCGTGCTCGCCGGGGCGACCACCACGCAGGAACCCGTTTCACGCATCATGAGCTCGCCGCTGGTCAGCGTCCCGGAGACCGCCCTGCTGTTCGAGGCCGTGCTGCTCATGCAGGAAAAGAACATCCGCCATCTCGCGGTGCGGGACGCCTCGGGCAAGGTGGTGAGCGTCATAGACGAGAAAGAACTGCTGGCCCTTAAATGGTACTCCCCCGCGGTGCTGATGGAAGAATTCGCCAGGGCCGCCTCCGTGGAGGACGTGACGGCGCTGCGCGCGCGCCTGCCGCGCCTGGTCAAAACGCTCGCCGACAGCGGGGCCGACAGCGCCGGCATTACCCGCCTGGTCAGCGCCGTGGCCGACGCCGCGACGGCCCGGTTCGTGCAGTTCGCCTCCCGCGAACTGGGCGAACCGCCGATCCCGTTCGCCTTTATGGCGCTGGGCAGCCAGGCCCGCTGGGAGCAGACCCTGGCCACGGACCAGGACAACGCCCTGGTCTACGCCGACCCTCCCGCCGAGCGGCAAGCAGAGGCCGAGGACTATTTCCGCGCGCTGGGTGCTAAAGTCTGCGCCTGGCTGGACGCCGCCGGCTACCCCTACTGCAAAGGGGCCGCGATGGCCAACAATCCCAAATGGTGCCGGCCGGTCTCGGCCTGGAAAGGCTATTTCTCGGATTGGGCCGCCATAACCGATCCGCAGGCCCTGCTGGACGTCAACGTCTTTTTCGACTTCCGCTGCGTGGCCGGGGAAAAAGCCCTGGAGGGAGAACTGCGCGCCCACGTCCGGGCCGTGCTTAAGGATAAGAAGATATTTTTTCTCAACCTCGCCAACAACGCGCTGCTTTTTAAAGTCCCGCTCGCTTTCAGGGGCGGCATAGCGCTGGAGGACGCCGGGGAATTCCGCGGGACCTTCGACGCCAAGCAGCTGCTGCGGGTGTTCACCGATTTCGCGCGGATCTACGCGCTGCGGTGGGACATCCCGGCCCTGCCCACGGCCGGCAGGCTGGCCGCCCTGGCCGAGGCCAACGTCCTGGACCAAGCCGAGAAGGAGTCTTTCTCGCAGGCCTTCGAGACGCTGACGCGGCTGCGGCTCAGGCGCCAGGCCGCCCTGGCCGGCGCCGGCACCGCCCCGGACAACCGGCTCAAGCCTGCCGAGCTCTCCCAGGCCGATCAGCTCGCCCTCAAAGAAACCGCCGCGGCGGCCGCCGAGGCTATCAATAAGCTGAAGTATTTGGTAAAATTTCTCATCGTTTAAATTGTTACGGACGCCGGCTGTACAGCGAGCGCCCGTTTTTTAATAGGAGACCAAATGCTTCACGAACCAGCCTCCCAGTCCGGGCCGGACGCCTCGGCGGATTACAAGATGCGCATAGGCGTGTGGATGTTCCTGCTCTACGCGGCTATCTACGCCGCCTTCGTCGCCATAAACCTGCTTAAACCCCTCTGGATGGAGAAGACCGTGTTCCTCGGCCTGAACCTGGCCGTGGTGTTCGGCTTCGGCCTGATCGTGTTCGCCCTGATCGAGGCCCTTATCTATAACCATATGTGCGGCACTCATGAAGCCGACAACAAGGGGGGGGAATAACATGGCTATAGCTATTTTCCTCACCTTCGTGGCCGCGGTGCTCGGCCTGTCGTTCTACTTCGCCGCCAAGACCAAGTCGGCCAGCGGCTACTTCGCCGCCGGCGGCCAGATCCACTGGGGCGTCAACGGCATCGCCTTCGCCGGCGACTACCTGTCCGCGGCGTCCTTCCTGGGCATCTGCGGCATGATCGCGACGGCCGGCTACGACGGCTTCCTCTACTCCATCGGCTACCTGGCCGGCTGGATAGTGGCGCTGTTCGTCGTAGCGGAACCGATGAAGCGCCTCGGCAAGTACACCTTCACCGACGCGCTGGACGCCAAGTTCAACTCGCGCGGCATCAAGCTGTTCGCGGCCATCAGCACGCTGGTGGTTTCCGTGTTCTACCTGATACCGCAGATGGTGGGCGCCGGCGTGCTGGTTGAGCCGCTCCTGGGCATCCCGCATTACGCTGGCGTCATCATGGTGGGCGCCATCGTCATCACGATCGTGGCCACCGCCGGCATGACCTCCACCACCTACGTGCAGTTCATCAAGGGCGCCATGCTGGTGGTGTTCTCCCTTATAGTGACCGTGGCCGTGCTGGTGCGCGGCCTCTCCACCGAGCCCGACCAGGGCGGCCGCGTGCCGTTCTATAAGTACGCCACCCTCGAAGCTAAAGAGGTCAAGGGCGCGCTCGTGGTTAACGACTACAAGGTGCTCACTTCCGTGCCGGCCAAGGCGGAAACCTATGTGAAGCTGGAGAAGGGCGGCGTCCAGACCTGGTGGCTGCGCTCCGACAAGGACGGAAAGATCGCCCTTAAGGAGACCCAGTACGAGGTAAAGAAGGCCGACGGCAGCAAGCTCGTCAACGGCCTGCCCGCTTCCAAGGACAATGTCCTGCGCCAGAACGGCGGCCTGGAGGCCATTAAAGGCAAGACGGGCCCCGAAGCGGCTACCGGCAAGGTCGGGCCTTTCGAGTTCCTGTCCATCCTGAGCGACCCGGAAACCCGGATCAACACCTGGAAGATAGTTAAGCTGTCCGACGGCGAAGATAAAGTCGTCGTCTACGCCCCCAGCGTGAAGCCCGGCAACAAGATGATGCGCCCCGGCCTGAAGTTCAAGACCGAAGGCACGCCCATCCAGAAACTGGACTTCCTGTCCTTGATGCTCGCGCTGTTCCTGGGCACCGCGGCCCTGCCCCACATCCTGATACGCTACTATACCGTGCCCAGCCCGGCCTGCGCGCGCAAGTCGACGATCGTGGCCATCGCCGCCATCGGCTTCTTCTACGTGCTGACCATGTACATGGGCCTCGGCGCCGTGATCAACGCCGCGCTTAACCCCGTGACGGACAACATGTCGGCGCCGCTCCTGGCCAGGACCTTCGGGACGTTCCTGTTCGCGGTCATCTCGGCCATAGCGTTCGCCACCGTGCTCGGCACCGTCAGCGGCCTCATCATAGCCGCTTCGGGCGCCGTCGCGCACGACCTGATGGACCGCTACCTGCAGCTGGGCCACACCGAGAAGCAGAAGGTGCGCGCCGGCAAGATAGCGGCCTTCGTGGTGGGCATCATCGCCATCCTCCTGGGCATCCTGTTCCAGGGCATGAACGTGTCGTTCCTGGTGGGCCTGGCTTTCGCGGTAGCCGCGTCGGCCAACCTGCCGTCCATCATCATGATACTCTTCTGGAAGAAGACCACGGCCAAGGGCATAGCGGCCTCCATCGTGACCGGCATGGTGTCGGCCATCGGCCTCATCATGTTCTCGCCGTCCATGTACGACAAGTTCGGCCTGAACCCGGCTACCGCGCCGGTGCCGCTGGACAACCCGGGCATCATCTCGATACCGCTGAGCTTCCTGGTGCTCGTGGCGGTGTCGCTGCTCACGCAGAAGAAAGAAGCGTCCGCGGCCTGAAATTCGGTAAAATAAAAGGGAAGGGGAGAAAAACCCCTTCCCTTTTTTATTTATGAAGATCGTAGTTTTTACCGACACCCACGCCAACCTGCCGGCTCTTAAAGCCCTGACCCGCGAGATAAAGCGGGAAGGCTATGACGCCGCCTTCCACACCGGCGACGCCGTAGGCATAGGCCCGTGGCCGGGGGAAACCCTGGCGCTGCTGGAAGCCATACCGCGCCTGCACCTGCTGGCCGGCAACCACGACGCGTGGATGTGCGGCGGCCTGCCCAAGGGGGCGGCCCGCTGGCTGGAGCGCCACTACGCCTGGCTGGATGGGCACGTGACACGCGGGCAAGTGAAAGCCGCCGCGGCGTGGCCCTACCTGAGCGAGCATGAATTCGAAGGGGTGCGCGCGGCCTTCGTGCACTACGCGCTCAGTCCCTGCGGCAGCAAGGTCTCGCTGCCTATAAGCGACCAGGTGGCCAGCGACCTCGACGCGCTGATAGACCGGCACTCCTCGCTGCTGGTCTTTCACGGGCACCGCCACAAGGCCTCCGACGTAAAAGGCAAGGTCCGCTACGTCAACCCCGGCTCGCTGGGGTGCTGGCATAAGCCCGCCGCCCGCTACGCCATAGCGCGCTTCCACAAGGGCAAGGTCGCCATACAGCACAAGGCCGTGCCTTACGACCAGGCGGAACTGCTGGCGGGGTTCTCCGCCCGCAAAGTCCCGGACAGGGAACTGCTCCTGTCCTCCTACTTCGCCCTTTGAAAATAAAAAAAAGAGACCCGGCCGAAAGCCGGGTCCCTTCTTTCTATGCCTTACAGTTTAGAACGGGAACTTGAAGCTGAGCTGGTAGTGCAGGTTGTCCCTGTCCTCGTAGCCGGTGGTCAGCTTGTACTCCGTGACCTGCCGCGCCGCCTCCAGCGTAATGGTCACCTTGTCGTAGACCAGCCAGTTGGCGTTGGCCAGCAGGGTGCTGTTCTTGGTCCTGGCGGTGGCGGACGCCGCGATCTTTGAGTTCACAGGGTTGTCCACGCCGTAAGCCAGGTTATAGGAGAAGCGGCCGGCCGGCTTGATAAGCAGGTTGGCGAAGCCGCCCGAGGCCTTGACCTCGGCGCCTTCGTAGCCCATGTTGCCGATACCGCCCAGGAAGTCGTAGAGGTTCTGGCCGGTCCAGACCTGGCCGTTAAGGGTGAACAGGGAGGTGAGGGGGATATTGTAGCCGAAGTCCACCAGCTGCACTTCGCCCCTCTGCCAGGAGGCGTTGCGCCACTCGCCGAGCGCGCCCATCAGGGTGAACTTGGCCTTGCCGACCTTCAGCTGGGCCTGCGCCTGGCCCTGCGGCAGGCCGGAAGCGGTGCCTTCAGAATCGGTCAGCTTGCGGGTGGGCCGCACCGCGGCCGCCGCGAACGAGAGTTTGTCGTTGTACTTGTAGGTTACGCGCAGCTGGGGGGCGCGGTACCACAGCACGCCGCTGTAGCCCATCGCGAACTCGTTATTGGTGCCGGAGAACTCCAGCGGGGTCAGGTGCCAGGCCTGCCCGGCGAGGATCTCGAACTTGCCGGCCTTGAGGGTCACATAGGCGTGGCGGATGCGCAGGTCCGAGGTGGCTCCGGCGGTGCCGCCGGCGCTTTCGCTGAGGCCGAGGAAGTCGGTCTCTATCTTGCCGGAGACCTTGTCTCCGTCGGTAATGTCCAGGCCGAAGCGGGTGCCGCGCGCGCTGGAGCGGAAATCCTTCTCCGCGTCGGCTTCGGAGGCGACGTACTGCATGTAGTCGTCGCCGGTCACGCCGTGCACGTCGTAGCTGACGTCGCTCTTGATGTGGCCGTAAAAATTAACCTTGTACTTGGAGGACGCCGTTTCCTGGGCGCCGAGGGGAAGAACGCTGGCCAGGGCCAGGACCGAGATAACCGCGACAGCAGCTGATTTACGCATTTTTTGCTCCTTGAAATAACCGGGTCAATGTAACAATAGTTACGATGATACTACTTTGCCGGGCCCTAGACAAGCGGGGCCTGTTGCCCCTTGACCGGCGTCAATGTTTACTTTATAATTACCATTGTGATACGGACCCTGCTTTTTCTGCCCTGCCTGCTGCTTTCGGCCCACGCGTTCGGCGCGCAGGCGCCTGCCGGGCCTTCCTACCTGCTGCTCTCCCACGATCCGGCTTTCCTCGAGGAGGCCGCAAAATATTCCGCTACTGTCTACGCCAAAGGCCGCATCCGCCTGGTTAAGCTGACCGTACCCGCGGACCAGCTTCCGCCGGAACTGGGCCGCAAGCTGCGCGAGATCTCTCCTTCCGAAGTCTATTCCTCGCCCGCGGCGCCGCCGGCGGACAAGACCGCCGACCCCGCCGTGCTGGCCCTTACCGCCAGGGTGGACGCCCGCCGCCTGATGGGCTACGCCGAGACTATAACCATGACGGGCAAGCGCAGCGCCGGGCAGCTGGACCTCTCGGCCTCGTCGGGCAACCGCGCCGCGATGGATTACATCGCCGCCGCCTTCAAGGACCTGGGCTACGAAGTAGAGCGCCAGTGCTATAAAGAAAGGAAGAAAGATTCGGAGTGCAATATCCTGGCCCGCCGCAGGGCGGGCAAGGCGGGGGCCAAGACCATCGCCGTGGTCGGCCACATGGATTCCGTGGGACATGAGAACGCCGGCGCCGACGACAACGCCTCCGGCGCCGCCGGGCTGCTGGAGATGGCCAGGGTACTGGCCGCCTATAAGTCCGACCACGACCTGCTCTTCATCGCGGCCAACGGCGAGGAGAACGGCATAGCCGGGACTTACGCCTGCGCGAAAAAGCTCAAGGCCTCGGGGGAAATGTCCCGCGTAGCCTGGGCCATAAACATGGACATGATCGCCTGGAACCGCGACGGGGTGCTGGACATAGAGACCAATAAGGAATTTTCAGCGCACGCGGAGTGGGTGGCCGGGCTGGCCGCTATCTACACCAAGCTCAAGCCGAACATCACCATACCCGCCTGGGGCAGCGACCATGTGCCGTTCCTCGACGCCGGCGTGCCCACCTATCTCTCGATAGAGAGCTGGGCGGATCACAACCCCTGCTACCACCAGGCCTGCGACAAGATGGCCTCTCTCTCCTGGGATTACGCCGCCGACATTGTGCGGCTTAACCTCGCGGTGATAGCGGGCAAGTCGGGATTGACCCCTTTAAAGAACTAGCCCTCCCGCCCAATAAAAAAAGCCCGGTTGAACCGGGCTTTTTGTTTTAAGGGGGGGGAGGTTAATGGGACTGGAAGATCTGCATCCCGACCTTCTCTACCAGCCGGGGGTCGTCCACGAAGGGGTTGCGGTTGCCCTGGTAGCGGTCTATCAGGTCGTTGCGGCGGCGCTCGGCGGCATCCGGCGGGTCCTGGAGGTGCCAGGCCATGAACATGGCCACGCGGTCCACCCAGAAATCCCTGTAGTCCATCCCGTCCTTGATCTTGCGGTCGTTGTAGCGGACCAGAAAGTAGAACAGGGCGCGGGCCACGTCGCCCTTCACCGCGTCGACGGGCTCGAAACCCTCCGCGCCGAGTTTGGAACCGCTCAGCGTGGAGTAACTGGCCTGTGAAACCTCTCCGAACGGCTCGCTGCCGCGCATGCCGTTGACGCCTATAAAAGTAGGGAAGATATGGTGAAGGTCGGACTTCATCGGGGCCGCCTTGTTGAAAAAGCCCTGCGGCCAGGTATGCTCCGCGTTCATCCCGTCGCTGTCCCGCAGGCCGTCGCCGTTGGCGTCTCCGGGCTCTTTGTAATCCGCGCCGTGCTCGCTGGCACCGGGGACGCAGACCTGGGAGTAAAAAGCTACTACGCCCGGCTTGCCGCCGCAGCCGGTATTGTCGGCGACGGAGAACATATACTTCTTGGCTTTAAGGTAATCGGTGCCGGTGCCGGGCACCGGGTAGGCCGTGGCGGCGTGCAGGAACTGGAAGAGCTTTTCTCCGGCAAGGCCCGACGACGGGGAAAGATACTGGGGGTCGGTCCTGAGGGGGGCTATGGGCGAAGGAACGGCCTGCGCGGGCAGGTCTATGAAGAATTTTTCAAGGCTGGGCAGGTCCTGCGCGAAGCTGACGGTGTTCCAGGAACCTGCGGCCACCAGGGCAAACACTAGGAAGAGCGAGGTGCGTTTCAGAACGCCTCCGGATCCCGCGATTTGACGCCAGAAAAATTATAACATTATTTTTATAAAAAGTTGACAAAAATCAGTAGCCCTGCCTGCCGCCTGTTTGCTATATTCAAAGCAGGTAACCCCATGAAGAAATCCCTCTTCGCCCTGCTTTTCCCGCTCCTGGTTTCTGCGGCCTCCGCCGGACCTTTTGAACAGCTGCTCCGCGGCCTGGAACTCCCCGCGGCCCCGGAACCCGCCCCGGAATACCTGCAGGCCGACGACCGCTACTGGGTCACCGTCTCCGCTGACGACAAATACGACAGGACCGCCCTGCTGGGGGCAGGCCTGGACATAGTGGAGATAGAGGCGCGCTACGCTTCCGGCTTTATCGCGGGAAAAGATATGGAGCAGCTGGCGGCCAAGGGGTTTATAGTAAAAAGCCGCCAGCCCATACAGGACTACGCGCGGCGGCACCTTAAAGATTTTCCCGCCGCGGACGCCGTCTACCATAACTATAAGGAGACCACGGACCTGCTGCAGGCACTGGCCGCGCAGCACCCCGCCGAAACCTCCCTCTTCTCCATCGGCCAAACGACCGAAGGCCGCGAGATCTGGTGCCTGCGCCTCAACCCGGCCGAAAAAGGGGAAACCCCGTCCACCCGCCCCGCCGCTTTCTTCATGGGCAACCACCACGGCCGCGAGCACCTCTCCAACGAGGTCGCCCTGGGCCTGGCGGAACACCTGCTCTCGCGCAAGGCCGACCCCGAGATAAAAAAATACCTGGAAACGCTGGACATCTTCATCGCCCCGCTGACCAACCCCGACGGCGCTGAGTACGACATCCAGACCGGCAAGTACCGCTGGCACCGCAAGAACACGCGCGTCAACCCGGACAAATCCATAGGAGTGGACCTGAACCGGAACTACGACTCCCTCTGGTGTCAGGCCGGGGCCTCACAGTACCCGGGCGCGGACACCTACTGCGGCCCCTACGCCTTCTCCGAGCCGGAAACCCAGGCGATAAAGCGGTTCATAGAGGCCCGGCCCAATATAAAGACACTGATGAGCTACCACTCCTATTCCAGCCTGCTGCTCTACCCGTGGGCGGGCAAGGACAACCCGGTGGAGAACGCCGCCGACAGAAAGGTTTTCGAGGCGATGGCCAGGGGCCTGACCGCGCCTACCGGCTACAGGCCGCAGCAGTCCAGCGACCTCTACGTGGCCACCGGCGATACCACCGACTGGGCTTACGCCTCCCGCGGCATCTTCGCCTTCACCACGGAGCTGGAGGGTACCACTTTTTACCCGGGGGCGGCCATGATCGGCAGGGCCGTGCCCAGGAACGTAAAGGCAGCCGTATATCTGCTCAGCGTTACGGACGACCCGTACAGGCTGGCACGATAGGGGAAAAGCAGGGGGGGGCATGGTTAAGACGATAATGCTAGCGGCCGCCGTTCTGGCGGCGCCGGCGCCGGCGGCGGCACAGGACGCCGGCGGCGTGGATTTTTTCCAATCCTCGCTCCAGGACATATTGGATACGCCCCTGCTGGCGGCGTCCTACGCCGAGGAAAGGCCTTCCGACGCGGCCGCGGCGGCGTACGTGATCACCTCTGAAACCATAGTCAAGCGCGGGTACGAAGCCCTCTCCGACCTGCTGGCGGACATGCCGCAGTTCCAGCTGCAGCTCAACTCCGACGTGCGCCGCCTCAACACCGTCAGCGTGCGCGGCATCCCCGGCAACGAGCGGCTGCTTATCCTTTACGACGGGGTGCGCATAACCCCGCCCACCGGCGACCTGCTCGCCATAGCGGGCCAGCTGTCCCTTAAGAACGCCGAGCGCGTGGAGGTGGTGCTGGGCCCCATGTCCTCGGTCTACGGCGCCGACGCCTTCAGCGGCATCGTCAACGTGGTCACCCGCAACTCCGGAGTTTCCGACGCGGGCATCTCCCTCGGCTCCTTCGATTCCCGCTCCGCCGGTTTTTCGGCGATGACGCGCCTTTCCGACGAAGAGCACACCGGCCCTTACGCCTCGGCGACCTACGACACCCGCGCGGCCGGCAACCCCAAACTCCCGGCTTACTACGGGCGGGATTACTCCTGGTACAATGCCCAGTACCAGAGCGGGCAGGCGCAGCTCTCGCCGTACAACAGCAGCACGACCACGGTGCCGGTAACCAGATACGACGCCCACGAGGATTCTTCCTACCTCAACACCCGCGTAAACCTGGGCCACCTCGAGGTCGGCCTCATCCAGATGAAGGAATCCCATTCCTCCTCCATCGGCGTGAAGCCGGAGCTGACCCTCTATAGCAAGGACGCGCGCTTCGCCACCAGGCAATGGACGCTGTACGGCCGGCACTCTTACTCCTCCCCCGGAGAGAACTGGCGGCTCAATACGCTGCTCTCCTATTACGATTACGAGATAAGCCCCGAAAGCCGCTTCATAAACAGCTTCTCCGGCTACGACGACGCCTACAAGTACGCTTCGGCCAGGACGGCCACCATAGAGCAGACCCTCTCTTTCGAAGCCGCGGAGGGCCTGCCCGTGCTTATGGGGTTCAGCTACCAGCAGAACGCGGTACTGCCGTACACGGCCGACCTGGGCCACAAGTTCGACACGGAGAAAAGCCCTCTCTCCCAGAATTTCGTCTACAACGGCTCCACCATCCCGGTGGACTTTCACTCCCTGCGCTACAGCAACACCGGGGCCTTCCTCAGGCTGCAGAAGCAGCTGACCGACGTTTCCCTTTCGCTGGGCCTGCGCTACGACCGCAACACGTCCTACGGCGAGACCTGGAACCCGCGGGCCGGCCTGGTCTGGCGGCCGGGCGGCTCGGAGGCTACCGTAGCCAAGCTGCTTTACGGCGAGGCCTACCTGGCCCCGTCGCCCTTCTGGACCCACAAGCATTTCGGTTCTTTCATCTCCACCAACACCAACGCCAGCGGCTATTACAGCGAGTTCTTCCACATCACCAACGAGAACCTGGAGCCGGAAAAAACCCGGTCGGTGGAAGCGTCGCTCATGCACGATTTCAGCCATAACTTCCGGCTCTCCCTGAATCCGTACTACAACAAGGTGCGCGACCTGATACAGGACGTCGGCATAGGCTCAGGCACGTTCAAAGGCGTGCCCGTGACCAGCCTGGAACGCGCGGAAAACCGCGGGACCATGGAAACCTACGGCTTCACCCTGCGCGCCGACGGGCTGCTGCGCGCCGCCAGGTGGAACCTGGAGCCCTGGCTGGCCTATACCTATTCAGAAGGACGCCTGGCCGGCGCCCCCATCACTTTCAACTCCCGGCACGTCGTCCAGGCCGGGATCTCCGTGCTGCGCGGCCATTGGACCTTGACGCCTAAAATGCTGTACCGGTCCTACACCCGCAACCAGGACGGGGCGCGAATAGCGGGCTTTACCACCGCCGACCTGTACGCGCGCTACGCCGGCCCCAAGGGCTCCGGGTTCAGCGCCTACTTTGACATAAAGAACATCTTTGACCGGCGCTACTACAACGCCGATTACGGCGGCGGGGCGGACCACATGGAAGGCTCTCCCCAGAACCCGCTGGAAGCCAGGGCTGGCGTGAACTACAAGTTCTAGATCATGAAGAGAGTTATCAACGGATCACACCAAGGAGGCTGGGCGCTGCTGGCGGCCCTGTGTATTTTTGCGCCCCCTGCCGCGCGCTCGGCCGACCTGGCCGCCGTCCTGGCTTCCGATGCCGGCCCCTACGGGGAGGCCTACGCCGCTTTCCGCGCGGAGCTCAAGCGCCCCGCCGACGTTTACGACGCGTCCAAGCCCGGCTTCGCGCCGCCGGAAGACGTCAGATTCGTGGCCGCCTTCGGGGCCAGGGCCGTGGCCGCCGGCCGTCCTCCCGGAACGCGGGGGGTTTACGCGCTGGCGCCCGTGGTGATGCATGGCCGCGGCTGGCACCAGGTCTCCATGGTCCCCGCTCCCGAGGCGGCGCTCGCCGCCTACAGGGCGCTGCAGCCGGGCCTGCGGCGCCTCGCCGTCTTCTGGTCGGCCTACCCCGGAGAAGAATACCTGCGCCAGTTGAGGAGCGCCGGCGCCAGGGCCGGCGTAGAGATAATCTCCGCGAAACTCAAATCCCCGGACTCCTTCCCGGACCGCCTGCGGCGCCTGCTGGGGCGAATGGACGCTTTCTGGCTTATGCCGGACCCGGCGCTCATTACCACCAGCAGCCTTCTGGTCCTCTCCAATTTTTCCTGCGCCAACTCCATCCCTTTTTACGCGCCTACCCCGGCGCTGATGCACAGCGGGGCCACCGCCTCCCTGGCGCCGGATTTCGCCCAATCCGGAGCGGCCGCCGCGGCCGTCATAGAGTCCTTATACATGGGGGAGGAGGTCGCCAGCGTGGTCTTTGTAGAGCATACGCAGATGAAACTTAACGAGGCACTTATAGGCAAGTGCCGCTGGCCAATAAAGAAATAAAGCCCTCTCCTGTAAAAAGAAAAGGCCCCTTCCGGGGCCTTTTTCAGTTAAGCGCCGTTCAGTGCGCTTTGAAGACCATTTCGCCTACCCGGTCGGCCAGGGAGGGGTGATCGATGAAAGGGTTGCGGTTGCCCTGGAAATCCTCCACCAGGTCGTTGCGGCGGCGCTCGGCGGCGTCCGGCGGGTCCTGCCTGTTCCACTCCAGCAGCATCGGCACGTTCCTGATCCAGAAAGAGTTGTAATCCATTCCCTGGCGGATGCTCTTGTCATGGTAGCGCACTATGAAGTAGAGAACGGCGCGCGCCACGTTGCCCTTTACGGCGTCGGCGGGCTCGAAGCCCTCCTTGCCCAGCTTGGAACCGGCGGAGGTCTTGTAGATGATCCCCGACACCCTGGCGAACTTCAGGTTGCCGCGGCGACCGTTGGGCGTGACAAAGGTGGGCGCCAGGTGGTGCAGGTCGGCCACCATGGGCAGGGCGCTGTTGAAGTAGCCCTGCGGCCAGATATGCTCGGCGTTTATGAAAGAATCCACCACGCCGTCGCCGTTCACGTCGCCGCGCTCGGGGTAGTCGTTGCCGCTGTCGCTGGAGCCGTTCACACAGACCTGGGAATAGAAGGTGATGATGCCGGGCTTGCCGTTGCAGCCGGTATTGTCGGCCTGGGAGTACATGAACTTCCTCGCGCCGGAATAAGAAGAGGGGGCGCGCCGGGCGGGTTCCGTGGCGTCGTGCAGGTAGGCGAAGAGCTCCTCGCCGTCCACGTCAGCTTCCGGCAGTTCGAAGACCCGGTAGAGCAGGGGGGGCTGGGGCTCGGGGAGGGAACCCTCAAAAGAAAAACCCGCCGCCGAGTTTTTCAGAACTTCGAGGGCAGGCTCAGCGGCGGAAACATACGCTGTCGCGGTGAAGAATATCAGTGAGAGAATGACGGTAAAACGTTTCAAACTGCCTCCATGCTTTGACCAAGGTCAACTGACTAATGTCAATATAGTTTAGCCGAATAGGCCTATTCTGCAAGGGCCAAAGGGCCTACGCCAAATATAGGTCCTTTGGCCCAGGGCTGTCCCAAGAAAGTTCTTCAGCCGAAGGGCAGCAACGGCTGCAAATCCCCGTCCCGTATCCTTTTCAGGCGGTTTTCGCTCAAATTCAGCGTATCCAAAAGCGACAATCGCTCCATCAAAC
>Ga0209212_1000410_pt1 | contig 84863 bp, 75 predicted proteins | sample RifGroC2_FD_183996 | JGI IMG/M metagenome (GOLD analysis project Ga0209212, IMG submission 183996) | Groundwater microbial communities from Rifle, Colorado, USA - Groundwater C2 (SPAdes) (version 2) | ecosystem: Environmental > Aquatic > Deep subsurface > Groundwater | place: Rifle, Colorado...
CGAGAGCCCCCCGGCGGAGATCGAGCCTCCCGCCGCGAACAAGCAGGAGGGAGTAAAAGCCGCCCCTTTGTTCCTTTTCCCGAAGAAACTTGGTTTCGGGGTGGCTGTGGCGGTCCCTTACGACATGTTCTACCTTTCCCGGGCGTACTACCTGTTCGAAAAGGGAAGGTGGAATCGCTCCCCCTCCTACCGGGGACCATGGACGGTGACGGCGCGACACCGGCTGCCGCCTGAGCTGACGAGGTACGACCTCCACACCATGCGCCGGTTCAGGGACCAGGAGTTCCGGTCCTACTGGAAGGACCGGGAGCGTTACCGGGGAAAGGTCTTCAGGCCGGGGAGAAACAACGGAATCAAGCGGCCCAACTAGGCCGCGATGCTCCCGCCTCAGGTGAACCCGGCCCCGACCGTGCAGGCGAAGCAGTGGTCCGCGGCGGGAATCGGAGTGCCGGGAGGAGGGAGTTGGTCCAGCTCGCAGACGACCCTCTCCCGCCCTCCCTGGAAAAGCCCTGCCGCCAGGTGAAAGTCGCAATCGTAGAGGCGCCCGTTCCAGTCCACGGAGAGCAGGGAGCGGCACATGAGCCCCGCGACGCTGCACGGGTTGAACCCGGCGGCCAGCCTGGCGAGGTACTCATCGAGGTTGCCGGAGCGCTCGAGGAAGCTGCGGAACCTGCCGAGGGGGACATTGGCGAAGGTGTAGAGCGAGTGAAAGCTGACGCCGTGTCTGCGCATCAGGTCACCGCGGAACTTCTTCTCCGCCTGCGACTGCGAAGGGGGGAGAAAAGCGCCGGAGGGGTTCGAGACCAGGTCCAGCTCCAGCGCGCTTCCCTCCATTCCGTATCCCAGGCCGTTCAACATTTTCAAGGCGGCAATGCTCTTCTCCCAGACGCCTGCTCCCCGCTGCGAATCGGTCTGCTGCGCGTTGCTCGCCGGCAGCGATGCTACCAGCACCACCTTGAGGTCGCGGTAAAGCGCGCAAAGCTCCACCCCGGCCCCCTGGTTCAGGGCCACCAGATTGCTGCGCAGGATCAGACGCGGTGTAAGCGGAGCGAGCGAGCGCACCAGGTGGGCGACGCCCGGAACCAGCTCGGGCGCCCCTCCGGTCACGTCGATGCTCTCGAACCGGAAGCGCCTCGCGCAGTCGATGACCGCATCCATGGTGGCGCGGTCCATCATCTCGGAACGGTGCGGGCCCGCCTCCAGGTGGCAGTGCCGGCAGGCGAGATCGCAGTTCAGCCCGACGTTCACCTGCAGGGCGGTGGTCCGGTCCCGGCAGAGCTGCAGGTCATGCAGAAGCAGTGTCTCCCGAAACCGCCCTCCCCCGGCCTCCGCGCCTTTTCCCATTTCGTCCCTCGCCATCGCCTTCCCCTTACAACGAGAGTTTCTCGGCTATCTTGCGCATCTGCACGCCGTGAACCAGGGAAGCGCCGCCACGGATGGCCGTAACCACATGCAGCGCCTCGGTCATCTCCGCGAGGCTCGACCCTTTCTCGAGGCAGGCGCGGGTGTACGCGTCTATGCAGTAAGGGCACTGCACCGTGTGGGCGACCGCCAGTGCGATCAGCGCCTTTTCCCGCTCGGTCAACTCCCCTTCTGCGAAGACGGCGCCGTAGTAGTCGAAGAACTTCCCGGCGAGTTCAGGGGCGTCCTTTCCTATCTCGGAGAAACTGCCGAGGTCCTTCGGGTCGTAATAGGTCTCCATTACCTCTCCTTTTGGTGGGTTTGCGCTCCGGAAGCCGGCGGGCCGAAACGGCGGCGTCAGCATACCCGAAACCGCCCCTGCGGTAAAGCACAACCCTTACAATCGATCAGACGGGTCGCCAGGCAAGGGGAGCCCGTCGTCTCATTGGAAATTCGTGCTTTTAATCTGTCTCAGCGCCAGCAGTGCGGCATAAGCGCTGTCGATCATCAGAGAACTGATATCACTTTCATGAAAATTGCGACTTGAAATGGTGCCGGCAGTCATTATACTTGAGCCGAATTGTGCACGCAATGCAGGGAGGATGCATGGAGAATGACGGCAGAAGAAAATTCCTCGGGGTCTGCCTGGCCGGGGCAACGGTCGCCGCAACGGCTGCCGTAGCCTACCCGGTGTTCCGTTACCTGGCGCCGAGGTCGGGCCAGTTGAGCAGCGGCAAGATCAGCTTCACCGCCGGCGAGCTGCCCGAGGGGGAAGCCAAGTTCTTCGAGTACGCCGGGTCTTCGGCCGTGCTGGTCAAGACCAAAACCGGGGAAATGGTGGCACTTTCAGCTGTCTGCACGCACCTTGGCTGCATCGTGCAGTGGATCAAGGAGAAGCAGCAGTTTCTCTGTCCCTGCCACGGCGGCCTGTTCGCCACGGACGGAACCGTCGTGGGAGGTCCGCCGCCAAGACCGCTCGCGAAGATCCCCATTACCCTGACCGAAGGAAAGATCACCGTAGGCTAGAGCGTTTTCGGCATTTGGAGGTTGAATGGCCTTGTTAAAACGGCTGTACCGCTGGGTCGACCTGCGCATAGGCGCCGGTGAGATCGTGGAAAAGGAACTGACCGGTTACCTGCTCCCCCGCAACATCAACGAGTGGTATTCGCTCGGCAGCGTCCTGCTGGTGATCTTCGCACTGCAGGTGGTGACCGGCATGCTGCTCATGGTCTACTACGTCCCGGACGCGGACAAGGCGTTCAAGAGCGTCACCTTCATCATGAACGAACTCCCCTACGGCTGGCTGATCCGGCTCTGCCATGCCGTGGGTTCCAACATGATGGTGGCGGTCCTTATCCTGCACATGCTGTCGACGATGTTCATGGGAAGCTACAAGAGCCCGCGCGAGTTGAACTGGCTGACCGGGTTCATCCTGTTGACCCTGGTGCAGGGGATATCCCTGACCGGCTACCTCGCCCCCTGGAGCCAGCTATCCTTCTGGGCCACGACCGTCGCCACGAACAGCGCGAGCGCGATCCCGGTGGTGGGCCCGTACCTCGTGGAGTTCCTGCGGGGGGGGAAGCTGGTCGGTCCTCCGACCCTGGGTCGCTTCTTCGCGCTGCACGTTTCCGTCTTGCCGGTCGTCATCGCCGCGCTGATCGGCGCGCACCTCTTCATCCTGAAACGGACCGGGATCTCCACGCCCCCCTTTGGCAGGACTGAGCCGGCAAAGCCATGGCAGGCGGAGAGCTACCGCTATGAGAGCCATCCCGACGGGATGCCGTTTTTCCCGAACTACGCCCTGCAGGACCTGACCTCGATCAGCATCTACTTCGCCGTCTTCCTGGCGGTGGTCTTTTTCTTCCCCACCCTCCCCTTCACTCCGGACGCCTTTGTCCCGGCCGATCCCTTCAAGACGCCGGCCCACATCAAGCCTGAGTGGTATTTCCTGGCGAACTACCAGACGCTGAAGATCTTTCCGAACGAGTTGGTTGGGCTCTCGGTCCAGGGAGCCGCCATGACCTTCCTGGCGCTGCTTCCCTTCATAGACCGCTCTCCGGAGAGAAACCCGATGAAGCGCCCGGTTTTCCTGGCCTGTGCCATAGGGGGGATCCTGCTATGGATAGCTCTTTCCGTATGGGGGCACTTCTCATGATGCGCGCCAGGAAACGGTCCCGGAACTTCATCCCTGTCATTTCGGCCGTCGCCCTTCTCCTCGCTGTCGCGCTCCCGCTCGAGGCAGGCCGGGCTGAGGGCGCCGATCAGCCGGAAACGGTCTGCATCCAGTGCCACGGCTCCCTCCCGGACCAGCTGGGGGCGCCGGTCAAGCTGTGGCGCAACAGCATACATGCGGACAACGGCATCTCCTGCAACAGCTGCCACGGCGGCGATCCGAAGAACGCGGCGGTCGCCATGAACCCCTCACACGGGTTCATCGGAGCCCCGGGAGAGGACGAGGTACCTGCTTTCTGCGGGCGCTGCCACCCCGGGGTGCTCAAGGACTACCTCGCCAGCGCCCACGGCAGGGCCCTGGGGAAGGGGGGGCCGAACTGCGTCACCTGCCACAGCAACCACGAGGTCATGAAGGCTTCTTTGAACCTGATCAACGAGAAGAGCTGCAGCCGCTGCCACAGCTTCGAGCGGGCCAGGGTGATCAGGGCCGCCATGCAGCAGACCGAAAGTCATATAGTGGGGATTTCGGGAAGGATCGCGGGATTCCGTGCGATGGGCGTCGATACTGAACGGCTGGACAAGGGGCTTTTCGCGGTGCGAAACAGTTTCCACTCGCTGTTTCACGAGGTCCACGTGGAGAGAGTGAGGGCGGAATCGACGAAGATAAACGCCGAACTGGGGAAGCTGGACCGGGATCTGAAGGTTATCGAGGATGCCCATGCCAGGCGCAAGGTAGCCGGGGCGATCGCCGTTTCTTTCATGCTGCTCATGGCCTTGTTGTTCCACCTGCTCAGAAAGACGTGCAAGTAGTGTGACGCGGTAACCCTAGAGTTTCTTCAGGCCGAAAAGAAACCGGTCGTAGTACACCTTACCTTCGCGGATCAGTGGATGGGTGATGCGCGCCAGAGGGGCGCAGGGAGACGGGCCGAAGAGAACGCCGGGCGGGACGCTTTTGGTGACCACGCTCCCCGCCACGACGACAGATCCCTCGCCGATCGTCACCCCGTTCAGGATGGTGCAGTTCGGCCCTATGAATACGCCCCTCTCGATGACCACCTTCCCGCTCCCCTGGTCCAGGGATCTGTCACCGAGGTAGAAATGCGCGAATATCGTGCACCCGAGGCCGATGGTGACGTTGTCGCCGATGACGATCTTCTCCGGATGTATTTCGTCTATGTAGACCAGTTGGCTTATCCACACGTTCTTCCCGAGTTGCACCCCGCGTATCCTGTGCAGCCACGGCCTCAGCGTGTAGCCTCCGGGAAGCACCATGGCAAGCTTTCCCAGCAACCTGTGTAGCAGATTACCTGCCATCGCTTTTCTCCTTCCTGGTCAATCCGAAGAAGGGCAAGCCTCTCCCCCCGCTCGTTTTTTTCCTTCAATGAACGCCGCCACCCTGCTGATGGAATCGAGGTTCTCCGGAACGAGTTCCTCGTCCTCGACGTCTATCAGGTACCGATCCTGGATGAAGGCCACCAACTGCAGGATCCCGGTCGAGTCCACGATACCTTCCTTGACGAAGGAACTGTCGTTGCTGAGCCCCCCTTCCTCGCCGAAGAGGAAGTTTTCCACGATGAAATTTCTGATATCTTCGTGCAAACTCATCTGCTGCCTCCTTTTTAGCTGGTTTTCACTCGCCGCGACCCCAGGTTATCTCCTCCACCAGCAAAGGCGGAAGATGCAGGTAACGGGTCGTGCTCCGCTTCATGTCGATGTCCTGGAAAACCTTCTCCACCTGCTCCGGCTGCAGGCCGATTGCGGCGGCCACGCTCCCGGCAGGAACCCCGTTGTTCTTGGCGAAAAGACAGAGGTCCATCTTGTCGTAGGGGAGCGAAAAGTAGAATTCGTCCTGCCCCTGCGGGAGGGAATAGGTGTCGGTGGTCGGCTTCCGTGTCCTGATCTCCTCCGGAACCCCCAGGTACTCGGCGAGCAGGTAGACCTGGGACTTGTACAGGTGGGCTATCGGCTTGATGTCGGCCGCGCCGTCCCCCAGCTTGACGAAGAACCCCTGGTCATACTCCAGCCGGTTCGGGGTTCCCGCCACTGCAAAGTTGAGGCGGTCGGCGTGGTAGTATTCCAGCATCTTGCGTATCCGCTGCTTGAAGTTCGTGGCCGCCACGATCTCCAGGAAAGGCTTGAACGGGAGCCGGACCGTGGCAACTGCAGCGTGAGGGTCCTGCGTCACCAGGTGGAACGCGGTGAACCCGGGGCGCTCCATCACGCCGGAGATGACGATCTTGGACTTCCACCCTGCACCGTACTCGGGAACCACCATTCTTACCGCGTTTTCATACCGCGCATAGAAACCGACGGAGTCGAGTATCCCGGAGATGTCCTCGACCTCCGTCTCGATCCCGAGGAACCGGGCCACCTTGCTGCTTAGTTGCATAGTCTCCTGCGCCGAGTGCCGCTCCGGCATTTCCAAGCCGAGGACCCTCTCCATCCCCAGGGCCCTGACCGCAAGGGCCGCCGTTACACTGCTGTCTATTCCGCCGGAAAGGGCGACCACCAGGCCTCGCCTCTTGACCTGGGTCAGCATGAGTTCCCGGATACGGCCACAGATCCTGGCGCACTCCAGCTCCGTGTCCAGATTGAGCACCTCTTTGGAAAAATCCGCCGCTACTTTCATACCGTCACCTTCCTTGCGAGATGGGTGGGGACGGTTCGCCGATCCCCCGATGAACGATGAGCAAAAGAGTGTATCAGCGCTGGTTCACCTCGCAGACGCGAGGCAAGCCGCACGGTCAATCTTGCCACTTGGGTATTTCGGGAGATTCGCCAGGAACCTGATCTCCCCGGGGACCTTGTGCCTTGGCAGTTTCGCGTGGCAAAGGGAAAGGAGATCCCGTTCGCAGGTGGCGCCTCCCAGCGGCACCGCGAACGCGACCAGCCTTTTGCCCAGGAGTTCGTCATCTACCCCGACCACAGCCACCTCGAGCAGCATCCCGGTCGACATCAGGGCATCCTCTATCTCCTGCGGATCGATACGGTGCCCGCCCACTTTCAGCAGGTCGTCTTTTCGGCCGGTGACATAGAGGTACCCATCCTGGTCGCAATAACCGATGTCGCCGGTGTGGTACCCGTTTTCGTCAAGCACGCGCGCCGTGGCCTCGGCGTCCTTCCAGTACCCCATCATGATGTTTGCCCCGGAGGCCACCAGCTCGCCAGGCTGGCCGTCCCGGAGTTCGCACCCGTTCTCATCCAGGACCCGGACGGTCACACCGGGGATGGGTCGCCCTATCGACTCCAGTTTTTCGGGCAGCCGCTCCGGCTCAACGTAGGTGAGTCGCGCGGCGGCCTCCGTGGCGCCGTACATGATGTACAGCCTCGTGTGGGCGGGAAGAACCCGCAGCAGCTTCTCCTTGATCTCCCTGGACATGTGCCCTCCGGCTTGAGTGCAGTAGCGGAGGGAGGGGAGCTTTTCCCGGAACGCCGGCAAGGGAGACCGGTGCAACAAGTAGGCGTAGGTGGAGGGAACGCCGGAGAACCCAGTCACCCCTTCTGCCGCCATCTGCCGGATGACCGACGCGGTGTAGCCGAAGTCGTTGTTCACCACCACGGTTCCGCCGACAGCTACATGCGTGTTCAGAAGAGATTTCCCCATCACGTAGAAGAAGGGAAGCACGACCATCTGGATATCCTTCTCGGAGAGCTTCAGGTATTGCACTATCGAATTCGTGTTGGTGATGATGTTGCTGTGGGACAGCATCACCCCCTTAGGTTTACCTGTCGAACCGGAGGTATAGATGATACTCGCGAGGCTTGAGGGGAGGTGAGTCCCTCCCGGGTTCTGCATCTCGGCGTCGGAGACGATCTCATCCAACCTGACGACACTGCATCGCCTGGAGCCCCATGCCGCGGACGGCCCGTCGACGACCACGAGGGGGATACCGAGGCAGTCCGTATCGATCTCCTGAAGAACGCGCTCAGACTCGCCGCAAACTATCACCGCCCGAGGCTGCAACTCGTGGAGAAGACCGGCAAGGGAATCAGCCTTGATTTCGCTGTTCAGCGGCACGGCTGCCGCGCCAGCCTTGAGGATGCCGTAGTAGCTCACCACATACTCAATGCCGTTTTTAAGCAGCATGACTACCCGATCGCCTGAGCCAATACCATGCTGGAGCAGGCAGGCGGCAAGCCGGTTAGCCCTGAAGTTGGCCTGTCGGTAGGTTATCCGCTGGTCGTCCTGGACAAACGCCGCCTTGTCGGGGTACCTCTCGGCGCTGTTTTCCAAAAAACCATGCACGGTCGTGATCTTCGAGTGTTCCATTTTTGCTCCATAAACGGCAACGGGATGGGACGGGATTGCATCAATCATTGACCTGCAGCGTGTCGCCGTACACGATGCGGTCCGGGCGTACCTGGTTCGTCTCGCGAACCCGTGGCGTCGCCAGGAATTGCCGGTGCAAGATCTGGGTTGTGAGCGCCCCGATGAGTGCCATGTTTTCAAACTCGCTTGCCAGGCCCGGGTGGGAATTCCGAATCTTCGCGTGAAGTCTTACCATCTTAACTGGGTTGAAATAGCCGTAATCCCTCAGGCGCTCCTCGGAAAGCATCTCGTCGACGTAGTCGGCGGGGGCCTCAGGGGAAAATAGTTCTCCTATCGGGGCACGGTACGGCTGCTTGCCCCTCTGCGTGATACTTTTGGGGATCTGACCCATGAAAGCCCTTTTGAGCAGATATTTTTCGTCCAGGCCACGGATCTTCCATTTGGCCGGCAACCGGAAAGCGAAATCTATCACCCTGTGGTCAAGGAACGGGTGTCGCATCTCGACCGAATGGGCCATGCCGACCCTGTCGCCTTGGGAGGAGAGGAGAAAATTGGAAAGGAAGATCTCCATCTCCAGAACCTGCGCTTTCGAGAGGAGGTCGCGATCGACGAACCCATCCGGGAGCCACTTGGCCAGTTCCTCAACCGGCCGATACCCGGTCAGCGAAGCAAGGCAATCATCGGACAGGAAACCGAGATTTTTCGTCCCGCTCCCCCAGCGCACGGCGTGAGAGAAAAACGGGTCTTGAAGCTTTTGCGGATCCACGGCGAAGAAGCTTTGCAGGAAGGAACGCCCCCTGGAAGGGTTCCGGAAAACGTAGGGATAAAGCCTCTCCAGCAGAAGCGGGCGGCGCGTCGATCCCGGCTCCTTTCCCCAATACCCGCGAATCTTAGCCTCTTTGAAGATGTGGTAGCCTCCCAGGATTTCGTCAGCACCCTCCCCTGAGAGGACAACCTTGTAGCCCTCTGAACGGACGAGGCCTGAAAGCATGTACATCGGCACCGGCGAACTGCGCAGCAAAGGCTTTTCGCAGTGCCAGACCGTTTCCGGCAGCAGCCTCCGGATCTCCTCGTTACTGACCTGGATCTGACGGTTATCCGTTTCGAGAAACCGTATCATTTCCTGCTGCGGCGAGCTTTCGTCGAAGCTGCTGGTCTCAAAGCCAAGGGAGAAGGTCTTAAGATGGCTCCGGCAGTTGCGGGCGACAAGGGTGGTGATGATGGAAGAGTCAAGCCCTCCGCTTAGGTAGGCGCCGACCGGGACATCGGCTCGCAACCTCAGCCGCACCGCATCGTTCAGCAGTTCCCGCAACTGCTCGACGGCGTCGTCAATTACCAACCTGCTGCTCTCCTCGCGCGAATGAAAGGGTATGCTCCAGTACGGAACCGGTTCGGCGCTACCGCTGCCGACCAGCATGAAGTGCCCCGGCGGCAGCTCCTTGATACCCCGGAAAAGGCTCCTCCCTGGCAGCGTCGTCCAGAAAACAAAGACCTGGCTCAGCGCTTCAAGGTCAACTTCGCGCGTAGCGTCAACGGCAAGAATGGCCTTTGCCTCAGATGCGAACAAGAAGGCGCCTGACGCCGACGTTGCGTAGTAGAGCGGCCTGATTCCCATACGGTCCCTGGCGAGAAAGAGTTCCTTTTTCCGGCGATCCCAGATTGCCAGCGCGAACTGGCCGTTGATTCTACCGAGACACCCAGTGCCATATTCTTCATAAAGGTGCAAAAGGACCTCGGTGTCCGTCTCAGTGCTGAAACGATGTCCCTTCGCAACCAACTCATCCTTGAGCTCGAGGTAGTTGAAGGCCTCCCCGTTATATACGATCCAGAGGTCGCCGTTTTCGTTACCGATCGGTTGCGTCCCGCCATCGATGCCGATGATGCTCAGGCGCAGTTGCCCTAGAGCCACACCGCCGTCAAGATATACCCCCGATTCGTCGGGCCCGCGGTAATGCAGGGGGGAGATCATCGCAACGATCTGGTCCAGGTCGGGCGGCTTGTTCCCTGCCACATCAACTATTCCAGCAATGCCACACAAATTCGCACCCCCATCCGTTCCGGAAACCCAAATTTCCCGGACAACCTTTAGCCGACGGCAGGTTCCTCATCAACCTCGACACGGTCCGCGACGCCTAGATTTAACGTTGCCCACATTACCCTTGCCCGCCGAGCATCTACCCCGGCAAGACATTAAACTATACCAATGTGAAATAAGTAAGCAACGTCGGGATTTACTTTGGACGGGGGTTAGAGGGGAGCAAAAGGGATGGGTGACAGGGGGAGCGTCAATCGAAGGATCGTCGCTAACGGTGATGACCGTCACAAATGCCAACCACGAAGCGTGGTACGGTCTCCCAATACAAATCTGGCGAAGCACCAGGATATACGATAATACTAAAACTTCCGCGAGGAAGTGACGGAAAGCCTATTGGGTCTCACGCAGACAGCCGGGTCGCCGAAATATCTCACGATATCGGTCCCGGCTTTTTTGCGTCCGCCGATCGGACGAAGGGTGCGGCGGGAGTCGCCGCAGGGAAGCCGGAAGCAGCAGGAAAGAAAAAAACCGCACGGCGCAGCGTAAAGCTCCGCGGGCCCCGGGGTCCGGCGGTTGACAACAGGACGCACCGCAGCGCCACAACCAAGGAGGCATCAGATCTATGAGGTTAAGAAACATCGGCAACATGGCAGTTTCACGCATCGCGGTCATCGCGCTGCTAATGATGACCATGACGGCGCTCTACCTCGCCCCCACCGCGGCCAGCGCCGCCCAGGCGACACTGTCGTGGTCGGCACCTACCACCTATACGGATGGTACACCGTTATCCGGTCTCAGTGGCTATACGGTCCATGCCGGAACCACTGCGGGGAACTACTCCCAGCACATCTCCGTCGGCAACACAACGAACTACACGATGGCGAGCCTGAACGACGGGACCACCTATTACTTTGCTGTCTCGGCAATCGACACCTCCGGGATCTCCAGCAAGGTGTCTAACGAGGTATCCTTCACCACACCGGTGCCGCCGCCTCCCACCGCTCTCTACACCCTGACCGCCTCGGCGGGCAGCGGCGGGTCGATCACCCCCTCCGGCGCGGTTGCGGTTACCCAGGGGACCAGCCAGACCTTCGCCATCACCCCGGCCACCGGTTACAAGATCGCAGGGGTCACGGTTGACGGGGTCTCGGTCGGTGCCGTCGCGAGCTACACTTTCAGCAACATCGCGGCCAATCACACCATCGCAGCCAGCTTCGCAAGCACAGCCACAACCACCTCCGCCACCTGGCAGAATCAAGCCATCGCCCCGCAGACCGGGACCTTCACGGCGATATACACCGCGACCCCCGGCGCCAACAACATCGACGCGGTCTCCGGCTTCTCCCCGCTGCAGGCCACGGCCTACCTCGGGATGGCTGCCCAGGTACGTTTCAACACCGCAGGCACCATGGACGTGCGCAACGGCGGCGCCTACGCGGCAAAGGTTGCAGTCCCCTACTCCGCAGGAAAGACCTACCGGATCCGGATGGTAGTCAACGTCCCCACCCATCGTTATGACGTCTACGTGACCCCTCAGGGTGGCGTCGAGACGCAGATAGCTGCTGCGTACGCATTCAGGACGGAACAGGCGACCGCCTCGACGCTAGGCTACTTCAGCAGCTTTGCCGGCACCGGCACTCAGCAGTTGACCGGTCTGTCCGTGACCGCCAACAACCCCATGACCGCCAGTTCCACCGTCTGGCAGAACCAGCCGATCAACTCACAAAGCGGGACCTTCACGGCCAGCTTCGACTTGATCCCCAGCGCCAACAACATCGATGCAGTAACCGGGTTCTCGCCGCTGGCAGCAAAGGCATACACGGACCTGGCAACCGCGATCCGCTTCAACACAGCCGGCACCATGGACGTCCGTAACGGTAGTGCCTACGCGGCAAAGGTAGCGCTCCCCTACTCCGCAGGAAAGACCTACCGGGTAAGGATGGTGATCTACGTCCCCACCCACCGCTACGACGTCTACGTGACCCCCCCGGGCGGGGCCGAGACCCAGATTGCAGCTGGCTACGCATTCAGGACCGAACAGGCAGCCGCCACCGCGCTCAACAACGTCAGCATCTATGCAGGAATCGGGAGCCATCAGTTGCTGAACCTGTCGCTCAAGTAAGGTGCGATCGCAAAATCACCAGCTTTCATAACGCCCGTGCGCTATATTTAGTAACGACGGGCAGCACATGAGGATACTAATGATTCAACTAAAAACCAGAAAGAGCGCAGTTAGATACACACTTTCCAGCCTCGCGCTGCTCCTGACGGTGACAGGTTTCACGCCGCCAGCCCAAGCGACCTTCTCTATCCCGGCCAACCGCGGCATAACCTGGACCGACAACGTCGGCGTCAAGGGCGGCATCCCGGCACGGAGCACCATCTACACCACGCTGAAGCCCTCCGGCGGCGACGACGCCACGGCGATCAAGGCCGCCATCGCCAACTGCCCGGCAAACCAGGTTGTGTTGCTTGCTGCAGGCACCTTCAACATAAGCAGCCCCATCGTCGTTAAGTCCAACATGACCCTCAGGGGAAGCGGGATGGGCAAGACCATCATCAAGGGGAAGAGCGGGATGTCCGGCAACACCGTGCTCGGCATCGGATCCAAGCCCAGCGTCGGGACCGGCATAGCGCTGACTGCCGGGTTGCAGAAAGGCTCCACCACCATAACGACGTCGACCGCCCACGGTTGGACCCCGGGCACCATCATCGTGATCGACCAGTTGAACAACGTCAACGACGACCCGCCGGTCACCAACGTCGGCAATAACGGGACCTGCAGTTGGTGCGGCAGGGCGTCCGGCACCAGATCGTTGGCCCAGATCGCGAAGGTTGTGGCGGTCCCCTCTCCGACCACGGCAACTCTCGAAGTGCCGCTGTACTGGAACTATGACGCCTCGCTTTCGCCCCAGGCGGTGAAGCTCTCCGGGGTGACCACCAACGCCGGGATCGAGGATTTGACCGTGGACAACAGCGCAAGCGGCAGCAGCGCACAGAAGAGCTCCGGGACCATCGCGATCTTGGGAACCTCCAACTGCTGGGTTCAGAATACGGAGGCGATCGGCGCCTACGAGGCGATCCTGCTCCTTAACTGGGGCGCCTACAGGAACACCATCCGCGGCAACAAGCTCCACGAGGGGTTCCCGACCACGGCGACGGACGGCAGCAGCTCCTTCGCGACCAGCCGCGCCTACGGTATCAACTCACAGATGTATTCGTCGGCCAACCTGATCGACAATAACCAGATCTACCACCTGTCAACGGGTTTGATCACCGCCGGCCCCTTTTCCGGCAACGTCTTCGCCTACAACTACATAACGGAGCTGTACCTTAACGTACTCACCTTCAACCCGTACGCGATATCGTTCCACGGCAGCCATGCCTTCATGAACCTAGTCGAGGGTAACTACATCGACAGCAGGGTCGCCTCGGACTGGGTGTGGGGGACCAAGAGCCACAACACCTACTTCCGCAACAAGGTCGCGCTCGCCCCGAACCGGACCGGGGGGGCCTGGGACATCGACCTGCAGTACTACAGCCGTTACTACAACGTGGTCGGCAACGTTCTGGGCAGGAGCACGGAGAGCCTCTACACCCTGGAGGCCCTGGATGCCAAGACCTCGTCCATCTTCCGGCTCGGTTACAACAGTGACGGCGACGGCACGGCGTCGGGCAACGACATCGGCGTCGGCAACACGGTGCTGCGCCACGGCAACTGGGACACCTACAACAACGCCGTGGTATGGGACCGCACCAGTGATCAGACGCTACCCCAGTCGCTCTACCTGAGCAGCCAGCCCGAGTGGTGGGGCGGCCTCCAGTGGCCCTGCATCGGACCGGACGTCTCGCCGAAGTATCCGGCAGCGCCCGGCGCCGGCAAGGGTACCCCATGGGGCGGCGCTGTCAAGATCGTCTCCTCACCGGTGATGAACGCCGCGAAGTAACCGCGGGACAGGCACAACAACTAAGCCCTGCATCTTTCAAGATGCAGGGCTTTTTTTGCGTGTGGTGGGACAGTGAGGGGACGATGCTACTGGTCGGCCACGGCGCAAGCGCAGGTCCTCAGCTTCCAGAGGACGGCCACCCAGATGATGACGGCGTACAGCCCGTCGGAGGCGAGGCTGGCGCAGGCCGACCCCTTCCAGGAGTAGGTCGGGACCAGCCAGAGGTTGAGTGCGACGTTGAACAGCGCCGTCGTCACGAGGCAGGCGGTCCTCAGCCCCTGGAATCCGGCGCCGGTCAGCGCGTTGGCGGGGAAGTAGTGGAGCACCTTCAAAAGCGGCAAAAGCGCGAGCCAGCGCAGCGCATCGGTCGCCTCGGCGAAATCCCGGCCGAAGACCAGTGGGAGGAGCGGTGCGGACACGAACAAGACGAGCGAGGCGGCCAGGGCGTAGCCCGCCGCAACGGGGAGGAGTTTTCCCACGAGCGCTACCGTGCCGCGCATCCCTTGGGCGCCGCTTTGGAAGAAGCGCGCGTAGGAAGCGGAGATGAGCGAGCGAATCGGTATGAAGGCGACATCGATGAGACGGTACGCCGCGGCGTAGATGCCGGCAGCCTGCAACGTGGACAGGCGGGTCAGCATCGTCTTATCGATGTCGTTGAAGATGCTCTGGGAGCAGAGGGCGACCGAGAAGTATAAGCCTTCCCGCACCTCCGCATCGAGGATCCTCCCGCGATACGCCGCTTTCCCCAGTTCCCTGCCGACCAGGTAGACCCCGGCCAGGAAGGCTATCCCAGTGCTGACGAGGTAGACGTACCCCAGGTCCATCGGAGTCGGCTTCTTGATCGCGATGAGGACGACGAGGGCCAAAAGGCGGGTGGCATTAGGCAAGACCAGCAGGAAGGAGGTCATGGTCATGCGCTGGAAACCTTGGAATGCCTGGGCTGATACGTTGAGCATCGACAGGAAAAGGAGGTCGGCAATGGCGACGGTCACCACGAGAAGAAACGGTATGGTGGGAGGGAGGATGAACAGCGAGAGCACCGCCGTGGCAATGGTCAGTATTACGCCGCTCGACCATGTGAGAAGGATCGTCCTCCCCCAGAACCGTGCGAACTCCGACCTGTCGCTGGCAACATGCTTGATGAGGATGTTCCCCGACCCCATGCTGGCAAACGGGGCCATCATGGTGGCGAGCGAGGTAACGCCGATAAAAGCGCCGTATCCCTGGGCACCGAGCGACCTGGCGATGAGGACGAAGTAGACGGCACGGATGGGGAGCTGCGCCCCGTGTCCCAGGAGCATCCACATCGTGTCACGCGAGAGTTCGCTTTTCCTGAGCTTGTTCCAAAACACCCTTACTCCTTCCACTCAAGGTACCGATTACGGACCGGCCGCGTCCAGTGACCGGTACCGCGAAGGCTGGTACAGGGCGGCGAGGCTCAGCATGATCCATATCAGGTGGGGACCGCCGAAGCGCGATTCGGTGAAGTTATAGAACAGGGCCGTGATCCAGAAGGTAAAGAGCAAAATTGCGAAGCGGTTGCCGTCCTCCAGTTCTTCCTTCAACCTCGAGCCTACGGACACCATCACCGCAAGCAGCAGGAACAGGCCCAACAGGCCGCCGTTCAGGTAAGTCTCCAGGTAGCCGTTGTGGGCTTGCCGCGGCAGGAAGAGGTAGCGCTCCCACAGGTCGTCGGCCCGGGATCCCAGCCAGAAGCTCTGGTAGCCGGTCCCAAGGAGCGGGTTTATACTGACATCAAGCACGTCGTTCCAGAGTTCCGTTCTCCCGGTGAAGGTCAGGTCCCGGCCCACCGCCGCCGTTATCGCCTCGAGCACGCCATGGGCAGAGAAGAGGCCCAGCATCCCGAGGGCCGCTGCGATCGTATAGACACCGAGGTGCCTGGACTGCCTTCTCAGGCAGGAAAGCTTCATGGCGAGAAGGATCCCGCCCCCCAGTACGACGCAGAGAAGGGATGTCGAACTGCTTGATAGGACCATCAGGTATCCGGCCAGCATGAGGAGCAGCGTCATGACCGCCGCGTCCCCTCCCCTTCCCTCCTTGCCGCCGCGCATGTAGAGGAGTTCCCACAAGAGGTAGACGCCACATATGTACATGATGCTTCCCAACATGTTCTTGTGCAGCGTTATGCCGCTGTACGCCATGCTGGAAATATCGCTGCTGATATCGCTGCTGTAGTAGGTTCCGATGGCCGGGAAGAAGCGGATGAAGACGACGGAAAGCGGTATCACCAGGTAGGCAAACCTCGCCAGCATGGCGCGCGTCGCTCTCCCCGGATCTTCTTCTGACAGGATCACCAGGACCATGATGACGTTGCCGGCTTCCCGAACCCACCTCTTGAAGCTGACGAAGGGGAAGTCGGACCAGACGATGCTGATCGCGCAGTACCCGATGAAGGCAACGAACCAGATGTTGCTCCCGAGCACCCTATACCATTCAGGCCGTCTGCGGGCAACTACGATCATCCCCAAAACGATGAGGGCGACCAGCGTGTACCTGTCTAGTGGACTCCCCTCGAGGAAGGCGTCAGCTGAGTCGATCTCCCTGTTGCCAAACCAGGCAGAGAGAGGCCTGGTTCCGAGGATGACAAACCACGTCAGGGGTATCCACAGCGCCGGGGATGACATCTGGCGCAACTCCCTGTCCCGAGAGAACAGGAAGGCCACGAATACAAAGCATATCAGCAGGGCGATCATGGACATGTCGAGCCTTGGTACCTTTTCAGGTGTGGGCAACGCAGGGGCGGAAGGCTCACCCGGCCTTCAGGAAACGCCACGCCCTCGTGCTGTCAATCATCTCTAAGACGTATGTGAACGTGACCGAAGAAACCGGAGAGCCATGCGATATGGTAGGCGCTCTTCACCAGACACTTGATGCAGTAATGCTTCCCCATCAGGGTGGCAAAAGGGACCGCAGTGGAATAGACACATGCCGCGGCGAATGCGAAAGCCAGGTGCCCACCGGAGGATCCTTGCTTTCTCATCCAGGCCCCGCTGAGCCCCCCCTTCCTCACGGCTCTCCTCAGGTAGAAGGAGGCCGTCCAGCGATCGGGCAGGACCGTCTCGAACACGACCGCCTCGTTGCACCAGACAAAGACATGCCCCTTTTGCATGACTAACTCAAAGAAGCGGACGTCGGAGCCGCCGCTTCTGCCGAAGGCGGGATCGAAGCGGTGGTCCGACGGAGCGAAGACCTCTCGCTTTATCAGCACGTTCCCGGTCCGGGTATCGGAGGAGCGCATGACGGTCCCGGTGGCATGGTTTTTCCTCTCGCACAACCTGCTCCTGATCACCCACCAGGGGCACCCCTGTTCGAAATGAGGCCGGACCGGGCCAAGAACCCCGTCGGCCCCGAAGGCGCGCAAAGCCCTCAGCATGTGCAGCAGCCATTGGTCGTCAGGAAACTCGTCATCGTCGATGAAGGCGATCAGCCCCCCCCCTGCCATCTCGACAGCCTTGTTCCTGGCAAGGGCGATATTCTGCTCCGGCTCGACGTGGTACTCTACCTTCAGGCATTGCGACTTTTGAAACTCCAGGACCACCTGCTCCGCGGACCTTGTGGCATCGTTGTCCACTACGACTGCCGAATAGGTGAATTCCCCTGCAGTTTGTTGGCCGGCGAGCTTTGCCAGCAACCGCTGCAGCAGTTCGGTCCTTTTAAAGGTGCAGATGCAGACGCTGATATGGGGGGACAGCACGTTCATGTCTCTCTCCCTGGGTGGACGTGGGCGTACAAGCCGTCAGATCTCGGGATCCAAAAGCAGCTTGCGGCGGGCAATCTTCTTCAATCTCGCCATCTGTTCCTTCCTCCTGAACGCTACCAGTTGGGGTGAGATGGGGCGCTCGATCCCTCTCAGCCAACCCCAGGCGTACCCGCACAGCAGACACAGCCCCCCCAGCATGTACGGTTGTTTCTTCATCTGGTACGCTCCCCGGAAAATCTCCCAAAGCGGGTGCCCTCCCAGGTAATAATCCTGCTTCCCGAACCTGAAGCGAGCCCCCAGCACGCTCCCTTTCCCGGTCCCCATCACCCTGTGGTGGATAAAGCATTTTTCCGGAAAAGTCCGCGTCTGCCACCCGATCATGCGGGCCGTTGTCACCGCCGTCCAATCGACCCCCCCGCCCTTGATGCTGACGTATCCGCCTATCTCTTCGTAGCATGCGCGTCTGAAGAGCTGGCATTGACCCGAGACGTGCTCGACGTTGACGATGTCGTAATCATAGGCGACGGAGCCGTCCTCGACGAACGCGGTGCCAGCGACCCCAAGCTCCGGATTGACCGCAAATTTCCCAAGGATGAACTCGAAATGATCCGGGTCGAATGAGATGTCGGCATCAAGGTTCCCGACGATGTCGAAGTGCAGGTTCCTGATGCTTTCATACCCGGCGTCGAAGGCCCGGACTTTACCGGCAAAATTACGTGTCTCAGCCGCTGATGTGCGAATGAGTTCTATCCATCCGTGTTCGCCCAGATACTTTTCCACGATCTCTTCGGTTCGGTCCGTGGAGCCGTCGCTGACAATAACCCACTTTACGGGACGGGTCGTCTGCCTGACCATTGACTGGATGGTCAGCTCAATGAATTCCTCTTCGTTGCGTGCGGGAGTGATCAACGCATACGAAACGCGGCCGGTTCCTCGGCCATTACTTTCTGTCACGTCAGCAACTCCGCTCATTTGGCCACCTCTAGCAACGTTTTTCACTGCGACTCTCGGCTAAGGTGCAGATGGCCAGCAGCATCCAGGCCTGTGACCATCTCATATATGGAATCTTGTTCGTGAACATTGGAAAAACCTGATAGTAAAAATATCCTCTCTCGTCCCACATGTTCTCAATGGCCCAGCGATAAATTTTGAAGGCTCTTTCAACGTTGTCACTGTCCAAGTCTTGAAGCTCAACCATGGTGATGATACTCTGTGCCACACTGTGTATGTCGATGGGATAGGTTCTGTTGTGAAAGTACCTCGGTGCCCCCTCTTCTGTAAAAAAATGCTCCCGGTAAAACTCAAATCCGCGTTTAACATGAGGTGCGAACTCTTCTGTGCCTGTGCAGTTGCATATCATCCGCAGGGCGCACAGGTTGAATCCGGTGTGGAAATTGTCGACCCACCCCTGCACCGGCAGCTCCCCGTACCCCCACGATCCGTCCGGGCGCTGCATGGCAGCAGAGTATCGGGCAACTTTGAGTGCAGTATCGAGATACTTCTTTTCCCCGGTATGCTTGCTCATCCTGCAGAGAAGGGCAGATCCGAGAAAATTAGCATTATGTATCGGAACACGCATCTCCGGCAGAGGATAGCTGAAGCCTATTGAAGAGTTCCCGTCTGCCCAGAACAGGTCATTCAGAATGTAATCTGCGGCACTAGCCGCCATGGCAAGACACTGCGGTTCTCCGTTGTACTCATAGGCATCAAGCAGCGCATTCGAGACGAAGACTGTACAGACAAGGTTGGCTGCCCCCCTTGGTACAAGATCCCCCCGTGTCTGCCATGGGAAGCTATACCCCCAAGTGCAGTAGCGATCATCAGGTGACTGCATTTCAGCCAACAGCGCGGTCATCTCGCTCAACAACCGAACTTCGGGCAACCCGATTTTGGCAAGTTTAACGAAGGCGGCAAGAAACAGGGCCAGGGCCTTCGGATTTTGCTGCCTCGGCACCAGCAAGACCGGTCTCAGATTTACCGGCAGGCGCTTTAAAACCTGCATGAAGGCAATCCTGCACACCTTGCTTTTCATAAATGGCGTCGCCTGGTAGATCCGGCTGTTCAAGCCGTCATAAGGATCGAATCCAGACCAGTTATTCTGCTGGCAGTAATCGATGAGAGCGTTCAGCGGCCCTCTCAAAGCGCCGGGCAGGTCGTCCTGTCTGCTGTCGTCATGCATGATGGCTCCACCGGTTTCTGATCATGAGGTCAGCCCGTAAAAGGGGAATCAGCACAAACAACCAAAGCTCGTGGAAAATTTTGAGGGAGTAAGGCGGGTGCAACGGCTGCGCACGAAGATGGTGCAGGCCTAGAGAATCCCGGGGCCGCAAGCGGACGTCCGGGCCATATCATAACTCCTTGGCTATGGAGTTTATAATCTCTACGATCTGCTGCAGGGCCGGGCGGTTTACCTTTTCTACTTCTTTTGAACGGTTCCTCTTCTTGAGTTCTACCTTCCCACGTATCTCCTCAGCGTTGTTGATGATGGTCAAACGTCCGCAGTCCGAGAGATGCTTGTCTATGGAGCCGATTTCGCCCCGAAAAATGCTGTAGACTGGGACGCCCAAAGCCGCGGCTTCGCGGTTCATGGTTCCGCCACCGCTTATGACTAGGTCCGAATACCAGATCAGGTTCAGACCTGGGAAGACCTGTGCAGGGATCACGACCTTGCCCGAATCAAGCAGTTCCGGCCATCTCCCCCTTACCAGTGCGGCCTGCCCATCGTTCCGTGGCAGTAGGACCACGGTGACCTCGTCTCTGGATCCCAGCCAAGCCATAGCCTCTTCAAAAAGATGGAGGCTTTCAGGCTTGAAGTAGTGAGCCTCCGTGGCTGGCGGCCGGACGATGACGATCACCTTTTCTGGGTCGACACCAAGCTCGTCAAGAACCCCCTGTTCGGGCTGAAATCCCGGCACATAAACATCTTCTTTCAGGCCGGAATAACGACGTATTTTCGCGGAGTGCTCGTTCACGCGACTCTCAGGGATTGCCTCTGGGATAATCAGCCAATCCGGACGAAAAAACGGAACGCCTTTGGCGTACTCGTAGTCCGTCATCATGATGGTAGGTATCCGCAGCACCGCGGACAGTATCATCTGGGAACGCGAACCGTGCGACAAAGCCAGGTCCGGTTTTCTTTCCAGTACATATGAAGCAAGCTGCACCGATCTTAGCAGAAGACCAACACCCTTCATGGCCTTGTTCTTTCCGTAATGCACGCCGACCCTCCGGTATTCCATTCCGTACAGGTCCGCAAGCTTGCATACCTGAAAACAGTCTCTAGCGGTCAGCATTACCTCGTGCCCCCTGGCCTGAAGTTCACTTATTATCGGCCTGAAGAAAGGGACATGAGGGGAATTGTCCATGTCGATCCAGATGGTTTTCTTTTCACTTTTCATTGCGACCTCTTGATTCCCATGATTAATATCCTCATCCACTCTTCTGTCAGACTCCGCTGCCTGCTCTGCAATGTCCTTTAGCGACCAGAAAGGGATCTCCAGATGTATTAGAGCCGTTTGTAGATAAAGTCAGGGATGTAATATCTCCTCTTGTTCAGGACGACTCCAAGCAGCTGCGCGCCGCTTGCCATTATTTTCTTCTTCATGTTCTCAGCGGTCTGTCTGCGTGTATTGCCGGCTTCCACTACCAGGATCACCCCGTCGACATTGCAACAGTAATCCATGGCCTCTGTATTGTCGGAAGAGGAATCGATCAGAATCAGGTCGAACATATCCCTCAACCTGGCCCACATGCTCAAGGTCCGGTCGACATCATTGAAAGGCGGAACCAGCGATGCCTGGATGGAGACTGGGGCGAAATAGAGGTTCGAGTTACCGAACCTGAAAAAGGCCTTCTCCGGGCCCCCACCCTTATCGGACATGTCCAGCCACCAGTATTCGCAAGTGACGTTGATATTTATCCTTCGCCCCGGGTCCTCGTAGGACGGGTCCAGGATCAGAACGGATTTGCCGTGCCTGTTCACGGCAGTGGCAGCGAACTCGCGTACTATGGTCGAAACCCCTACGTGCTGGTTGCATCCCACGAACTGGAGCACCTTGTGGGAACCGTCGGCCAGCAGGAGTTCAACCTGTCGATGCAATTTCGACATTTCCTTGGGCATGGAAACACCGGGCTCAACTTGTGCTTCCAATGCCAGCTGCGAAGATGCCGCAGAGCAGGTCTTGTCCCGGCATGCCTGTTCTAGAGCCTCATGAATATTGCTCATCGTAGTCCCCTGCTAGCACATCAGCGATGCTGGTGTGGAAACGAGATCACTCCCCCTTCCATGATCACATTTTCGTCAAGAATACTGGGGTTGGCCTCTTTGACCCGCCTGATTTTCTCTGCGTCGACGCGGCCATAAACCTCCTTGACCAGCTTTGCCAAGGTGTCGCCCCTTTGGACCACTCTGGTAACGGCATCGTTTTCAGAGGCCTTCTGCTTCGCACCGGCCGCAGGAGGAAGAACGCGTTCTTCAGGCTGAGTTGCAACCGCTCGTTCCGGCGTCTGCACGCTGGTAGCGTGCGCCTGCGGGGCGGGCCGAACGGCCATCATGGTCACGACGCGCCCCCCTCCCACGCCCCCAAGCGCAACCAGCGCGAGCAGCAGGGGAAATAGGGCGTACCTTGCATAGACCGGCCTGCTCATGCCGAAATCGCGGATAATTTCCCTGACGATTCGGGTGCCTATTCTCTTCTTCCCGTACCCGAAGGCCGTGATGAGGCTGTTGTCGCAAAGAACGTTGATCACGCGCGGGATTCCCTGGGCCACCTTGACGATTTCCCTCACCGCGAACTCGGTGAAGATAACGACGTCCTTATCTCCAGCCGTTTTTAGACGGTGGTGGATGTACGAGGCACCATCTTCCTTGGTCAACGGCAAGATGGTAGCCTTTACCGCGATCCTCTGCTTGAGTTGCTTGAGTTCACCAAGATTCAGCGTCTTCTCGAACTCGGTCTGAGCGCAGAACACTATCTGGATCAGCTTCTCGCTCTCGGTCTCGAAGTTGGAGAGCACCCGGAGGTTCTCCAGCGTATCGACCGGCATGTTCTGTGCCTCGTCAATGACAAGGATAATGTTCCGCCCATCTTTGTATTCCTTCAACAGTCTCTGGTGCAGTTGGTTCACCATCACGAAGATCTCGTTGGATTGTGGAGCCATGTTGAGTTCGACGAAGATGTATTTCAGCAGATTAAGGTACGAGATGTTAGCGTTGAACACGTAGATGGTGGTGAGCTTTTCGCTTCCTGCCTTCTCGAGGTATGCCCGGAGGATCGTTGTTTTACCCACCCCCACAGCACCCGTTATCAGGATAAATCCCTTCCGTTTCTCGACGCCGTAGATGATCGACGCGAGTGCCTCCTTATGGACATGGCTCATGTACAGGAAGGACGGATCCGGGGTTATTTGAAATGGCTCTTTTTTGAGATTATAGAAATTGAGATACATGGCTATTCCTTTTTAAAGGGAATTGTCACCAAAACAGGCACGCCCAGATACTTTTCCAGACTTTCAGGATTTAAAAACGTCTCAGCTAGCTTTTCGTTTACATAGGCATATCCCAGCCCCGATACAGTGCCGACGACGAGGCCAATCAGAAGGTTCAGCAGCTTGTTCGGCTTCACCGGCTTAACGGGAACCACGGCATCCTCGATGACGCTGATGTTCGACAGCTTGAGCCTGTTCATGACATCGGAGATTTGTGCATACTCATGCCTTTCTACGTAGGCAAGGTAATTCTTTTCATTTATGGTTATGGCCCGTTTGAGGTCCTGTATCTTGCTTTCGCTCCTGTTCAGGGCAGCTATCTGTTCATCAAGCTGACTCAGCTGCGCCCGCAAAGCAGCAGCCTTGGCCGCCTGCGACCGCAGATCCGCCTCCGCGCGAAAAAGGTCTGTCTCCATGCTCTGGTACACGGGGTTCCCCGTCTTCACCTTGCCCACGATAATCTCTTCCTGGTCCTTCAAAAACTTGCTTACAATTTCTAACTCTCTTCTCGTATCGGCCACAAGCCTGTTGTTGTCCGTGTACTTCGTCTTGAGCTCCTGCTCCTTCAACTGGAGGTCCAACAGCTTGGACTTTGCTTCTATTATGATCCTGTCCCTTTCGGTTTGGGTATAACGGTCCTTGTTGTCGGCAATGTACTTCATCTGTGACTTCAGCGAGTTGATCTTTTTCTGGTTTTCCTGGACGTTGGTAATCGCGAGTTTATACATCGAGTCGAGTTCAGTCCTTTGCCTCAGAAGAAGGGTCCTCTGTTCTTCTATTGAAAACACCTTCGACTTTTGGTGGTATTCCTGCAGCGCCTTTTCGGACTCCCTGAGCTTGCTCTCGAAAGCCGCTAGTTGACTCCCGATGAAGGAAGACTGCGGATCGCTGTGCACTGCGAGATGTTTCTCCTTGAAGTACTCGATGAGCAGGTTAACCGCCTTTGCTGCGACCTGAGGGTCGCTATGCTGGAACGAGATAGCGACCACGTTGGACTTCCGTACCCCCTGCACCTGCAGGCTGTCACCAAACGCCTGCACCGCTTGCTCCATGAGTTCGGCTTGCGTTTCAGCCCCACTGGCGATCCCCGGGTACATGACCTCCGGCTTGAGGGTCTGGAGAACCTTTCCCGCCAATTCCCGTCCTGTGAGGATCTGGATCTCTGCATTCATCACCTCGTCCTGACTGACGATCCTGGGCATGGAATTGTCCTCGGGCGCCATCCCGGGCCTGGAGGAGTCCTCCTTGAACATCTTGACAAGGAGGCTCGCCTTCGCTTCAAATGTCGGATCTTGGAACAGGGTAAAAGTCGTCACCGCAGCGACCACGGTCACAAAAATGACGACAATGGCAATTTTATGCTTGAAGATTGTGGTCAATGCGTCTAGCAGGCTCATGGCTTTGCTCGCTTTTGTTTGTCAGTTCCTATTGAGGTCATATCCGATGCCGACGGGCAATGGCACATTCTTCCTGACATAGGTGTCTATCCATACATTGATATTTGCTATTGCAGATTTCGGGACATACACGATATCATTGGGGATCAAAAAAATGTCCTGAGTGGAGTCCCTTCCACGCATCACATTTTTCAGATTTATCCGGATCGCTTGAACACTTCCTTCCACCCTTCGCAGCACTATGACTTCTTCCGGCCTTGCAGTGTCCTTCATGCCTCCTGATTGTGCAATGGACTGCAAAGCGGTGGTGGGCCCGGTGAGATTCACCAGGCCTGCCCTATACACCTCCCCATCGACATAGACCTTTTGCGATATGGGTGTCTTGACTATCACTGCGACCTTGGGATTGGAGAGTTCTGCCATGTAGGCCTTAGTCAAGGTAGCGGTTAGCTCCGTCGGGGAGAGCCCTGCAGCAAGGACGTCATTGACCAACTGCAGGGTGATTCTGCCGTCCGACCTGACCGTCAGTGATTCATTGAGCTCTGGATTGTAAAAAAACTTAACATCAATTTGGTCTCCAGGCTGGATCCGATATTCGCCGGGGTGTTCCGGAGAGCGCAGCTCGCTCTCTACCTTGTGTGTGGCCGAGGAATGACAACCTGCAATTAATGTCAGGACGGCAAGCAGGGCAACCTTCAGGACTTTCATTAGCATCTCCCCCTTCTCCTGTGATGCAACCCGCCGCTTCCGCTTCAACTGCATCGTTCTTCCGCTTGCACCCCGTCATCCCATATGTCGGTAAGCGATCTTTCCCAGCGCCCTTAGGAGGCTTACCGGCAACTTCTTCAGGACTTGCCTGTAAGCTTCCAGGTTCCGCTCCTGAGGATGGATAAATGCATTGCCTGCAAAGTCGTACCTGTAGTAACTGAGGTCCGTTCTGCTTCCGCCCCAGCCGTTCTTGAAGTTCAACAACCCTTCGTTGTCCGGATCCGTCCTGCCAAGGCTCAAACGACCGAAACCGTCCCGGCCGCACTTCTTGATTACCTCCCAGAACAACAGGTTGTTTGCGCGCAAATGCTGCATTTGTGCGTCGGATGCGCCGTATTTGTAGATCGCATTGCTGCCGAAATGAAGACAGATGAGACCCGCGACCGTGGCGTCTCCCTGGCGCGCAAGCGCTATGAATCCAAGGTTGCGGGCGATGAGAAGCTCATGAAGCTTTATGAAGTAGCTCCTGGGCTGCGGCGGAAGCCCCTGGCGCCTGCGCGTCAGGCAGTGCAGGCGGTAGAAATCCAGCACTCCCTGCAGGGAGTTTCCCATATCGACGGTCACACCCTCTTTGACTGCCGTCTGGATGTTTCTGGCGCTACTTTTCCTTACGCGGGACAGCATCAATTTTTCATCGTTTGAAAGCTCGATAACATGATGCGCGTAGACCTTGCTGGGGTTCTCGCTCATGAGATGGGCTTCGCCCCGGAATTCTGCATAGCGCCATCTTCTGGTCCGTCCGTACGCCAGCACGGCATCCAAAAGCAGCCTGAAATCCTGCTTACTCTCCACGATTGCACCACAGTAATCGGAGAAGCTCAGACAAACGCCGCGCTTGCCCGTCAAGGCGCTGTCCACCTCCATCACGGGGAGGCAGCCTCTGCAGTTTCCCGACACGTACAACGTGAAGTACACCGGCCGGTAGCCGTAACTTTCGGCAAGCACCCTGGCCCAACCGGACGAGTGAAAAATGGTCGTATCGTTGCAACCCTGGAGCCAGTCATTCAACCGCTTATCCTTAAGAGGATCTATGAGTTCGACCGTCTTATTCGGCATAACAGAACTAAGGAAGCTGTGCGTTGCGCTTTATTTCATCGCAAATATAAGAGACCTGCTCCACGGTAAGTTCCGGGAACATTGGCAACGACAGCAGTTCGTCGGAGACCTGCTCCGCCACGGGAAAACTACCTGCCCCTTCTCCGCGTGCGGCATAGGCCTGCTGGAGATGGATCGGAACAGGATAATGTACGCGGCACTCTATCCCGCTCCTGGATAGCGCCTGCTTCAGCCCTTCCCTCTCGGACGAGCGCACGGCAAAGACATGGTATACGTGCCGTGCGTAAGGCATTTCCTTGGGAACAGTAACCGCAGGCACATCGGCCAGCAACTCCTGGTAACAGAAGGCATGGGAACGCCGAACGGCGTTCCAGGAATCAAGATACTTAAGTTTCGCGCTCAAAACGGCTCCCTGTATCCCGTCCATTCTGCAGTTCATTCCTACCACCTGGTGATGGTACTTGCGCGACTGACCGTGATCGCGCAGCATCCTTATACTCCCGGCCAGCCGCTCGTCATTTGTCACTACACAGCCGGCCTCACCATAGGCCCCGAGGTTCTTGCCGGGGTAAAAGCTGAAACAGCCGGCATCCCCGAGCGACCCAGACCGGCGCCCCTTGTACTCAGCCCCGTGCGCCTGGCATGCGTCCTCAAGGACGCTGATCCCATGGTCTCTGGCTATCGCAAGGATCGCGTCCATGTCCGCGGTCTGGCCATACAGATGCACGGGAATAATCACCTTCGTGTGCATCGTGATCGCCCGGGCCAGGAGCGCCGGGTTCATCGTGAAGCTGGTTTCGTCGATGTCCACAAAGACCGGCCTGGCACCGCAAAGGGTGATAGCCTCAGCTGTCGCGATAAAGCTGTTGGGAACGGTGATTACTTCGTCGCCTGTGCCCACACCAAGGGCCAACAGGGCAAGCCAGAGAGCCTCTGTGCCGCTGCCCACCCCTACAGCCCAACGGCTGCCGCAGAACTCGGCGAATTCTTCTTCGAATTTTTCGACATAGGGTCCTCCTGAAAAGGCACAGCTGGAGAGGACCTGCTTTATCGACTGTTCCACCTCATCGGCTATGGCATCATACTGGGCTTTGAGATTCAGAAATGGCACTTTCACTGTCGCTCTCCTTGATGAACCGCAGCAATCTGGCCGGATTCCCCGCTACGATACTGTACGGCTGAACGTTTTTGGTCACGACGCTCCCGGCTCCGATTATCGAGTGCTCTCCAACGACAACCCCGCACAATATCGTCGAACTCGAGCCGATGGATGCGTTGTGCTTTATGACAGTTTTTACGCAGGTCCAATCAGCTTCTACCTGCAATTCCCCCAATGACGTTGTCGCCCTTGGATACATGTCGTTGATAAAGGTCACATTGTGGCCAACAAAGACGTTATCATGAATCTCTACCCCGTCGCATATGAAGGTGTGGCTGGATATTTTGCAATTTCTACCTATTTCCGCATTCTTCTGGATCTCCACAAAAGGACCAATCTTCGTGTTGTCTCCGATAGTACAGCCGTACAGGTTTATGAACTTCCCTAGCTTCACGTTCTCGCCAAGTTTTACATCTTGTGCAACTGCCGATAATAGTTCCTCCATGCCTCTCTCCTTTTATGCGTACCCACGTGTCGGTCCAGTTGCTCACAATCGAACCAGTGCCCCGCCTGTACTCAGCGAGTCCTTGATAGCCTCCAGCATCCTGACCACTCTTAAGCCTGCATGCCCGTCGTTCTTAGGGGTTGCGTTGTTGTTTATGCAGTCGATGAAGTACTGCGTTTCATCTTTTAAGGCCTCAACCTGGCTCACCCTTGGCGCCCACATGTCTCCGCTTCGGTAGCTCAACCGCAGGCCGTATGACTTTTCTTTCGACTCTGTGCACAGAGTGTCCACACCCTCAACCCCCTTGTCATAGACCCGGATCTTCTCGTCGCTCACCAGGTCATTCCAGACGAGCATCTTCTTCTGTCCCCCAATAAGGGTGGTTCTTATCTTGACCGGTGAAAGCCAGTTGACATTGAGGTGAGCGATGACGTTGTTGGGGAAGTAGATGGTGATGTACGCAACATCCTCAAGCTCGTTGCCAAAATGGGCCACACCCGTTGCCATCACAGCCGAAGGCTCCATCTGCAGGAGGTGGTCCATAATCGACAAGTCGTGCGGAGCCAGATCCCAAACCACGTTTACATCCTTTTGGAACAGGCCAAGATTCACCCTTATGGAGTCAAAGTAATAAAGGTCGCCCAGGACACCGTCATCAATCAGCTCCTTGATTTTCTTTACAGCACCGTTGAAAAGAAAGGTGTGGTCCACCATTATCTTCAGCTTGTTTCTTTCAGCCATCTCGATGAGCTTTTCCGCATCGGCCACAGAAGCTGTAAAAGGCTTTTCGATGAAGATGTGCTTCCCGTTGGACAGCGCCTTCCGTGCTATGTCGAAGTGTGAGGATACAGGAGTGACAATGGCGATAACGTCAACGTCCTTGGCCGTCAGCAGTTCATGGCAATCCCGCTCCAAACGGACCTCCGGGTAAGCCTGGCGTGCCCGCCCCAACGACTTTTCATCGGCATCGCTTATGGCAATGAGCCTCGCGCCCGGCGTAGAGTGAAAGTTCCTCGCCACGTTGGGCCCCCAGTATCCAAACCCGACAATGCCTACGTTGATCATATCGCCACCCTGGTCTGCATACCCCTCAGTAGGCTCCCCTGCACCTGAAAACCGCCATCGGTGTCTGCAGCAAGATTTTCAGGTCCAACATCACGCTCCACTCCTTGAGGTACCTGAGATCGAGTCTGACCATCTCATCAAAGCTGGTGCTGCTTCTGCCACCTACCTGCCAAGAACCTGTTATGCCGGGTCTTTTGCCTACGAGCCGGTTTCGCTGCCATCCGCTGTAATGTTCCAGTTCGTAGCAGATGGGGGGACGTGGCCCTACCAGGGACATGTCACCCGTCAGAACGTTATAGAGCTGCGGGAGTTCGTCGATGCTGTATTTCCGCAGGACCCTGCCTATGCGGGTGATTCTTGGGTCGGTCGTTAGCTTGAAGACAGGAGTTTCCTCCTTTGAAAGCTTTCCTTCTATGAGTTGCTTCACGAATTCCCTGTGAAGACCGTCATCATTGCCGGTGAACATGGTACGGAACTTCGCAAACTTGAAGCATTTCCCGTTCTGCCCCACCCTTTCCTGCAGAAAGAAGACGGGGCCAGCAGAAGTCAGTTTGATGGTGACAGAAACGACCACGAATACGGGGGACAGCAGTAAAAGTCCTGCAGAGCTGCCGAAGAGATCCATCCCCCGCTTTATAATCGGCCCGAGCAGGTCTTTTAAACCCTCGCATTCCACTTCGGGATAGAACAGGGGATCGAATGCCCCCTCCTCGCCGCCTGCTTCCGGGTAGACCCTGAAGCCGAACCTGATGCTGGCTAGGGCCTCTTCTTCTAAAATGGCTGCAATCCTCTCTTTCACCTTGCCGGCTACCGCTGCTTGTGCATCCTTTACCTTGTTGCAAGCTATTTCAGTGAGAATCACACCCAATGAAGCCCCTTCGTTGAGAAGCCCGCAGATGTCAGTTTCACGCACAGCCGCCCTTATTGCATTGCAGAGGTTCCGGGACATGGAGCCTGTACCGTCAACGCTGCAAATATGGCCGACGTCCAGGGTCATTACGAGGAGCGGCTTTGACGATCTTTCTGCCCTCTTCCTTTCCTGTGTCAGACACTTTCGGAAATCGGACTCCGAGCAAAAACCATGGACTAGGTCACATGACATTGCCGTGACGCGAGATCGCAGCCGCAGTTTTTTCAAGATCTCACTCACCACCGATATCTCCCTCACCCAGATGTGCCTCCCGCTTCAGTTGCTCATAAAACGCCGTCCGGTTCAGGCACTGGGTTTGTCGGACAAGTTAAATGGTGAAAGTACGGGGGGAAGAAGGCGGCAAGGAACAAAACATTAAACAAAACTCACCATGCAAGTATAGTAGGCACCCCATCGATGTCAAGGCGCCACACTTGGCGGCGCTGGCTGGGGCTGGAAGCAGAGCCAGATGTCACAGAAGCCGTATCTTCTGCTGGAACTCCGGTTTCAGCAGGATGGTACGGTTTTCGAGCATCTCCAGATCACCCTCTTGCGTCATCCTGTGCAAAAGCCTGGTGACTGTTTCGCGGGAGACTGAGGTGTATCCTGCCAGCTCCTTGTGAGTAAGTCTCAGCGCAATGACGATACCGCGGGCGTCTTTTACGCCGTGCAACCGGCTCAGGTGGCTGAGGATGGAGCGCAGCCTCTGCTCGGCATCCGGCAACGTTATCGCCTTGAGCACCAGTTGCGCCTCGCGCAGTCGCTGGCAGAGGATTTTTACCAGTTGGAGCAGCACCTTTGGCTTTTGCAGAAAAAATGCTTCGAAGGTCTCCTTGGAAATCAGTCCTATTTCGGTTTCCTCCATTGATATGACCGTAGCCGGAGCTGTCTTCGCGTCCATCAGGGCCATTTCTCCGAAAACATCGCCGCGTTTATGCACCGCAAGGATGCGCTCACTCCCCTCGCTCCCCAGATGAACCACCCGCACCTTTCCGCCGTACACGACGTACATGTACTTTGCGGTCTCTTCCTCCAGCAGGACAATCTGGTTTTTCTGAAAGCGCTTTTCGATGATACGGCGCTGCACCTCGGCGAACTCCTGGTCGTCCAGGTGAGAAAAAAGCGGTATGCTTCGCAGCAACCGGGTCCGGCCCGATCCTTCCGGTTCATTTTCACCCTTCACCAATGCACACCTCCTCCGTTACGACACGTGTCTAAATTGCAACTTTTTCGGGCTGCGTAGCGCCAGAACCCGATGGAGTAGAAGGGCTGCCGAGAGATAGTCTCGCGGGTGTGACCACGACCTGCTACCTGCTAAGCCTCAGTATGGCTCTGGCGACCTGACCAAAGGCGGCATCAAGCTCCGATGCATTTTGTGCCCACGCATATACCCCTGTGGGCTGCTTCAAGTTGTAGGTATCGGCATCGCGCGTATTGGCGATCCTCTTCAGTATGTTTTCCCCAAGCTCTTCCTTGCCATACCCGTAGTCATAGTTCTTGCCATCTTCCAACCCCTCCTGCGTGGTCAACAGAGTCCCCAGTCCAATGGTGAAGACGGTTATAGGAGTGCCTGCCTCGCTGCGAGCATCATTCACTATATTCTCCAGCATGCTCCGGGCCGCCCTATTGATGTTTTCCCGCGTAAGTGCGATGGGAGTGCCTGTTGGGGAATTGAAGTGACGCACGTTGTTGTAGCTGTACGCGCTTATCGTACCCGTCCAGTCGTAGTCCGGGATGTCCCCGGTGGCCCGGACATTCAGCGGGTGCTGCAACCCGTCCACGTCAAACAGCCTGGTTAAATCAGTCGGCTCGGAAGAAAGGGTGCCGACCTGGTTTCCCGTTGCGGTAACAAAGTTGGCAGCCACCCCGTTCGGAGCCCCGTCTGTGAAAAATACTATGATCCTGTTGGGCGACTGCTGGTCGCTTGGAACGTCGTCCAGCTGCTTCTTGGCCAACCGCAGTGCCTCCTCCGCTGTGGTAAATCCTTTAGCATTCGCCTCCGTTATCAAATCCAGCCCAGCATCGAGCCACTTTCTCTGGAAACCTCGCGCCGAGGTGATCTTGACATCCTGCACAGCACCGCAAGCGAAACGTATCAGTCCCACCCTGTCGTTTTTGGGATTGAAGACGCCGACGAAGTTTTTCGCAGCATTTCTTAACTTGTCCGACGTCCCCTTCTCGCTCGTATGCGTACTCAGCGACCTGGTGCTGTCCATCACCAGGACCAGATCCACCGGGTTGATGGTGCTGGTCGCAGTCGCCTGGACAGTTAAAGCGGGCCAACCGGCAGCCCTTGCAAAGTAGGTGGGGACCGTGGCTTTGGTGCTGACGGTCACCATCCAGGACTTGGTCTTGTCATCGTATTGGGGGTCGACCGAAAGCTGTTGCACAGTGGCGCCAAGCAGTTGATCGGGATAGTTGGCGTGAAAGAATTTATCCGCTTCGGTGGTCGCGGAACCGTCATCTGCCCCCACCACCCTTCCTGCAGCCAGTGCAGCGGCATCGACCGCCGCGTTCAGCTTGGTTTTGACCACGTACGCCATCCCCACATCTACGGCAAGTCCCGCAAACGCCACCAGCACGGTGATCAGCAGCGCCAGCAGGATGAAAACCTGCCCTTTTTCGTCGAAGCGCCAGAGGCATTTCATCGTTTCCTCCCGACGAGGTCGCTAAAAAAGTGACTTCGCGTACAGTTGCCTCCCCAGCAGTCCGCTGCTGGAAAAGAGGCTGTGGTAATTGTAAAAAACCTCGACCACGTAAGCGGTCTGAGTCGGCCCCAAAGCAGCGTTGACACCATGGGCCACCGGGGTCGGTTCGGCTGCGGTCGGGGTTCCGATCCGGCTGGAGATGACGCCGTTCAAGTCGCCGCTTTGCCATCCCACCTGCGACACAATCTTGTCCCCCTGCAGTTGCGTGATGTAGATCATGCCGTTTGCTTTCATGTCCAGCGGCTGCGCAGTGACGGCGAGAGCATTCATGATGTCCTGCCTTCGGTCCGGCAAGCGCGAGGCCATGTTCGCCCCCTCCCTGCTCATGTTGGAGATGCTGTTGCTGGCGCGAATGGCGCAGGCGAAGTCGTAAACGCCCAGCAGCATCGGAATGAGGACGAGCAAAGCGATGGCCATTTCGATACATGCCTGGCCGCTTGTACTGTTGGTGCGGGTTCGGGATCCCATCGTGGTCACCTCCAAGACTCAGAATGGCTCGTTGGTCATGGTGGACTTGACTGTGAATGTGTAGACGCCGTCGCGCAGAAACGGCTTTAAGGCCGGCGTCAGTGAAGCACAGGTATAGGTAAGGCTGACGACAATGATTTCGCCGCTCTCTCCCGGGTCCTCTTCCCTCCGACTGCCGGTGTAATTGCTGAAGCTGAGTTCACGGGGAGAAACCACGCTGATTCTTGGCTCCTTAGGTTCGTGCAGGTTCTTCTCATAAAGCCCGGACGATGCCTTCTTGATTTTCTCTATCAATGCCGACCGACGGTCCTGCCCCATATCGCTGCGACCGGTCACCGCGTAACGAGTTCCTTCACGGACGGCATGCTGCATGGTGAGGTTCACATAAAACATCCACCCAAGGTCGATGATGCCGAATAAGAGAAGGACCAGGATCGGCAAAACCAGGGCGAATTCCACCAGCGTCTGTCCTCTTTTCTCGCGCCACATAGCGACCCCTGAACTACCAACGACCGATTCCAGCCCCAATAGCCCGGCCACGCCGCACAAACCCTGGAAAATCGACACGTGGCGCGAACTTAAGCTTCCCAACCAAACCTCTCTGCCCAAAAACCAAGGAAGTATAGATTGGCAAATTCCAATTACAAGGCCCGCCCCCGCAGTCTACCCCCTGTGCGGGGAGGTGGGTGAAGATGGCGCTGAGGTTAGAAAAAAAAATGCTTGCAGATTCGGAACGCCGTCGTAGTATCTTTAAATGTTTTTAATGTTTGGCATTCGGGCTCGCAGTCACTCCGGAGCAAAACAGGCTGCCAACGCGACTGTATTCGATGAAACAGGCCGTTTAGTTAATGCCAGCAGCCTCGGAAACGTGGGGCGATGCTGAATGGGTAAATCAGAGATGACCAAACGCAATGCGGGACAGGGATTGGTGGAATATTGCCTGGTACTCCTACTGGTCACGATAGTGGTGATCATAGCTCTGAGAGGCCTCGGAGCCACTGTACAGCTCTGTTACTTCCAGCCGGTCGAAAGTAGCCTAAGTGACGCCGGCAAACCTTGAGGCAGACGTCGGACCCCTCCTGCTCCTGGAGGTAGAACTTCAACCCGGTCGTACGATCAACAATCAAAAGGAGGTTTATCATGATGCGGCGAATCAGGAAGATGATTGAGAAATCAAAGGGAGTGCTTAGAAGCAACAAAGGTCAAGGACTCGTCGAATACGCACTCATACTGGTATTGATCGCGATAGTGGTAATCGTCGCAGTGAGGGGCGTCGGGTGCAGCACCAACAACGCCTTCACGAAAATCAACAGTGCTTTGCAGTGACCGGTTTTTGCCTCGCACTCTCGCCATCTGCAAGCGTGGCGGCAATCCCCGCTTGCAGATGGCTACCTGCAGCACCTGCTTCATCGGCTTTCAGTAGAAAAGATACAGATAGCAGAAAAAAGCAGGTGTGCTCACGGTTGCAGTCGATCAAAAGCGACCTCAGCACCTGCTTCCAGACGCAGTCGCTCCAACTTCTCTAGACATAATTTTCACCAGGCGCGGGAAGATCGGCGCTGGTGAAATGCCCATATGACGTGGCCTCAGGTTGCCCATCTCCCGGAGCAACAGACTCTCTTAGCGACAACCGGCCACTCCCTTACCTGCCGTCAGCAACGCGCCAACGCCTTCAAAGGGAACAGGAGGGAAGGAGTATGACACGCCCCAACGCGGTAATCCTCGCATCGGTCTTTGCCCTGATATTCGCTGTCATTGCGGCCTGGCTCGCTTACGGCTACCTGCAAAGGGAAATGAACAGCGTGAAGGCGGTCCAGCCGCAGAAGATAATTGTGGCAGCCGCAGACATTCCGATCGGCACGACCATAAACGAGTCGCAGCTGAAGGTGACTTCCTGGCCCAAAGACAGCATTCCGCAAGGAAGTGCCCAGCAGGTCGAGTCGGTGACAAATCGGGTCGCCATTCGCCCCATCACAAAGGGGGACGCGGTGACGGAAATGAAGCTCAAGCCCAGATCGGGTGCTGCCGGTTCGGGGTTCATGACGTATGTGGTGCCGCAGGGGCACAGGGCGGTGACGGTGGCAGTTAACGAGGTCGCCGGGGTAGCGGGATTTCTCACCCCGAGCGACCGTGTCGACGTCATCGTCACCACACCCCTCCCAGGCAACGAGAAAGAGAGCGTCAGCAAGATCATGCTCGAAAACATCCCCATCCTCGCCACCGGACAGGTAACGGACCAGAAAGAGGGAAAGCCGGTCGTCGTCCCGACTGTAACGCTAGACCTGGTGCCGGTAGACGCTGAAAAGCTGGTCCTTTCCTCCAGCAAGGGATCTCTCCAACTCCTGTTGAGGAACATCTCCGACACCGAACGTGTGGAGACCAAGGGCGCGACCATAGCCAAGGTTCTGAGCGGCATGGAGCGAATGCCGGCTCCGGCGGTGACCGCACCGGCTCCGGTGCGCCAGATTAAAAAGCTATCAAAGGTGTCAAAGCCTCCCCTTCTCGTGAATCCCCCCCCTCGCAGCTACACGCTGGAGATTGTCCGGGGGACCGACAAGTCGACGAGACAATACGCTGAGTGACCAACGCTAAAACACCAAGTCACCGAGGTCGGCCATGAACCAGATCTGCTCCAAAATGTTCCTGTTCTTTCTTCTTATTTCACTATCGGTCCTGTCCTATGCCGGATCTGCCGCAGCAGGTGTCCCCACCACGGTCGTTGTCAAGAAAAGCGTGGTCTTGAACCTGAAAAACCCGGCGCGCTACGTCACCATAGCGGACAAGGACATCATCGACGTGCCAGACCCATTGCGACGGAACCAGATACTGATCAACGGCAAGAAGATCGGGTCGACGAACCTGATCGTGTGGGAAGAAAACGTGGAGAAACCCACTTTCTTCGACGTCCGCGTGGTGGGGGACCAGGAGTCGATCGAATCGCAGATAAAGGAATACGCGCCTAACGATGCCATCAAGGTCCAATACGCAGGGGAAACGGTCGTCCTCTCCGGAAAGGTGGCAAACGAAATCACGAGTAAAAAGGCGGAAGAAATCGCCAAAGCCTATGCGGCGAAGGTACTGAACCACATAACCATTGACGACCCGCTGCAGGTGCTCCTGCAGGTCAAGGTCGCCCAGGTGGACAAGACTTCACTGAAAAAGCTGGGAATAAGCGCCATCGTCAAGGGAAGGACGGCGGAAGGGTTCACCAACCTCGTCGGCGTTCCTGCCGGAAACACCTCTGTCAGTTCCACGGGCACGACGGTCAGCACCAACGGCCTCTCCGGGATAGCGGGCTCCGGACCGGGTATCGGCTCCTTCGATCCGCTCGATCCCTTCTCGGTCGGAGTTTCCTACTTCCCGGCAGGTGTCGGCGCGGTGCTCCAGGCCTTGAGCAGCAAGGGACTGGCCAAGATCCTGGCCGAACCGAACCTGCTGGTGAAGAGCGGGCAGGAGGGTAACTTCCTTGCCGGTAGCAGGATCCCCTACAGCGTAGTGATCAGCACGGGGGGGGCGGCCACCACCTCGATCGTGTTCGAGACGGTCGGCATCAAGGTCAAGTTCAAGCCCGAGGTATTGGAAAACGGCCTGATCAACCTCAAGATAGACCCCGCAGAGGTGAGCAGCATCGCCGGCACACTTTCGGTGAACGGCTACCCGATCATCGACACGAGGGATGTCCGGACAAGCGTTGAGCTTCGGGACGGCGAAAGCCTGGTGCTCGCGGGGCTGCTCCAGGAAGAGCAGATAAAAAGCATGTCCAAGATCCCCCTGCTGGGAGACATCCCGATCCTGGGGGCGCTGTTCCGCTCGACGCAAAACGACATCAAGGAAAAGGACCTGGTGTTCTTCATCACGCCGAAGATCGTGAAGCCGGTATCCCCCGGTACAGAGGTTCAGTTGCCGACCGACCAGGAACTCGACCAGGACGAGGAGCGGGAGCTGGACTGGATGCCGTTGGGGACACGCTGAGCCAGAGGGGATCGCAAAGGCAAGGCGGCACACGCAGGGACCACATGGGCACACGGGCAAGGACGGCAGTGGGCTTAAGGCAGGCGAAGAAGAGGCTCCAGACATGACTGCTCAATTCTCCATAGTGATCATCGACCAGAACAAGGTCTCAAGGGAATCGATACTCTCCACCCTGCGAGGCTACTCGGACTCCATAACGCTCGCGGGTTCAGTGGAGCATTTCACCAGCAATGCATCTGCGGCACAAACACAGGCGCCCAACGTCGTGTTCCTGGGGGTGGAAAACGTCCAGCAGGGGATCGAGGACATCCGGGCCCTCACGGCCAGGTGCCCCAGGGCCTCGGTGATCGCCTGCTCGTCCGAAAAGAACGTGGAGGGTTTCCTGGCGCTCATGCGCGCGGGGGCGGTAGAGTACCTGCTGCGCCCGGTGGACCAGGATGAGCTGAAGCAGTCCCTGCTGAAGGCAAGCCGCTTCCTAAGCGCCGCCCCCGAAGTAGCGGCCCCTTCAGGAGAGATCATCACCCTCTACAACCCGATCGGAGGGATGGGAACAACCACGATCGCGGTCAATCTCGCCGCGGCCCTGGCCGACGGGGGGACCAAAGTCGCGCTGGTCGACCTGAACCTGGAGGCGGGTGACGTGAATACCTTCCTGAACGTCAACCCTACTTACACCCTGGGGAGCGTCACCACCAATATAGAGCGGCTGGACGCGAACTTCCTGATGAGCGTCATGACGCGCCACTCTTCGGGCCCGTACATACTCACGGAACCGCTGGACGTCGACGAGGCGGTCTCCATCACCCCGGAGCAGGTGCAACGGGTCATGGAACTTCTCAGGCGTATATTCAGGTACGTGATCGTCGACTGCGTAGGGCAGCTGGGCGGGTGCAACCTTTCCATCTTCCGAAGCTCCAACCTCGTCCTTTTCACCACGACCCTGAGCCTCCCCACGCTGAAGAACACCAAGAGGTACCTCTCGGCCATGGCGGCGAAGGGGTTTGGCGGCGACCGGGTCAAACTGGTGGTGAACCGGCACCTCCCCAAGTCCGATATCCAGCTAAAGGACGCGGAGAAGGTACTCGGCATGCAGGTGTACCAGGCGATACCCAACGAGTACGCGGACGTGGTCGCCTCCATCAACAAGGGGATGCCCCTGGTGAAGCTGCTCCCCAGGTCCCCGGTCAGCAAGGCGATACAGAGTCTAGCAGAGCGCGTGAAGGGATGATCCCCCCAGCGAAGCGGAGCAGGAGAAAAAGGGGAAGCGTCAACCGCTCGAAGGAGAACCACATGCTGCAGGACAACCCGATCAATTTACCTGCCCAGCAGGCTGCGACAACCGCCGACAGCGAGCAGTTCAAGGAGATGAAAATCCGGATCCACCGGCGCCTGATCGACAGCATCGACCTGGCGAAGATGGATTTGATGAGAAACAGCGAGGTGGTGAGCCAGATCCGGAGCGTGATAGAGAACCTCATCATCGGCGAAGGTGTGCCGCTGAACCAGGCGGAAAGGGACAGGCTGATCGTCGAGATCCAGCACGAAACCTTCGGCCTGGGTCCTCTCGAGCCGCTTCTGGCGGACGACGAGATATCGGACATCCTGGTGAACAGCTCTTCCATGGTCTACGTGGAAAGGAGGGGACGGCTGACAAAGACCGAGGTGCGCTTTCGCGACAACGCCCACCTGATGCAGATCATCGAACGGATCGTCTCCAAGGTGGGAAGAAGGATCGACGAATCGTCGCCGTACGTAGACGCCAGGCTCCCAGATGGGTCGAGGGTTAACGCCATCATACCTCCCCTCGCCCTCGACGGCCCCGTGCTTTCCATACGCCGCTTCGGACGCGAACCGCTCACCATAAAAAACCTGATCCAGCTGGGGACCCTGGACGAAAGGATGGCACAACTGCTGGAAGCGGCGGTGCAGAGCAGGTTGAACATCCTGATATCCGGCGGGACCGGCACCGGCAAGACGACACTTCTGAACGTCCTTTCCGCGTACATACCGGAGGGGGAGCGAGTGGTCAGCATCGAGGACTCCGCCGAACTGCACCTGAAGCAGGAGCATGTGGTGAGGCTGGAGACAAGACCCCCGAACCTGGAAGGAAGGGGGGAGGTGACCTCCAGGGAGCTTTTGAGAAACGCCCTGAGGATGCGCCCGGACAGGATCATCATAGGCGAGGTTCGCGGCGGAGAGGCGCTGGACCTGCTGCAGGCGATGAATACCGGGCATGACGGCTCCCTTTCTACAGTGCATGCCAACACCACCCGCGACGCCCTCTCCCGCCTTGAGACCATGGTCCTCATGGCTGGGATCGACCTCCCGGAAAGGGCGATAAAGGAGCAGATCGCCTCGGCGCTGAACTTGGTGCTCCAGTTGGTCAGATTCTCGGACGGCACACGAAAGATCGTCAAACTGTCGGAGATCACCGGCATGGAAGGGAACACCGTCGTGATGCAAGACATAATCGTCTACCACCAAAGGGGAATCGACAGGGAGGGGAAAGTGGTCGGGCAGTTCAAGGCAACCGGTGTGAGGCCGCTTTTCGCCGAGCGTTTCCGGCTTTCCGGGTTCGAGCTTCCGCGCGGGATTTTCGAGGAATAGGAGAGGCACATGCTTGTTCCCATCTCGGCCCTGATATTTCTCACCGTCTTTTGCGCCATGCTCGCCGTCGTCCTTTACCTCCAGGAGAGGCAGTCGTCTCCCAGGACAGAGCTGAAAAGACGGCTGCACCGGATGGCAACGCACAGAAGCAGCGACCTTCCGGAATCAGGCACCGCAATAACCAGGGAGACCCAGTGGGCCGACCAAGTCTTTGCCCGCCTGCCGGTCACGGCCGATCTGGCAACGAAGCTCGACCGTGCCGGACTGGACACCACGCCGACGATCTTTGTCGGGGTCGCCGCCTCGGTCGCGCTATTGCTGACCGCCGCAGTCGCCATGCGGACTGGCATCTTACTTGCCGCAGCGGTGGCAGCGGCAACGGTGCCGCTTGTCGCAGCGTTGCTTCTCAGATTCAAGACGGAGAAAAGGAACCTGAAGTTCACCGAGCAGTTTCCGGACGCATTAACCATGATCTCGCGGTCGTTGCGGGCCGGACACTCCTTCACCACCGCAATCCAGCTGGTGGGGCAGGAAATCCCACCGCCGGTCGGACCGCTTTTCAAGACAGCGTACGATCAGCAGCAGCTCGGCCTGAGGATGACGGACGCCCTGAACGACCTGAACCAGAGGATAGAAAGCCTGGACCTCAGGTTCTTCACCACCGCCATCTCCATCAACAGCGACGTCGGCGGCAACCTCTCCGAGGTACTGGACAAGCTGGCGCTCACCATCAAGGACCGGCTCAGGATACGAAGACAGGTCAAGGTCTTTACGGCACAGGGGAGGATGTCCGGTTACGTGCTGGGGGCGCTTCCGCTGGTGGCCCTGGTGATGTTCAGTGTGGTGAACCCGGAATACGAGTCGGCGCTCATAAAGGAACCGCTGGGAAAATACATCCTGATGTTCGCCGCCTTCATGCAGCTCGCCGGCCTGATGATAATCAGGAAGATCATAAGAATCAGAATATAGGTGGGAACCATGCTCTACCTGATCACAGTGTCCATATTCGTTTCGGTCCTGCTGCTGGGCATAGCCGTCTCGTATCATTTCCTGGCTGCCAGGAGCACCGTTGCCCGGAGGCTCGAGAGCTTCTTTCCCGCAGAGAGCGAAACTCTGGCCCGGGAACCGGAATCCGGGACCTGGGACAGCAAGCTGCGCCGCATCGGAGAGAGGGTGAAGCTGCCGGAAAAAGAGCGGTCAAAGTACATGAAGATGTTGGTGGCGGCGGGCCACCGCAGGGACTCGGTATACCTGTTCTTCGGCAGCAAGGTCCTTCTGGCCTGCGGGCTCCCCTCGCTGTACATCCTCTTTTTCGTCGCGCCAAGGAGCGCCTATTTCTCCACCGAGGCCCTGATCGCCATGGCCGTCTGCGCCATCATAGGTTATCTGCTCCCGAGCTACTGGCTGTACTCTGCTATCAAGAAGCGCCAGGAACTTATCTTCCACACGCTTCCCGACATTCTCGATCTGGTGATGATATGTGTCGAGGCGGGCGTGAGCATGGACGCCGCCCTGATAAGGGCAACGGACATACCGCAGTTCGACAACAACCCGCTGGCCGAGGAGATAAAGGTGGTCACCAGGGAGACCAGGGCCGGCAAGCCACGCATAGAGGCGCTGAAGGACATGGCCGAGCGGACCATGGTGGACGACGTGAGGCTGTTCGTGACCATGCTGGCGCAGACGGAGAGATTCGGAACCAGCCTGAGCCAGGCGCTGCGCACCTTCGCCGACGAACTGAGATTGAAAAGAAGACAAATCGCCGAAGAGGCTGCCGCAAAAACCACCATCAAGATCATTTTCCCGCTGATACTGTTCATCTTTCCCGCACTGCTGGTGGTGATACTCGGTCCTGCGATGGTCCAGATAAGCAAGATCTTCAAGTGATCCGCCGAAACTGGCGGGCCGAAGCGTGCAAACAAGGGCGAAACTAAAGGAGGTGATCCCCGTGAATGTCGACTTCAATACTTTTATCCTGCTCATCATCTCTGTCCAGCTGGCACTGACCTACGTGAAACTGGCGAAAAAGTAGCGGCCCCTCCCGGCGTCCCGTCTCCGCGGATCTCACATCACGGGGCGGGATTGCCGGTCCCAGGAGAGCGCGCCACCGTCGCGGTAGCGCACGAACGCAGGCATCGTTGATGCGGAGGCAGTATGGACACCATCAGGAAATGCGGATTGATTATAGTGCCGGTTCTCCTTCTTTTACTTTCGGCCTGCGGCAGCAGTTCCAGTGGAACCGGAGCCGACCCGCTGAGCAATGGGACGAACAGCAACCAGACCGATCAAACCAGCACGCCGGTCACCGCCGTGGACCCCACGGTGAGCCTGGTACTGGAAACAGACCTGGCGAAGCCAACCGAACTGAGCACTCTGCCACAGGTCGACGCCAACATCGGCACGGTGCTGCTCACGGGCAGGATGCTGAACATGGGGGAATCCGTACTTTTAGATCCGACCACCAACGCGCCGATAGGGCAAGGGGCTCCCATCCCGAACCAGCTGATCAGCTTCAACGTCGTGGCGGGCCCCGCAGCGATCGGCTATTCTACACCGGTGACGGACAGAAATGGCGAGGCATTCGCCGTCCTCACCACGGGAAACGCCGACTACACCACAAACGTCATCGTAGAAGCGTCGGCTACCTTGAGCGGGAAGATCTACCGCGCCTACACCCAGTTCCAGATCGTGCGGGGCACCGGGAAGATCGAGCTGGCAAACGATGTCAACGTCCCCGAGTACAGGCTCCCTTCCACCTACCCGGTCGGAGCCGAGTTCGACATACTGCACCAGTTTTCGTTCCTGCTCACCGACTCCAACGGCAATCCCCGGGTCGGCGTCCCGGTAACCCTGTCCGTACACAGTTCCATACCAGACGTTCCGGTCTTCCTGGACTACACGACCATCCGCACCGGGTCCGATGGCGTCGGCTGGTTCAACGCAAGGGTGACGCTCTACGCCCCGGGCCCCGGCCTGATGAATTCCGCGTCGGTGATATACAAAGCGAGGACCAACGACAGCTACCCCCTCATCAATTACAAGGGAAGCCTCTACAAGGTGGTCCAGGATAAGCTATCGTCCGCGTCCAAGTAGTCCTACCGGGAATCCCAATCATTCCAAAGCGGGGGGAACGATGCGCAGAATCATTATGATGACAGCAGTGGGTTTGGTACTCATTTCGACAGCCGCCAGCGCCGAAAGCATCGCCGGAAGGTTCGGCATAACAGGCAAAGCCGGGGTCCTGGCGCCGCTGCGGAACCATTTCATCAGCAGCGACACCATCAGCAGCACGTCGGAAGGAAAGGAGAGCTTCGCCGGCGGCGGCGGGTTCATCTATGGCATCGGGGACCACACGGCGCTCGAAATCGAGGCGCTGCGGGTCCCCAACATGGACGTGGAGCTGGCGGGGAGCAAGGTGTACGAGGCGTCGCTCACCGACCTCTCCGTTGGGCTGCAGTACCGGTTTGCCCCTGACAGCCGCCTGGTCCCCCTGATCGGCGCGGGAGCCGACTTCATCAAGGGCGAACTCAGCAGCACCACCGGGGCGAGCTACAGCATGGACTGGACCGTAGGGGGCCATGTCAACGCGGGAGCGGACTGGTTTATCACCAGGGGGATTGCCTTCAGCATCGACCTGCGCGGCATCTACACGACGCGGGGAACCATCAAGGCGGGCGACACCAAGGTAGGAAGGTACGACCCCTTGAGCATCGTGGGGACGCTGGGGTTTAGGCTTTTCCTGCCGGAATCCGCGTACCGTTAGATGAAGGCGATCGACCTGAGCACCGGACAGACCGTGGCCCGGACCCTTTCCGTCGCCGAGACCTTCCTGACGCGGGGCAGGGGGCTTCTGGGAAGAAACGGCCTCCCGCGGGGGGAAGGGCTCCTGATCAGGCCCTGCCGCGGGGTACACACCTTCTTCATGAAGTTCCCGATCGACGTCCTCTTCCTGGATGGCGCCAACCGCGTCGTCGCCACGGTGAAGAACCTGAAGCCGCACCGCATCACCAGGATAATCGGTCGGGCCAAAAGCGTGATCGAACTCCCCCCGGGAACCCTCGATGCCTCCGGGACCCGCGCAGGCAACCGGATCTTGATTGAATGAACCGGAACCATTTTCACCTGTGTCCCTGCTGGCTCCCCCGGCGGTTTTGCGCCCGTCCAGCTCTCCTTCCCGGGGCACGCACCGCCGGAGCCAGCGACCATGGAAACAAAGCGCCCCCTCAGACACAAGCTGATTCCCTCGGTCGCGGACCTCTTCTTCGTGACGGTCCTGTTCAGCATGTTCTTCACGCGTACCTCCCCCTTGCTGAGCGACGGCGACACGGGATATCACATCCGCGCGGGAGAGCACATCATCAGGACGCGATCCATCCCTGCGTCGGACATCTTCTCCCTCCACACGCCTCCCCTCCCCTGGACACCGCATGAATGGCTCTCCGAAGTCTGCCTGGCCGCCGTGCACAACGTCCTGGGGCTTACCGGGGTGGTTGCCTTTTCAGCCCTGCTCCTGGCAGCTACCAGCTACCTCCTGTTCCGGATACTGAGGAGCTACCGGACCAACGTACTCATCGCCATACTGGTGACGCTGCTCGCCGTGAGTTCCTCGAAGATCCACTGGCTGGCACGGCCGCACCTGTTTTCGTTGTTGCTGATGGTCGTCTTTCACTACCTGATCGAGACGTGGCACAGCAACCGGGCCAACCGTCTCTACCTGCTCCCGCTGCTCATGCTCCTGTGGGTCAACCTGCACGGAGGGTTCATCGCGGGCTTCATACTGCTGGGGGCCTACCTGGTCGGGGACCTGGCTAGCCTGGCGCAGGCTCCCGCGGCGGAGCGAAAGGCGTTGCTGCGGAAGCTGTTGCAACTCGGGGGGACAACAGCCGCCACCTTCGCCGCCACCCTCCTCAACCCGTCCGGCTACAAAATACTCCTCTTCCCGTTCGCCCTGGTTTCGGACAGCTACATGATGGACCACGTGAACGAGTTCCTCTCCCCCAACTTCCACGGCTGGTTCCCTTTCAGGTACCTGCTGCTGGCGCTGATCGCCATCCTTGCCCTGTCGAGAAAACGCCTGGAGCCGGCCGAGCTGGTACTGGTCATCGTCTTCACCAACATGTCGCTCTACTCCGCCCGCTACATCCCGCTCTTCGCCCTGGTCACCGCCCCGATCCTGACCAGGAAAGCGGACGAGACCGAGGGGGGGGGAGGCCGGCTGGCGCGATTCTTCAGGGAGCGGTCGAGGAGGGTAGCGGAGCTGGACGCCATGGCAATCGGGCACCTCTGGCCCGGCTCCGCTCTCCTGGCAGTGGCTGCCGCCATCTTTTCCGGCCAGGTCACCCACGCCTTCGATGAAAGATGCAAGCCTGTCGCCGCCTGTGAATTCCTGTTGCGGCAGAAGATACCGGGGAACATGTTCAACAACGACGAGTTCGGAGACTACCTCATCTATCGCAGCTATCCCGCGTACAGAGTCTTCATCGACGGGAGGCTGGACATGTACGGGTCCGGGAGGCTCAAGGAGTACTACCGCGTAACCTGCTTCGAGCCGGGATGGGAGTCGGTCCTCGAGAAGTACGGCGTAACCTGGATCATGTTCGACTCCAACTCCGCGCTCTCCAGGTTCCTGGCCAACGATGAAAGATGGGCGTTGATCTACTCGGACCGCGTCGCCAGCATATTCGTGAAAAGGATCCCCCAGAACGCCCCCCTGATCTCCAGGTACAGGAACGTGAAGCAGGTGATCTTTGCCCCCAGGGGAGTCTGACCTTGGTAACGTAGAGCAAACGGTGCTATCGACATGGGAATCGGGTGGTCAGCCGACAGCAGGAGCCGTCAAGATGCGACCGGAGCAGGGTGCGCTTCGCTGCTGCTGCACGCCACGATGATCCTGGTACTGACCAGCACCTCCAGCTTCGACCCGCCTGTCGGGCGCGACCTGCGGCTGGACCTCTTCTGGATCATGCCGTCCCCCGCGCCGCCATCAGTCACCTCTCCAGAGCCGCACTCCGTCCCCTCGTCAGCACCGGCCGCTGCCGAGACAACTCGCGCGGCATCCCGGGCTGCAAAGGTTCCGGCGCATGCGCCCCGGATGCCGGATCTTTCTGACGAGGCAGTGCCGACCCACCTGGCAGATGACGGCACCTACATCGCCACCGAACCGCTCCGCACCGTTTCCCGCCAGGGAAAACCGGAGGCAGCCCCCGTGCGAAAAACGGTACGACTTCCGGCAACAGAACCGAGGCGAACCGGGGATGAGCCGCTCTCCGCAGACGCCGAATCTCCCTCCGTACCGGTGGCGGCGAGACGGGATGAGACGCCCGCAACCCCCATCGCGACGCCCCCCCCTGCCGATGTGGAAGGCGCCCGCAGCTCGAAACCTCCGGACCCGACACCTTGGGACCGTACAGTCCCGACGCCTTCGGCCGGTGCCGTTCCAACACCTCCGGCCGAAACTCCGACTCCGACTCCGACTCCGGCACCCGCCGCCTTGCCGCGTGTCGCAACGGCTCCCCCCTCTGAGCCCCCCAATCCCGTTGCGCCGACACAGCCCGAAGCCTTGCCGGCCCCGAGGCACGCGCCTCCTTCCATGGAGCGGACCGTGTCCCGCGTTGTGGAAACCGGCGCAAGCCCGCAGCAGGAAATCTCGTCGGCGCTTCAGGCGACGAAAAAGCCGGCAGCACCACGGTCAGAGCCGGCAAAAGGCGCACAGCCCCTCCCCCAGCAGCCGGCCCAAACCGGAGCGCCCAGGAAGGAGGCGGCCAGAGTGCCGGACCGGACCCTGGAGGAGAAAGGGGATAAAACCAAGGCAACAAACAGTGCGGGAAGCGGCGAAAGTGGGATGGTCATACCGTCGCTGCACGGCGACCTGAAAATGCTGGTCCGGACGCAGAGCGGCGTCAGGCTCTCCGTAACTTTCAGGGAATACCCGAAAGCCCGTCGGGAAAAGACGCCGAGCAGGGCCGAGGCGAAGCGCGAACGGAGCGTCGTTCCCCTCTTCGCCAGAAGAAAGGACCAGACCAGGGAGGCGGTGATCGAGACGGCGGGCGAAGGTATCTACATCTTCAGCGCCGAAGCCGAGCACGGCGCGCCGGCCACGGCAACGTTCACCCTTAAGATATACGAGGCGGGGGCGAGGGAAAAAACGGCGAGGATCGGCCGCAGAAGCGTCTCGGGCAAGAAGGTGATCGCCAAGGTGCTGATGCCTGAGGGAATCCTCTGGGACGACGACACCGCCTTCACCGGGAGCATCGAGGACTCGGACAGCACCACGAAGTTCAACTCGGAGACCGGGCTGTACTGGAAGGAATACAACGACTGACAAAGAGAGCCGGAAGGAGGTCTGCCATGCGTCCTGAAACGACCATCGTCATCGCCGCCTACAACGAGGAAGAGAGACTTCCGGGGTCGCTGGAGAAGATCCGTGCCTATCTCGCGGCAAGGGAAGCCGCGGCGGAGGTGATAGTGGTGGACGACGGGAGCAGCGATAAAACAGCTGACCTCGTCAGGAACCTTGCCCGGAGCATGCCGCAGCTGAGACTGATCAGCTACCCCGGGAACAGGGGGAAGGGGTACGCCCTCCGAAAAGGGGTCGAATCCTCCCGCGGCGAACTGGTGCTGTTGACCGACGCCGATCTCTCCACCCCGATAGAGGAGCTGGAAAAGCTGAAGCGGCACATCTCCAGGCAGTCATGCCAGATCGCCATCGGTTCGCGCGCGCTCCCCACGAGCGACATCGCGAAGGCCCAGACGGCCTGGCGCCGCGGCATGGGAAGATTTTTCAACCTGATGGTCAGGCTCCTCGTCATCGACGGATTCAACGACACCCAGTGCGGCTTCAAGCTTTTTTCCGGCGATGCCGCGAGAGCCCTCTTCAGGGAGGCGTGCATCGACCGCTTCGCCTATGACGTCGAGATACTCTCCCTGGCCAGGGACAACGGCTACCGCATCACCGAGGTGCCGATCCGTTGGGAAAACTCCCCCGCGTCCAAGGTGAACCCCGTCGTGGACTCGCTGCAGATGCTGGGGGACCTGGTCCGAATCCGTCTGGCCTCGCGCCCCAAACAGGATAAAGTACTGGCCCCAATGGAGGATTTGGACCTTTAAACACGGTTTGTTCTACGACCAAGCCGCCCGGCAGCAGAATACCTCAATACGCTGCCGGGCGAAACTCCCCACCTCTCCCCAATCTCCCCCCACGACAGTCCACAACTGCAATAAGACCTGGAAACTCCTGAAATAGCGTCCGACAATTTAATTAAAGTTCGAGGCCTCGTGTCCGAAGAGCAAGTCATGGGTTTTTTCAAAACACCGGTTGCGTTTTATTCCGACACCACTACCAAATGCCCATGAAAAACGTTAAAGGAGCGAAGCGATTTGTCAGAACCATCTTTAATTAACAAAGGCGGCGTCGAACTCGGTGGGGCGTGGACGATGGAGCGGGCGGCAGAGCTGCAACGGCTCCTCGCAGACCAACTTTCAACGCTTGCGGAACTCGAACCGAGGCCGGAGCAGATAGATCTCAGCCTGTCCGACCTCTGCGACATCGACGCCTGCGGCTGTCAGCTGCTGCTGGTCTTCGTGGAGAATCTGAGGCGCCGCGGCATCGCCCCCGCCATGTGCGGGATGAGCGAGCTGGTCATGGAGAAGATCGCGCTGCTCGGGTTCGGGGAGCCCCTTGCCGGCACCTCCCTCTCCTGACTCAGTCTAAGGGCCGCAACATGAAAACGGAAGGAATCGGCATGACTAGTTCAACCAAGCAACAGGGGGTAGACCTGACCCGCTTCAACCAGGTCTTCTTCGAGGAATGCGCAGAGAACCTGACCGAGATGGAGCAGATCCTCATATCCCTGGGGGAACGGGAGCCCGATCAGGAGCAACTTAACGCCATCTTCCGCGCCGCCCATTCCATCAAGGGGGGAGCCGGCATCTTCGGGTTCGACGACATGACCGTGGTGACGCACGTCATGGAGTCGCTCCTGGACCTCCTGAGGAACCGCGAGATCCCGTACCGCCCGGACATGGTCGACCTGTTTCTCCAGGCGGGCGACGTCATCTCCATGCAGTTGGCAGGGCACCGCGAGGGGAAGCCGGTAAGCCAGGAGGCGATAGACGAGGTGTGCGGCAAGCTGCGACAGATGATGGCGGAATGCGCCGGCAGGAAGACGGATCGTCCGGAGACGGCGCCGCTCCACCCTCCCCCGACGGAAGAACCGGCCGGACCGGTGGCAAGCCGTTACGAGCTGATCTTCACCCCCGACCCGGAGATATTCAGCCGGGGGATCCGGATGGAGAGCATCGTCTCGGAGCTCTGCGATCTGGCAATGCCCGGAGAGTTCGAGTGCCGCGCCGGGCTTTCGGAGATACCCGAACTGGAGGGATTCGACGCGGAACGCTGCCTCACACGCTGGGAGTTCAAGCTCGCCACCGCCGCGACGCGGGAACAGATCCTCGATGTCTTCATGTTCGTGGCCGACGAGGAGCAGTTGAGCATCGAGAAGTTGCCGCAGGAAACCGGGGGGGAGGCCGCCGAGGCCGCGCCGTTCCCCGAAGCCTCCCATGAGCCTCTCGAAGGGAGGCGCTCCTACGACCGCATCGAAACGGCGCCGGGGGCTTTCGGAAGGCGCGGCAATGAGACGGAATCGTCCATAAGGGTGAACGTAGCCAAGGTGGACCAGCTGATCAACGAGGTGGGGGAACTCCTCATCACCCAGGCGATGCTGGCGCAGATCGCGGTGGGGCTCGACCCGATACTGCACGAGGCGCTGCGAAAATGCGTGGAGCAGCTGGAGAGGAACACCAGGAACCTGCAGGGGAGCGTGATGTCCATCCGGCTGGTCCCGATCAGCGTCGTCTTCAACCGCTTTCCGCGCATGGTCCGGGAACTGGCCGCAAAGCTCGGCAAGTCGGTCGAACTGAAGACCAGCGGCGACAGCACGGAACTTGACCGCGGCCTGATCGAGAAGATCTCCGACCCGCTCACGCACCTGGTGCGAAACGCCCTGGATCACGGGCTGGAGCCCCCGGGGGTCCGCCTCGCCAACGGGAAGGAGGCGACCGGAACGCTGCAGCTGCACGCCTCGCAGGTCGGCGGGAGGATCGTGATCGACGTGATCGACGACGGCGCCGGTCTCGACCGCGACAGGATACTTGCCAAGGCGCAGCAGCAAGGGATCTCCTGCTCCGAAGCCATGAGCGACGAGGAGGTGTGGCAGCTCATCTTCGCCCCCGGTTTTTCCACCGCGGAGCAGGTGACCGACCTCTCCGGGCGCGGGGTCGGCATGGACGTGGTGCTCAGGAACGTCCAGGCGATCGGCGGGAGGGTGCATATCTCCTCGGAAGCCGGACGCGGCGCGCACATCACCATCAGCCTCCCGCTCACCCTCGCCATCCTGGAGGGGCTCTCGGTCGCCGTCGGCGGCGACAAATTCATCGTTCCGCTCAACGTGATCATCGAGTCGCTCCAGCCCAAGCCGGACCAGTTGAAGAGCGTGAACGGCAGGGAGGTGGTCCAGGTGCGGGGAGACTATCTCCCCATCCTCAGGCTGTACCGACTCTTCGACCTCGAGGCGGAGGCGACCCTGCCGGAGCGCGGCATCCTGGTGCTGGTCGAGGTGGACGGGGAAAAGGGCGCCATCATGGTGGATGCGCTCTTGGACGAGCAGCAGGTCGTCGTCAAAAGCATCGAGACCAACTACCGAAAGGTCGAGGGGAGCGCCGGGGCGACCATCCTCGGGGACGGGCGCGTGGCGCTGATCCTGGAGGTGACCGAGCTGTTCGCGATGCAGAGGAAGATTTAGGCGTAAGAGATTCGAGCAAGGAAAGGAGGCAGGAAAGTTATGCAGACAGGTCACGGCAACACGGACCAGGCAACCGGCGACGCGTCGGAATACCTCACCTTCACGCTGGGAAGCGAGAGCTACGGGATCGACATCCTGAAGGTGCAGGAGATAAGGGGGTACGACTGCGTCACGCGGATCGCCAACACCCCGGCGTTCATCAAGGGGGTGATCAACCTGCGCGGGGTGATCGTCCCCATCATCGACCTCCGCATCAAGTTCGACGTCGGCGAGGTCACCTACCACGACTTCACCGTGGTGATCATCATCAACGTGATCGGGAAGGTGGTCGGGATCGTGGTGGACGGGGTCTCGGACGTGGTCGCGCTTCCGGCGCAGAGCATCAAGCCGGCGCCGGAACTGGGGGCGTCCCTCGACACCAGATACATCACCGGACTCGGCACGCTGAACGACGAGATGCTGATCCTGGTCGACATTGAGAAACTGATCGGCAGCGACGAGCTGCAGATGGTTGATAACACGGTGGAATATCCCGAAAGAGAGGCGGTGAACATATGAAAACTGCGGCATTTAGAGACTGGAAGATCCTGACCAAGATAGTGAGCATCTCCGTGGCGACCATCGTGATGATGGTGCTGGGGGTCATGTTCTACGTGCTCCCCTTCATGCAGAAAAAACTGATGGGCGAGAAGATGCAGGCCACCAAGGCGGTGGTCGAGGTCGCCTACAACATCCTGCAGAGCAACCTCGCCGCGGCAAAGGCAGGGACCAAGACGGTCGAGAAGGCGCAGGCCGACGCCCTGAAGCAGGTCTCGGAACTGAGGTACCACGGCAACGAGTACTTCTGGATCAACGACCTCGACACCAAGGTGCTCATGCACCCGATCAAGCCCGAACTGAACGGCAAGAGCCAGGCGGAGAACAAAGATCCCAACGGGAAGAGGATCTTCGTCGAATTCGTCAACGTCAGCAAGGAGAAGGGTGAAGGGGTGGTCGACTACATGTGGGCCAAGCCAGGCTCCTCGAAGCCGGTCGCCAAGATTTCCTACGTGAAGCTGATGAAGGAGTGGGGCTGGATCGTCGGCAGCGGCATCTACGTGGACGACGTCGAGGCGCAGATGTTCAAGATGAAATGGCAGATCATCGGCGCCACCACGGCCCTTGCCCTGCTCATCTTCGCCTGCGCCTGGTTCGTGGCCCGAAAGATCAAGGAGGCGCTCGACCAGGCGATCGCGGCATCGAGGCGGATCGCCTCCGGCGACCTCACGGCGCAGATCGAGGTGCGGAGCAGCGACGAGACCGGCGAACTCCTCACCTCCCTGAGGGAGATGAACAGCGGGCTGGCCCGCATCGTGGGCGAGGTCAGAAACGGCGCGGAATCGATCGCCACCGCCACCGAGGAGATCGCCGCCGGCAACTCCGACCTGTCGCAGCGGACCGAGGAGCAGGCGAGCGCCCTGGAGGAGACCGCCTCAAGCATGGAGGAACTCACCTCGACGGTGAAGCAGAACGCGGACAACGCCCAGGCCGCGAACCAGCTCGCCATCAACGCCAGCGGCGTGGCGGTCAAGGGGGGCGAGGTGATCACCCGCGTGGTGCACACCATGGAGTCGATCACGGACAGCTCGAAGAAGATCTCCGACATCATTGGTGTCATCGACGGCATCGCCTTCCAGACCAACATCCTGGCGCTGAACGCGGCGGTCGAGGCTGCGCGGGCCGGCGAGCAGGGAAGAGGGTTCGCCGTCGTGGCGGCGGAGGTGAGAAGCCTGGCACAGCGAAGCGCCGCCGCCGCCAAGGAGATCAAGGCGCTCATCGAGGACTCGGTCGCCAAGGTGCAGGACGGCAGCCGCCTGGTCGAGGAGGCGGGGCGCACCACCCAGGACATCGTCACCAGCATAAAGAGGGTCACCGACATCATGGCGGAGATCTCCGCGGCGAGCCTAGAGCAGTCGAGCGGCATCGAGCAGGTGAACACTGCGATCACCCAGATGGACGACGTAACGCAGCAAAACGCGGCGCTGGTCGAGGAGGCTGCTGCGGCGGCGGAATCCCTCGAGGAGCAGGCGCAGCAACTGGTCACGGTCGTCGCCCGATTCACCCTGGAGCAGGCCCAGAAACCCCAGGCTCCCCCGGAAAAGCGAAAGGTCGCCCGTACGGCGCCGGTCAAGCAGAAGGCGCCCGCGAAAAAAACCAGGCCGCTTACCGCCTCTGGGAATTACCGGCAGTTGGAGCAGCTTCCCGCCAAGGCGGCCGAGGCAGCCGATCTGGAAGATGATTGGAAGGAGTTCTGAAGAGGCTTGCCGACAGGAGCGCGGCGCGTCCCCCGGCGGGGGGGGGATCCGCCGCGTCTCTCTGGGGCGACTCGGGAACGCCCTTCCACTACCACTTCACGCCGGAGGACTTCGCACGGGTGAGGGCCTTCATCTACAGGCACGCCGGCATCGCGCTCGCGCCGGGGAAGATGGACATGGTGTACAGCCGCCTGGCACGGAGGCTGCGCGCCAGGGAGATCGACAGCTTCGGCGAGTACCTGAAAATCGTGGAGAGCGGCGACAGGGAGGAGGTGGAAGCGTTCATCAACGCGCTCACCACCAACATGACCTCCTTCTTCAGGGAGCCGCACCATTTCCGGATACTGGCGGAGCGGCTGGCGCGCCGCCCCGCCGACCGGCCGGCGACCATCTGGAGCTGCGCCTCGTCGAGCGGGGAGGAACCGTTCTCCATCGCCATGACGGCACGGGAAGCGCAGCAGGGAAACGGTCCCGCCGTCAGCATCCTCGCCACCGACATCGACACCAACGTGCTTGCCAGGGCGAAGCGGGGGGTGTACCCGGTGGACCAGCTGCAAAAGGTGCCGGAGCACCTCAGGAAGCGCTTCTTCCTTAGAGGCGACGGGAAGCACGAGGGCTTGGCCCGGGTCAAGGAGGAACTGCGCCGGATGGTGACCTTCAGGAGGCTGAACCTCCTGGACGAGAAGTGGCCGCTTAGGGGAAAGTTCGACTTCATCTTCTGCCGCAACGTGATGATCTATTTCGACAAGAAGACCCAGCACGCCATACTGGAGAAGATGGCGCAGGTGCTGGAGCCGGACGGCCTGCTCTTCGTAGGGCATTCGGAGAGCTTTCACCATACCCAGGAAATGTTCAGGCTCTGCGGCAACACGGCGTACGCGCTGAGGCGCTGAGCGCGGGACGCGCCTTGGTCAAGAGGATGCGGGATCTCCCGCGAGGAAACAGATGCCGATCAAGGTTCTTATCATAGACGATTCCGCCCTGGTGCGGTCGCTTCTTTCGGAAATCATCAACCGCGAGCCGGACCTGGAGGTGGTCGGGACCGCGCCGGACCCCCTGGTCGCGAGGGAGAAGATCAAGGCGCTCAACCCGGACGTCCTCACCCTCGACGTGGAGATGCCCAAGATGGACGGGCTCGCCTTCCTGGAGAAGCTCATGCGGCTGCGTCCGATGCCGGTGGTCATGGTCTCCTCCCTCACGGAGAAGAGCTCCGCCGTCACCCTGAGGGCCCTGGAACTCGGCGCCTTCGACTTCGTGACCAAGCCCAAGATCGACATCCAGAGCGGCCTTTTGGAATACGCGCAGGAACTGACCGGCAAGATACGCTGCGCACGGCAGTCGTGGCCTAGGAAAGGGGCAAAAAAGGCCCCGCCGGCAGAGCCGGCCGAGGGGAAGCTGACGGCCGACGCGGTGCTGCCAAGCCACCACCAGCACTTCTCCACCACGGAGAAGGTGATAGCGGTGGGCGCTTCGACCGGGGGAACGGAGGCGCTGAAGAGCTTTCTCGCGGCGCTCCCCCCCGACTGCCCGGCCATCCTGATCACCCAGCACATGCCGGAAACCTTCACCCGGACCTTCGCCGCCAGGCTGAACGGTCTTTGCAGGCTGGCTGTGAAGGAGGCGGAGCACGGGGAGCGGGTGCTGCCGGGGCACGCGTACATCGCCCCGGGGAACCGGCACATGATGCTGGCCAGAAGCGGTGCCAACTACACCATCGCCATCGGCGACGGCCCCCCCGTGAGCCGGCACCGCCCCTCGGTCGACGTCCTGTTCCGCTCCGCCGCCAACTGCGCGGCGGAGAACTGCCTCGGCATCATCATGACCGGGATGGGGGACGACGGCGCGGCCGGGATGCTTGAGCTGCACCGGGCGGGGGCGAGGACCGTGGCGCAGGACGAGGAGAGTTGCGTGGTGTTCGGGATGCCCAGGGAGGCGATAGCGCGCGGCGGCGTGGACGAGGTGGTGCCGCTGGCGGAGATCTCAACCCGCCTGATCGGCTGGCTGGCCTCGCAGGGAAAGAGGAGTTTCCGGGTCTAAAGCGGCAGTTGGAGCAAGCAGGAGCGCGTCTTGACCATAAAAGGCAAAAAACATTTTCTGGTGCTGATACTGAGCGCGGTCGCCGTTGCGCTTATCATGATGGTCGCGGATCACCTCATGCTGAGACAGATCGGCTCGGAGGCGGTTCGGCAGGCGACCCGGCAGCAGGAAAGCAGCATGTCAATGTTCTGGGAGTTCATGGACCGCAAGGGACGCAATTTCCGGATCGAGGACGGGAAGCTGTTCATCGGGGACTACTACGTCATCAACGACAACAACGAGATGCCGGACAAGATACTGGCCATCACCGGGAGCAGGGCGACCGTCTTCATGGGGGACGTCAGGATCGCCACCAACGTCGTCCATCCCGACGGAAGCCGCGCCATCGGGACCAGGCTGACCGGGCCGGCCTACGACGCCGTATTCCGGAAAGGGACCAGCTACCGCGGCGAGGCGAACATCCTCGGCATCCCCTACTTCACCGCCTACGATCCGATCCGGAACTCCCGCGGCGAAGTGATCGGCGCGCTCTTCGTCGGGGTGAAGCAGAGCGAGTACCTGGCGCGCTACAACCAGATCAACCTGAAAACGACGGCCATCAACGGGACCCTGGCGGCGATCTTCCTCCTGTTCGCGGCGCTGCTCATCCTGAACCGCAGACGCTCGGAGGAGGCGACCCAGGAGCAGCTGGCCTTCCAGCAACTCCTCCTGGACACCATACCGAGCCCGATCTTCTCCAAGGACCGCGAGGGACGCTACAACGGCTGCAACAAGGCCTTCGAGGAATACGTCGGGCTCAGGAGGAATGAACTGATCGGGAAGACGGTACACGATCTCTGGCCCAAGGAACTGGCGGACAAGTACCACGAGATGGACATGAAGGTCATGGAAACTACCGGGACCCAGACCTATGAATCACCGGCCAGGTACGCCGACGGCTCCCTGCGCGACGTGATCTTCCACAAAGCCCACTTCAGGGACCATAAGGGTCTCCCCCTCGGCCTGGTGGGGGTGCTGCTGGACATCACGGAGAGAAAGGCGGCCGAGTCGGAGAGGAACAAGCTGGAGGCGGAGAAGCACCATTCGCGCATGATGGAGGCGCTGATGGTGCAGCTGAACCACGACCTGAGGACCCCGCTCACCCCCCTCTTCGCGCTGTTCCCGATGATCAGGAGAAAGGTGCACGAACCGCAGGTGGAAAGGATGCTGGACATCTGCCAGGAATGCATCAACCAGGTCCAGGGGCTGGTCGGCAAGTCACTCGACCTGATCCGCCTCTCCTCCGGCGCAGGCCGGCCTGACGCGACACCCGTGGGGCTGGCGGCGGTCGCGGAATGCGGCATGGGGGCGGTAGCCTCCAACTTGAAAAAGCGCGGGGTGAGCTGCCTGAACGAGATCGACCCGCTGATAAGGGTGCTGGGGTCCTCGGACCAACTGGCCCTGCTGTTCCAGAACCTCCTCAGCAATGCCGCTCGCTACGCGGCGGAAAACGGCAGGGTCCGGATCAGCGCCGAGATCAAGGACGATCAGGTCGAGGTTTCGGTCCAGGACGACGGGGAAGGACTCGACCCGCAGCACCTGCCGATGGTATTCTACGAGTTTTACAAGGCCGACCGCGCCCGCCACGACCTGAACACGCAGGGTCTGGGGCTTGCCATCTGCAAGAGGATCGTCGCCAACCACGGGGGGAGGATCTGGGCGGAGAGCCCGGGCAAGGGACAAGGATGCACCATGTTCTTCACGGTCAAGCTCGCCACCCTGGAGCATCGGGAGAGCTGCCTCGAAAGCGTCCCAGCCGGGGGGGACGCGTCATGAGGCAGATTTCCATCGACCAGCTGAAGTCGCGCACGAAGGTCAGCGTCATCATCATAGTCGCGGCCGTCGTCTGCATCTCGGCGTTCGGCGTCGTCTCCGAACTGGACGGCGCCGCGGCGGCCCGCAGCGGCGCGCTGCGGCTGTCGGAGAGCGTCGCGCTGCAGCAGTCGATCCTGACCCTGGTGCTCTGCCTGGTTATCGCCATCCTGACGCGGATCTTCTTCACCCACCTGGACAACCTGAAGCAGGCGCAGAACCTGGTGGACGGGCAGCAGGCAGAACTGGCCATCAAGGCGGCCCAGATAGACGCGGCGCGGGACACCATCCTGCAGATCGACGAAGAAGGGCGCATCGTCCACTTCAACCAGGCGCTCTGCCGGTTGACCGGCTATACCGCCCCGGAGCTGGAGGGCGTACGGCTGCAAGACATCGAGCCGCCGGAGTACGCAGCAAAGGTCATTCCCGTTATCCGCAGGCTCAAGGAGTGCGGGGAGGCGACCTTCGAGAGCGGCTATCTGGCGAAGACCGGCGAGGTGATCCCGGTCGAGGTGCATGCCTGGTTGATGGAGAGCGAGGGGCGCCCGCTGGTCTTGAGCATCGGGAGGGACATAACCCAGAGGAAACGGAGCGAGGTGCGGGAGCGAAGCCGCCTGAAGGCGCTGGAGCGGATCGCCTCGGACGCATCTTTGGAGGAGCTTCTGGGCTGTGTGGTGGAGTTCGTGGAGCAGGCCTGCCCGGGGTCGCTCTGCTCCGTCCTGCTCATCGACGAATCCGCGACCAGGCTGCGCCACGGCGCCGCACCGTCGCTGCCGGAGGAGTACAACAAGGCGGTGGAATGGCTTCCGATCGCCAGGGGAAGGAGCTCCTGCGGCGCGTTGGTCGTTCCGAGACAGCGGGCGGTAGTGGAGGACATGGAGCTGCATCCGCAATGGAAGGAGTTCCAGCCGGCACGCGATGCCGGGCTGAGGTCGTGCTGGTCCGAACCGGTCTTCGCCTCGAACGGCTCGCTTCTTGGCACGGTGGCAGTCTACCACCGCGAGCCGCTGGCGCCGACCGAGGAGGACATCCTGCTGATCGAGTCGGCGGCGCACCTGTCAGGGATCGCCATCGGACGCGTGCGTGCGGACGAGGGGCGGAGGGTGCTGGAACAGCAACTGCGCCACAGCCAGAAGATAGAGGCGGTGGGGCAGCTCGCCGCCGGGGTCGCCCACGACTTCAACAACCTGTTGACCCCGGTCATCGTCTACGCCGACATGCTGCGGAGCGGCTTCGTCGACGGGTCGCCGCAGGCACGCATGATCGATGCCGTAGGGATCGCGGCCCAGAAGGCAAGCGATCTCACGCAGCGTCTCCTCTCCTTCGGGCGCAAGCAGACCATCAACATGAACCTGCTTGACCTGAACGAGGTCATCGTCTCCTTCAACGAAATCATGCGCGCCACGGCCCGTGAGAACATAGCCATCGACCTCAGGCTCTCGCCGGGCGCCACCAAGGTGCAGGCAGACCGCGGCCAGATGGAGCAACTGCTGCTCAACCTCCTCCTGAACGCCCAGGACGCCATCGAGGGTACCGGTTCCATCTGTCTGGAGACCGGGCACCTGATACTGGACGACGATTTCGCCAGGCAGCACCCCGTCGCCAAGCCCGGGCACTACATACTGCTCGCCTTCTCCGACGACGGCTGCGGCATGGACGAACAGACGCTGCGCCGCATGTACGAGCCCTTCTTCACCACGAAGGAGGTGGGGCGCGGGACCGGTCTGGGGCTTGCCACCGTCTACGGCATCGTCAGACACCACGACGGCTGCATCGACGCCAAGAGCCGCATCGGCGAGGGGACCAGGTTCGAGATCTATCTTCCGGCCAGCGCCAGCGCAGCGGAACCGGTCCTCGGCGCCATCCCGCGCCAGGCGACCGAACACGCCGCCGGAGAAGGGAGGACCATCCTCCTGGTCGAGGACAACGCCATGATCAGGGAGATGGCGGGTGAACTCCTCACCTCGTTCGACTACCGGGTCCTCGCTGCGGAGTCCCCCGCCCTGGCGCTGGAGATGGCTGCCCGAGAGGAAGGTCGCATCGACCTCCTCGCAACCGACGTGGTCATGCCCGAGATGACCGGTCCCGAGCTTTACGAGAGGCTCCTGGAAAGCCGGCCCAACCTGCCGGTGCTCTACATCTCGGGGTACACCAACATCATCGCCGAAGACGAGGCACCGCGGCAGGAGGCGATCTTCCTCGCCAAGCCGTTCACCATGGAGCAGTTCATGGCACGCATAGGGGAAATGCTTTACGGAACCTCCCCGGGAGAAGAGGAGATCCATCCGCTCGACTACGAGGCGATGGCGCAGCTACTGGCAAACCGCGCATCATGACGCCACAACACGCAGTTCAAAAACAGCAGCAGAGGGAATACCAGCCATGAGCAAAATTATGATTGTTGACGACAATGAGTACGTCAGGGCCTCCGTGCAACTCATCTGCGAATCGGAGGAACTCGAACTCGCCACCGCGGCGAGCGGACCGGAATGCCTTGAACAGCTTCAATCCGGCTTCAAGGGGGTGATCCTGATGGACATCATGATGCCGGACATGGACGGCTGGGACACCATCCGGGAGATCGTCGGCAGGGGGCTCTACAACGGAAACATCATCGTGATGCTGACCGGAATGGGTGAGCCCGACTCGAAGATGGACGGTTTGCAGGAGTACGTCTCCGACTACATGACCAAGCCGTTCGGCCCGGAGGAACTGCTGGAGTCGCTGCAGTACTACCTGACCATGCTGGACACCACGGTGGGATCATGAGCAGAAGAAACCTGGTGGTGATAGGCGTATCGACGGGGGGACCGCTGACGCTGAAGGCGCTGTTCCGGGAGATCCCGCCGCTGGACGCGGCCTTTCTGATCGTGCTCCACATAACGCCCCAGATGGACTACCGCATAGCGCAGGGGCTGGCAACGGTCGCATCGATGCCGGTCTCGCTGGCCGAAGACGGGGAATTCCTGCGCAGCGGCAACATCTACCTGGCGCCCGGCGGCTTCCACCTGCAGTTGGACGGCAACCAGAGGGTGGCGCTGTGCGAGGGGGCGCGGGTAAACTACGTCCAGCCCGCGGTGGACGTCACCATGCTCTCCCTTACGCGGCAACTCGGTGGGGGAACCCTGATCGGGATAGTGCTTACCGGCATGGGGAAGGACGGGGCCGAAGGGATAAGGCACGTCAAGCAGATCGGCGGCATAACCATGGCCCAGGACCAGCATTCCTCCACCATCTACGGCATGCCCAAGGCGGCCGCCATGACCGGCGCCGTGGATTACGTGCTCCCGCCGAACAAGATCGCTGCAAAGCTGGCCGAACTCCTCGCCCCGCTCAACTGATGTCGCCACTCTCCCCCCACTCTCCGAAGGACCTCTGCAGCAGGAAGTCGACGAAGGCGCGGTTCGCCAGTGAGAGGTAGAGGTCCCTTTTCCAGGCGATCAGGAGGTCGAGGTAGAGCGGCGGGTCGAACGAGACCGCGGCAAGATCGGTGTCGGCTGCGACCACCATCTTCAGGAAGATGGAGATGCCGGTGCCGTTTCGAACCAGGGACTTGACCAGCGAAAAGAGGTTGGTCTCGAAGACGATGTTGGGGACCGTCCCCGCCTCCTTCAACTCCTCCAGGAAAAACTCCCTGATGTAGTACCCCTCCTTGTAGAAGACCAGCGGTTCCCCGACGAACTCGGACAGGGTCACCGAGCGGCGCCCGGCGAAGGGGTGATCCGTCGGCACGCAGGCCACGATCTCCTCCCGCAGGAACCGGCGCACCTCGAGGGCATCGGGAAAGTTCCCCCCCGCGACCACCCCCATGTCCAGCTCCCCCTGGGCGATCATCTTCTGAATACGCCCCGACCCCTCGCCCAGCACGGAGAGGTGCAACTGCGGGTAACTTCTCTTGAAGTCCCTGAAGATGTCGGGAAAGAAGTAGGCGCTGATCATCGGCGTGATCCCCAGCCTCACCTCCCCCTTGGTGAGCCCCTTGAGCTCGGCCATCTCCAGCTCCGCCCCCTTCAGGTCTTCCAGTATCCGCCTGGCATGGGGAAGGAATTTCTCCCCTTCGGCGGTCAGGGAGACCTTCTTGTCGTGCCGATTGAAAAGAAGGACGTCGAGTTCCGCCTCCAGCTTCTTCACCGCCATGCTGATGGCAGGCTGGGCGATCCGCAGCGCTTCACCCGCCTTGGTGAAGTTATTGAACCTCGCCACCTCCAGGAAGTACCTCAGCTGTCTGACATCCATGCCGGTCCCCAGCCATAAACATATTTTATTGAAATGATAACTATTATATATTTTTATTATCAATGAGCAAGCGGTATAGTCACTCCAACGTGAAGCTTTAGGCAGATCATCGGAAACCGGAAATCGGAAACGGAGCGGAAACGTATGGGATCCATCAAGAGCGGGACCAAGAGATACAGGGAGATCAACCTCGCCTTCTTTGCGGCGGGGTTCGTCACCTTCATCACGCTGTACGACGTGCAACCGCTGCTGCCGGTCTTCTCCCGGGAATTCGGCGTGGCCGCGGCGTGGGGAAGCCTTCCGCTTTCGATCACGACCTGCGCCCTGGCCGTCGCCATGCTCGTTGCGGGAACCCTCTCCGAAACGCTGGGGCGGAAAAAGGTCATGGTCGCCTCCCTGGTGATCACCTCGGTGCTGGCGTTCGCCACCTCCCTGACGCACACGCTACCGGAACTCCTGGGGCTGAGACTTCTGCAGGGAATGGCCCTGGCGGGGCTTCCCGCGGTGGCGATGGCCTATCTCAGCGAGGAGATCGCCCCCGCTTCGCTCAGTTCCGCCATCGGACTCTATATAAGCGGCAACGCGCTCGGGGGGATGACCGGCCGGATTTTCACCGCCACCTTCACCGAGTATTTCTCCTGGCGCGCCGCTCTCGGCGTCATCGGCGTGGTTTGCCTCCTGCTCAGCCTGCACTTCGCCAGGACGCTTCCCCCCTCCGAGAATTTCACCAGGCGCCCCTTCGCCGCGCGCTACCTTTTCACTTCGCTGTCCAAGCATCTGCAGGACCCCGGGCTCCTCTGCCTGTACGGCATATCGTTCCTGATCATGGGGAGCTTCATCACGCTCTACAACTACATCACCTTCAGGCTGCTCGGGGCACCCTACTACCTGAGCCATTCCGTCGTCAGCCTCATCTTCCTGGTTTACATGCTCGGCTCGTTCAGCTCCTCGATGGTGGGCGGGCAGGTGGAGCGGTTCGGGCGGGGCCGGATGCTTTTCCTGACCATGGCCACCATGGTCGTCGGCGCCCTCTTCACCCTTTTCCACGACATAACCAGCATCGTCACCGGGATCGGCATCTGCACCTGCGGCTTTTTCGGCGCCCACACCATCGCCTCCAGCTGGGTGGGGAGCCGGGCGCGCACCGCGAAGGCCCAGGCGGCGTCACTGTACCTCTTTTTCTACTACCTCGGGTCGAGCGTCTCCGGCACGGCCGGCGGGTTTTTCTGGACCTCGTTCGGCTGGCAGGGGGTGGTGCTGCTGATACTGACTCTGCTGGCACTGGGTTTTTGCCTGCTGAAACTCCTCGTTTCCTGCTTCGAGGCTCAATGCCCCGCGAAAACTGCCGTCGCCAGCCTCGACGCATTGCGCAGCTGAAAAGGCACAGTGTCTCAGCCGTCTACAGATTCAAGTTTTAGGCAGGAGCGCCGATAAGTCCTTCAGAATCAGAAAGAAGGAGCGCAACATGTCGGAACTTATACGTGTAGCAAATGGGGTAGCCATACCCCTGGAAATGCTGGGGACCTGGGAAAGGTTGTCCGAATACGCCTCGGAATACGGCCCCGTTTTCGAGGCCGACCTGAGACGGCTCGGCCTCAACCTGCGGCCTATCTACAACCTCAACAACTCGATCGGCGGTCAGCAGGCGATCTCTTTCGGCACTGCAAACTCCAATTGTCTCCAGTTCGTCCTCCGTCCCGACATCTACCGCGCCATGGTCGGCAGCGTGGTGAATTAAGCATCTATTCCGTCGTTCCCCCCTCTTTCCCGCTGACCAGCCGATCCTGATCGCCGTACGCGGCTCTCGGTCACCGCCTTTCCCGCGAGCCCCCATTCCTGCCGCGATGCACCTTCGCCTTTCAGGCTGCGGCCGATACAACCTCTTCCCTTGCCCTTCTTCAAGCCGCTTTTCCCCCTCAAGATAAAAAAGATCCCGATTGCCAGATAGTGGGTTTTTATGACTTAGGTCAAGGTTGCCGACCGTGATTGCCGCTAAGGTGGGTCCAACGAAAGACAGCACGCGGTACTTCACTAAGAAACCAAAGGCAGAAAATATCGAAACGGGACGGGAGAGCGGATGAAGAACCTTATCAAGAGCTTTTTTGGAAAAACATCAACTACCAACAATGCAACCAAGGAGAAAACTATGGAAGAACTGAACATGTTTTGCTACCAGTGTGAGCAGGCGGCCAACGGCGGCTGCTCCAAAGTAGGTGTCTGCGGCAAGAAACCGGATGTCGCCGCCCTTCAGGACCAACTGGTCTACACCATGAAAGGGATCGCCTTCTGGGCCCACCAGGCCCGCGAGAAAGGCGCCAAGGATGTCGAGATCGACCGCTTCATGCTGGACGGCCTCTTCACCACGGTAACCAACGTCGACTTCGACGCCGAGGAAATCGCCAAGCTGGTGCGCAGCGCAGCCAGGAACCGCGACAAGGCGCAGGCCCTCTTCGAGAAAGCAAACGGCGGTCCCTTCACCGGCGACGTTCCCGAAGCAGCCAAGGCGTTCACCGCCGGCAGCACCGCGGAACTGGTCGCCCTCGGCGCGAAGCACGGCGTGAAAGACGACTCCATCGATCCGGACGTGAAGTCGGTCCAGGAGATCATCATCTACGGCATGAAAGGCTACGCCGCCTATGCCCACCACGCCCTGGTCATCGGGCTGGAGAACGACGACGTCTATGCCTATACCCACAAGGCGCTGGCGGCCATCCTCGACAAGAGCCTCGGCCTCATGGACTACGTCGGCCTCGCCATGGAGTGCGGCAAGATCAACCTGGTCACCATGGAACTCCTGGACAAGGCTAATACCGACAGCTTCGGTCACCCGGTGCCGACCCCGGTACAACTCGGCACCAAGGCAGGGAAGGCCATCCTGGTCTCCGGCCACGACCTCCGCATGCTGGAAGAACTCCTGAAGCAGACCGAGGGTAAGGGGATCAACGTCTACACCCACGGCGAGATGCTCCCCGCCCACGGCTACCCCGGCCTCAAGAAGTACGCGCACCTGGCAGGCAACTTCGGCGGCGCGTGGCAGGACCAGGCGAAGGAATTCGTCAGCTTCCCCGGCGCGATCATCTTCAACACCAACTGCATCCAGCGCCCGGCGGAAAGCTACAAGGACCGCCTCTTCACCTGGGGTCTGGTTCAGTGGCCGGACGTCAAGAACATCAACGGGATGGACTTCACCCCCGTTATCGAGAAGGCTCTCGCATTGCCGGGCTTCGAGGAGAACCTCGGCAAGGAGATCCTCACCGGGTTCGGGCACAACGCCGTGCTCGGCGTGGCAGACAAGGTGATCGACGCGGTCAAGGCCGGCCAGATCCGCCACTTCTTCCTGATCGGCGGCTGCGACGGTGCGAAGAGCGGCCGTAACTACTACACCGAGTTCGCCGAGAACGTTCCTGCCGACTGCGTGATCCTGACCCTGGCCTGCGGCAAGTACCGTTTCAACAAGCTCGACTTCGGCGACATCGGCGGCATCCCGCGCCTGCTCGACATCGGCCAGTGCAACGATGCCTACTCCGCGATCCAGATCGCCGTGGCCTTGGCCGGCGCCTTCAACTGCGGCGTGAACGACCTTCCGCTCTCCTTCATCCTCTCCTGGTACGAGCAGAAGGCGGTGGCCATCCTCCTGACCCTGCTCCACCTCGGCGTGAAGAACATCAAGCTCGGACCGACCCTGCCGGCCTTCATCACCCCGAACGTCCTCAACTTCCTGGTTGAGAACTTCAACATCGGGCCGATCGGCACCGCCGAAGGGGACCTCAAGCAGATCCTCGGGTAGAACCAAAGGCGCTCGCCAAAGAGGACACAGGCCTCCGCGGAGGAGACCAACAGCGGCACAAATAAGAAAGGCGGCCCCGGCATCAACCGGGACCGCCTTTTCTTTCAGGATTTTTTCTGTCAGCTCTTCTCTCAGCTCGTCCCAGCTCTCCTCCCCCCGGAGGGGGGAGGTCGGGAGTGGGGATTCTTTGCTGGAACCAGTTGCCCCCCACCCTAGCCCTCCCCCTCCGGGGGAGGGGACTTTACTTACTTCTACTCTCGGCTCTCCTTTGGGGGATGGGACCTTTACTTCTTATCCTCCTCGTCCTCCGTTCCTTCCGAGAGGGTGTCGCAGAGGATCTTCTTGTTGTGCTTCATGTCGGAATACTTGAACCCGCCGCCAAGGGTGGTGGGAGAACATACGTTGTCGGGCAAATTGGCGTTGACCAGGCAAATGGAACAGGTGACGGTCGGTTTGTCGGTCATTTTCTCGACCTCTTTGCTCCTTCCTTTGCTGTGCAGGTAGCAGATGTGGTTCTCGTGTTCGCCTGGGCAGGCGCATTGCTGTTTCGGGTCCATCTGGTTCCCCCTGGTAATGACGTTTTTCCCACCGGATCATGCTATCGCTTTTCGGGCGCCGTGTCATGAAAAAGGAGTGCAGGTCGCGTTAACGGCGGCTCCTACTTCTGCAACGGTTTTTTCTTCTGCTTCAGCGACTCCTTCAACCGTCTCTTCGCTTCCGCTATCAGCATCTGGTGCGTCCCTTCGCCGCTCTCTCCCTCCGCGGGCTGACGCTGCAGATAGCTCCCGTCCGGCTGCATGTCCCACGCGGAGCGATGGTCGGCCTCGTAGCAGTCGAAAATGGTGCGCAGCTCCCTGGTCAGTTCGGGTGCGGAAACAGGGCACAGTATCTCCACCCGCGCCTCCAGGTTCCGTTTCATGGCGTCCGCAGAGGAAATGAAGTACTCCTCCGCGCCGCCGTTTCTGAAGTAATAGATCCTGGCGTGCTCCAGGAAGCGCCCGACTATGCTGACCACGCGGATATTCTCCGAGAGCCCGGGTATGCCCGGCCTCAGCCTGCAGGTGTCCCGGACGTACAGATTGACCCTCACGCCGGCCATCGAGGCGCGGTACAGCGCCTTGACGATGTCGCCATCCTCGAGGGCGTTCATCTTGAACTGGATCACCCCTCCGCCCGACTCGAGATGCAGCGCCACCTCCCGCTCGATCCGCGCCAGGAGCGCCTTTTTCAACAGCTTGGGCGCCGGCATGATGGCACGGTAGTTACGCTTGGCCGTAAAGCCGGTGGTGAGGTAGTTGAAGAGTTCCGTCACGTCCTGCGCGATTGTGTCGTCGCAGGTGATGAGCCCCAGGTCGCTGTAGATGCGCGCCGTCTCGGTGTGGTAATTCCCCGTGCCGATATGAACGTAGCGCCTTAAACCCTGGTAGTCCTGCCGTACCACCAGGATCACCTTGCAGTGGGTCTTGAGCCCGACCACGCCGTAGGTGACGTGGATCCCCGCCTCCTCCATCAGTTCCGCGAGCCGTATGTTGGTCGCCTCGTCAAAGCGTGCCTTCAGTTCCACCACCACGGCGACCTGCTTGCCGTTTTGGGCCGCCTGCACCAGCGCGTCGATGATCCTCCCCTGGATCGAGGTCCGGTACAGGGTCATCTTGATGGCCCGCACCTTCGGGTCGTTGGCCGCCTCGCGCAGGAAGCGCTCCACGGAGGTGGAAAACGACACGTAGGGGTGCTGCAGCAGGAGGAAACCCAGGTCGCGTATGGTGTGGAAGATGTTCCTCTCCGCCGGAAGCTGGGGGTGATCGATCGGGTGATGCGGCGGGTCGTGCAGGCGCGGGTAGTCGAGCCTGGAGATCTCGAACAGGTCCCGCAGGGCGAGCATCCCGTCAACTTCCAGGACGTCGTTATCCTCGTCCAGTTCCAGTTCGGCGGCGAGCCGCCCGCGATGCAACGGCTCCATGCCGGCGCCCACTTCCAACCGGACGATGGGGGCGAACTTGCGCTCCTTCAGCTCCGACTCTATCATCGCCATCAGGTCGTCGGCCTCTTCCTCGTCCTTCTCCGTGTTGGCATTGCGGGTGACCCTGAAGATCTCGCAGGAGACGATGCGCATCCCCGGGAACAACATGTCCAGGTTGTTCATCATGACCTGCTCCAGCGGGATGAAGTGGTCCCCCTTCCCCACCCTGATGAAGCGCGGGGTGCCAAGCCCGACGGGGACCTTCACACGCGCCAGGGAGAGTTCACGCGACCTCGGGTAGCGGAGCGTCACCAGGAGGTTCAGCGAAAGGTTGGAGATGAAGGGAAAGGGATGGGCGGGGTCGATCGACTGCGGTGTCAGCAGCGGGTAGATGTTGTTGTAGTAGTGCTCGCGCAACTGCTTCTTTTCCTTGAGGGTGAGTGTGTCGTAGCTCTCGAAGACGATCCCCTTCGCCTCCAGGAGTTCCCTTACGACACGGAACGCTTCCCTCTTGGTCGCCTCGATCTCCAGGACCGAAGCGTTGCACTCGATTACCTGCTGGCGCGGGGAGCGCCCGTCCAGCGTCAGGTCGTGCAGTCCCGCGCCGATCTGCTGTTTCAGTCCGCCGATACGCTTCATTGCGAACTCGTCGAGGTTCGAACTCACTATGGCGATGAATTTCAATCTTTCCAGCAGGGGCGTCCGCTCGTCGATCGCCTCGTGCAGCACGCGCCGGTTGAACTCCAGCCAGGTCAGTTCCCGGTTTAGGTACCACTGGCTGTCGTTGAGATCAAAGGCGCTCTCCATCGCCATCCCGGCGGTAACGTCCTTTGCCTTCTTAGGGGAAGCATTGGCCGCAGCCGTTTTCTTGGCTGTTCCCTTGGCCGTTCCCTTGGCCGTTCCCTTGGCCGTTCCCTTGGCCGTTCCCTTGGCCGTTCCCTTGGCCGTTCCCTTGGCCGCAGCTTTGACCGCAGCTTTCGCCGTGGACATGGCCTCCGTCTTTGCCTGCTTCCCCTTGGCATGCTTTGATTTTGTCGCTTTGGCAGTTTTAGGCTTGGTCGCACCGTCGGCTTTGGGCGATTTCGGATTTGCCTGCTGCGCGCTCGCTTTCTTTCCAGTGGCGCTCTTCGCCGATGTCTCCGCCTTTTTCGCTGTCTTGGGGCTGTCAGCTGTCACTATGATGTTCTCCGGGGCGGTTATCACCGCAATCAATTGCATGGGCGCCGTATCAGGCAGGTCGTGTTGAGCAGTCCCAAGTTTTGCGTCCAGCGGCAAGAGATTCTCTTCACTCTCTGATTCTTTGCGGACTGTCGCTGTCCCAGTCTCTGTCACATTGTTCTCCTAAGCTGTAGGGATGCATTATTGTTACACATTTCCCTACATTGGCAACAAGCTCCCGCGATATCAAAACAAAACCCCCGGATCGGTCTTCTGAAATAGTTCACCGATGCCGGGAGTTCGCTGTGTCTGCTTCGCCTTTTCCAGAGCCGGTACCAGCCGGCTCAGATGTCTTCCGGTTTACTCCTTCCGGCCTTTGCCGCTCTCTTTCTGAGTATCTTCATCACCTCCTCCGAACTCAGCTCACGTTGTCGTTGTGTGCGCCGCTCGACTATCATCACGACAGGTTGGGCCTCCTTCTTGGTATCGTCTTCGTTCATCGTTCACCTCCAATTGCAGCGGTGCTCCGGGTTGCCGCAACTTGGACTAATGGTGAATATTTTATCTTCAGCAGCCCCCCCTGTACAACGCCAACCTCATCTTGCGGTGGCGCAGGTCACATTTGCTTAAATTAATGTTCCTTTTATACTCCTCTAAGGTAAAATTGCGTACCCGACTCCACCTTCCCCCAAGGACGCCGCTATGAAGATACTTCTGCTGGCAATGCCCGACGCCGCAAACAATTTCCATCGCATCATCAAGGTTCCCAGCCTGGGGCTCTGCTCCATCGCCGCGCTGCTCAAAGAACACGAAGTGAAAGTTGTCGACCTGGTGCTGGTGCACACGAAGATCCGCGCCTGGCTGGAGGATTTTCTTTCGCAGTACCAGCCGGACATCGTAGGCATAAGCAGCATGAGCTTTCAGTACGAGAGCGCGGTAACCGTGATGTCCATCTGTCGCCGCATCGTGCCGCAGGCGAAGATCGTCATCGGCGGCTACCATGCCACCCTCTCCTGGTCCGAGCTTACCGCGGCCCCCACCCCACCCTTCGACTTCCTGATCAAAGGAGAGGGTGAGCACGCCTTCGCCGCACTGGTGGAGGCGCTGACGGGCGAGCGCGAACTTGCAGACGTTCCCGGGTTGTCATGGCAGCGCGACGGAGTTTTCCGGCACAACCAGCCCGGTCAGCTGCTCGATCTGCAGCAGCTGCCGCTGCCGGACAGGAGCGTTCGTGTCCTTAACGACTTCACCTACTTCGACCGCAAACTCGACTGCGTGGAGACCTCCCGCGGTTGCACCATGACCTGCACTTTCTGCTCCATCGCCGGGATGTACGGCACCAGCTTTCGCTGCCACGCCATCGACCGCCTTATCGCCGACCTGAAGGAACTGCAACGGCGAGGGACCCAAGCGGTCCTGCTGGTGGACGACAACATAACGCTCGATCCGCGCCGCTTCACCAGGCTCGCCTATTCCATCGTCGCCAACGGGCTGCAGGGCATGGAGTACCTGGTGCAGGCCTCGGTGGCCGGGATCGTGGTCGACCCGAGACTGATACCGGCGCTGGCGGAGGCGAATTTCACCATGGTGTTTCTCGGAATCGAGTCGGTACTGCCGAACAACCTGGAGTTCTTTCAGAAGGGGGATATCAGGGAACAGACCGAGCGCGCCGTGCGTCTTTTGCGGCATCATGGCATCGGCGTGATGGGAGGCTTCATAATCGGCAATCCCGATGACGACAAGGAAGCGATCCGGGAGGTGTTCCGCGCCTCACGCAGGCTGCGCATCGACCTTCCCTATGTGCAGTGCGTGACACCGTACCCCGGCACGCGCATCCGGCGAGAACTTCTGGAGGCCGACCTGGTCACAAATCCGGATCACTTAAGCAGGTACACCGGCTTCATCTGCAACGTCAGGACCCGGCACCTCACCGTGAAGCAGTTAAACCGCATCATGAACTGGGAGAACATGAAGGCCTTCTTCAGTCCCTCGATGTTCGTCGGCAACTATTTTGTCAGGAATAGGAGGAAAGGGGCGGCGAAGGTGCTGTTGAACAACCTCGATCTGATACGCGGCTGGTTCACCGGAAACCAGTTCCGGTCCCGGCACAGGTTTTAAAACCGGGCGAAGCCGGTGAGGGGAGTGCAGAATCCCTACGTCTTCCTCAGCAAATAGGCATGCGCCGACAGTCCCGCCCCGTATGCCACCATCACGCACCACTCGCCCGGCCGGATCCCGCCCTGCAGTATCTCGTCCAGCACGAACCAGACCGTCGGCGACGACATGTTCCCGTACGCCGACAGGACCTTCCTGGTCGCCCAGAGGCGCTCCTCCGGGATGCCGATCCCGTCGCGCACGGCATCGATTATCTTCTCGCCTCCGGTGTGCAGCGCCCAGTGGTCGATATCCGAAACGGTGAGTGACGACATGGTGAGCAGGTCGTCGACCACGAGTGCCGCCGCCGACCGGACCAGTTCCGGCAGGTCCGTTGAGATCTGGTTATGGAGTTGCCCATCCTTGTGCACGAAACGGATCGCCTCCCGCTGCTCGGGGACGTACCTTCCGGCAGAGGCGACCACCTCGAACCCGACCGGCTTTTCCCACAATACCGCAGCCGCCGCGCCGTCGCCAAAGAGCGCGTTGGAAAGGATCAGGCTCAGGTCGTTGCCCATCTGGAACGCCGCACTGCAGATCTCCACCGCCACGCTCACCACCACACCGCCGCAGCTCTTCAGCATCGACTCGGCCACCTGCAGGTTAGGGATCGCTCCTCCGCAGCCGCTTCCCACCATGTCGTACACCCTGGTGGTCGGCGCCAGCCCCAACCGCTGGGCGAGATACGTCGAGATCCCGGGGCAGATGTAACCGGTACAGGTATTGGCGACGACCCCGTTCACCTCGTGAACACTCAACCCCACCTTTTCCAGCGCCCGGAGGACCGCCTCTGCCGCCAGGTCCACGGACTTGTCGGTGAAGCGCGCCACGCGCTGGTCGGGGGTCTCGCTGAAGATGTCGGCGGGGTCGTCGACCGCGAAATGCCTGGTCTGTATGCCGGGGTGCGAAAATATCGCCCGTATCAGCCCCATGCTCCTCGGGGTCAGCCGATCCTTGAAATGCTCCTTGATCAGGGCAGCGGCGTATCCCTGATCGGCGCTGAAAGCAGGGACTGCGGAAGCGATGGATGCCACGTAGGCGCTCCCGCCGCTCCTGTGAGGGGTGCCACCCCTGCCGGTTTCTTTGCTCATGCTCCCCTCCCCTTCAATCCCCAGAGTTCACCAGAATACATCTCCTCGAAAGCATCACGGTAAAGCCGCAACATCTCCTCACTGAACTTCCCGTCCACCCGTACCGCCTTCTCCGCCCAGCTCGCACAGTAGCCGCAGAGCGAGCAATCGCTCTCGCGGCAGTTGATGGACTTCATCCCTGCCAGGAACCCGTCCAGCGCCTTGTTGTCGATGTGGACCGGGTCCCACTCCATCCCCGCGACCAGCCCCCGTTTCTCGGCGAGCTGTTTCAGGCGCATCAGGCCCGATTGCCTTATCACGCCGGGCCTGAAGAAATACCTGGCGAATCTCCATAAGTTCACGAGACTGCCGTCGGCGCCGGCAGCTTTCTTGTACCCGTACGGCTGGATCAGGTCGAGCAGGTTTCCCGAAAAGCTTTCCTCCGCGTAGGCCTTTACCCGCTGGGCCAGCACCGCAGTGGGCGCACCGCGTTCCAGGATCTTGAAGGAGTTGAATCCCATCTCCCTGTAGCAGCCGAGGTCCTCCGGCCGGATGAATTCGGAGCGCAGGTAGTGGGAGGGATCGGCGAGTTTCGCCGACGAACAGCTAAGCGCGCAGTAATCGATCATGAAGCCGCGGCTCGCGTGCCCTTTTTGCGAAGCGTGCGAGAGGTTCACCATGTGCTGCCCCGAGAGCGGACAGAACATCAGGCAATTCGAGTTCGCGATCAGCTGCAGTTCCAGTCGCACCGCCTGCCGTATCGCCTGCAGCATGGTGAAGTCGCGGTTCACGGCGATGGACTCCAGGGTGATGCAGTCGGCGCCCAGGTCCTCCCAGAATCTGGCCTTGGCGACGCAGTCAACGCGCGCATAGACGCCGACCCGGACCTTGAGCCGCGGGTGCCGTTTCTTGACGATAGGGAGCAGAAAAGGAAGCGAGACGGTCACAGCCGTCACGCCGCAATCCTCCACGAAGTCGAGCAGCCGTTCGAGCCCCGCCTGTCCTTTCCGGGTGTACTCGCGGTTATCCATGCAGGCCGGATTGATGAGGTAGTTGAACCCGATCCCTTTCCGGGCCGCTTCCCGCACGTGCTCCCGGAACTGCTTCCTCCCGAGGGGCGCCAGCATGAAGGAGGCGCGGCCGCCTCCGACGCTGTCCGCCGGGAGCTTCCCGAACAACTCGGAGACCGGAAAGCCGTCCAGGGCCGTCAAGAGGTCGGGCTGGTAATTGGTGGCTACGGAAAGTTTCATCCGACCTCCCCGCTCAGGACCAGTAACCAGAACGGCTCCCGGTGTATCCTGAACCCCGAGGCTCCCGCGCTGGTCGCAAGCACGGCGAACTCGGCCGGGGTGTACGATTTGAGCACCGAGAGCGGACCGTCGAAACGTGTCATCCGGTTTCTGGAAAAGAGCCGGGTCAGGAGGTAGATCAGCCAGTAGGCGATCCAGCTTCGCCTTATGTCGATGATGATGTAGCCCCGCTTCGCCACCCTGAGGATCTCCCGGACCAGGCCGATAGCTTCGGGATCCTTCATGTGATGGACGGTCTTAGTGCACATGACGATGTCGAAACTTTTATCCGGGAAGGGAAGGTTGAGACCGTCGGCGACCAGGAGGCTTATTTCGGGATAACGCGCCGTCTGCCTGCGGGCGATGGCGATGCTGCGGTTATTGATATCGATGGCGGTTACGCTTACTCCGATCCCCTCCTTCCTCGCCCACTCGACTATGGCGACAGGGAGATCGGCAGACCCCGTGGCGATGTCCAGCACCGTCAGCCTATCCGCCCCCCTCGCCTTGGCGGCGAGATGCTTCAACAGCGCCCGTTTGTCTCCCAGGTAACGGTTCACCACCCGCAGGTCGGCAAGGCTCCCCTCCAGTTCCTCCATGCTGCAGACATCGGGGGGGAGATCGAGGAACTCGAGCCCCCCTTTTTTTGGCGGGATCATATGCATGATTAACCTCTTGCCGTCGCGCCGGCCACTGCCGGCCGGCGAGCTACTTGGGCCAGCGCGGGCTGGTCAGCTCCACACGCCAGATCGGTCCGCCAGCGGCAAGCGGACCCGAGAATTTCACGAAAGCCGGCACGTCTTCCATGATGGTCCAGAGGTGGTTGTCGGGCGGGTTGCGCCCCAAAAGCATTGCCGGCAGCTTCAGGATTCCCAGCTTGGGTTTCAGCACGTAATGAGAGGCCGACCGTTCACGGTCCCCGATCAGCACCTTGTCTTCGCCGGAAGCTATCATCTCCAGCTCGATCACCCGGGGCGCAGGGGTAAAGGCGACGACATGCAGGTTCTCCGTGGCCCCCTTTTTCAGGTTCTTGATCACCGTGGGAACCATCCCGTTGTAGACGTCCATCGGGAGGTCCAGCTTCCCTTCCAGCAGCTTCTCGTCTTTGCCCTTTTCCTTCACTTTCACCCGGTATTTCCCCGTTGCCCGCTCCAGCGACACTTCCATATCGCTCTCGAAGGACGGCCCTTTCTGGATGAGCCGGTAGCCCTGCAAGACGAAGTTGTGCTGCTGTGTGAACACCGCCGTTTCGTCGTGCACCGATCCGTCCTTGAACTGAAGAGCCATGCGGGACTTGATCTCGCCCCCGTGGGAGGTCTGCAGGAAGTCTCCGGACGCGATACGGTTTCCCTTCGCGTCTTTCAACTCCAGGAATCCGCGCACCATCCCTTCGGTAAAACGCACCGGAACCGGCGCGGCCTCGCCCCGGGGGGGAGCGGAAGCAACCAGCACCGACAGCAGCAACAATTGAGTAACCAGGAGAAATCTCTTCCTTTTTGCGCCCCCCTGGCGTCCGCGACCGTGCAGCTTTTCCAAGACAACCTCCTTGAACGGTTTGCCGATTAGCGACCATCTCTCCCCCTCCCCTTCAAGGGGAGAGACGGGGTGGGGATGGGTGAAAACCGGCGGCTCTTTCGCGTCGGTTCCCTGCAGCGCTCTCTTTGATTGACTACCTTTGGCTTGGGATATGGCTGTCACGGCAGGAATACTGCGGCCCCCCGAAAAACATCAGAGCATTGTAGCATATCATTCCAGAGCTGTCGGTCCGGGTGCGAGGTTTTGCCTCACGGACCGGTTCCTTCGGTTGAAGAGGTTGGCGTAACCGGCATAGCGCCAGAAAGGAGTCGGCAGACCGATCTTCGTGCCGAGAAGGCGCAGCGTTTCATTGGAAGTCTTGTGGGTGTCGGAAGCCAGGATACAGCGGGAGAGATGGCGCACCGTCCCGTTCAATATCTCCATCCCCTTTTGCGGCGTAAGCCTCTGGCTGAAATAGAAGGCCGGCATGAGCAGGTTGTAGTCCGCCGTTATCATCCCTTCCTCTATCGCCATTTCCCGCAGTCCGGTGCCGGGGTAGATCCTTATTCCGGTGGTGAGGTAGGCGCTGTCTTTTCGCTTCAGCTGCGTGTTGAGAAAGCCAGCCGTCTTTGCCAGCGTCGCCTCGTCCTCTTTCGGTCCGCCAAGGAGAAAACACCAGAGAACGCGTATGCTGGAACGGCCAAGGATCTCCGCGGCATGAATCACGTCCCGTTCGCTGAAATCCTTCCTCAAAGCCGCAAGGGTCACATCTGACGCGGCTTCGGGTGTGACAACGGCGGATTTCACTCCCGCCCGCTCCATCAGCTGCACCTGTTGCACGGTCAGCCCCTTCGGTGACAGCGAGGAGATGCTGAACTTTCCCTTCAGCCCGCGCCTCAGGATCTCTTCCAGCAAAATCTCCAGGTACCCCTCCGGCTGGTTGAAGATGCTGTCCACGAATTCGAATTCCCGCGCACCCGTGTCGCGCATGAGAGCGGCGATCTCGTCGGCCACCGACCCGGCCTCCCGGATGCGCCAGATCCCACCTTCTATACTTTTGTAGGTGCAGTACAGACAGCGATTGGCGCATCCCCTTTTCCCCTGCACCGGAAGCACCGGTTCCAGTCGCAGGTACCTCCTGCTATCTACCCACTTGTTCATCCGCGGCGTCACGAAATCCGTGGAGAAAGGCGCAGCGGGGATCGGCGACTCGATCCCGGAAGGTTCCCTGCAGACCACCCCGGGCACCAGGGAGACCTCCCGCGCTCCCCGACTCTGGAAAAACAGGGGGGCGGCCCGCTCGCCCTCCCCGACGACAGCGTGATCGAGCTCCAGGTATTCCAGGACCTGCAGCGGCATGATGCTCACCCCGGCTCCCCCCACAAGGATCCTCGCGTCGCTGCGCGCCTTGATGGTCTCGACGATGGTCTTTACCTCCGGCAGGAAGGTCTTGGGAGAGAGGAAGTCGCAGTTGTCGAGGTTTCTGACCGAGAGCGCTATCCCTTCCGGCCGGAACGAGAGTATGGCCTCTTCGACCGCTCGTACAGGGTCCCTTTGGAAACAGAGGTCGAGGAACATCACCCGGAAGCCGGCCAGATGCAGGGCCTCGGCCACCCAGGCAGCACCGATGGGAACCGCCGGCTGCGGAGCCAGTTCCCTGCTTGTACTGATTATCAGTATGCGCAGGACCACGATTTACTCCAATGAAAATAGAGGGATAGCGGCAGACCTTGCTCAATAAAGCTGTTGCTCTCTCAAAACGTCGGGAGTACAATGGTTCTTATGGAGGGAAACAAGAAACAACCACCATAAAAAATCAACTCCGAGTGCATGAAGCGGCATCCGGGGTTGGTAGCTGGCGCTCAACAGGCCAAACCGAAAGGCTCTTAATCTCGTCCGTTAAGGCATAAAAACGCCCCACAAAGGGTGCGGCAGCATGTTTCACCAAGCACCCCTGCGGATCGAGGTAGGCCCCCACTGAACGCCAGTTATTTTTTCTTCAAAAAAGCTCGGCCCCCAAAAGGCCGGGCTTTTTTTATGCTTTTATAACCCGCCCCACACTCACCCGAGCGCCGGACAAATCAGAAGATTCCAATATACCACATTTCTCTATAACATCACCGCAACGCCACGTTGCCTGGTCGATTTCTGTTACACTCTTTCGTTATGAACTTGCCACTGCACACATGCTCCCTGTCCGATGCTGAACTCCTCCGTTACCGGGTGTACGGCGACGGGGCCAGGAAGGTCCTGCTGGTCCACGGCCTTGCTGCCCGCTCCGAAACCTGGACCGACCTGGTACCGCTGTTCCCCGCAGACCGGTACACCGTCTACCTGCTCGACCTGCTGGGGTCGGGAGAATCGGCGAAACCCAAAGGTGCGGACTACTCCATCAGGGCCCACAGCCGGCGGGTGATTCGCTTCCTCGAACAACAGTCTCTCTCGGGAGTTACGCTGGTGGGGCATTCCCTGGGCGGAGCCGTGGTCCTGGTCGCCGCCATCGAGGCCATGTTCGTCGGGAAAGAGGAACTCCTTGCCTCGATGGTCATCATCGGCGGTCCGGGATACACCCAGCGCCTCCCCCTCATTGCGGAGATATTCCGACGTCCCATCGCAGGAGCGCTTTTCATCGCCCTCTACGCACCCGACGCCTGGATCAAGGTGGGCCTGCGCATGGCGTACTACGACCACAGGCTCGTGGACCGGGAACACATCGACCGGTATGCGCCCTGTTACCGCAGCCGCGACGTTAAGCGCGCACTGGTGGAAACCTGCCGCAGCCTTGTCCCCGTTGACCAGGAAGAGATCGTCGCGCGTTACAAGGATCTCCGGCTACCGGTGCTGCTTTTGTGGGGACGCCACGACGCCATAGTTCCGCTTTCGCAGGGGACGAGACTGGAGGCTGCCATTCCCGGCGCGCGGCTGAAGGTGATCGAGGAGTGCGGCCACAACCCGCAGGAAGAAAAACCCGAGGTCACCTTCGCCATCATAGAAAAGTTCCTTTCGCGATCGCATGCTTAGGGTAACGGACACGGAAGCGGTGTCACCATCTCATGACATTTCCAGCAATTCGAAAGTTGTTGCCGTTTAGGACCTTGGTGGTATGTTTTCCTGGTCCAGGCATTCTACAACTGAAAAGGAGATGGAAGATGAGAACTCGATTGACGATGAAAGCGATCGTTGGCGCCTCCATGCTCGCTCTTTTGACAAGCGCCTGTGCCACCAACCCTGACGGCAGCTATGAATATCAAAAGACCGGGATTGGCGCACTTGGCGGTGCGGTCCTTGGCGCGGGTGCGGGAGCCCTGATCGGCGGCAAGTCGCACAGGGGGAGGAATGCGGCAATCGGCGGGTTGTCCGGTGCGGTGGTAGGCGGAGCGGTCGGCAACTATATGGACCGCCAGGCGGCCGCCCTCAAGAAAAGCATGCCTGAAGCAGAGGTGATCCGTGACGGGGACAAGGTCTACGTGGCGCTCCCTTCAGGCATCCTGTTCGATGTCGGCAAGGATGCCCTTAAACCGGCGGCCAAGGAATCATTAGGCAAGGCGGCAACGACCCTGAAGGACTCGCAGACCATGATCACCATCGAGGGGCACACCGACTCCTCCGGTTCGGATGCCGTCAACCAGCCGCTCAGCGACAGGCGCGCCAACCGGGTGCGCGACTTCCTGATTTCCCAGGGAGTTCCGGGGGCGAAAATGGCGGCAATCGGATATGGGTCGAGCCGCCCGGCCGTTCCCAACGACTCCGAGGCCAACCGGGCACTGAACCGCCGCGTGCAGATAGAACTCACGCCCAACGAGAAGCTCAAGGCGCAAGGAAGCGGCGCCAACTGAGCCCCCGAAACAGCAACGGGACGCCCGATCAAGGCGTCCCGTTTTTTGTGCCGACAGCGAACATCGCGGTTCCGGTTCCCAGGCGGCGGGATCAGATAGAGAGCGGTTATCGCGGCATCAATGCCGCAGCTACCGCGGCTATCCCGGGGGGCATCCGGCTGTCAAGTCGGAAGTTCGATGCAGAACTCTGCCCCTTCATGCGTGTTACGTACCGAGAGTTTCCCCCCCATGCTCTTTTCAATGATCATCTTGGACATGTACAGGCCGATGCCGGTGCCGTGCGATTTAAACTTCGTCGTGAAATAGGGATCGAAGATCTTGTCCACTATCTCTTCAGGGATTCCTCCTGCATTGTCCCTGATGGTGATGACGTTTCTGCCGTCTTCGCAACCACAATATATTTCGACCGCCGGTTCGGGAGTCCGTCGTTCCATCAGCACGTCCTTCGCATTATTGAGTAAGTTCACGATTACCTGGGAAAATTCAATGCTGAAACCGGTCATCGGGAGAGCGCCCTGGTTGATGACCCGCACGGCGATTCCGTTTTGCTCATAGCTGGCGCGCACAATCGAGACCGACTTTTCCACCATGTCCAACGGGTCAAATTCACGGCGCTCAGCCTCCGGCATGAAGAAACTCTGGAACAGGTTGATCGTGTTGGACATCGAGGTGACTATCTCCATACATCTATTGGCACAGCGGTTAAACGAATCCGAGTCGAGTACACCTTTTTCATACTCAAAAACACCGCCCTGGACCAATAGGGCGAGACTGTTGAGCGGCTGACGCCATTGATGGGCGATGTTGCTCAACAGCTCTCCCATCGCCGCCAGACGCGCATTGTGGAACAGAATGCGGTCCTTTTGAAGATTCTTTTCGACCTCTTCGGCGACTCGTTGCTCAAGATCGGCATTCAACGCTTCCAGTTGCTTTTGCTTAACCGCCAGCGCCTCTTCGGCCAGCTTCCTTTCCACGATTTCCTTCTGCAATTCCTCGTTTGTCTTGGCAAGGGTCAGGGTCCTTTCTTCAACGCGTTTCTCAAGCAATTCGTTTGCGTCCTGCAGCTCCTTTGCCAGGTGCCGAATACGAAGATGCACCGCTACACGGGCCAGCACTTCCTCCCGCTGCAGCGGCTTGGTGACGTAATCCACAGCTCCCACCGCGAACCCCTTCACCTTATGATCCATTTCTGCCAGGGCGGTCATGAAAATGACGGGAATGTCACGGGTTTCTTCGATTTTTTTCAGGCGGCGGCAGGTTTCGAAGCCGTCAATCCCTGGCATGAGCACATCCAGCAGGATCAGGTCGGGTCTGGCCAGGACCGCCCGGCTGATGCCGCTTTCGCCATCCTCCGCAATATAGATCGTATATCTGTACTCTTCCAGAAGGGCCGATACTATGGCGAGGTTGTTCGAGTCGTCGTCGATGATCAGGATAGCGGGCTTTTGCTGTTTGGATCCTTCTGAATCCTGTTCGTCAGAGTTCATGTCTTTTCTCCCGGATGGAATGCCGTTTTCTTGAGGGGAAATATTGCTGCACCAGCACCAGAATGGCCTTTGCCTTGAAGCTCCCGGCCAGCTCGAGCAGCTTGCCAGCGAAACGGCTGTATTTGGGATCCCTCTCCTCCAGCTTTGCGGCCCAACTCCGGATGCCTTGCATATCCCCCATCAGTGCCAGTTCATGGAGTTCGGCCAGCTCTTCCGGCGCTGGCGCCTCGACCGGTTCTTCCAGTTCTTGCGTCTCCATCGGGAGCGCCGGTCCGGGTGTCCCCGGCAAGGCCGGCTCCCATACAACGCCCAAGTGCTTGCCGATTTTCTCCAGCAGCAGTTCGAGACCAATCGGCTTGGCCATGAAATCGTCACAGGCAGCCGCAAACACGTCCTTGCGCACACTGTCCGAGACGGTGGCCGATGTGCCGATTATCCTGGTCCCGTCGAGTTCGGGAAGCCGCCTCATTTCCCGAGCCGCCTCCAGACCGTCCATCTCCGGCATGACCAGATCCAACAGCACGAGATCCGGCTTTCGGGCCAGAGCCTGACGCACCGCCTCCCTGCCGCTGTCAGCCGTGACGATCTCGAAACCCAGCGGTTCCAGCAGCGCAACCAGCATAGAGGCATTGGCGATATTATCGTCGACCACGAGGATCGTTCTACGCTTCCCCTGATAGCCGGTCGCGGTCGGCCCGGCCACTTCCCTGCGGATCTCGCCTCCGGAGACGGCCGGCAAAGGGAGTTCCACCCGGAATGAACTCCCCCTACCGGGTTCGCTCTCCACCGTAACCTTCCCCTGCATCAACGTTACCAGGCGCCTGGTAATGGAGAGTCCGAGGCCTGTTCCCTCCCGGATCTGCCCCGCGCCCACCAGCTGGGTAAATGGCTCAAAGATCGTTTCCAGCATGCCCGGCGCGATCCCGATCCCCGTGTCCGCGACCTCGCATCCGAACATCCCGCGACTCGGGTCGTAGCTGACTCGTATGACAATGTGGCCGCGGCGCGTGTACTTGACGGCGTTGGAGACCAGGTTCAAAAGGATCTGCTTGAGTTTGCGCTGGTCTCCCCGCACGATTCCGGGCAGGGTGGAACTCTCTTCATACCGGAAATCCAGATCCTTTTCATCGGCCTGGATTTTCGCGATATTGAACACCTGTCGCAGCAGGGCGGACAGGTCGAAGGAGAGTTCTTCAATCTCCATCTTTTGCGCCTCGATCTTGCCCATATCAAGGATGTCGTTTATCAGTGTCAGCAGATGTTCGCCGCTGCTGCGCACGATTTCCACCTGCTGCCGTTGCGCGTCGGTCAGGTTGTTCTGTCGTTTCAGGATCTGGGCATAGCCCAGTATGGCGTTCAGGGGAGTTCGCAGTTCGTGGCTCATGCTGGAAAGGAAGGCGCTTTTCGCCTGGCTCGCCACTTCGGCCCGCTCCTTGGCGATTATCAGTTCCGAAGTTCGTTCTCTGACCATTTCCTCGAGATGGGCGCGGTGCCTTTTCAGTTCCTCTTCGGCCTCTTTTCGTTCCGTGATGTCCCGGACGGACTCGATCACCGCGACGACTTTACCTTCGGAGTCATAAAGGGGAGCCGCCATCCCGAGCATGTAGGCTTCGCCGCGTTTGACGCTTCGCGTGACGCTTTCCCCGATGACTATGCCATCTTCGACGGTGACATACGGATATAGCCGCTTGATCTGTTCCTGTTCGGCAGTGTTGAACACCAGGTCAATCAGCACGGGGCGTCTTTCGCCGTAGAAGGGGATGGCGTACTCGTGATCCCCCTTGCCGAGCATCTCTTCGGCCTTCGCCCCGGTGAACTCCTCGGCAGCCCGGTTCCATATTATTATTTTCCCCGCGGCATCGATTACAAAGGTCGGATCGGGCAGGAAGTCGATTATGCCAGCCAGCCGTCTTTCCGAGTTCCTGAGGGCTTCTTCCGCATTCGCTCGTTCCGCAATTTCATTGTCCCGCTCCCTGATTTTCTCTTCCAGCTCCGTCGCCTGCCGAGTCAGCAGCTTTTCTCTCTCCCGATGATAATCGATCTTCCTCTTCAAGTCGGAAGGAGGCATTTTCAGTTCGGCAATGATGTCGGCATACATTTGTTTCAGCGTCTTTTCTTCTGAGGCAGAGATTATCCCGCTCTTCAGCAACGCCTTACGGGCGGCTGCCGCACCGATCGAACTGGCAAGGCGTATCTCCGCGTCGTTGTAAAGTTCAGCCACTTCAGCGATGGAGATGGTGGTTTTCCCGTCGAGTTTCAAAACCGAAAGGCAATCACCGACCATTGCGGCCGATTTGGCTTCGGGAAAATACTGGCAGTACAGCTCTTTTATCTCCATCTTCTTTGCCGCCAGATCGATCGTCGCCTCTCCTGGCAGTTGCCCCGCAATGGGGCCAACAGCAAGCGCATTGACAAATTCTTCCGAGATATTTATCTCTTCTTGTTTCTGCGCAACGTACAGGGAACCCAGAATGTAAAAGAAGACATTGAAAATCAGGGTCCAGAGGACCGCATGGCTAATGGAATCAAGTCCGGTCACGCCAAGAAGATGCTCGGGCCGGAGCAGACCCACCCCCCACGGGCCATGATCCAAAATGGCACGTGAGAGCAAGCCTCCGTGGACAAAGGCGGGAAACGCCAGGGTATAGATCCAGAGCAGGAAACCGCTGCCCATGCCAAGCAGCGCACCAGAGCTATTTCCTTTCTTCCAGTACAACCCGCCGATGAGAGCCGGAGCGAATTGCAGCACCGCCACAAATGAAATCACACCGATATCAACCAGAAGCAAGTAAGCACCGACAACCCCTTCAAACCAATAGCCGGCCAGGACAAGCAAGGCAACGGTGACCCAACGGCACTGCAGCAGATACCGTTTCGCAAAACCCAGACGCCGAACCGACTCGATGACCGGGAGCAGCAAATGGTTTGTCGCCATGGTGGAGATGGTCATCGAAGCGATCGTGATCATGCCCGTCGCCGCAGAAAACCCTCCGAGAAAAACCAGTAACGCCAAAAGCCCCTGACCGGTAGAGAGCGGCAGCATAAGGACGAAGGTGTCAGCCTGCTGCACGGGATACCCCGCCAGAAGACCGCCCATCGCAATCGGCATGACGAACAGATTGATCAGGAGCATGTACAGTGGGAAGAGCCACATGGCAGTCCGGATATGCTTCTCGTGGAAATTTTCGATAACCGCCATGTGGAATTGCCGAGGAAGGAACAGCACTGCCGACATCGAAAGCAGCAGGTATGTGGTCCACGTTATGTAAAAGGAAGGGCTTGTCTGTCCGCTGATGATGGACGTCTTCAGCGGGCTCTGCTCGAACTGTCTGAAGACATCGCTGAATCCCCCGAAAAGGCCGTAGGTCACGTAGACGCCGACTGCCAGAAAGACTATCAGCTTCACCAGGCTTTCAGCGCTCATCGCGACCACCATCCCTTGATGCCGTTCCGTTGGGACCGGTCTCCTTACCCCCAAGACGATGGTGAACAAAATGATGAACCCTACCATGCCGAGTCGGACGTTCCCATCGGGCCAGGAACTGCCCCCAGCATGAGCAATGATTCCAAACGAGGAAAAAATGGCCTTTAACTGAAGGGCGAAATAAGGGACCAGGCCGAAAATGCTGATCAGCGTCACCAAGGCGGCGATTGCCGCGGATTTGTTGTAACGGAGCGAGATGAAATCAGCGATGCTGGTAATTCTGTAGGCATTTTTTATCCGCACCATCTTGCGCAGCACCACCCAGGAGAGGATCATGGCAAGAGTTGGCCCGAGGTAGATGGCTAGAAAGAGCATCCCCGACGACGCCGCCTTCCCGACGCTGCCATAGAAAGTCCACGCGGTATGGTAAACGGCGAGTGACAGGGCGTAGATCACCGGGTTGTTGCCGACGTCCTTTCCCGCAGCGGCTTTTCGTTCCACCCAAAGCGCGATGATGACTATGAGTGCCATGTAAAGGCAGCAGACGGAAATGATCACGGAAGGAGAGAGCATGTCAGCGCCCCCCCTCGTTATCCCCCTCCTCGCCGGATGCAGTGCCGCGCAGGGTTCTCTGCATGAGAAAAAGCAGAAGAATTAGAATGGCCCATGCCACGAAGAGATAACTGAAGACGCTCATCAAGCCGCTCTTGGCGGATATCGCCAGAAACGGCCAATTGAACAGCATGAACAGGAGACAAAACACAAATATGTGGAACTCCGGCTGGCGCATCAATTGTCTGATCCTCATCGTCCCAGCCCCTTTCCGATATTTAAATGGGCAACATGATCAGCTTGAAAGTATAGATCCAAATTGCCACGTTTTTTCAAGTTGGAGGTCTGGCGGGATGGCTGAACAGGAGGGGATCTACAGCTGGTGCAAAATCTGGAGCGGCTTTGCTGCCGCGATAACCGGCTCAGTATCGCGGTTGCCGCTCCCGCAGGATGTGCTCTATCCGTGCTTGATGAAAGTTCCCTTCTGGTATTCCTCGAATGCGGTCTTCAGCTCTTCCTGGCTGTTCATAACTATCGGGCCATACCAGGCCACCGGCTCCCCGATCGGTTTTCCGGAAACCAACAGGAAACGTACCGGCTTCCCCTGGGTGGTTACGGACACCACCTCGCCGTCTTCAAAGAGGATCAGGTTCTCCGGTCCGCATTCGCACTGCCGTTCCAGGTCGAAGTAGTTGGTCCCGACCACCTCGTGCCCGAAGGCGTTTCTCTCGTGGTCGAAATACCCCTCGCCGTCGATGACGTAGGCGAGCGCCGTGTAGCCCCGCTTGATGGCATGGGTGAAAATGCTTTCCTCCGGCACCGTCACGTCCAGGTACTCGGGATCAGCCACCACGTCCCGCACCGGGCCCAGGACGCCCCCTGCCTGCCCCGCGATCACCTTCACCCTGATGCCGTTCATGGTGACCTCGGGGATCTCGGAAGCGACGATGCCGCGGTAACGGGGCGCCATCATCTTCTGCGCCGCCGGCAGATTTGCCCAGAGCTGGAAGCCCCACATGAGCCCCTCACTGTCCCCCAGCGGCATCTCCTGATGGATGATGCCGCTGCCCGCCGTCATCCACTGCAGATCGCCGGATTCGATTACCCCCTTGTTCCCCATGCTGTCGCCGTGCTCCACCCTGCCGTGCAGGACGTAGGTGATGGTCTCGATGCCCCGGTGCGGGTGCCAGGGGAAACCTTTCAGGTAATGCGGCGGGTAGTTCGAGTGGAAGTCGTCCAGCAGCAGAAAGGGGTCGAACATGGGCACCTGGTAGTAGCCGAAGGCTCGCTTCAGATGCACCCCGGCCCCCTCGATAGTCGGCTTGCTCTTCCAGACCTTCTTTATTTTCCGTAGCGTCTCCATATCAGCTCCTCTTCTCGCCGGTATCCCCCAATTTGTCATGAGAGGTCAGCACCATCAGTACCTTCATATCGAACTCCTTCGCCCGGGCGGGCTGTCCGCCTCCCACTGGCTGACAGGCTTCGGACATCTGTATGTGTGTACATCATTTGCCTGAATAATCAACAGACACGCCCGGCAAAGTTTACTGACTCGGATCTCTGAACCTGCGGATTCTACGGGGTGCGAGGAGGCTTAGGGGAAGGGCGGGGGTGAGGGCGCTGCCGGTACTTCAAAGGTACAAACAAAAGGGACCGGACGCAGAAAAGCCCCGCCAGGAAATACTGGTGGGGCTTTTCGATTAAATTCCCTGCGGCGACCTACTCTCCCACACAGTTACCCATGCAGTACCATCGGCCCTGAGAGGCTTAACTTCCGTGTTCGGGATGGGAACGGGTGTGACCCTCTCGGCATAGCCACAGAGAAA
>Ga0209212_1000413_pt1 | contig 84683 bp, 77 predicted proteins | sample RifGroC2_FD_183996 | JGI IMG/M metagenome (GOLD analysis project Ga0209212, IMG submission 183996) | Groundwater microbial communities from Rifle, Colorado, USA - Groundwater C2 (SPAdes) (version 2) | ecosystem: Environmental > Aquatic > Deep subsurface > Groundwater | place: Rifle, Colorado...
AAGGTTTTCGACGGAAGCGTAAGAACACAGCTAGCTAGAATTCAGGATATATTACAGAAGGGGTGAGCGGTTCTATGGAAATCAAAGCGGAAGAAATCAGCGAGATTATCAGGAAGCAGATCAAGGAGTACGGCACAGAGGTAGCGGTTGCCGAAACGGGGACCATCATCTCCATCGGTGACGGTATTGCACGTATCCACGGTCTTGACAAGGCGATGGCAGGAGAGCTCCTCGAGTTCCCCGGCGGCATCACCGGCATGGTCCTGAACCTTGAGGAAGACAACGTCGGTGCGGCGATCCTCGGCGAGTTCAGCGAGATCAAGGAAGGCGACACGGTCAAGCTGACCGGCAAGATCGTCGAGGTCCCGGTAGGCGAGGCGCTGATCGGCCGCGTGGTCAACGCGATCGGCGAGCCGATCGACGGCCTTGGTCCGGTCAACACCACCGAGTTCGGCAAGGTGGAAGTGAAGGCCCCCGGCATCGTCAAGCGTAAGTCGGTGCATCAGCCGATGCAGACCGGCCTGAAGGCGATCGACGCCATGGTTCCGATCGGGCGCGGTCAGCGCGAGCTGATCATCGGCGACCGTCAGACCGGCAAGACCGCCGTCGCCATCGACACGATCATCAACCAGAAGGGCGGGGACGTGGTCTGCATCTACGTCGCCATCGGCCAGAAGCGCTCCACCGTCGCCCAGGTCGTTTCCAAGCTGAAAGAGCACGGCGCCATGGATTACACCATCGTCGTCGCCGCTACCGCTTCCGAGCCGGCTCCGCTGCAGTTCATCGCCCCCTACACCGGCGTCACCATGGGCGAGTTCTTCCGCGACAAGGGGAAGCACGCCCTGATCATCTATGATGACCTCTCCAAGCAGGCCGTTGCCTACCGTCAGCTTTCGCTGCTGCTGCGCCGTCCGCCGGGACGCGAAGCTTACCCGGGCGACGTCTTCTACCTGCACAGCCGCCTGCTGGAGCGCGCCTGCAAGGTTTCCGACGAGTGCGGCGCGGGTTCGCTCACCGCTCTGCCGATCATCGAGACCCAGGCCGGCGACGTTTCCGCCTACATCCCGACCAACGTGATCTCGATCACCGACGGCCAGATCTACCTGGAGAGCGACCTGTTCTACTCCGGCGTACGTCCCGCCATCAACGTCGGCCTCTCGGTCTCCCGCGTCGGCGGCTCGGCACAGGTCAAGGCGATGAAGCAGGTCGCCGGTACCCTTCGTCTGGCTCTGGCTCAGTACCGCGAGATGGCCGCTTTCGCCCAGTTCGGTTCCGACCTGGACAAGGCGACCCAGATGCAGCTGGCCCGCGGAGCCCGCCTGGTCGAGATCCTGAAGCAGCCGCAGTACCGTCCGATCCCGAACGAGAAGCAGGTTCTGATCATCTTCGCAGCCAACAACGGCTTCGTCGACGACTACCCGGTCGGCTCGCTGCTGCGCTACGAGACGGAACTCTACGCATTCTTCGACTCCAGGAAGGCCACACTCCTTGGTGAACTTCGCGACAAGAAGGCGATCGACGACGACATGAAGGGCCAGATCGTTGCCTCGCTGGAAGAATTCAAAAAGGAATTTACTGCCTAAACCAAGGACGGAGTAGCGCATGGCGAACCTGAAAAGTATCAAGAAGCGGATCGTATCCGTAAAAAATACCAGGCAGATCACCGCGGCCATGAAGATGGTCTCGGCTGCCAAACTGCGTCGCGCCCAGGAAAACGTCGTCGCTGCACGCCCTTACGCGGGTAAGCTCGCGGAGGTGCTGGAGCGCCTGGCGCAAAGCCAGGAGGCGGACGCAAGCCCGCTCATGGTGAAGCGCGACACCGGCCGCGCGCTGCTGCTCGTCGTCACCTCGGACCGGGGCCTTTGCGGCGGCTTCAACGCCAACCTCTCCAAGGCCGCGGAGCGCTTCATCAAGGAGCGCTCGGGGGAGTTCAAGGAACTTTCCCTTATGACCATCGGCCGCAAGGGGTACGAATTCCTGCGCAACCGCCACACGGTCAGAAAGCACCACGGCAATATCTTCTCCACGCTCTCCTATCAGACCGCGGCGCTGATCGCGGCCGAGGTGATCGAGGGGTACCTTGCCGAGGAATACGACGAGGTCTATGTCATCTACAACGCCTTCAAGAGCGTGATGACCCAGGACATCACCCTGGAGCAGCTCCTCCCCGTGACGCCGAAGGCCGGCGCAACCGAAGAGGCGACCACCCAGTACATCTACGAGCCCTCCAAGGCGGCGCTCCTGGATGAACTGCTTCCCAAGCACATCGAGGTTCAGGTGTTCAAATCGCTCCTCGAGTCCCTTGCCTCCGAGCACGGAGCCAGGATGACGGCGATGGACAGCGCCTCGAAGAACGCCACCGAGATGATCGGCAAGCTGACCCTGATCTACAACAGGGCGCGCCAGGCCGCCATCACCACGGAGCTGATGGAAATCATCTCCGGCTCTGAATCGATTAAAGGCTAATACTTATAAACATATGTGGCCTGCAGGGGCCGCAGGAGGAAGAGGTTACATGAGTCAGAACTTCGGAAAAATATCGCAGGTCATCGGCGCAGTTATCGACGTCGAATTCGAGCCGGGCATGCTCCCCCCGATCTACACCGCTCTTAGGGTAACCAACCCGGCGATCGACGATCAGGAGTACAACCTGGTTCTGGAAGTCGCACAGCACCTGGGTGAGAACGCGGTCAGGACCATCGCCATGGACTCCACCGACGGTCTGATCCGTGGCCAGAAAGTCCTCGACATGGGGAAGCAGATCTCGGTGCCGGTCGGCAAGAAGACGCTGGGGCGCATCCTGAACGTCATCGGCGACCCGATCGACGAGCTGGGTCCCATCGGCAACGAGAAAGAGTACGGCATCCACCGTGAGGCTCCGGCTTTCGTGAACCAGTCGACCAAGGTCGAGGCGTTCACCACCGGGATCAAGGTCGTCGACCTGCTCGCACCGTACGCCAGGGGGGGGAAGATCGGCCTCTTCGGCGGCGCAGGCGTCGGCAAGACCGTTCTCATCATGGAGCTGATCAACAACATCGCCAAGCAGCACGGCGGCTTCTCCGTTTTCGCAGGCGTCGGCGAGCGTACCCGCGAGGGGAACGACCTCTGGATGGAGATGAAGGAGTCCGGCGTTCTCGACAAGGCGGCCCTGGTGTACGGCCAGATGAACGAGCCTCCGGGGGCACGCGCCCGCGTCGCTCTCTCCGCTCTCTCCATCGCCGAGTACTTCCGCGACGAGGAAGGGCAGGACGTGCTCCTCTTCGTTGACAACATCTTCCGTTTCACCCAGGCGGGTTCCGAGGTTTCGGCGCTTCTCGGCCGTATCCCCTCCGCCGTCGGATACCAGCCCACGCTGGCCACCGAGATGGGCGAGCTGCAGGAGCGCATCACCTCGACCAACAAGGGTTCCATCACCTCGGTTCAGGCGATCTACGTTCCCGCCGACGATCTTACCGACCCGGCTCCGGCTACCGCCTTCGCCCACCTGGACGCAACGACCGTTCTCTCCCGCCAGATCGCCGAGCTCGGCATCTACCCGGCGGTTGACCCGCTCGACTCCACCTCCAGGATCCTCGATCCGCAGGTCATCGGCGACGAGCACTACGCCATTGCCCGTCAGGTGCAGTACGTGCTTCAGAAGTACAAGGATCTCCAGGACATCATCGCGATCCTCGGTATGGACGAGCTCTCCGAGGAGGACAAACTGGTTGTTGCCCGCGCCAGGAAGATCCAGAAGTTCCTCTCGCAGCCCTTCTTCGTTGCAGAGGCGTTCACCGGTTCGCCCGGCAAGTACGTCGAGCTGAAGGACACCATCAAGGGGTTCACCGAGATCATCGCCGGCAAGCACGACGCGCTCCCCGAGCAGGCCTTCTACATGGTCGGCACCATCGAGGAAGCTATCGAAAAGGCGAAGAAGCTGACGGTGTAAATAAAGCAAAGGCGTGAAAGGTGAAAGGTGAATAAGAGCGAAGGGGTATCCCTTCACCCTTCACCTTTCACCCTTCGCCTGCCCTTAAGAGGTTTATATGGCAGAAAAACTGAAGGTTGAACTGGTAACTCCGTATAAAAAGGTCCTCTCGGAAGAGGTCGACGAGATCACCGCAACAGGTGCGCTCGGCGAATTCGGCGTGCTTCCGGGCCACGCACCCTTTCTCACCTCGCTGAAGATCGGCGAGCTCGCCTACAAGAAGGACGGCGTGTCGCACCACATGGCTCTGAACTGGGGCTACTTCGAAGTGGAGAACGACACGGTGACCGTGCTGGTGGAGACCGCTGAAAGGGCTGACGAGATCGATCTTGAGCGCGCCAAGGCTGCGCTCGGCAGGGCCGAGACCGAGCTGAAATCGCTTACCCCCGAAGACAAGAACTTCCGGGTCTACGAATCCGCCCTGGAGCGTGCCGTGATCAGGGTCCAGGTCGCAGCCAAGGCGAGCAGGCGGTAACGGTTATATAAATATGAAGCAAATGAGAAAGAGCGGCCTGTCCGCTCTTTTTTTTTGCCCAATGGTGCTGGTGGCACAGTTGACGCAAGGGTGGTTACCTTAAAGGATGGCTTCCACAGACAAAGGGGGGAGCAGGAAGTCCCCCCCCTTTTTCAAAGGGTGATGCAGAAAGTCCCCCTTTGACAAAGGGGGATTTAGGGGGATTTGCCTTCGGTGCCAAAGCGCACTCCATGGCACCCTGGGCCAAATCCCCCCCGACCCCCCTTTTCCAAAGGGGGGAGGAGTACGCTCCTTTTCCAAGGGGGGAGGAGTACGCTCCTTTTCCAAAGGTGGAGGAGTACGTTCCTTATCAAAGGGGGGAGGTGCGATAAAGGCAGGCTATCCCCCCGGTCGATGCTCCGCGTTCTCGACAGAGGGCTCAACTCCTGATACTCTGGATTTTCGCGCCGGGGCTAAAGAGAGCTCGGCAAACCGGCAAAACCTAGAGGGCGCCATGGGCGACGGATACGATCTGCTGAACCAGCCGATCCCGAGACTGATCAGGAAGATTGCGGTACCGACCTCCGTCGGCTACTTCTTCAATACCATGTTCAACGTGGTGGATACCTTCTACGGCGGCATGATCTCCACCGAGGCGCTCGCCGCCCTTTCCCTCTGCTTTCCCGTCTTTTTCCTCATCATTTCCGTGGGCGCCGGGATCTCGACCGGCGCGACCGCGCTGATCGGCCATGCACTTGGCGCCGGCGACAAGGACGGGGCACGCCACCTGGCAGGCCAGACCATCTCGTTCGGCCTCGTGCACGGCGTCCTGGTGATGTTGCTGGGGCTCTGGCTGGCACCGCGTCTCTTCCTCGTGCTGGGAGCATCGGGTACCGTGCTCTCCCTGGCACTTCAATACATGAACACCGTCTTTGCCGGGAGCATCTTCTTCCTGGTCAACTACGTGCTGAATGCGATCCTGAATGCAACCGGGGACAGCCGCAGCTTCAGGAACTTCCTGGTAGGGGGATTCTTCCTGAACCTGCTCCTCGACCCCTGGTTCCTCTACGGAGGCCTGGGCCTCCCCGCGCTCGGTCTGCCGGGCATTGCCTTGGCCACCATACTGGTGCAGGCATCAGGGAACTGCTATCTGCTGACCAGGGTGAAGCGCTCCGGCATGTTGACGGGTTTCGTCTGGAGCGAATTGATACCCGGGCGGCGCGCCTATGCCGAGCTCGCCAAGCAGGGATTCCCCTCCAGCCTGAACATGATGACCATTGCCACCGGCATCTTCGTGATAACCTGGTTCGTCGGGCGCTTCGGTAGCGACGCGGTTGCGGGTTACGGCATCGCCACGCGCATCGAGCAGATCGCCCTGCTTCCGGTGATGGGGATGAACGTCGCCGTCCTCGCGCTGGTGGCGCAGAACAACGGTGCTCACAGACTGGAACGGGTAGTTGAGACCGTCTGGACGGCTCTCAGGGTAGGGACCGTCCTGATGGGAGCCGGCACGGCCGCCGTATTTTTCCTGGCCCGGCCGCTCATGGGGTTATTCAGCAGTGACAGCACCGTTATCGAGATCGGGGTCTCCTACTTGAGGATAGAGGCCTTCGTCCTGGTGGCCTACATCATCCTGTACGCCTGCGTCGCCGTGCTCCAGGGGCTGAAGAGGCCGGTATTCCCGCTGGCCATCGGCCTTTTGAGGCAGATTGTGCTCCCCGTGCCGGTCTTCTACCTTTTGGCGGAGGTTCTGGGGTGGGGACTTGCCGGCATCTGGTGGGGAATTTTCGGCGTCACCTGGGGAGCGGCCTGCATCTCCCTTTTCTATGTAGGTCGCATGGTGAGTATGCTCACCTCCAATGATGCCAACGGCGACCACGGCGGGACGCCGGACGGTTTATGCGCTAAAATATCGCAGTCGGGCGGGGCGGCAGTACCCGAGGCGGTGCCGCAGCGTCCGCCCGGCGACAAGGCAGGGGAATCGGGTGCAGCCTGGAGGTGACCTCCCATGGATGTCTATCAGCTGTGCAACGCGTTAAAGCAGAGGGTGACGGTAGAGTTGCAGGAGGCGGTCGACCCCGCTGAAAAGGGGGAAATCCTCGTCGCCGCGCTCTACGAGCTGAGCCGGTCGGTACTTCCGGAACTCGGAGCGCCCAAGACATCCCGGGCATACCACGATGGGCAGGGGGCCGTGCTGGACCTGATCACCTTCATCGCCATCCCGCTGATCAGGGTCGGAGTGCAGCAGCAGCGCGGGGTCGCGGTGCTCTCCGAGATTGCGGAGGGATGTCTCGACCCGCTGCTGAAAAAGAAACTGGCGGTTTATGCCCAGGAGTTGCTGGCGAAGTCGAAAAACAGGGAGGTCCGTCACTGCGGCCCGCAAGGGAGGCCTTGGTTTCCGTGGCTGGCCGGCTCCGTCGCCGCCGCCGTTCTTGCCGTCTATTTCTCCTGGCAAAGCGTCGGACCCGGCGCGAAGCCGAAGGTGCTGACGGTTGCAGCGGCTCCTCAGGCGGCCCCTGTTGCGCCGGCCGCCCCGCAGGCTCCTGTCTGCACCCCTCCGGTCGAAAGAGCGGCGGGCGACGCTGCCGGTGCGCGGGAGCGAAGCGAAGAAGAGGCCCGAAAGGCGGACCGACCTGCTGCAGACGGGGGCGCGGCTGCAGCCCAGCGGGTGGCTCAATTGCAGGGAGCGGCTTCATCGCAGGGGGAGCAAACCACCCGGGTCCGCATCGTGAACAACCAGGTGCTGGTACCCGTCACGCTGAAAAACGGCGGCGCAACCGTGAGGGTCGAGCTCGTGCTTGATACCGGTGCGACGCGGACCGCGATTCATGAAGGGATAACCGGCCGGCTCCCCATCGACCTCCGCTTGGCCAGGAATTCCCAAGCCATCGTGGCCGACGGAAGGGTGATCCGTTCGCGCATAGCAAAGGTCGATTTCCTCGGGGTGGGACCCTTTGCCATGGCCTCCCTGGAAGTGGAGCTGATCCCGTACCACGGGAGCGAAGGGATGCACGACGGACTTCTTGGCATGGACTTTCTCGGCAAGCACCGCTACCAGATCGACATGGAGCACGAGCTGATCCGCTGGTTCTGACCAATCTCAAGGCTATATTGATCGATACCGGTTGGGGCATGGGAGGGGGAAGCTTGATCGGATTTCTGCAACGGATACCTCGCACCCTGCAGTTGATGCTTTACGCGCTGCTACCGCCCTCGGGCGGCGCTCCAATTCCCGCAAGATCCGGTGAAGTACAGGGTGAGGTGCAGGGAGATGTGCCGCGCTGCCTGCCGCGGCAGATCCGTGGCGGGATGGACCGATTTCTGGACGCCCGGGGAGAACTGCGGCTCTTCATTCCCGATTGCCTGGCGCTAGCCGCACCGTTCATACTGTTCAGACTGAAGCGCGAGGGCTTTTCCCGTTGTTACGTGCAGGCTTCGAAACAGGGGCTCTACGTAGAGGGAAGGCGCTGACCGAGGTGGCAGCTGCCGGTGTAGCTGCCGGTGGAGCAGATTTAGCCGCAGGATCCGGCTGCCGATCCGGGCTACTGTATCCAGCCAGTGGATTAGCTGCCGATCTTGCCGATCTCGAATCCGATCTGGTCCAGCGGCAGCACGACGTCCGCCACTTTCCCCTCGATGCAGGCGCGCGGCATGCCGTAGATGGTGGAGGTCTCCTCGTTTTGCACCAGCGTCACCCCCCCTTTCCCCTTCAGATGCTTCATCCCCTTGAAACCGTCGTTCCCCATGCCGGTCAGTATCACCCCGAGCATCGAGCCGCCGCTGGCGTCGCAGAAGCTGGTCAGCATCTGGTCCACCGAGGGGATGTAGATGTACTGCGGGAAATCGGCGATGGGCGCCGTGCGAACCACGATCTGGCTCCCCTGCTTGATGAGCGAGGTGTGCTGCCCTCCCGGGGCGATCAGCACCTCGCCACCCCTGACCACGTCGCCGTTGGCGGCCTCCCTGATGGCAAGCGAGCATTTGGCGTTGAGCCTGTCGGCGTAGGGGCCGGTAAAGGCCTTGGGCATGTGGATGGCAACCACGATGCCGTGCGGGAAGTTGACCGGGATCCGGGAAAGCACCTCCTGCAGCGCGACCGGTCCGCCGGTGGAGGCCCCGATCCCGACGCAGCCGATCCTTTTGTGGGCGAACTGCGAGGCGCGCACCAGCGCCGGACGCACCAGCTTGGGCCGTTCGACCGCGATCACCCTTCTGTGCACCAGCGAGTGGGAAGCCTCGGCAACCTTGGAAAGGAGCGCCTGCTGGAAGGCGTGCTGGGAGTCCTTGCAATCGGTCACGTTCTTGGGGACGTAGTCGATCGCCCCCGCCTCCAGCGCCTCGAAGGTCGCCCGCGCACCCTCGCAGGTCAGGGTGGAAACCATCAGCACCCGGGTCGGCTGCTTGGCCATGATCTGCTTCAGCGCCCCGATGCCGTCCAGCCGGGGCATCTCCACGTCCATGGTGATCAGGTCCGGTTTGAGCGCCAGGGCCTTTTCCACCCCCTCGACGCCGTCAGCCGCGATGCCGACCACCTCGATGTGCGGCGCCCGGGAGAGTATCCCCCTGATCGCCATCCGCATGAAGGAGGAGTCGTCGACGATGAGTACTCTCAGCTTGGTTTCCTGTGCCGGATACATGACTCGCTACGCTCCTATGCCCTGGAAGATGGATTTGACCATGTCCTGTATCTCGGGGACCCGGTCGTCAAGCTCGTAGCAGAACCGCTCCACGTCCAGGTCGGCCAGGTGGGGCGCATATCCCTTCAGTATGCCCCAGGCCTTTTCCTCGGCGAGGTTGAAGGAGACCCAGGAATGTCCGCCGTAGTCGAGTTGGCGCACGGAGCAGAACAGGTCGGCGATGCTCACGATGGCGCAGAGGGTGGGATCGAGGGTCGCCTCGGCGGGGGCGTGGTGCAGGGCGATCACCTCGCAGTAGTCCGCGGGGAAGTTCCACTTGCGCGCTATGCAGAGCCCGACCTCGTTGTGGGAGGTGCCGAGGAATTCCGCCTCCTTCTCCACCAGCCTGAAGGGGTGTCCCTGCACCGAATCCAGCAGCGAGCGGAAGGCGTCCTGCCGGTAGTAGCTCAGGAACACCTCGCCGATGTCGTGCACGATCCCCACCAGGTATGCCTTCTCCGTGTCCGGGTAGCGCACCCGCTGGGCGATGATCTTGGCGACCACGCCGACGCCGAAGGAGTGTTCCCAGAAGCTCTGGATGTCGATGATGCCGTCCCTCCCTTCGAAGACGTCGACGAAGGAGCAGGTGAAGGCAAGTTCGCGGATGTGGCGGAAACCGAGGTAGATGAGCGCCCGCTTCACCGATTTGATCTCGTGCGCCGGCTTGTAGAGCGGCGAGTTCACCATCTTGATGACCCGGGCCGCCAGGACCTGGTCCGCCAGGATCATGTCCGCCACCTCGTCGAGCTCCACGCCCGGCTGGTCCAGAAGCTCGATGACCTTGGTGGCCACCTGCGGGATGGTGGGGAGATCGACAAAGCTTTCCACCATCTCCTGAGCCGTCTGCATCATGGCTGCTTTTTCCATACCATCATCCTCACTTGTTGTAGGTGAACCCGCCCGGGAAATGTACGGTCCTGAACTTGTCGTTCACGCCGTGCAGCGATTCCGACTGTCCCAGGAAGAAGTAACCGTACGGCTGCAGGTTGTTGTAGAAATGCTGGACAACCTTGCTCTTTGAGGCGGTATCGAAGTAGATCAGCACGTTGGCGCAGAATATGAAATCGAAGCTCTTCATGAACAGCATCTTGTTGTCGTCGTAGAGATTGAGCTGGCTGAAGCTGGCGAGTTTCTTCACCTCGGGGGAGAGCACGAACCTGCCGGCCGACTCCTCCTTGAAATACTTCTTCAGGTAGAAGTCGGGCGTGTTGCGGACCGAGTAGCTGTTGTAGATCCCTTCCTTGGCCTGCCCGATCACGGTCTCGTTGATGTCGGTACCGACGATCTCGATGATCCAGTCCTTGAGGAGCGTGGCGCGCTTTTCCAGGAGCAGCATGGCCATGGTGTACGCCTCCTCCCCGGAGGAGGAGCCGGCGCTCCAGATCCGGAGCTTCTTGAACCCGATCTTCCCCTTGTGGGCGATGATCTCGGGGAGCAGCTTGGTCTCCAGCGCGTTCAGCTGCGGCAGGTTCCTGAAGAAGCAGGTCTCGTTGGTGGTGATCTCGTCCAGAAGCTTCTTGAGTTCGGCGCTCCCGGTCGCGCCCGCCCGCACCTGCTGGAAATAGTCGGCGTGGCTTTTGCTGCCGGTCGACTCCATCCGGCGGGCCAGGCGGCTCTCCAGGAAGTATTTCTTGCTGCTGTGGAAATATATCCCGCAGACGTTATATATGTAGTCCCTGAGCTGCTCGAAATCCTTGTCGGAAATCTTCTGGGAGCTACCTTTAGGATCGAGTGCTTTGGTCTCAAATGCCATTATCATCCCCTCAGGCGGATTTCCTTACTAAAGCAGCTTCGCCGCCACCGACCAGCCCCATCGGGTCCACAATCAGCGCCACCCTGCCGTCGCCCATGATGGTCGAACCGCCGATGCCGGGGAGATTGGCCAGGAACTTGCCGAGCGACTTGATGGCAACCTCCTGCTGCCCGAGCAGCCTGGTCACCACGAGACCGAGCCGCTTCTCCGCGACACCGACGATGACGACGTAACAGGTGTTGCGATCCGCGGTCGACTCGGCGCAGTTGAAGGTCCGCTGCAGCCTCAGAAGCGGCAGCACGGAATCCCGGAGCTTCAGCACCTCCTGGCCGCCGATCATGTGGAACTCGCTCTTGTTGACCCGCATGGTCTCGATGACCGAGGCGAGCGGGATCGAGTAGACCTCGCGCTCCACCTCGACCAGCAGGGACTGGATGATGGCGAGGGTGAGCGGGAGCTTCAGGATGAACTCGCTCCCTTTGCCGACCTCGTTCTTGATCTCTATGATGCCGTTTAGCTTCCTGATATTGGTGCGCACCACGTCCATCCCGACGCCGCGGCCGGAGAGGTCGGTCGCCTGCTCCTTGGTGGAGAAGCCGGGGAGAAAGAGCAGGTCGAGGATTTCGCGGCTCCCCATGATGGCAAGCTGCTCCTCGGTGATGAGTCCCTTTTCCAGCGCCTTCCTGGAGACCCGGTCCGGATCGATGCCGCGGCCGTTGTCCTTGATGCTGATGACGATCTGGTTCCCCTCGTGGGCCGCCGAGAGGACCACGGTGCCGCAGCGGTTCTTGCCGGCCGCCAGTCGCTCGTCCGGGGTCTCCAGGCCGTGGTCCAGGGCGTTCCTGATCAGGTGGATCAGCGGATCGCCGATCTCGTCCACCACGGAGCGGTCCAGCTCGGTCTCCTCGCCGATGATCTGCAGGTCGACCTCCTTGCCGAGGTCGCGCGCCAGGTTGCGCACGATGCGGGGGAATTTCTTGAACACCTTCTCGACCGGCAGCATGCGCATCTTGAGGACCTGCATCTGCAGTTCGGAGGTGACGAAGTTGAGCCTTTTGGAGAGCTTGCCGAAGTCGTCGCCGAAGCCGGCAGGATCGAGACCGGTCTGGAAGTCGCTGTGCAGCTGGATCATCCGGTTGCGCTCCAGCACCAGCTCGCCGACCTGGTTCATCAGGTCGTCCAGGCGCTTCACGTCGACCCGGACCGTGGAGTTGTCGGCCAGTTCCTCCCCCTTGGCGGCTGCCGGTTTCGCGGCCGGCTCCTTCGCCGGAACTGCCTTCAGCTGCGGCGCCGGGGCTGCCGCGCGCGGCGCCGGGACGGGCGGCTCAGGCACCGGGGCGGCAATTTGTGGCGCCAGGGGTGCGGTTTCGGACGCCGGCGCGGCCGGTTGAGGCGGTTCGGACTCCGAGGCTCCCTGCCGGGGCTCGGCAACCTGCTCCTTTTGCGGCGCGAAGAGCGGTGCCAGCACCCTCGCCTCGACGGCGTTCTCGGAGAGGAAGGGGATCAGCTTGGCGATGGTCTCCTCCAGCTCCCGCTCCACGATCTCGCCCGCCTTGATGTCGGCGACCAGCGTCTTGACCAGGTCGACCGCCTCCAGGATCACGTCCATGATCTGCGGGTTCAGCGTGAGTTCCGCCTTTCTGAGCCGGTTCAGCACGTCCTCGGTCTTGTGGGTAACCTTCACGAGGAGATCGAAACCCAGGAAGCTGGAGGCCCCCTTCACCGTATGGATCGAGCGGAAAATCCGGTTCATCAGCTCGGCGTCATCCGGGCTCTTCTCCAGGCTTATCAGATCGTCATCCAGTTTTTCCAGGAGTTCGGTGGTTTCGGCCAGGAAACCTTCCAGAAGCTCCTGATCCTCGCAATCTATTGACATTTTTCTGCTCCGGAAACGGGGGCAAGCTCCCCCGCGGGTGTGTTACGCCACGCTGCTGAATATGCGTCTCTCGTCGGCGGAGAACATCTTCTCCAGGTCCAAAAGGACCAGGAGCCGTTCGGCCTGGTTGATCACCCCTGCCATGCACTCCTGCTCGATGCCGCTCGACACCACCGGCGGCGGAGGCTGGATCTCCTTCTCGGAGATGCGGATCACCTCGGAGACCTCGTCCACGATGAACCCCATCAGCTCGCCGACCACCTCCATGACCATGATGCGGGTGCGCTTGTCGTATTCCGCCTCCATGAGGTCGAACTTTCGCCTGAGGGAGATGATCGGGATCACCTTGCCGCGCAGGTTGATCACCCCCTCCACGTAGTGCGGGGTGTTCGGCACCCGGGTGATGTTGAGCATACGGATGATTTCCCGCACCATCAGTACGTTGATGCCGTACTCTTCCTTTTCCAGGTTGAAGCTGACCAGCTGGATCAGCTCGCCCCCGTACTCCTCGCTCTTTACTTTAAGTGCGGTCTGCATGGACCCTCCGTATGCGGTGATATCAGCGGGGACGGCCCTTTGGCGCAGGCCCCTTTTTTTCTATTCGGTTGCCCGAACCAAAGGTTGAATATTTTTTTCTCTCAGCCGGAAAGCTGGTCCCCCCGGCAAAACCGCTCCCAGCGGACAACGGGACGCTTGCGGGAGCTGCCGGTCAAGGCCCGGAGCAAATAATTGACGAGGCGTGCTGCGGGGCAAGTCATTTTATTGACATTGCCGTCAGATCTCGCTATAGTTGCGAGCGACTCAAATTCTGTATCGGCTTAATCCACTGCAACTTTAACCGAAATCGGGGAAACAATGGAAACACCCAGAATAATGATTGCGGACGACGACAAGAAGACCCGCGACTTTGTAGCCGCCTTCCTGAGCTACAAGGGATATCAGGTGTATCAGGCTTTTGACGGGCAGGACGCCCTGCAGAAGATCGAGATCCATGACGTGCAGATGGTAATCACCGATATCATGATGCCCAGGGTAAACGGCCTGGAATTCATCAAGCAGCTGAAATCGATCCGCCCGGAGATCGTCACCATAGCCTACAGCGCCTTCGCCAATTTCGAGATGACGGCGAACCTGCTGAAGGCCGGCGCCTTCTTCTATCTGGAAAAGCCGTTCAACCTGGAGGAGCTGGAGACCCACGTGAAAAGGGGGCTTGAGCACCAGGCGCTGCAGAGCAAGAGTTTTCGGTCCAGACCGTGCATAAAGAACAGGGCGCTTTTGAACAACATCATCGGCGAGAGCGAAAAGATGCTCTCTCTCTTCGAGATGGTGGAGAAGGTCGCCACCTCGGACTCGACGGTTCTGATCCAGGGGGAGTCGGGGACCGGCAAGGAGCTGGTGGCCCGGGCCATCCACGATCTCTCGAACCGTTCGGACAAGAACTTCGTCGCCCTGAACTGCGCCGCCATCCCCGACGAGCTGCTGGAGAGCGAGCTCTTCGGCCATGTGAAGGGCTCCTTCACCGGCGCGGTGGCGACGCGCATCGGCAGGTTCGAGATGGCGGACAAGGGGACCCTGTTTCTTGACGAGATAGGCGACATGAAGGCCAACCTGCAGGTGAAGCTGTTGCGGGTGCTGCAGAACAGGGAACTGGAGCCGGTCGGCTCCACCCGCTCCAAGAAGGTCGATGTCCGGATCATCGCCGCCACCCACCAGAACCTGGACCAGATGGTCGTCTCCAAGGCCTTCAGGGAGGACCTCTACTACCGGCTCTCGGTGATACCGATCATGCTGCCGCCGCTTCGCGAGCGGGAGAGCGACATCGTGCTGCTTTTGAACAGCTTCCTGGAGAAGTTCAACAAGAGCAAGCAGCGCAAGGTCATGGGCTTTGACAAGCAGGTGATGGAAATCCTGACCAATTACGAGTGGCCCGGCAACGTCCGGGAGCTGGAGAACCTGGTCGAGCGCCTGGTGATCATCAAGGGGAGCGGCGTCCTGAGCATCCACGACCTTCCCGAAAAGTACCGCGGCGGCAGGGCTGCCGTGGTCTGCAGCGAGCAGATGACTCTCCCCGAAGACGGCTTCTGCCTGAACAGCGCCGTTGAGGAATTCGAGAACAGGCTGATCCTGCAGGCCCTGCAGAAAAGCGGCGGCAACAAGAAGGAGGCGGCCGAGCTCCTGAACCTGAAGCGGACCACCCTGATTGAAAAACTGAAAAAGAAGAAGCTGGTATATGGCGACAGCCTGATTACCACATGAAAAGGTAGACCGACATGTCGATAGATCCGATAGCGACAGCTCAGAGCTGGACGGCCGCAAAGAAGGGGGGCGCAGCAGGCGCGGCCCCGGCGGTTCCCTTCGGAGAGTTCCTCGCCCGGGGCGCCCGGCCGGAGCAGGTCTCAGCGACGACCGCGGCGGAGATACTGCGCCTGAAGATGCTGAGCTCGGCGGTGAATCTCGGCGGCGACGAGGAGAGGCCGGCCGCGAACCGGTCCCTGGGCGTGCAGGGACTTCTGGAGCGCTTTCTGGAGCAGTTGCCGAATCAATCCGGGGCAGCAGCTGCCGGGGGGATAGCCGGAGGGCCAGCCGAGCCGGGCGCGACAGAAACAGAAACATATGGCGCGATAGATACCGCCGGCATAGCGGCGGGGGAGGTCGGGCAGGGCAGGGCGGTTTCAGGAGATCTCCCCACCGAAGCGATCATCGAGAAGGCCTCCAGGCGCTACGGCGTCGACGGCGGTCTGATCAGGGCGATCATCAAGGCGGAGAGCAACTTCAACCCGCGGGCGGTCTCCTCCGCAGGGGCGCAGGGGCTCATGCAGCTGATGCCCGCCACCGCCAGGGGGCTCGGGGTGAGCGACTCGTTCGATCCGGAGCAAAACGTCATGGCCGGGACCAGGTTCCTGAAGGACATGCTGCGCCGCTACGATGGCAATCTCAACGAGGCGCTGGCGGCCTACAACTGGGGTCCCGGAAACGTGGACCGGCACGGCACCGACCACCTCCCTCGGGAGACCCGGGCTTATCTCGGGAAGGTGAAGGAATACTACGCGCAGTACCAGAACGTCGGCTGATTTCACAGGACCAGGCGCCGGCAGGACCAGGCGCCGGGAATGGACGCAAAAAGCCTCCGAACCTTTCACAGGTACGGAGGCTTTTCTTATTTCCTAAGTTGAAAATCCTTTCAAAAGCCACGACTATTTTCATATCTCCTATGCGTCAATTCCACCTGGCATAGGCATGCTACCCTTCTTTATAAGGAAGGGGGTGTGGAAAGTCCCCCTTTGACAAAGGGGGATTTAGGGGGATTTGCCTTTGGTCTGCCATTTACCCGATAGCACCTTAAAGGCCAAATCCCCCCGCTCCCCCCTTTTTCAAAGAGGGGAGCGGGGGCAAGACCCTGGTAAGTCCGCTCTACTCCCTCACATAAATGTCCTGATCCGACTGGTGCACCATGGTCATGACCCGCATGTACTCGTCCTCGATCATGTCGTAGTGCTTCTGGGTCTCCCGGATCACGGTCTCGAAAACCCGCCGCACCAGCGGGTCGGCCATCTCCTTCGCGATGACCGTGTACTGCTCGATGCACGACTTTTCCTCCTGGAGGGCGATCTCCAGCGCCTTCTGCTCGTGGACCTCGGACGCGAACGCCTGCTCCAGAGCCATGTGGGTGGCCGAGAGCTTGTCCGCCGGTCTCGCCTTGAAGCTCTCCAGGTCCCCCAGGTCCGTTCCTTGGTAGTGGTCGAAAAACGCCGCCAGGTGCCCCATCTCCTCGTTGGCCAGCAACTCGAAGACCTTCTTGGACCTCTCGTCAGCCGTCAGCGAACCCGCCTTTCGGTAGAAGTCCATGCTCTCCTTCTCCGAGTTGATCGCGAGCTTCAATGCTTCTTGCACCGTATACTGTTTGACCATGACTGCACCTCCGTCGGCTAATGAAATGTTTGGAGAAGTATATCTAAGAGTTGCACAAGGTCAATTAGTCTGACTGGAGATTGGAGAGCGGAGAGCGGGTCTGACATGAATTATCTGGTTGGCGTTTTGATCCCCGAGAAAAGTCCATCTTCGCCAGACACCTGCTCACTCTCCTCCCCCCGGAGGGGGGAGGTCGGGAGGGGGGAAGACAACGACTTTTCCGAAGAACCGGCGGAGTTCCCCCTCCCTAGCCCTCCCCCTCCGGGGGAGGGGACCATCTGCGTGTGAAAAGGCGTGCCGCATTTGCCGTGGTGACGCGGGCCAGCTCATCGAGGGGGAGCCCCCTGATTGCCGCCACCCGGCCGGCCGTTGCCAGGAGGTAGGCGGGGAGGTTCACCATGCCGCGGTAAGGCTCCGGCGCCAGGTCCGGCGCGTCGGTCTCCAACAGCAGGCGCTCCAGCGCAACCGAGGCCGCCACTGCAGGGGGGCGCACGGCGTTTGGATAGGTGACGCTCCCTGCCAAAGAGAGATGCAGCCCGAGCCGGACGCAGTCGCGGGCGGTCTCGGGGCTTCCGGAGAAGGCGTGCATGACGCCGCCGATCCTCCCGACCCGCTCCTCTTTGAGGATGGCGAGCAGATCGCCGAACGCCTTGCGGCAGTGGATCAGCACCGGGAGCCCTGCCTCGGCGGCGATCTTTAACTGGGTGCGGAAGGCGCGTTGCTGGAGGTCACGGCAGGGGGTGGCGAGGGCGTAGTCGAGGCCGATCTCGCCGATCGCCGTGGCGGATCGGCTCAGCCGGCGAAGTTTTGACTCGACAGCGGGGGTAAGGAGCGCTGCGTGCATAGGGTGTACCCCGAAGGCGGGGAGCACCCGGGGGAAAGCCCGGGAGATCTCCGCGATGCCCGGCCAGCCGTCCGGGTGCACGCCCGGGACCAGGAAACCAGCGACCCCTGCCGTCTCTGCATCGGAGAGGAGCTCGGGAAGGCGGGGACGCAGCCGTGGATCGTCGAGGTGGCAGTGGCTGTCAAAAAACATGGCAGTAACCGCAGATCTTTGATGATGCAGTTCGGGTGGTGAAGAAGTCCCCCTTTAACGAAGGGGGATTTAGGGGGATTTGCCTTTCAGTGCCACCCATCCAAAGTGGCAGCTTCGGTAAAATCCCCCCCAGCCCCCCTTTTTCAAAGGGGGGCGTGAGGAACTGAAGTTTATCGCTGATCGGAAAGGACATCGCTAGCCGAGGTTGATGCCGGGGTGATCCTTCAATTCCCGGATGATCTCTACCTGGCGCTGCAGGATGTATTTGGAGATGCTCAGCTCGGTGGCTCGTGTCGCCTCTATCTCGAACACCATGCGGAAGCCGTCGTCGACCGTCAAAACTTTGAGCAGCGAGGCGGGGACGGTGATGGTGCCGATCGGAAGGGTCACTGCAAGCTCGCCGTTTTCGCTCAGGGTGAACCCGGGCTCTTCCGGGATGTTGATCGAGATCCCGGTCAGTGACATGTCGTGCAGCCTGCCGCCGGCGGTTTGGCCCGAAGCGGTGAACGAGGCGTAAATCGGCTCGCTCAGTTCGACCCTCACCGACATCCTGCGGTCGGCGCGCACGATGGCATAGCTGAAACTGGAGAGCACGATCCTGGACTTCTCGATGTTCACGTAGTTCGCGTTCGCTATCACATCCTTCGGAAAATGACTGCTCTTCAGTACGGTCACCTTCTCAAACGAGATGACCACCGCCTGGATCTGGTGCACCAGCAGTTCAGCGAAGTTCTCCTCGACGCTCTCCACGCTCGCCCCGTAACTCACCGGGATCTCGCGGAAAAAATTGAGCAGCTTCAGGTCGTTCTTGAGACGTCCTTCCCTGATTGCCGCCAGGATGGCGATAATTTGCGCGCCGTCTTCCTTTTCACCGGCCAGCTTTATCGTCTGGTACATGTCGTTCATACGGCTCCTGGAAGAGAAAAAATTTATTGCCCTTTTATACCCGGCGTGCAATTATAGTACCCTGAATAGGATCCGGCGAAGATACCCTCTTCGCCTTTCTTTTGTCCAGCGATTTTTAAACGGGAGTTTTTGTTGATGCGGTACAACGAGCAGGAGATTGAAAAGAGGCGCACCTTCGCGATCATCAGCCATCCGGATGCGGGGAAGACCACCATAACGGAGAAACTGCTCCTGTTCGGAGGGGCGATACAGCAGGCGGGCGAGGTGCGGGCCAGGAAATCGGCGCGCCATGCGACCAGCGACTGGATGGAGATGGAGAAGCAGCGCGGCATTTCCGTCACCTCCTCGGTGATGAAGTTCAGCTACCGGGAGTTCGAGATCAACCTGCTGGACACCCCGGGGCACAACGACTTCTCGGAAGACACCTACCGGACCCTGACGGCGGTCGACTCGGTGCTGATGGTGATCGACTCGGTGAAGGGGGTGGAGAGCCAGACCAAGAAGCTCCTCGAGGTCTGCCGCCTGCGGCACACCCCGATCATGACCTTCATCAACAAGCTGGACCGGGAGGGGCGCGAGCCTCTCGACCTCCTGGACGACATCGAAAACACCCTCAGCATCCAGTGCGCTCCCATGACCTGGCCCATCGGCATGGGGAAGCGCTTCCGCGGCACCTACCATCTCTACTCCAAGGAGATCACCTTCTTTGACCCCGAGGCCGACCACGGCGTGGGCGAGGTGGTCACCGTCAAGGGGCTGGACGACCCGAGACTGGACGAACTCCTGGGAAGCCAGGTGGAGGAGCTGCGCGCCGACGTCGAGCTCCTGGAGGGTGCGGCCCACCCCTTCGACATCGAGGCGTATCTCGCCGGTCGGCAGACTCCGGTCTTCTTCGGCAGCGCCATCAACACCTTCGGGGTACAGCAGCTGCTCGACTCCTTCGTGGAGCACGCCCCCTCGCCTCTGCCGCGCGAGGCCGCGACCCGGACCGTCTCACCCTACGAGGAACCGTTCACGGGGTTCACCTTCAAGATCCAGGCGAACATGGACCCGGCACACCGTGACCGGATCGCCTTCTTCAGGATCTGCTCCGGCAAGTTCGTGCGCGGCATGAAGGTAAGGCATCTGCGGCTGGGGCGCGAGGTGCAGATCGCCAACGCCACCATCTTCATGGCGCAGGACCGGACCAACATCGACGAGGCCTATGCCGGCGACATCATCGGCATCCACAACCACGGCACCATTAAGATAGGGGATACCTTCACCCAGGGAGAGGATCTCAAGTACACCGGAATCCCCAACTTCGCGCCCGAGCATTTCCGCAAGGTGCGCATCCTGAACCCGCTCAAGTCCAAGGCGCTGGAAAAGGGGCTGGTGCAGCTTGCCGAGGAGGGGACCACCCAGGTCTTCAGGCCTCTCATGGGAGCCGACTGGATCGTCGGTGCCGTCGGGATGCTTCAGTTCGACGTCGTCATGCACCGGCTGGAGCACGAGTACGGGGTGAAGTCGGTCTACGAGCCGGTATCCTACGTGACGGCGCGCTGGGTGACCGGCGACAGGAAGAGGCTGGACGAGTTCCAGAAAAAGGAGGCGATGAGCCTCTATACCGACGGCGAAGGGAACCTCGCCTACCTGGCGGGAAGCCAGTGGCGGCTGGACAACACCATGGACAACTGGAAGGACCTCACCTTCCACGCCACCCGTGAGCACAGCTAGCATGCCGCGACCAGCCGCTTTTTTCAGTGCTGCGCCGTATCGCAGGGGCGAACCTTGTCTCCGCCCAGGGGGGCAGGGGAAGGAATAGACGCCTAAAAGGCTCGAAACGAACCGGGACGCTGATTTACCTGATCAAGGCTGATAACAATGACCACGGCTCGTGGTTTATCAGCCTTTTCAGGTGAATCAGCGTCCCGGTTCGTTTCTGTTTCTACACTTACTCCGCAAGTCCCAGAAAACTTAACAACCTCTCCATCGAAGCGTTTATCACCTGTTTTTCCGCAATCCCCGCCTCCGCCACGAGTTTGAGCGCATCGTCAAACACCCCGACCCCCTGCGAAATGTGCGCGTCGCTCCCTATCATGATCGGCGTGCCGATCCTGGCGCACAGCCGTGCTATCTCGGCGCAGTTGTCGCAGCTCCCCTTGCGGCTTAGCGACGATAGCGAGGAGTTGTTGATCTCCAGGGCCGTCCCGGTCGCCAGGCCTCTCTTTGCGACTTCTTCGTAGTGCAGCGGAAACAGCGGATTTCCCGGGTGGGAGATGCATTTCACCCGCGGGTTCTCCATGACGGCCAGCAGCGCCCGGGTGTTCAGGTCGATGTCGTTGTCGCTGTCGCAGAAGCCGCAGTTCTCGTGCAGGCCGGCCATGACGAAGTCGAGTTCCTCCAGCACCGGCTGGTCCAGATCGAGGGTCCCGTTTTCATCGAGGATGTTTGCCTCCACCCCGCGAAAGATCCTGACCCCGGCGATGGTCCCGGGAATGAAGCGCATGGCGCAGAAATGGTAGCGGTGCGGGCCTCCGGGAAGTGCCGGTCCGTGGTCGGTGAGTGCGAGTGCCTGCAGCCCGGCTTGGGCGGCGGCGCTGGCGAGTTCGTTGACGGTCGAGTAGGCGTGACCGGAGGCGAGCGTATGGGTGTGCAGATCGGCTATTATTTTCATGGTCGGACTATTCCATAGCGGCCGGAAAATGTCAAGGCGCTGGGAGCAGTTAGGAGAATCGGAGGCGGTGGAGGGGGTGGCTTTGAGAAGTCCCCCTTTGACAAAGGGGGATTTAGGGGGATTTGCCTTTTGTCGCCAGCTGCGCGCTGTGGCAGCCTGGGTCAAATCCCCCCCGACCCCCCTTTTTCAAAGGGGGGAGAGATTTCGAAGGTGGTAGAAGGTTGATATCCAACAGAAGTGATATCCAACAGGAATCACATAGGGCACAAAAAAAGGGCGCGCCTTGCGGCACGCCCTTTTTACTGCTTCGAAAAGCCATTACTTCACGATGGTCTTGGCAAGCTCCAGCGCGACATCCTTGTAGGGGTTAGCGAACAGGATGATGAGGCAGATAACCAGCGCGTAGATCGCCAGGGACTCGATCATGGCCAGACCGATCATCATGGTGGTCAGGATCTTCCCGGATGCGCCGGGGTTACGGGAAACGCCTTCGACTGCGCTCTTAACTGCGAGACCCTGGCCGATGCCGGTTCCGAGGGTGCCGAGTGCCATGCCGATGCCTGCTGCCAGTACACACATTGTAAAAAATTCCATTTGTTTCTCCTTTGCTGCGTAGTATTTCCTAAATAGTATAGGAATGAAAAATCGTGAAAGGTGAAAAGTGAAAGGTGAAAGGAAAGGCAAAGAAAGGTGTTATTCACCCTTCACCTTTCACCCTTCACGGTTTTAATGCGCGTGCTCCAGCGACCCCTGGATGTAGATCATGGCGAGCAGCATGAACACGAAGGCCTGGATGAAGGAAACCAGCACGCCCATCAGCATCATCGGCAGCGGCACCAGGAACGGAGCCAGACCGAAGAAGATGATCAGCACGAGCTCGTGGCCGTTCATGTTGCCGAAGAGACGCAGTGTCAGCGAGATGACGCGGCTGAAGTGGCCGATCACTTCGATGAAGAACATCATCGGGGCAAGCCACATGATCGGTCCCAGGAAGTGCTTGATGTAGCCGGCACCGTGCTCCTTGAGCCCGACGACGTGGGTGGCGACGAAAACGACTACCGCGCAGGCTGCGGTGGTGTTGATGTTCGCGGTCGGCGGGAAGAAGCCGGGAACCAGGCCGATCAGGTTGGAGACCAGGATGAAGACGGCCAGGGTCGCGATCAGCGGGAAGAAAGGCTTCCCTTTCTCGCCCATGGTCTCAACGAGCATGTTCTCGATGCCGCCGACGACGACTTCCATGAAATTCTGCAGACCGGACGGAACCGACTGCAGCCTCTTGGTGGCGGCGATGGAGAGGAGCACCAGGCCGGCCATGATGAGCCAGGTGTAGACGACGGCGTCTGCGCCGGCCTCCGAAATGCCAAGCGGGTGCAGCAACTCGCGGAAAAATTGCAGGAAAAGATACGGATGAACCATGCAGCTAGCCTCCTTTACGGGTGGACATGTATATTGAAAATGCCATTATGTTGATAACCAGTACCGACAAGCCGAGCAGCAAGCCGAAGATGTCGGCGTGCAGCAGGACGATCAGTACGTACAAGAGGAGCGCCATGGTGGCGAGCCTCAAAAGGAACCGGGCTATTGCGAAGCGCGAGGCGTTTTCCGGAAGGATCCGCAACGCCGCTTCGAGCCCGCTTCTGAGCCGGATGAAGTTCGCCGTCGCCAGCAAGCCGCCGGCAAAGACCGAGATCCCGAATCTGGGCGACAGCAAAAGGGCGCCGGCCGCAGCCATTGCCGCGCTCAAGAGGAGGCTTCCCGCAACCAGCCACGAGAAGATGTTATCCTCGTTTATTCTTGTCCTGCCCGTCATCACGCAGTTCTTTTCCGGCTATTACGAAGATGTTGCGGAAACCGGCCGCAATGCCGAAGAAAAGAAAAATAAAGAAAAACCACGGCTTGGTGCCGAGCCAGGCATCGAGCTTCAGACCGATGAAGACGCCGATGGCAATCGCCACCGCCACCGAGATTCCCATCGTGGAAATCATCCCGAGGGTTCTCAGCAGGCTTTTCTTCTCCTCATCCATTTCGGCCGTCCTCTTATCCGTCTGCTTCTACGGAAGAAAACCTAGGCTAAATAGCACGGCAGCAGTGCGAATGTCAAATACTTTCGGAATATCCCCTCAACAAAAATAGTAATTTACCGCCGCAGAGAGTGGGGCTATCCCGCTTTGCCGCTAATGCCGCGGTTGATTTTGCCGTATACCTGCGGCAATCCCCTTAACGCGATGCCATCTTCTCTCATGATAACTTAACGGCCCTTGCTTTGGAAGGGGCCATGCCGCAGTGCCCTCCCTGAGCAGGCACTGCGTCGTTAAGCCAGCCTCGCACAACTCGCTCTCCCTCATCCCCGGCTCCCTCCGGTGGAAAAATTTTAGTGCCGATCTCCCTCCCTTGCCGGGAGGGGGGGAGGGCACTGCCATTAAGTTAACTTTTTGCTGTTGTCTCCCCTCCCTTGACGGGAGGGGGAGACACGCTCACGTGGGTTCACGGCTTAACTTAATGGCAGTGGGGGCGGAGGGAGGGGTAAGGTTTCCAGCGCCGAGCGGGCTGGAGATTTTTCAACCTTCTTGTCCAACGCCGTTGCGCCTCGGCGCGGTACGGGTAGAATGTTAAAGGTTTTTTATGAAAAGGACGGGCCGCAAAGGCCGTCCTGCCGACTTTTTCTCAGCCACGGTTCTCCGGTTCACGGCGCGGTCGCAGCAAAGGTGCCTTTACGACGGGGGTGTTCCATGCCGGCTATGCTACTAGGCGAGATGTTGCTGAAGGCGGGTGCCCTGACCGAGGCGCAGCTTGAGCAGGTGCTGAGCGCCCAGTCGATCTATGGCGGGAGGCTCGGCACCAATCTGGTCGAGATGGGGCTGATCGGAGAGGACGAACTGGCCCGCGTGTTAAAAGAGAAGCTCGGCGTGCCGTGTATCGACGGGTCTGCCCTGGACGCGATACCTGCGGAGGTCTTGGCCGTTATCCCGCTGGAGATGGTGCAGCGCTACCACGTGCTGCCGCTGGCTCTCGATGGCAAGCGGCTCACCCTTGCCATGATCGACCCCTCGGATTTCAAGGCGATCGACGAGATCGGTTTCGTCACCGGTCTGGTCATCGTGCCCCGGGTCTGTTCGGAGCTGCGGCTAAACCTTGCGCTGGAGCGTTATTTCGGCATCAAGCGGGAGCTGCGTTACATACCGGTGGCCGGCGGGTCCAGATCGCGCTTTGCCGGAGCCGCGCTGGGGGATGCGCGGCCGGAGCCCGGAAGTGTGGCCGAGCTGGGGGCGCATCCCGGCGGTGCTCCTCCCGGACGGCATGTCACGATGGAAGTCCTGGCCGAAAGGCTGGCCGGTGCGCCGGGCGAGGCCCAGGTGGTCTCTGCCGTGCTGTGGTATCTGGGCGGGGAGTTTGACCGGGCGGCTCTATTGAGGCTGAAATGCGGCAGCGCGGTCGGGGTCCAGGCAGTCGCTGCCGGCGACGAGGTGGACGGGTTTGTCGGGTACGCGATGGCGCTCGATGAGGCGCAGCAGATCAAGAGGGTCGTGCAGGAACGCGAGCTTTTCCTGGGTGAGTTTGCGGCAGGAGGAGCTGTCGGGGGGCTGATGCGGGCCATGGGGGGGAGCGCCCCCGCTCCGGCTCTCGTTGTGCCGGTTGCGGTAGGTGGACAGGTGGCGGCCGTGATCTGCGTGAACGATCTGAAGGGGAGGCTCGCGGGAGGGGTGTTCGAACTGCAGCGGGTGGCGGCGATGGCGGAACTCGCCTTCGAGATGCTCCGCATCAGGAAGAGGATCAGGGCGAGCTGAAATAGGAGCGGTATTAGTGGTGCAAAAAAGCGGCGCCCCTGGGAACAGGGGGCCGCTTTTTAAAGAAGAGAGGTAAATCAAGGGCGTCGCACACGGATCGGACGGAAACTGGCGGATAACGGCAGATTAAGCAAAAATCACGGGTTTAAAGACTTAAAAACAAGCAATTCGGTTTGATCTTGCCTCTTCCGCCTGTTTCCAGGTTTTTCCGTGTGCGGCGCCCTTGACTCTGCCTTACCGTTTCGACTTTGCCTTTACAGCGCCTTGAAGCATTTCGCGGCAGCGGCAATGGTCCGCTCCAGATCCTGCTCGGTGTGCGAGATGGAGACGAAGGCGGTCTCGAACTGCGACGGCGCCAGATATACCCCCTCCTCCAGCATGGCGCGGAAGTAGCCGGCGAACGCCCTGGTGTCGCAGAGGGCGGCGCTGGTCCAGTCGTAAACCGGCTCCTTGGAGAAAAAGGCGCAGAACATGGAGCCGACGCGGGTCGAGTAGAGCGGGAAGCCGGCATCCTTGGCCGCCTTGGCGATCCCCTCGGCCACGAAGGCGCTCTTCTCCTCGAGCCTCCGGTAGAATCCCTCCTCCTGCAAGAGCTTCAGCGTCTCGATACCTGCGCTCATCGCCAGCGGGTTGCCGGAGAGGGTGCCGGCCTGGTAGACCCCGCCCGCCGGCGAAAGGAGCCCCATGATCTCCCTCTTCCCGCCGAAGGCCCCGACCGGAAGTCCTCCGCCGATGATCTTGCCGAGCGTGGTGAGGTCCGGGGTCACGCCGTAGAGCTCCTGCGCCCCGCCGTAGGCGACCCGGAAACCGGACATCACCTCGTCGAAGATCAGCACGATCCCCTCCTCGCTGCAGATGCTCCTCAGCCCCTCAAGGAAACCTTCCCTGGGCGGCACGGTCCCCATGTTCCCGGCCACCGGCTCCACGATGATGCAGGCGATCGAGCCGGGGTTGGCGGCCACCAGCGCCCGCACCGACTCCAGGTCGTTGTAGGTCGCGGTCAGCGTGTGCTTGGCGAAGTCGGCAGGCACCCCCGGGGAATCGGGGACGCCGAAGGTGGCGGCGCCGGAGCCGGCCTTGACCAGCAGCGCGTCGGAGTGGCCGTGGTAGCAGCCGGAGAACTTCAGGATGTCGTCGCGGCCGGTGTAGCCGCGCGCCAGGCGGATGGCGCTCATGGTCGCCTCGGTGCCGGAGCTCACCATGCGCACCATCTCGATGGAGGGGACCGCGTCGATCACCATCTCGGCCAGGGTGATCTCAAGCTCGGTCGGCGCGCCGAAGCTGCAGCCGCTGTCGGCGGCGGCCTTGATGGCGGCGACCACCTTGGGGTGGCAGTGGCCCAGGATCATGGGACCCCAGGAGCCGACGTAGTCGATAAAGGCGTTGCCGTCTTCGTCGAAAATAGCGGGGCCGGCGGCTTTCTTGATGAAGAGCGGGTCGGAGCCCACCGAACGGAAGGCGCGAACCGGGCTGTTCACCCCCCCGGGAATGGACTTGATCGCCTGTTGAAAGAGTTGGGTCGAGCGGCTGTTTTCCATTTGTAGATTCTCCTAACTCGCTGTTAATTATTGAATAATGGCAATGTTTGGTAGCACAGGCGCGGCAGGTCTGTCAAGGAATAAAAAGCGCGGCGGGCCGCACGGATTTGCAACGCTGTTTTAGTGTAACTGCAGGATACGACGGTGAAACAGGTATACGGTATTTATCAATATTTGTGAGATATTAGAATATTTTCTTCTTGACAAAGTCACCGAAATGAAATAATTTTCTGACGCATTGTTGTATACAGTATACGTTTTTCGGAGCCGGGAACTTTTCACAGCAGATGATGTGAGCGCAACCGGATAGGGGAGAAGCGTGCAGTGTACGGCATATCGGTGTGTGCAACAGAAAACAAACCTATAGAAGTACGGGAGGATAGGGATGCTTGGTGCTTATCTGCCAATCTTGGTGCTGGTTGTCATTGCGGTCGCGTTCGGGCTGGGCTCGGTGATCTTTTCCACCCTCATCGGCCCTAAGAAGCCGTCCGAGGTGAAGCTCGCCCCTTACGAGTGCGGCTGCGAGCCGGTCGGAAGTGCACGTGAGCGGTTCTCGGTGAAGTTCTACCTGATCGCGATGCTCTTCATCCTCTTCGATATCGAGGCGGTCTTCCTCTACCCCTGGGCCGTGCTCTTCAAGAGGCTGGGCGTTTTCGGCCTCATGGAGATGGGAGTCTTCATAGCAATCCTCTTCGTGGGATACGTATACGTTTGGAAAAAAGGAGCACTGGAATGGGAGTAGATCAGCCGCTGGGCGAAAACATCATCACGACTTCGCTGGACAGCCTCGTTAACTGGGCCCGGAAGTCCTCCATCTGGCCGATGACCTTTGGTCTTGCCTGCTGCGCGATCGAGATGATGGCGACCGGCGCGGCCAAGCACGACCTGGACCGTTTCGGTATCATCTTCCGCGCCTCCCCCCGGCAGGCCGACTGCATCATCATCGCCGGCACGGTGACCAAGAAGATGCTTCCGGTCATCAAGACGGTGTACGAGCAGATGCCGGAACCGAAGTGGGTGGTCGCCATGGGCGCCTGCGCCTGCTCGGGCGGGGTCTTCGACACCTATTCGGTGGTGCAGGGGATCGACGAGGCGCTGCCGGTCGACGTCTACATACCGGGCTGCCCGCCGCGCCCCGAGGCGCTCCTCTTCGGCCTGCTGAAGCTGCAGGACAAGATCATGAAGGAACGCAACTCCTTCGGCTCTTCCATAGGCTTGGGCGAAAGACTCGAACCGGCCGCGTAATCTACAACGACCAAAGGGAAAGGTAAGGCTGACATGGCAGAAAACAATCGCGCTGTAGTGAAGCTGAAGGAGCGTTTCGCGGACTCCATACTCGACTGCAAGGAGTTCCGCGGCGAGGTGACGGTGACCGTGAAGAAGGAGAGGATCCTGGAAGTCCTCAAGTGCCTGAGGGACGACCTGCGCTACAACTTCCTAACCGACGTCACCGCGGTCGACTACCTGGGTCAGGACCCCCGTTTCATGGTGGTCTACAACCTGTACTCCATCCCGAACAAGGATCGGATCAGGATCAAGGCGCCGGTCACCGAGAACGACTGCTCGATAGACTCCGCCACGGCGCTCTGGAACACGGCGAACTGGCTGGAGCGCGAGACCTACGACCTGATGGGGATCAACTTCAAGAACCACCCCAACCTGGTCCGCATCCTGATGACCGACGACTGGGTGGGGCATCCGCTCCGGAAGGACTACCCGCTGCAGGGACCGGATCGCGAACCGTACAAGGGACGCCTGTCGTAGTCTGAAACCAGTGGACGATTTCCATCTTCAATAAATAGAGGCGATCAATGGCTAGCAACGAGATAATGACACTGAACATGGGGCCCCAGCACCCCAGTACCCACGGCGTTTTGCGGCTCGTAGTCGAGCTGGACGGCGAGGTGATACAGAAAATCACCCCCCACATCGGCTACCTGCACAGAGGCGTCGAGAAGCTCTCCGAGCACCGGACCTATCACCAGACCCTCCCGCTCACCGACCGCCTCGACTACCTGGCGCCGATGAGCAACAACCTGGGATACGTGCTGGCCGTCGAGAAGCTCCTGGATATCGAGATCCCGGAGCGGGCGCAGGTGGTGCGCGTGATCATGAACGAGCTCACCCGTCTCAAGAGCCACCTGGTCTGGATCGCCTGCCACGCGCTGGACATCGGCGCCATGACGGTCTTCATCTACGCCTTCCGCGAGCGCGAGAAGGTGATGGAGCTCTACGAGATGATCTCGGGCGCCAGGATGACCTCCAACTACTTCCGCGTCGGCGGCCTCTCCAAGGATCTGCCGGCAGGGTTCGAGGCGGCGGTCCAGGAGATCCTGGACACCTTCCCGGGTCACATCGACACCTACGAGGGGCTCCTGACCAAGAACACCATCTGGCTGCAGAGGACCGTGGGCAACGGCGTGATCAGCGCGGAGGACGCCATCGACTACGGCATCACCGGCCCGGCCCTCAGGGGCTCCGGCGTCGACTGGGACCTGAGGCGCGACAACCCCTACTCCGGCTACGAGAACTACGACTTCAAGGTGCCGGTGGGGGAGAACTGCGACACCTTCGACCGCTACAAGGTGCGCCTGGTCGAGATGCGCGAGTCGATCAAGATCGTGGACCAGGCCATGAAGAAGCTGAAGCCCGGCCCGATCCTGGCCGATGCGCCGCAGGTCTGCTACCCCCCCAAGGAGAGCGTCTACAACTCGATCGAGGGGCTGATCCACCACTTCAAGATCGCCTCGGAAGGGTTCCCGGTTCCCGAGGGCGAGGTCTACCAGGGGGTCGAGGCCCCCAAGGGTGAGCTCGGCTACTACATCGTCTCCGACGGCGGCACCATGCCGTACCGGATGAGGATCCGTCCCCCTTCATTCGTCAACCTGCAGGCGATCGAGAAGATGGCCAAGGGCTCCATGCTCCCCGACCTGGTGGCGATCATCGGGACGCTGGACATCGTGCTTGGCGAGATAGACCGGTAAATAACGAGATATAAAAGGAGATGGGGTAATGTCTAACGCTCCAGCCGAAGAGATTCCGGCCGAAGAAATCGATCTTACGGATGCAAACCACATAATCGACAAGTACCTTACGCTGCCGGGCAACCTGATGCCGGTACTGCAGGGAATCCAGGACAGCTACGGGTTCGTCCCGAAGCCGACCATCGAACTGGTGGCGGAGAGGCTCAACGTCTACCCGAGCCAGATCTACGGCGTCTTGACGTTCTACTCGCAGTTCCACATGAAGCCGCGCGGCCGCTACATCATCAGGGTCTGCGTCGGAACCGCCTGCCACGTGCAGGGGGCCGAGCGGATCGTGGACACCTTCTTCGGCAGGCTGGGCATCGGGCACGCCGAGACCTCCGAGGACCTGCGCTACACCTTCGAAAAGGTCGCCTGCCTGGGCGCCTGCGGCATGGCTCCTCTGGCGATGGTCAACGACGACACCTTTGGCAAGATGACTGTCCAGAGGGTGGACGAGATCGTGGAAATCTACAACCAGAGGCCGATGAAGTAGTCGAATCGTCAAATTTCCAGCAGGGGACCATTTGTCATGAGCGAAAATGCAGCAGTAAAGATACTTATCTGTCAGGGGACCGGCGGCATCTCGGCCGGCGCCAGAGAGGTTGAGGCCGAGTTCACCAGGCTGATAGAGGAAAAGGGGATCGTGGCCCAGGTCGGCAAGCGCTGCGACGTGGTCAAGACCGGTTGCCGCGGTCTCTGCGCCAACGACGTGCTGGTCGACATCATCACTCCGGAACTGGGTCGGGTAACCTACGACTTTGTGGTGCCGGCAGATGTCGCCGCCATCCTGGACCAGCACATCGTGGCCAACGAGATCATCGAGAAGAAGAAGGCCAAGGCCTACTACAACACCTTCGTGGATCAGCAGATGCGCGTGGTCATGACCGGCTGCGGCCAGATCGACCCCGAGCGCCTGGACGCCTACCTGGAAGAGGACGGCTTCAAGGCGATCGAGCATTGCGTCAAGAACATGAAGCCCAACGAGGTCACCGACGAGGTGAAGAAGTCCGGGCTCCGTGGCCGGGGGGGCGGCGGTTTCCCCACCGGCATGAAGTGGTCCTTCTGCGCGGCCTCTCCCGGCCACCACAAGTACCTGATCTGCAACGCCGACGAGGGTGACCCGGGCGCGTTCATGGACCGCTCCATCCTCGAGGGGGACCCCTACTGCATCATCGAGGGGATGATGATCGCGGCCTACGCCATCGGCGCCACCGGCGGCTACGTCTACGTCCGCGCCGAGTACCCGCTGGCCATCGAACGTCTCCAGAAGGCGCTCGACGTCTGCTACGAGAAGAATTACCTGGGGAAGAACATCCAGGGTTGGGGCTTCGACTTCGATCTGAGGATCAAGAAGGGCGCCGGCGCCTTCGTCTGCGGCGAGGAAACCGCCCTGATGGCCTCCATCGAGGGGGAGCGCGGCATGCCGCGTCCCCGTCCGCCTTTCCCGGCGGTCAAGGGTCTCTGGGGCTTCCCGACCAACATCAACAACGTCGAGACCTTCGCCAACGTGCGCCACATCATCAACAAGGGGGCCGAGTGGTACGCATCGCTTGGCACCGACACCACCAAGGGGACCAAGATCTTCGCGGTCACCGGTAAGGTGAAGCACACGGGGCTCGTCGAAGTTCCCGCCGGCATGAGTGTGCGGGACGTTATCTACAAGGTCTGCGGCGGCATCGCCAACAACAGGAAGTTCAAGGCGGTCCAGGCGGGCGGCCCCTCCGGCGGCTGCATCCCCGCCGAGGTGCTCGACACCCCGGTCGACTACGACTCGCTGATCAAGGCGGGCGCCATGATGGGCTCCGGCGGTCTGGTCGTCATGGACGAGACCACCTGCATGGTCGACGTGGCCCGGTTCTTCCTGACCTTCACCAAGATGGAATCCTGCGGCAAGTGCGTTCCCTGCCGCATCGGCCTGAAGGCGATGCTCGACATCCTGGAGCGCATCACCGAGGGTCGCGGCACGCTGGAAGACATCGACACCCTGCTCGAGATGGGTGCCACCATCAAGAAGGCGTCGCTTTGCGGTCTGGGGCAGACGGCCCCCAACCCGATTCTCTCCACCATCAAGTACTTCCGGCACGAGTACGAGGCGCACATCACCGACAAGCGCTGCCCCTCCAACTCCTGCAAGGAGCTGCTGCTCTGGAGGGTGGTGCCCGAGAAATGCGTCAAGTGCGGCGCCTGCCTCAAGGCCTGCCCGTCCGACGCCATCATCTGGGAGAAGGGGCAACTCGCCGAACTGGTCCAGGAGAAGTGCACCAAGTGCAAGTCCTGCTACGACGCCTGCCGCTTCATGGCCATTGAATAAAGGCGGTTCTAGGTTCTAGGTTCTAGGTTCCAGGTTGCACGTCGGTGGATGGAAAACGGTGCTTAAATAACTTTGAACGTAGCACGTTGAACTTTGAACTTTGAACGGATTCTACGGAGACAGAGGTCGAGATGTTAAATCTTACGATAGACGAAAAACAGGTAACGGTACCGAAGGACGCCACCATTTACGACGCCGCCAAGGCGTGCGGCGTCAAGATACCGATCCTTTGCCACGACAAGAAGCTGCACCCGTTCGGCGGCTGCCGCATGTGCCTGGTCGAGGTGGAGCAGATGAAGGGGAGACTGATCCCGGCCTGCACCACCCCGGCGACCGAGGGGATGATCGTCAGGACCAGCACCGACGAGATCATCAAGGCGAGGAAGCTGGTCCTTGAGCTGCTGCTCCTCAAGCACCCGATCGACTGCCCGGTCTGCGACGCGGCCGGCGACTGCGACCTGCAGAACCTCACCTACGAGTACAAGGTGAACTGCAACCGCTTCAGCGACGAGAAGTTCAACCACGCCATCGACTACGACAACCCGCTCATCGAGCGCGACATGAACCGCTGCATCCACTGCGGCAAGTGCGCGAGGATCTGCGACGAGATCGTGAGCTACGGCGCCTACACCTTCATCAACCGCGGCATCGAGGCGAAGATGGGGACCGAGTTCGACGGACCGCTCAACTGCGAGTTCTGCGGCTCCTGCGTGTCGGTCTGCCCGGTCGGCGCACTCAACTCGCGCCCCTTCAAGTTCAAGGCGCGCTGGTGGGCGCTGAACAAGACCAAGAGCGTCTGCTCCTACTGCGGCACCGGCTGCCAGCTCACCCTGGGAGTCAAGGACGGCAAGGTCCTCACCACGGTCTACGACGAGAACCAGGGTTTCCACAACGGCCAGCTCTGCACCCGCGGCCGCTTCGGCTACCAGTTCATCAACTCCGACAAGCGCCTGACCACCCCGCTCATCCGCAAGAACGGCAAGCTGCAGGAGGCCACCTGGGCCGAGGCGCTCGAGCTGGTATCGAGCCGCCTCCGGGCCGGCAAGAGCGATCCCGCTGCGGTCGCGGCCCTCGCCACGGCAAGGCTCACCAACGAGGAGCTCTTCCTGTTCGAGAAGCTGTTCCGCGGCACGGTCGGCACCGACAACATCGACCACTCCGCGGGCTTCGGCCACGAGGCACTCACCAAGGGGGCCATGGCCAGCTTCGGCGCCGCCACCTCCCCCTCCGTGATCGCCGACATCCAGAAGTCGAACCTGGTGCTGGCGGTGAAGACCGACGCCTACGAGACCCACCCGGTAGTCGGCTTCGAGATCAACCTGGGCGTCAAGAGAAAGGGCGTCGCTCTGCGCATCGTCTCCGACAAGAAAGGGAAGCTCTCCAGGCTCCCCGGCGCCAAGACCCTGGTGCACGCAGCCGGCACCGAGATCGCTCTCTTCAACGCGCTCTCCCGCTCCATCATCGATCAGGGACTGGCAGCGGAAGGTGCGGCGGGGCTTGCCGAGCTGAAGAGCTCGCTGGCTGACGCCACCCCCGAGAAGGCGGCGGCAATCTGCGGCGTAAGCGCCGAGGAGATCACGGCGCTTGCCAAGGATTTCGCGGCAGCCGAGAAGGCCATCATCCTGCTCCCCATCGGCCTGGGCTACCCCGGCCACGGCGCAGCACTCGCCAACGCCGCGGCCAACCTCGCCATCCTGACCGGCAACATCGGCAAGGAAGGAGCCGGCCTGCTCATCATGGGCGAGAAGAACAACAGCCAGGGCGCCGCCGACCTCGGCATCTACCCGAAAACGACCGGCCTCTCGGCCCAGGGGATCATCGAAGGCTGCGCTTCCGGGAACATCAAGACGCTCTTCGTCGCCGGCGAGAACCCGGTGGTTTCCTACCCGAACCGCGCCAAGGTAGAGAAGGCGCTCGAAGCGGTCGAGTTCATGGTGGTAGCCGACCTGTTCCTGACCGAGACCGCGCAGCTGGCAGACGTGGTGCTGCCGGCAGCCTCCTTCGCGGAGAAGTCCGGGACCTTCACCAGCCTCGGGCGGGCGGTACAGCAGGTACGCAAGGCGATTGCTCCGGTCGGTCTTTCCAGGAGCGACTTCGAGATACTGAACAGCATCAACGTCGCCCTGGGCGGCTCCAGCTACTCCAACCAGGCGGAACTGTTCGCCGAGATCGCAGCATCCGTCCCCGCCTACAAGGGTCTGACCCAGGCAGGGCTCACCGACCAGGGGGCCATCCTCCCGGTTTCGGTCAGCGCCAAGCTGGTCCCGGTAAAGGAGCAGGCGGCAGCAGCGGTGGCAGGGAAGCTGGCACTGGTAACAGGGAGCGCGCTTTACCACAACGGCACCATGTCCCGCTTCGGCGAGGGTCCCATGTACGTCTGCCCGGACGGCTACGCCGAACTCTCCGCAGCCGACGCCGCAGCGCTCAAGATCGCAGAAGGCGATACCGTGACCGTCACCTCCGGCACCGGATCGGTCGCAGTCACCGCCAAGGTCGGCAAGCGGGTACCGCAGGGAACGGTTTTCGCTCCCTACCACTTCAGCGAAGGCTCCATCAACACGGTAACCGACGGCTCCGCAGTAACTTACGTCAGCGTCACCAAGAAATAGCACTGAAGCCCCCCTGCAAAGGGGGGTGCATGAAGTCCCCCTTTGAAGAAGTGGGGTGCATGAAGTCCCCCTTTGAAAAAGGGGGATTTAGGGGGATTTGCCGTTGGCTGCCCTACGGGAGAAGGTTCCCGAAGGCGAAATCCCCCCTTGCCCCCCTTTGCAAAGGGGGGGAGTTGGAAAAAGGGTTTTAGAGAGTTGTAAACGCCCTTAAAGAGCTGCAAAGAGCCTGAAAGAGTTAAAGGCAGTCTGCGGTCACAGCGACGCCGACTGAAAAGATATAAGACGGTTAACGACTCGAACAAATTCACAAAAGAGGGGAAGACTATCAGATGGATACGCTAATCTTAGGACTGCCGGTCGCGTACTACATAGCCATGGTTGCCAAAGTGCTCGTAGCCTTTGTCTTTGTGCTCCTTACCGTGGCCTACGCCACCTACGCGGAGAGAAAGATCATCGGCCACATGCAGGTGCGGCTTGGCCCCATGAGGACAGGTTGGCACGGCCTGCTGCAGCCGATCGCGGACGGTGTGAAACTGTTCTTCAAGGAGGAGATCATCCCCTCCCAGTCGAGCAAGTTCGCCTTCCTGCTGGCTCCGCTGGTGGCTCTGATCCCCGCTTTCATCTCCTTCGCGGTCATCCCCTTCGGCGGCAACATCACCGTGTTCGGCTACACGGTGCCGCTGCAGATCGCGGCCTACTACGACCAGGCCGGGCAGCAGGTGTTCGACATCAACGTCGGCGTGCTCTACATCCTGGCCATGGCCTCCCTCGGGGTCTACGGCGTGGTGCTCGCCGGCTGGGCTTCCAACTCGAAGTACTCGCTTCTGGGCGGTCTGCGCGCCGCGGCACAGATGGTCTCCTACGAACTGGCGGCCGGTCTGGCCATCATCGCCGTGTTCATGCTCTCCGAGTCGCTCTCCCTGCACAAGATCGTGGCCGATCAGGCCGGTGGCGCCTGGTACGTCTTCAAGCAGCCGCTCGCCTTCGTGATCTTCTTCATCTGCTCGCTGGCCGAGATCAACAGGACCCCGTTCGACCTTCCCGAGGCGGAAACCGAGCTGGTGTCCGGTTTCATCACCGAGTACTCCTCGATGAAGTACGCGATGTTCTTCATGGCTGAGTACGCCAACATGATCACCGTCTGCGCCGTTACCACCACCCTGTTCCTGGGCGGCTGGCACGGCCCGGCGTTTCTCCCCGGCTGGTTCTGGTTCGTCGCCAAGGTGTACTTCCTGATCTTCTGCTGCATGTGGATCAGGGCCACCTACCCGCGTTACCGCTACGACCAGCTGATGCGCCTGGGATGGAAGGTGTTCCTGCCGCTCACCCTGATCAACATCGTGGTGACCGGTATCTGGGTGACGCTGATAAACAAGTAGTCTTCAAACCGTAATACTCTACAAGGCGAGGTGCCGAAATGATATTGCCGCTCTTAAAAGGTCTTCAGATCACTTTCTCACATATGTTCAAGAAGCCGGTCACCCTGCAGTACCCGACCGAGCGGCCTGTGATAGCTCCCACTTTCCGCGGGCTCCACACGCTGAACGTCTCGCACGACAAGGCGAAGTGCGTCGCCTGCTACCTCTGCCCCACGGTCTGCCCGGCCAAGTGCATCACGGTCGAGGCGGGCGAGGACCAGAACCACGACAAGTACGCGTCGAAGTACGAGATCGACATGCTGCGCTGCATCTTCTGCGGTTACTGCGTCGAGGCGTGCCCGGTGGACGCGATCCGCATGACCGAAGGGTTCGAGCTCGCCAGCTACAAGCGCGCCGACTTCACCTATACCAAAGAGAGACTCTTAGAAAAGAAATAAAGGAGCAGCAATGGAATCGATCTTCTTTATCGTCGTGGCTGCGGTGGCCGTGCTCTCCAGCATACTGGTTGTCACCTGCAAAAACCCGATCAACAGCGCCCTCTCGCTGGTGATGACCTTCTTCTGCCTGGCGACCTTCTACGTCATGCTCGACGCCCCGTTCATGGCGGCCATCCAGGTGATCGTCTACGCGGGCGCCATCATGGTCCTGATCATCTTCGTCATCATGCTCCTGAACGTGAAGACGGAGAGCGGCAAGCGCGGCTCGCACGCGGTGCTGGCCGGAACGGTGATCGGACTCTTCGTGCTGTTCCAGACCTGCTGGTTCCTGATGAAGGGGACCCTGACCGGCGCGACCGGGACCATGGACAAGGCCCAGATCATCAGCTACGGGCACGTGGAGCTGGTCGGCAAGGCGCTCTTCACCGACTTCCTGCTTCCGTTCGAGATCACTTCGCTGCTGCTGCTGGCGGCGATCGTCGGGGCGGTCATACTGGCCAAAAAGAAAATTTAAACACGCAACGTGAGGGGTACTGACATGTTAGCTTTGCACAACTACCTGATACTCTCAGCCATTCTCTTCTCCATAGGGACCATCGGCGTCCTGGTGAGAAGGAACGCCATCGTCATCTTCATGTGCGTGGAAATGATGCTGAACGCGGTCAATCTGACCTTCATCGCCTTCTCCAGGCACCTGGGGAACATCGACGGCCAGGTCTTCGTCTTCTTCGTCATGACCGTCGCCGCCGCCGAGGCGGCCGTGGGTCTGGCGCTGATGATAGCCTTCTACAAGAATCGCGAGTCGGTCGACGTGGAAGACATCAACATGATGAAGCTGTAGAGACAGTTCCCACAGACATTTTTAGAAAGATCAGAACTACAGAATAAAGGAGTCAGGGATGTTTGATTTAGTATGGTTGATCCCACTGTGCCCTCTCATTGGCTCGGTCATCAACGGCCTGTTCGGCAAGAAGATAAAGAACGAAGCAGTCATCGGCGGAATCGCCGCGGGTTCCGTGTTCTGCTCCTTCATCGTCGCCTGCGGCTGTCTGATGCAGCTGCTGAGCCTCCCGGGGGAAGAGCGGCACTTCGAGAAGACCATCTTCACCTGGATCCAGTCCGGGTCGTTCAAGGCCGACATCGGGTTCCTGCTCGATCCGCTCTCCTGCATCATGCTGATGGTGGTCACCGGGATCGGCTTCCTGATCCATCTCTACTCGATCGGCTACATGCACGGTGAGGAAGGGTTCTACCGCTACTTCAGCTACCTGAACCTCTTTACCTTCTCCATGCTGATTCTGGTCTCGGGCAACAACCTGCTGCTCATGTTCGTGGGCTGGGAAGGCGTGGGTCTCTGCTCATACCTGCTGATCGGCTACTACTTCCACAAGAAGTCGGCGGGCGACGCAGGCAAGAAGGCGTTCGTGATGAACAGGGTGGGCGACTTCGGCTTCCTGCTCGGTCTCTTCATACTCTTCTGGTACCTGGGCGGAACGCACAACGTCTGGACCGTCAACTTCCGCGAGCTCGCCGCGAACGCCGACCTGCTGGTCCCCGGCGCCGTCGTGACGGCGGTAGGCCTCTGCTTCTTCGTCGGCGCCATGGGCAAGTCGGCGCAGATTCCGCTCTACACCTGGCTTCCCGACGCGATGGAAGGCCCGACCCCGGTCTCCGCCCTGATCCACGCGGCGACCATGGTCACCGCCGGCGTCTACATGATCGCCCGCATGAACTTCATCTACATCAAGAGCCCGACGGCCCTGCTGGTGATCGCCTGCGTCGGTGCGGCGACCGCCCTGTTCGCGGCCACCATCGGCACGGCGCAAAACGACATCAAGCGCGTCCTGGCTTACTCGACGGTTTCCCAGCTGGGCTACATGTTCCTGGCCATGGGCGTGGGTGCCTTCGGCGCCGGCGTGTTCCACCTGATGACCCACGCATTCTTCAAGGCCTGCCTGTTCCTCGGTTCCGGCTCCGTGATCCACGCCATGCACCACGCCCTGCACCACGAGCATTCCGATGCCGACCCGCAGGACATGAGGAACATGGGTGGCCTGAGGAAGAAGATGCCGGTCACCTTCGTGACCTTCCTGCTGGCGACCATCGCCATCGCGGGTATCCCGGGCTTCGCCGGATTCTTCTCCAAGGACGAGATCCTCTGGCAGGCTTTCGCCAACCCGCACCACCACGGCGCCAACACGCTGCTCTGGGCTGCCGGCGCGGTCGCCGCGGGGCTCACCGCCTTCTACATGTTCCGTCTGGTCTTCATGACCTTCTTCGGCAAGACCAGGCTCTCCGACAAGGCGATGCACCACCTGCACGAGTCCCCCTGGGTCATCACCCTGCCGCTCGTCGTGCTCGCCATCCTCTCCGTGCTCGGCGGCTGGATCGGCGTACCCAAGGTCCTCGGCGATGCGCTGGGCGGCCTCCCCAACCACTTCGAGCACTACCTTGAGCCGGTGTTCGCCTACTCCAACGCCTACATGGCGAAGAGCGGCGCCCACGGCGTGCACAACATCGCCCTCGAGTGGGGGCTGATGGGAGTCTCGGTGCTGATCGCCTGCGGCGGCATCGCCCTGGCCTGGGCGCTCTACATCGTCAACCCGGGCTTCCCCGCGAAGTTCGTGGCGACCTTCCCGGTGCTGCACCGCGCAGTTTACAACAAGTGGTACGTCGACGAGATCTACGACTTCATGATCGTGAACCCCTGCAAGTCGTTCTCCAACTTCCTCTGGAAGGGCTTTGACGTGGTCGTCGTGGACGGCGTGGTGAACGGCGTCGCCGCCGTGGTGCGCGGCTCCAGCGGCATCTTCCGCCACGTGCAGACCGGCATGGTTCACAACTACGCCTTCTCCATGGCCCTTGGCGTCGTCGTCATCGTCGGAGTGTTCCTCTTCCGCTAAACGCTTTAAGCATTGCCTTAATTTTGACCTGTAAGTAAAAGGAGCAGAGTAAATGAGCCAGCTACCGTTACTGAGCATATTAACCTTCACACCGCTGATCGGGGCGATTGTCCTCCTCTTTGTGAACAAGAACAGCCACGGCGTGCTCCGTACCATAGCCATGGCGGTGACGGTGGTGACGTTCCTTCTCTCGCTGCCCCTGATCACCGGGTACAACGCGGCAGGGAGCGACATCGGCGGCTTCCAGTTCCTGGAGAACGTACCCTGGATCGCGGCCGGCCCGTTCCAGATGAGCTACCACCTGGGGATCGACGGGATCAGCCTCTGGCTGGTGATCCTGGCGACCTTCATCATGCCGATCTCGGTCCTCTCCACCTACACGGCGGTTCAGGAGAAGGTGAAGGAATACATGATCTGCCTGCTCCTTCTGGAAGTCGGCATGATCGGTACCTTCGTCTCGATGGACCTGTTCCTCTTCTACATCTTCTGGGAAGTCATGCTGATACCGATGTACTTCATGATCGGTATCTGGGGCGGCAAGAACAGGATCTACGCGGCAGTCAAGTTCTTCATCTACACGGCGGTCGGATCGCTCCTCATGCTGGTAGCTTTGATCGTCCTCTACTTCAAGGCGGGGGGCGGCGACTTCAGCATCCTGCGCTTCTACGAACTGCAGCTCGACCCGGTCTCCCAGGTCTGGTTGTTCCTGGCCTTCGCACTGGCCTTCGCCATCAAGGTCCCGATGTTCCCGCTGCACACCTGGTTGCCTGATGCACATACCGAGGCGCCGACTGCAGGTTCCGTGATCCTGGCCGCCGTCATGCTGAAATGCGGTACCTACGGCTACGTCCGCTTCGCCATGCCGCTCTTCCCGGATGCCAGCGCCCAGTTCACCCCGCTCATCGCGACCCTTTCCGTGATCGGCATCATCTACGCCTCCCTGGTCGCCATGGTGCAGCAGGACGTCAAGAAACTGGTAGCCTACTCCTCCGTAGCCCACCTGGGCTTCGTCATGCTCGGCGTGTACGCTCTGAACCAGCAGGGGGTCACCGGCGGGATGCTGCAGATGCTGAACCACGGGGTTTCGACAGGGGCACTGTTCCTCATCGTAGGCTTCATCTACGAGCGGCGTCACACCCGGCAGATCTCCGATTTCGGCGGTCTGGCCAAGCAGATGCCGATCTTCGCCACCATGTTCATGATCGTGACCTTCTCCTCCATCGGCCTCCCCGGCACCAACGGGTTCGTCGGCGAGTTCCTGGTGCTCCTGGGCGCCTTCCAGGGTGAGCTGCGCTGGTACGCCATCATCGCCACCTCCGGCGTCATCCTCTCCGCAGTCTACATGCTCTGGATGTTCCAGAGGGTGATGTTCGGCGAGCTGAACAACCCGAAGAACCAGGTGCTGAAGGACCTGAACGCCCGGGAAATCGCCATCATGCTGCCGCTGATCTTCCTGATCTTCTTCATGGGCGTCTACCCGCGTCCCTTCATCGACTCCATGGCCCCCTCGATCGACAGGCTGATCGCGCAGGTCCAGGTGAAGAAGCAGGTGGCGCAGGTGGCACCCGCGCAGATGCCCGGCCTTCCCGCAGGGCATGTTGCAGTGCCGGCCGCCGAAGCAGCTCCGGCCGCCGAGCTTCCCCCAGGGCACGTAGCCGTACCTGCAGCGGCACCGGCCGCGCATTAAGAAGTCGCAGCCCCTCATGAAGTAACCAAAGAACCGAGAACCGCTTAGAAATAGCTGACGGAGGAAAATAGATGGAAACAATAGCTATGCCGGCCATAAACCTAGCAGCGATCATGCCTGAGATCATTCTCTCATGCGTTGCGATGGTTCTGCTGCTCGTCAACGTGTTCGTTCCGAGCAAAGACAAGGGCTACCTCGGGTACCTGAGCATCATCGGCCTCGCGCTGACCGCGGTATTCGTGGTGAAGGGTTGGGGGCCCTCGGTGTCGGCGTTTAACGGCGCGATCGTGCAGGACAACTTCGCGACCTTCTTCAAGGCGATCTTCCTGATCTCCGCGGCCCTGGCGATCCTGATCTCGGACAGGTACATGGTGCAGGAAGAGTGCAACCAGGGCGAGCTCTACCCCCTGATACTCTTGGCCACCGTCGGCATGATGCTGATGGCGTCGGGTACCGACATGATGGTCATCTTCCTGGGACTGGAGCTACTCTCCGTCTGCCTCTACGTGCTGGCGGGCTTCAACCGGGGGAACCTCAAGTCCAACGAGGCCGGACTCAAGTACTTCCTCTTGGGCGCCTTCTCCACCGGCTTCCTGCTCTACGGCATGGCGCTCACCTACGGCGCGACCGGCAGCACCAAGATCGCGGTCATCTCCAGCTTCGTCATGGGGAACCCGAGCGTCGCAGCCAACCCGATCTTCATAGTCGGCATGCTGCTCATCGCGGTAGGCTTCTCCTTCAAGATCGCCGCGGCACCGTTCCACATGTGGACCCCGGACGTCTACGAGGGTGCTCCGACCCCGATGACCGCCTTCATGTCCGCAGGCCCCAAGGCAGCCGGCTTTGCCGCCTTCCTGAGGGTGATGATCTTCGCCTTCCCGATGCTGAGGGCCGAGTGGGGCGATCTTCTCTGGGTACTGGCAGTGCTGACCATGACCGTCGGTAACATCATTGCCCTCTCCCAGGACAACGTCAAGAGGATGCTCGCCTACTCCTCCATCGCGCACGCCGGGTACGCCCTGGTCGGTTTCACCGCCACCAACGCGGAAGGCGCCGCGGGCATCCTGTTCTACATGCTCTCCTATGCCTTCATGAACATCGGCGCCTTTGCCGTCATCATCCTGATCGGCAAGAAAGGCGAGAAGAACGGCAACGTCAGCGACTTCGCAGGCCTCGGTTTCAAGAAGCCGCTGCTGGCAGTCATCTTCTCCGTGTTCCTGTTCTCCCTGGCCGGCATGCCGCCGACCGCAGGCTTCATCGGCAAGTTCTATCTCTTCTCCGCCGCCATCAAGTCCGGCTACATCTGGCTTGCCATCATCGGCGTGTTGAACAGTGCAGCATCCCTTTACTACTACCTGCGCGTCATGGTCTACATGTACATGAAGGACCCGAACGAGGACTTCGAGTGGGCAGGCGCCACCCCGAGCATCGCAGTCTGCCTGCTGGTAGCCTTAGGCGCCACTCTGATCCTGGGCGTGGTACCGGGCACCGTCCTGGAACTGGCGCAGAAGGCAGTGCAGTTCTAGTAGCGCGGCAGATAATGCCGGCATAGCAACAAACGAGGGCACCCGGGCGACAAGCTTGGGTGCCCTTTTTACTTGCCCACCTGATCCAGCTGTTGCTCTGTTGTTAGTCCCCCCCTTTGCAAAGGGGGGTTAGGGGGGATTTCAGCGCAGCAGCCAGTATCAATACCACCCATACCAGAGGAAGCCTTGCCAGACCCCCTCGCCCTCCGGGCTGATCTTTACCCACAACCAGGGTTGCATGAGACCGTAGGGGGGATCAGTTGAGGTCGCACGACAAAGGCGGTATACGCCTGGGTTATATCGTCAAGACGCTGCAGGCCGCGCCACACGGTTTCGGTTCCTGGGTTGCCGTCCGATTTGCGGTCCAGAAACCCGCCCAGAGAACGTAGGGTGGGCCGTGCCCACCACACCCTTATCCTGAAGGTGGGCACGAGGATCTGTTCCCAAGCGAAGCCCATCAAGGAGAGTAGCTAAAATGGAAGAAATTGCTGGAAAAGGAAGCCGACGCCTGTCAGAACTATGCAAGACTGGTCGATGTGTTGCTTGCAGCAGGTGAGCGGGATAAAGCGCGGCAGTGGTGCGTTCTTGGCTTTGAGCGTACCGTGGAGAGCGCACCCGGCATTGCCGCCGATCTGCAGAAACGGCTTCGTGAAATGGCCCATGCGGAAAAGAACCATGTTCTCGTCGCCGCCTACCGGGCCGAGGAGTTCTTTGATAGGGCCTCCCGCCAGGCCTATACGGAGCTGCGCAAGGCCGCCGAGAACGCAAAAGTCTGGTTGCCGGTCAGAGAAGGGGTCCTCCGGTATCTTGAGACCGGCCGACGACCCGATGCCGACGGCCGGGGAAAGAAAAGCACAGCGTGGCCCCTGCCTATACCGGAGGTCATGCGATCAAGTAGCAAAACGTCGCAACGTCACGAACGGTTTCCGGACCTCGACATGCTGATCGGCATCGCGATCCTGGAAAAGCGCTTCGACGACGTAGTGGCGCTCTACGCAGAGCTGCGGAAGACCAAACGCTGGAGTTTTGAGACGGACAAGACCGTAGCCGATGCCGTAGCAGAAACGCACCCCCAGGTAGCCCTCGACATCTGGCGCTTCATCGTGGACGGCCTGATCGGGCAGGTCAAGCCGAAGGCCTACGAAGAAGCAGCCGTTTATCTGCGGCGCATGTGCAAGGTCTACCAGGAGAGCCGTCGCATCGCGGAGTGGCACGATCTGCTGGGCGAGTACGACAAGATATCTTACATGGAATCCCTGCTGCCTGTCGGGGACTTTGGCATTGAAGACAAGTCCAGGGAGATTGTCGCGCGGTCCGCAGCCCTTGGTGGCCACCTGCATCCAATCAGCCAGCGGCCAATCATGGAGCTTTTGCGGATTATCAACAGCTACTACTCCAACCTCATCGAGGGTCACAGCACCCATCCAGTCGATATCGAGCGGGCCATGCGGCATGATTACGCCGAAGATCCTGCCAAGCGCGACCTACAACTTGAAAGCCAAGCGCACGTCAACTGCCAGATGAAAATAGAAGAGCGACTTCGGAGTGAACCGGACCTGAACGTTGCCAGCGCCGAATTCATTACCTGGGTCCATAAGACTCGGGGTGACATGATTCAGTTTTCCGGTATGGCGGAGCGGACCGGGCGGATGTTGCTTGGTCAGTTGTTGGATGAGGGGATGTTGGTGTCCGATATGCGGAAGGGGCCGGTAAGGATTGCATTTCCAACCTATCTGGCAGGATACCTGTTCCCGGATCTGTATCCGCTGCAATTGATATAGGTTACACATACAAGACCAAGGCGATGAGCGTGTGTAGTGAGAGCAAAAGTCGTCAGTGATATAAGGGTTGAATACCGCAATCAGGGATCTTCTTTTATAGTGGAGGGAGCATGACCAAAAAAACGTTGCCGGTCCGCGGCAATATTTCATTCGAAGAGTTGAAAAAGCTTAACGAGCACGGGGCGGAATACTGGAGTGCTCGGGAACTCCAATCGTTACTGGGATACAGCCAGTGGCGGCGGTTTAGGATGCAATCAGCAGGGCCATAACCTCTTGTAAGCAATCGGGGAACCAACCTGATTATCACTTTGCCGGCGCCGGCAAACCGATCACGGGTGGCAAAGGGGCGGTGCAGGTTGTCGACGATTACTACCTCTCGCGCTTTGCCTGTTATTTAATTGCCCAGAACGGTGATCCTCGCAAACCTGAAATCGCTGAAGCGCAGAAATACTTTGCCATTCAGGCACGTCGTCAGGAAATGTCAGACGCCCTTGCCGCCGATATAGAGCGACTGGAAATTCGCAAGCAGGCATCGGAGGAGTTTAAGGCCCTTTCTGGTGCTGCCCGTGAAGCAGGCGTGCAGGATAGGATGTTTGGCGTCTTTCATGATGCCGGTTACAAGGGTTTGTACGGCGGACTCGGCACTGAGGGGATTAAGACACGCAAGGGTGTACCCAAGAGAGAAAATGTAATGGATCGAATGGACACCACTGAGCTCGCAGCGAACCAGTTTCGTATGACCCAGACAAGGGACAAATTGGCGCGTGACAGGGTGAATAACCAGCAGCATGCCATCCGGACCCATGAAGCAGTTGGTAAAGAAGTCCGTGAGGCAATAAAGCGTATTGGCGGCGTTATGCCCGAGAATATTCCTCCGGCTGAGCATATCAGCAAGGTTGAAAAGCGAATAAAGGATACGCCGCCGCTCCTTGAACTTGAAGAAAAAGACGCGAAAGGATTGGTGGGACATGAAGATGAGGATATCTAGACCACGGGTTTTTTCGCGAGCTCAGGGACGTACACTACTTCAACCACGCCGGGATCCTGCTCGGTGCCGAATTAGCAGGATACAGCCTGAAACCCTCCTTGCAAAACTGCACCTCATCGATTCCAGTGAAGCCGAAGCAATCGCATCCAACTCAGTGTGCTGTCACAACGAGTGCAGTGAAGGGCCTAGCCCTTGGAAAGCACAGCTTTGAGAGGTATCAGTTCAGCACCCGCTCTCCATTGACGATGATCGGCTTGCCTGAGGCGAAGGAGTACAGCACATCGGGACAAATATCAGCACCGTTAGGCCAGACAATGGTACCCAATTCAGGATCGACCTTGACCTGGCTAAAAAAAACAGGATCGAGCAAGGGTGCGAAAACTCCCTCAAATGACGCTACTATTCGATCCATGTCGATCCTGGCCGTTAGACCATCCTCGAAAGTCAATTGAAGCTCATGACCCTCGATAACTTCCACTGCAACGACATCAATCATAAACATGGTGGTTACTCCAACGGTGATATTTTCTTCAATTCCGACCGCTTACGGGCCAATTCCCAATCTTCCTGTAATTCTTCACGGTGTAATGCCGCCCACTCCATCACTAGTCCCAATGCCCGCGGTGGGAACTTTCCAGCCAAAACAGAAAGCGTTTCGATTGCCACTTCCATCTTGTATTCTCCGTAGCGGGCGTGGAAGTGGGGCGGGTTATGTTCATCAAAGAACATGGCGATAATGATGCCGAAGAAACGGCTGATTTCAGGCATGACTCCTCCCGGCTCTTTCAGAATAATACCCTAATATTAGGCAGGTTCGATACATCTTTTTAGTACGTCAGGTCAGCATTGACCCCTCGCCCTCCGGGAGAGGGGCAGGGGTGAGGGACCTGCCACCTTAACCGACCTTTCTCTCCACAAGCCAACCACCCACGACCCTACCAGCTACCGGCAAGAAGGATAGGTATTTTCATCGGCAGAATCGGTCCGGAATCGACTTTCCTTTGACAAATAACTCTCATAATGATAGAGACTTACAGGCAATTTTATTGCGTCCTAATATAGGCAAAGCCTGCTGCGCAGACAGCCTTCAAGCACGGACTGTATGGCAGCGCGGATCCGTCTCCCTGTAGAAAAATGAGTTGCAGCTTGTTCTCAATAATGTTACGAATGAAGCAGGATTGAGAACAGGTCAAAAGTTGCCTCTGTTCTCGAAATCGCTACAAACGGAGCTTTACTGAGAACAAGAAGGTGAGCAGATGAAAAATAACAATCTCGCCGAAACCCTTTTCAGCGCCTATCGGCGACAGGTCTTGGCATTACTTCTTTTACATCCCGAAGAACATTATCACGTCAGGGAAATTTCACGCCTGACAGGCGTTCCCGCAGGATCACTCCACCGTGAGTTGAAGCTACTGGCAGAGGCAGGGATGTTGGTGTGGCACGCGGCGGGTAACCAGGTCCGTTACCAAGCCAACCGAGATTGCCCCATATTTGAAGAACTCGCCAGTATCTTCCGCAAGACATCAGGACTTACCGATGTAGTGCGTGAGGCGTTATTGCCCTTGACCGACCAAGTGGACTTCGCCTTCATTTTCGGATCAGTAGCGCAGGGCAAAGAGCGTGTCACCAGTGACGTCGATCTATTCGTCATCGGCTCTGTCCCCTTTTCAGGAGCTGTCCAGGCCCTATCAGAGACCCACCAGCGCCTGGGACGCGAGATCAACCCGGTTGTAATGCCTCGGGTACGTTTTCTTGAAAAGATAAAGGCAGGAGAACAATTTGTCAGGCGAGTTATGGACGAGCCCAAAATCTTCATCCTAGGAGAAGCTCGTGACCTTGGAGAACTTGTTAAAGATCGGGCAGCTTAAAAGCCACGCCACCAGCAAGGAAGAGGTCCAACGGCTGCTGGCATCAGCGCGGCGGAACCTTGCCGATGCCGAGGTTGAGGCAATCAGCACCGAGACCCGCTTCGACAGTGCGTATAAGGCCATCATGCAGGCCTCGCTAGTTGCATTAATGGCCAATGGGTACCGGCCAGACACGAGTCGCCCCGGGCACCATGTTACGACGATCCAGTCGTTGCCAACAACAATAGGACTGCCGAGTGCTCGCATGGTTGTTCTGGATGTGCTTCGCCGCAAGCGGAACTTGGCGGACTATACCGGCGACTGGATCGATGAAACGCTGATGGAGAGCAGCATAGCAGAGGCAAAAGCACTGTTGAGGGATGTTGAGGCTTGGTTGCAGGAACATAAGCCGGGCCTGCTGGAAGAGTAGTAGGGGAGAGGGGGCAACAACTTACACAACTTACCAACGTCCCCTCCGCCCCTCCGAAGTCGTTGTTAACGTATTACTATTTTCAGAATTCCCTGAAAAACAAATCCGGATACCACCAGAGTATCCGGTATAAGTAGCATCCCTTACCGTTCCCGATGCAACGCTGGACCGTTTTGAGGCTGCTTTAAGACTGGGAACGCCCTGCTTACGTCTTGAGAGGGTATTTGATAGGCTCCAGCGAGTTGCGGGCGCGTCAAAACTTGAGGGTCATCGTAGAGACGAAAGAGTCAGTTTACAATACTGACTCGCCATGGCGATCCGAGCATATTGCTTCTGAACGGGGGGACAGGGGGATAGTTGGGGGGGGCGGGACGCCCCTGAAATCCTGCGCAAGCAGCTTAATGGGGGAACGCTAGGGGGACGTCCCTGAAATTCTGCGTAACTTTATTCGGCGCACTATACCAGTACTTATGACGGCATTGATGCCATCTGATTTTCCTGTGGCACCCTTTCCTCTATGCCTAGTCAAGCACGCATAGACGCCCCCGGCGCACTGCAACACATCATTCGCATGCACGGGGACGCTGGTCAGTTCGTCGAGTTACTCTAATTCTGAAGATGAAGTCGGTGCAAACCAAGGCTGGGCCGCCGGGTTCACTCTGAGGTGTTGCATGGGGATCGTGCCGAATACGGTCAGCAGGTCGTCTCGATGCTGGCGACAGCTGACCATCGACTACGGGAAGGGGCAAGTGGAGAAACTTCACAATTCCAGCCTGAACTTGGCGGTCAAGGTTCTTGATCTGCTTGCGCGCCGTTTCGTTGATTTCAACGCGCCAGGTCAAGTTCTTTCTCCAGTGCTTCCAGGCTGATCGTCGGCTCTCTGCGCTCCAACGCTGCAATCCCAAGCACGTAGTCTTCCTGCTCATCGAGAAATTCCTGCAGGGCCAGTTTCGCGTAATAACTCTTGGTCCGCCCCGTCTCACGCGCGAGGTTCCCTAATCGTTCATCCAGTTCGTCTTCCAGTCTTACCGTCATGCTTCGCATCGTCACTCCTCCTCAACTCCTCCTCAAATCTGTCTTACGTGTCTTACGATATCACCTGGGTTTTGGCAAAGTCCACCCCGATCAAAGGTCGGGCGCCTATTCCCGGACCTGTGGCGATCAGGCGGGTCTAGGCTTGGGATTTGGGAACGGCTAGACGAGGTGAAGCGGGCCTAATTTAAATTAACGTTAATATTTACAAAACCCCTAACCTATTCCGACTAGTCGACCTGAAAACGTTAACATCAACGAGTACTTGACTTTTGATGAGATTGACACTAACATTGCCGCTATGCCAATGCTTCCATTCCACATGACCCCTTTGATGCCTACGGGCGACGGACACCTTGAAGACCTCGCCCGAGACGTCCTCTCTCGATCTGCCAAACTGAGCGGGATGCTCGCCCCTAAAAGTCAGGTCGGCATCATAGAGCTAATCCGCCTGATCAACAGCTACTACTCCAACCTTATTGAGGGGCGCAACACGCACCCTGCTGAGATCGAGAGAGCAATGCGCTCGAACTATTCTGCAGACCCCGCTAAACGCAGCCTCCAGCTCGAAAGCCTCGCACACATTCATTGCCAGCGGGCCATCGAGGAGCGCCTGTTCAGGGAACCGGATCTCGACCCTTCCTCCCCCGAGTTCCTTGCTTGGGTGCACGGCCAGTTCTATGAGCAGTTGCCCGAAGAACTCAAGTGGGTGGAAAACCCCGATACAGGCGAGAGAATTCAGGTCATCGGCGGGGAGTTCCGGAAGCGCGACGTTGGCGTAGGCCGCCATGTTCCACCGGAGCATGATGTGCTGCCCATCTTCCTGGACCGTTTTTCCGAGACCTACAAAAAGGGGAAGTTTCACGGTGTCAAGCCGCTGATTGCTTTTGCTGCCGCACACCACCGGTTGATGTGGATCCACCCCTTTCTTGACGGAAACGGCAGGGTGGCGCGTCTCTATACTGACGCCTGCTTCCGCACCTTCCCGGTTGAGGGGTACGGTTTATGGAACGTCAGCCGCGGTCTGGCTCGGAACCGCGACGGTTATATGCGGTGCCTTGATGAAGCTGACGCGCCGAGGCAGGGCGACCTGGACGGTAGAGGGAACCTTTCCAATAGGACTCTTGTGCAGTTCTGCGAGTTCTTTTTGAGGACCTCTCTCGACCAGATCGACTATATGACGGGGATGCTGAGGCTACGGGATTTGCTCGACAGGATCAACGGCTATGTGCAGGCGCGGCACGACAAGCGGATCCCGCCACCACCTGGCCACGAACCCGGGATGAAGCTCGATGCCGCAAACATGCTCGAGGAGGTCCTGCTGCGGGGCGAGATGGGGCGTGGTGAGGTTGCCGCGGCAGCCAAAACTCCCAGGACCGGCAGAGAGGTCCTCGCGCAGCTGATCGCCGAGGGCGTTCTGGTGTCAAGTATGCCTAAAAGCCCGGTGCGGCTGGCTTTCCCGACGCACCTGGCGGGGCATCTTTTCCCCGAGCTGTACCCGATGGGGGTGCGGTGATTCGCGATTCCATATTCTAGGGGAATGAAAAGAGAAAGGCCGGCACCTGCAAGGATGTCGGCCTTTTCTGCGTCCGAAGTATCTACTTTTTACCGGGAGTGCAGAGGGGAACGTCGTCCGCACTGTCCGGCTAAGTCAGGGGGGTGTGCCGCGGGGACAGGCTCCTTCTGGACGCCTGGGGGACGGCGTGAGTTAGCCTTCCAGAATTGCCCGAATCTTAACAACCACCTCTTCCAGGACCTCTTTCGAAACCTTCCCCTTTTTTTCCGCTCTCCTTACCTGCCAGTCCAGACTCTTCACCTGATCGGCTAATATCACTCCCCGCACGCTTCCGGAGCCTTCAACGCCGACTTCGAAAGGATATCCTTTTACCTGTGTAGTGATGGGACAGCAAAGCATCAGGCCGGTCTTCTTGTTGTAGGATTGCGGCGACAATACGAAGGCAGGGCGCCGGCCTGCATGCTCATGCCCCGCCTGGGGATCGAAATCGAGCCACACGACATCACCCCTTTCCGGGACGTAACCGATCCTCTTCACCAGATCTCCCTTCCAACCGGTTTGCCGGCTGGTACTTCAGAGTGAAGATTCTCCTCGGTAATCCCGGCCAGCAGGCTGTCCAGCGAAATCTGCTTCTTTGAGACCGGCTTTATTATGATGGAGTTCTCTTCTCTGGTGATTTCAATGGGCGAGTCGGCTACTATGCCGCATTCCTCAGCCATTGTCTTGGGCAGACGCACCGCGAGGCTATTTCCCCATTTTTGCGCTTTTGCTACCATAGTCATCCCCTTTCCCGGCTTGATGGAACGCACAAACAAGGATAACAGGGGATATACAATGTATCAACAAAATTGTCTGGCAACCACCTCTTCCAGGACCTCTTTCGAAGCCTTCCCCTTCTTTTCCGCTCTCCTTTCCTGCCAGTCCCGACCTTTCACAATTTGCTACGACTCTCAGATGCTGGGCTAGGTACCGCGTCAGATATGGCGGTTCTGTTAAACCTGACGGATCGGGTTGACGAGATTCCTTCACCTCACGCGTTCTCTTGTTTTTTCCCTGTACAATCGGTGTCTTAGGCTGCTGTGTTCGCAACTTTTCTCCGGCACGTTAGCTGCAAATCTTCTAAACAGACATGTGCAACCGCGGGGCTTTTTTGCCCGGTACCAAGTCATGTCGGCCGAGAATTATAGTCGGATTCTGGTTACTACAGGTTATTAATTTATTAAAACAACCTTTTTACCAAGACAGGAGAATGTCATGAGCATTATCGGAATTATTATTATTAGTGGCTTTGTTGCCCTAGGCTTTGTCTTTTTGAACATGGGTCCTGTGGATAAGGAATACAGTCGTCGCCAAGCACACTGGGCAAGTTATCTGGGCAAATAGCAACCGGATAGCAAACCAGAGGGACAATGAAATTGTGCGTCCGCGGAGAGCAACTGGCTGCAGAACGAGGGATGGCGATTAAGGTAACTGGCAGAAACGCACAAAATCATTGACGTCTTATCCCCTTATCCCTCCTTCTTAGCTTACGGCGTCTTCTGTTGGACGTTCATGCCCGCGATTCTTGGCTTGATTGAGGCCTATCGGAGTTGAAGGCTGAGGCGATCAGGGCGGCGGTTGCTTTCCTGAAAGATGCCACAGCCGGATTACCTGGTTGAAGATGTCTGACCGCGGGGGGCCGTAGTAAGGGCGAGGGGGAAGCTAGCTTAAATTTCAGCTGGTTAGCCTGCTGAAGTCGACAAGCAACTAAGTCGCCCCGGCCTCCGTTGACGAATCCGATGCTTCGGCAGGTCTCCACCTGGTGAGGGGAGTCTGGAGGGGAGTCGGGAATTATTCCAAGAGGATATGGTCCCCCGGCTTCTGAAGCTCGCCAAGCTCCGGGAAGAGCTCTGTCAGGTCCCGGAACGTCCTCTCGGCACTCTTCAATGCCGCCCTAAGGTCCGGGTACCAAACCAGTTCGACTTGATGTCCGCAGTGGGTGCAGGTATCGGTGGCTTTATCTCCGGCGGGCACGGCGCTGTAGATGGTGTAATAGCCGCAGGCGGAGCATTTTTGCCTATGCAGAATCGGACCGACTTCCTTCACGATTATCATGGTTCCTTCCTCGTATCGACCATTAGAACTCACGTCGCTTCATACTACACTTTTTCTGAATTTATCGCCATTTAAGCCGTTCTCATCCCCGGGAGCCTAGGGGGGACATTCTGAAAGCGCCGTGCGCTGGCTTGGGCGAGCAGGCGGGTCAGGCTTGGCATTTGGGCTTGCTGCTCGCAAGTCTGAAAGCCGAATAAAGGAGCTTGCTGCAAATAATACGAGCCCCGAGACTGCGCCGACGGCTACATATATAATTCTCCTTAAGACTCTAGTTGCGCATCAGCAGATACTCAGCATTTCCAGGTTTTATCTGTCTCCCCCGGTTCCTCTCTTGATAGTCCTTGGACCCTGAGTATCATTGGATGTATTCAAAAATCCGTATTACTACGAATTGTTGTTATGCCCGGGAAGCCTAAAATACAGATACTAGGAAGATAAATTTAGGCCAGTAATTAGACGTTACTAACTGTATTTAGGGCATCGCCAGGGAGGAATAGACAATGGGAAAAGTCATAGGAGGCAATACTGTCAGAGTCTCGCACGCCACTGATACGCCGGAACAGCTTTCAGGCCCGCAATCCGGCGATGACAGCGTGCGGGACATGTTTCACGGGCACTTTTGGCAAGACAGAGGATGGCATGGCAAGTCGCGGCACGCTTTTTCCGTCGGCGCACTGATCTATGCCCTGCTGAGCATCGTCCCCGCTCAGGCGGCGACCCTGGACGTCTTCGGTCCGCCCCCCCCGGGAGATCCATCGGCCTACACCGGACCTTTCATCGGGCGTGATTATGCCAGGGATTTTCTGGCGACACTGCCGCCTGCCAATGAAGGAGCCCTGGAGGGATCGAGCCACGAGGCTGTGGGCGCCAACAACGTCCTGCCGCCGCAGCTGCAGGAGAGCACCAACGTGCCGACCAACAGCAAGCCCAGTCCGCTCTTCGGTGCCCAGCCGTTCACCCAGCAGATGCTCCTCTTCGAGGAGTTCGGCACCGAGCCGTATCCCGCTCAGGGATCGACTACGGCGACCCCCTTTCCGCCCCCGACGCTGGGACCCGCTCCCGAGCAGGATCCTGAGCACGTAGCCGAAAGCGGACCGGCCGGCACGGTCCTGGAGGCCTTCCTGGCGCAGCCGGGGATCGCCCCGTACCCCACGGAGTTCTCCAACAACCTGGACGTGAACCCTTGGAGACGGGTGATCGAACAGTTCCTCGGCAGGGCGCTCGTCAACCCCCCGGCGGAAGGACGGCCGCCGGGACAGGGCTGGGCCCACCAGCGCTACAACGAGTTCTTTCCGCAGGTCTACTATAAGACGGCCCAGGCGGGCTCGCGGATGAACGGCGGCTTCCGCGACACTAGGCAGATGCACCGCTACAGCGTGGGGGAATTCGGCCCTGGCGGCCTCTATCACCGGGTCTTCAGCTCGCCCGTCCCCGGCGCGCCCACCCTTGAGGGAAGCACCAATGGGCTCGCCATCCGCATCCACCCGCTGATGCCGGTCCAGGACCACAAGTCGGTCTGGACCTTCGACGGGACGCTACCGCCCAAGCTGCTCATGGTGCGCTACGGGCAGCCGGTTCTCATGCGCCACTACAACGCGCTCCCCGTCGACCCGGCTGCGAACCGCGGTTTCGGGCTGCATACCATCACCACCCATGAGCACAACGGCCACTCCCCGGCGGAAAGCGACGGCTACGCCAACGCCTTCTTCTTCCCCGGCCAGTTCTACGACTACCGCTGGCCGCTGCAGCTGGCCGGCTACGACAGCATCAACACGTCGGCGACCGATCCCCGTGCGGCATTTCCCTGCGCTCCGGGAGAAACCCTCTTCGTCAACGACGCCACCCCGGCCCTGAAGAGCTGCCAGAACGGCTCGATCAGGATCCGCGGCGACTGGCGCGAGACCATGAGCACCCACTGGTTCCACGACCATATGATGGACTTCACGGCCCAGAACGTCTACAAGGGTAACGCCGTGATGATGAACTACTACAGTGCCCTGGACCGCGGCAAGGAAGACTTCAACGACGGCGTCAACCTGCGCCTGCCGAGCGGCACGGCTCTCCCGTGGGGCAACCGCGACTACGACGTCAACCTTCTGCTTGCGGACAAGGCGTGGGATAAGAACGGGCAGCTCTGGTTCAACATCTTCAACCTGGACGGCTTCATCGGCGACCACATCCTGACCAACTGGCTTTACGATCCATATCTGGACGTGCGCGCGCGCAGCTACCGCTTCCGCATCCTGAACGGGTCGGTGTCGCGCTACCTGGCCGTCGCACTGGTGCAGCAGGTCCAGGGGAGCGCAGGAGAGATCCCCGGTCCGCCGGGTTCCAACGTCTCCTACAACCGCGTCCCCTTCCACATGATCGCCAACGACGGCAACCTCATGGAGCACACGGTCCCCTTCGACGGCAGCATGGACCTCTACAACACCGGCAACCCCCTGGCCTACAAGGGGCAGCTCCCGACCCAGGGGATCGCGGAACGCTACGACATCATCGTCAACTTCGGCAAGCATGGCATCCGCCCCGGCGACAAGCTGTACTTTGTCAACGTGCTGGAGCACACCGGCGGACGGCGCCCCGGTGACAGGATTGCGCTGGAGGCGATCCTTTCCGAGCAGTACAAACCGCTCAGGCAGGACGACGACAACGACGGCGTAGCCGACCGCTGGGTGGGCGGCGACCCGGCCGTCGGGAAGTTCCTGGAACTGCGGGTTCAGGCCTACTCCGGTCAGGATCTGAGCATGAACCCGGTCGACTTCGAACCGGGCAAGAAAGCGATGATCCCGCTGACCATCCATCGCGACGACCCGGCCGATCAGGCGAAGCTGGCCCGGGCGCGGCACCGCACCTTCGAATTCGTCCGTTCCGGCGGCTCCGACCTGGCCCCCTGGACAGTCAAGACCGATAACGGTGACGGCTTCGGCATGGATTCCAGGCGGCTTTCGGCTGCGCCCCAGCTCGCCAACGGCCCCACTTCGGCCGGCTACAGCGGGGAAGGGACGCTTGAGATCTGGAGCATCGAGGGAAACGGCGGCTGGAGCCATCCGGTCCACGTCCACTTCGAGGAAGGGGTCATACTGCGGCGCGGCGGGAAAGTACCGCCCGAGTGGGAGAAATGGGCCAGAAAGGATGTCTATCGGGTCGGCCCCGAGGCTGACAGCACCGAAAGCGTCGAGATGGCCATCCGCTTCCGCGAGTTTGCCGGCACCTACATGGAGCACTGCCACAACACCCAGCACGAAGACCACTCCATGCTGCTGCGCTGGGACATCGAGCATCCGGGACAGGTCCAGCTGATGCCTTCGCCGCTCCCCACCTGGGACGGCGTGTATTACGTGGACTCCGCGGCACTTCCCACCTTCAGAAGCGGCGACGGAATCGGTCCGGCGCTGCTGAAACCGACGGGGACCATCGTTATCAACGGCGGGGCAACCGTCACCAATAGCAAGACCGCCACCCTGACGCTCTCGGCGAGCTCCGCCGCCGGCGCAGTCACCCAGATGCAGTTCAGCAAGGACGGCGTCAACTTCTTCCCCCTCGAGCCGTTTGCAGCCACCAGGGTGGTGACCCTGCTGCCGGGAGACGGGGTGAAGACCATGACCGTCCGTTTCAGGGACAGCGCCGGGAATGTTTCCGCCTCCATATCCGCCAGCATCGTACGGGATAGCGTGAAGCCCGTCGGCACCATGGCGTTCAGCACGCCGGATCCGGCCACTTCGGCAAAGGGCACCCTGGCCCTGACGGCGTCCGATGCCAACGGTGTGACCCAGATGCAGCTCAGCAAGGACGGGGTTAACTTCTTCCCCTTCGAGCCGTTTGCCGCCAGCCGGAACGTCACGCTGGCAGCCGGGCTCAACACCCTCAGCGTCCGCTTCAGGGACGGCGCGGGCAATGTGTCCGCTCCCATGTCCGCCAGCATCACCAGGGTATCCGATACCGCGGCGCCAACCGGCACCATCGCCTTCAGCACGCCGGACCCGACCACCTCGGCAACAGGCACCCTGGCCCTGACGGCGACCGATGCCGGCGGCGTGACCCAGATGCAGTTCAGCAAGGACGGGGTTAACTTCTTCCCCTTCGAGCCGTTTGCCGCCATCAGGAACGTCACGCTGACCGTAGGCCCCAACACCCTCAGCGTCCGCTTCAAGGACGGCGCGGGAAATGTGTCCGCTCCCGTATCCGCCTCCATCACCAGGAATTGATTAAGCGATGATGTCCACCAGCTATTCCCCCGGTACTGCCGGGGGAATAGCGAACCTTTGATGAGATGCTGTCGGCGCCCAGAAAGGCCGTTTTTTGTTTGCCCATCGTAATTTTCAAGGCTATCCCGTACACTTTCACTGTTTCACCGATCCCCCCTCTGCGCCATTACCTGTTTAGAACCCCACGCCGCCGGGCTTGATCCCGTGCACACGGGGAGCACAAGGGGAGTTGCGGGTCAGGATTGACTTTTAAACACTCCCATCCTCTCGTCCGGGGAGCTTGGGCGGGAACGCCCGTGGAGCCAGGGGGATGGAGCCAGGGGGACGTTGGAGCCCCCTGACGTTTATCCCCCTGACGTTTACGAGTGGGTGGCCCAAAAAAGTTTCAGACTCGCTGAATATAGAGGCTGCAGAGATATGGAAAGAGGGAAAAAAGACGATAACAGTGCAGGGCAGAAGACTGTTTTGTTATTGAGCAACTAAGGGAGCTCTTTGGGATGACAGCGGAAGCAGTCAGTAAGCAGGTTAGGCTCTCAGAATCAGGTGTTATACGAGCAGCACAGTGTGGCGAGCAACTTGTTGACGATAACGGCTGGCGCCTGAACTAACAGTTGCGCACGATTTCAGGGACGACGTCCCCGGTAGCGGGGCGCCCCACTGGCCTTCTTAGCTTACGGCGTCTTCTGCTGGACATTCATGCCCACGATTCTTGGCTTGATTGAGGGTGTCAACTTCCTTATCATGGGTGATGAGGGGGGAACTCTGGACGGCGTCCAAATGTCCATCGTTTCGCACCAAAGGAGCCGACAATGGAAATCACCGTAAAATCAATACTTCCATGCGATCACTGCGACCTTCCCAAGATGGGGGCGATCGTTCATTTTTTCGATGACCATGGTGAGTACCATAATTCTGCAACCGCCGAGGTTTTCATAGACAGGCGCGATGCGCCCCTATCGGAGTTGAAGGCTGAGGCGATCAGGGCGGCGGTTGCTTTCCTGAAAGATGCCACAGCCGAATTACCTGGTTGAAGATGTCTTACCGCGGAGGAACGCAGCAAGGGCGAGGGGATAAGCTAGCTGAAATTTCAGCCGGTTAGCCTGCTGAAATCGACAAGCCAACTAAGCCGCTCTGGCCTTCGTTGGCGAATCCGATGCTTCGGCAGGTCTCAGCCCGGTGAGGGGAGTCTGAGGGGAGTCGGGAATTTCTATCTTATTCCAGGAGGATATGGTCCCCCGGTTTCTGAAGCTCGCCAAGCTCCGGGAAGAGTTCTGTCAGGTCCCGGAACGTCCTCTCGGCACTCTTCAATGCCACTCTAAGGTCCGGGTACCAAACCAGTTCAACTTGATGATTGCAGTGGGTGCAGGTATCGGTGGCTTTATCTCCGGCGGGCACGGCGCTGTAGACGGTGTAATAGCCGCAGGCGGTGCATTTTTGCCTATGCAGAATCGGATCTACTTCCTTCACGATTATCATAGTTCCTTTCCTCTTATCGATCACTAGAACTCACGTCACTTCATACTACACTTTTCCTGAATTTATCGCCATTTAAGCCATTCTCATCCCGGGGAGCCTAAGGGGACATTCTGAAAGCGCCGGGCGGTGGCTTGGGAGTCAGGGGGGGACGGGAGTCAGGGGGGACGCCCCGAAAGCCTGCGCAACTTTATTCGGGGCTGTTATGACGGGTACCTTTCCGCCTCCTTACCTGCCAGTCCGGACTCTCCACCTGATCTGCCAATATCCGGGGCACCTGCGTGCATGCTCATGTCCCGCCTGGGGTCGCGATCCGACCATCCCCTACTGCAAGCAGCTGAAAAGCCCCATGCACCAGAGACAGTCGCCGCAGGCAACGGTGTTGGCATAGCAGTCCTGTTCGAAATGCTCGGTATAAGTGTACTCGCAGGGGACCAGATTGCAGTTGGAGCAGATGGGGTACTCCTTGCCGAGGACCTGCAGCCGGTAGGAGCGAAACTCGGCACTGTTCCAGATCTCTTCGATCCCCTGCTCGGGGATCTTGCCGAACACCTTGGGTTTCACGTATTTCTTGCTTTTCGAGGAGTAGCAGCTGAACTGGTGCCAGAGGAAGTAGCAGTTGTGCACTCCACCGTCCCAGGAGATGAAGGCGGACCCCTTGTCCACGAAGTCGCAGTTCCTTTCACTTTTGGGCGTCAGCGCCGGCAGCTGCAGGTCGACTCCGGTCTCGGCTGCCACGGCTGCCGCTTCGGCGAAGATACGGCCGAGCTCATCGACCTGCGCCTCATCCCTCGCCAGCAGGTTGTTCCAGTGAATGAAGAGCCCGCGGTCGTGGGCCTCGTCTTTCATCTCCTGAACCAGATCGACGATGCGCTGCTCCTCCGGGGTGCGGGCGCGCAGATACTTCACCAGAATCTTGAAATAACGGCGCAGATCAAGCCCTTCCCGCGCTGCCCGCTCCTGCCACTGCTTGAAGAACTGCACAGCCTCATCGGTGTTGGGGTCGTAGGCGATGCTTGCGGTGTGCATCTCCTCGTAGGGGAGCAGATGGGAGACCACGGCGAAGCTTACCCCCCGGGCCGCCCCCCAGCGCAGCGCATCGGGAAGCTCCCCGGCGTTCTCGCGCATCACCACGAACTCCAGACCGATGCTGAGAGCCGAGCCGGTCTGTGCCTTGGCAAGAGTCAGGGCACGCAAGGCGTTTTCCAGGTCAGCCACCTCCCCACCCTCCCGGATCATCCTGAAGGTGTCGGGGTTCAAGGCGTCCATGGACAGGCAGATCCGGTCCAGGCCAGCTTCGGCAAGAGAGAGGGCACGGGATTGGTTCAGCAGCAGCGCGTTACTCTGAAACCCGACCCAGGAACCTTTCGGCATCAGTTCCTTGGAGCGGCGGATCAGCGCCTCCAGTCCGCGATGGAGCAGCGGCTCCCCGATGCCGTTCAATACCAGCGCCTCGGCGTGGGGGAGCGCGGGCTCCAAAGCGGCGAAGACCTCGGGCGCCATGTCCCCTTCGACGATGCAGTTTCCTTCGGTCTGCTTCACGCACATGCGGCACTTGAGGTTGCATCGGGTGGTTGTCTCGACAAAGAGCCGCGACGGATATTGCCGCAATGCGGGAATTGCCGTGGGCTGCGCTGCCGAGACAGCAGCTGCCGGCGACGCGTCGGGCAGGGAAGCATCTGATGTGGGTTTACAGGCTGAATTTGGACCGGGCATTACGGTTCACCCCCTTTGGTTGACTTTGTGGAGCCAGGAACATAGCAACTTTTCAGGGGGATGATTATGACTCAGGTCAAAATTTGACAGAGAAGGAGCCGGCATAGCGGTTCAGCCCGGCGGTCGACCTTGAAACGCGCGAGGGGGAACTGGCTGGTCGGGATCAGGGTCGTCGATGTAGATAAGCCTGCTGCCTCTATTGACAGCAGAGTATCTCGTGTAAGAATAGTAGCCGTCCAGGCAGGAGCAGTCTGCAGGCAGAGAGTTTTCCAATTTCACAGGGAGGAGTAAAGATATGACAGTATCATTGGAACCGGTCACCAAAGTGAGCAGCGAGCTGAAGGAGTTGCTTAATCAGGCCATTGCCAGGGAACTCCAGGTCAGCGTACAGTACATGTGGCAGCATGTGCAGATCAGAGGAGCCCTGGGGATCGCGGTCCGCGGCACATTCAAGGAAACCGCCATTGTCGAGATGAAGCACGCTGAAATGATCGCCGAGAGGCTCTGGTATCTGGGGGGGACTCCGACAACCAAGCCGTCACCCATCGAAGTAGGGCTGAGCCTCAAGGACTTTCTGGAACTGGACACCAAGGCGGAGGTGGAGGCCATCGAGATGTACAAGAAAATCGTCGAGCTGGCCCAGAAAGAGGGAGATCTCACCACTGCCCATATGTTCAGGGTGATCCTGGCGGAGGAGGAAGACCATCACGACCTCTTCACCACCATGCTGGAAGAGGCGTGAGCGACCAAGCCGATCCGATTGGGTGCGTTAGGTCACCTCTGGTGCAGTGACCATTCACCGGTTCGAAAAGAAAATGGCAGCGTGACAAAAAGGTTGCCTGATTGGTGCTGACCTTCCGCTGTCCAGGTCCTCCCCCTTCAAGGGGAAGGTCAGGAGGGGGATGGGGGTGTTTTTGGCGCCGGAGCCGCCCCATCCCCACCCCAACCCTCCCCTTGAAGGCACTGCCATTAAGTTAAGCGGTGATTCCGTGAATCATGTAGGGTGGGCCGTGCCCACCATCAGGATGCGGTTGTGGTGGGCACGGCCCACCCTACCTCTCATTCCCTTAACTTAATGGCAGTGCCCCTTGAAGGGGAGGGGGTTTTTCAGCGGAACATCGGCACTGATAAGGAAAGCTTATAGGAAGGAGTAAAGGGGCCAGCACTTGACACGGGATAGGATCTCTCATGTCCGGTGCTGGCCCTTTTCCTTCCGTCCAGGTACGGGCAGCAGGCAGGCCAAATAAACCGTCTGCCCCGCACGTCTACCCCGCCGACACGAATAAGCTCCTATTTCTGTGCAAATATTTCCCGGTCTTGATGATTGCAGATAAATCCGTCACCAGAGCACAATGAGTGTTCGCAATAATTCGGATTGGGCTTCTTGACTCTGCACTCAAAAAACCGATCATCAATCCTCCGCGTCTTACATACTTTACTGGTAATGCTTAGGTTCTGAACTGTGTGCAGAAAATTTTTAACTATGTTCATGGTAACTCCTCTTAGCTTTATCGTTCCTGAAGACAAAGGCCCGAGGGGTGCATCAATAAAAAAAGCCGGGGCTAAAATATCATTGAGATATTTCGGCGACCCGGCTGTCTCGATGAGACCCAGTAGGCTTTCCGTCCCACCCTCGCGAGTGGTTTAGTATTATCGTTACCTGATGCTCTATAGTTTCATTTTGCCGGTACGATAGCTTAGGGGGCGGAATGTGTCAAGCGTAAAGTTGGCGATGCCGGTGCTAACTCCTTGACCTGACGCTGTATTTGCTCGCCAGCCAGATCCGCCCGACAGGCGTCGAGTGGGGGGCGGGGTGGACGTTGTGACTTGGTTAACCTTGCTCGGCAGCAGCCAGCTAAGCAGATGCGAACCAATCGGTATCGATGTCGAAGGGCTATCGAACCAGATCGTGGTAGGCGGGGTGAAGAGGAGAGATGTGGGCTCTGGTGCCAGAAGGGAGCTAAGCCTTTGCTTATGAACGGTAACTTGCTGGCGGGGGCGGGCCGGGTCAGGTTACAATGACCTCTCATGATCGAACGGCGTATCTGCAAAAAAACGAAGGTTTACATGCTCTCACCGCAGGACAATAGCCCGGGTCGCCCTTTTGGTCGTCGTCCTTTTGACCGGGTGCAGCGAGCATCCGGGGCTGGTTGCGTACCGGCAGGGAGATTATGCGGGTTCGCTCAGGGAATTCCAGGCAGGCAATGATCCTGTCGGGGCTTTTGCGGTCGGCGTGATGCACTACAAGGGAGAGGGGGTCGCACCGGACCCTAAGCAGGCGGCGCTGTGGTTTCGCCGGGCGGCCGAGCTGGGACATCCCGGCGCACAGTATAATCTGGGACTCCTGTACCTGAGCGGGGAGGGGGTGACCAGGGATCACAGGGAGGCCTCCCGGTGGTTCCGCCTGGCTGCCGACCAGCAGATCGTCAAGGCTCAGCTCAACCTGGGGCTGATGTATGCAAAGGGGGACGGCGTCACCCGGGACCTGCAGGAAACGCTGCACTGGTTCCGTCTCGCCGCAGGCCAGGGAAGCTCCAAGGCTCAGGTCCACCTGGGGGAGATGTATTTCAGGGGCGAGGGGGTGGCGAAGGACCGCGGCGAGGCGGCCCGCTGGTTCCGGAAGGCGGCCGGGCAGGGAAGCGCCGAGGCCCAGGTCTACCTGGGGGTGATGTATCTCCGGGGGCAGGGAGTGAAAAAGGACCGGGAGGAAGCGGCGGCCTGGTTCCGCAAGGCGGCAGCACAAGGCTCGGAGCGGGCTAAACAGTACCTGGACCGGATAAAGGGGAGTCAGGCGGGTCTGCCTCGACCTTCGGGCCCTTGCTGGCAGTTAGCAGGGTCTGTTGTTCGCGCGTCGTGAAATGCCGTCGCCATGGTCAAGTCGCAGGCGCGGAAACTTCTGGAATGATCGAAATCGACGGCAGCGGTAGAAGTGCGTTGAATTAGATTCCCCTTGTATACCGTTTGCTCCTTTCCAGTGATATGGGGTAGGTGTTAGTATGGACAGGTTGTAAAGGAGGTGGACGTGGGAGCTTACCGAGTAAATTGGACCCCTTTGGATATTGCTCACTGGCAGACTAGAATCGAGAACTCCTATAACCAGATTTTGAAAGTTTACCCCACCGGCTGTCTGGGCTGGCTCAAGCAATTTGATCCCGGCACGGTGACGGCACTCAAGGCGACCGTGGAAGAGATAAGGCGCGCCTATACCGACCGTGACTCGCAAGGTCTCGATGTGGCGTTGATTTCCTATCAAGATTTCCATCTGAAAACGTTTAAGGAATATCTCGCAAAACGAAGTGACGAAGCTCGGGATGACAGCGGAACCAGTCAGTAAGAAGGTTAGGCTCTCACAATGAGGTGTTATGCGAGCTGCAGAGCGCGGCAGGCGTCTGGCTGTCGCATGGTCGGCGCCTGAACAGGATTTCAGGGGCGTCCCCCCACACCCCGGCCGGTTCCGGCCACCCCGCTGATACCCTCCCTTCATGCCCCCATTTGACGCCGCTAGGCAATTCCCTCAGGTGTGCTTCACCACCGTTACCATTTTCCCGGTTCAAACCTGTGCCTGCAGACGGTTCACCTTAGCCTTGACTCGGGGTCGGTTTAGGGGCTATCTTGCTGCATTGGACCGGAAGAGGCCGTTATTGGCGGAATGGTGCATGTAACGGCGCTTATTCACCGGATTTTGAGACGACAAAGGAGGGATCGACCAAGATGCCGATCTTCCTGAAGATGCTTGTTTTGGCACTGCTGCTGCCGCTCGTCACCGGGTTTGTTCACCAGGAACCCCGGCCGGACGCGGCGAGCCGGCAGCAAAGCGCCGCAGACCTTGAGCTGCAGATGACAGCCTCACCGCAACCATCAGCCGAGGCTGCCGCAAAAACATTCAACTGGCGCCGCGACAACAATGACGTTTCTGCTCTCGCCGCCGCAAACGAGCCCGGCCCGACGGCCACGACACCTGACCCGGCGACGAAAACCGTGCATTCATGGGAGACCGGAGCAGGCAAAAGCCATCTCATTCCCGCCCTGGAAGTGCCGGGTTTCTTGATCCTGCTCAACATCCGCAACCGCTTCGCCTACGGAGACGATAGCGACGACTACGAGGTAACCTTCTCCAGCACCTGGCGAAACCTGAGGCGGCAGAACTGGGAATTCGATACTGACCCGTTCAAGATCAATCAGTTCGGTCATCCCTATCAGGGTGCCACCATGTACGGGCTGGCACGCTCGACCGGGTTGGACTTCTGGGAATCGACGCTCTACAGCAATTTGGGGAGCTTTGTTTGGGAGATGGCCGGAGAAACCGATACGCCCTCGATCAATGACATGGCCACAACCGGTACCTCCGGAAGTCTGCTGGGCGAGGCGCTGTTCCGGATGTCGGAGCTGGTGCTGCATGAAACCGGCACGCCTGATCTCTGGCATGAACTAGGGGCGGCCATTATCTCGCCTCCCACGGGGCTCAACCGCCTCGCCTTCGGTAAGCGGTTCAAAACCCCCTTTCCCGGCCATGCCCCGGCTACATTCTGGCGCTTCCGGCTGGGCGCGGCCCTTAGCGGCGACTCGGAGCAGACCGCCACCGCTGACTTTGCCATGTCGTATGGCCTCCCGGGAAAGCCGGGCTACCGCTACACCCGCCCTCTGGACCACTTCGATTTCCAGATCAGCGGGTTTTCCACGGCTGCCAACCCGCTGGAGATAGTGCTGCTGCGCGGCATGCTGTACGGCAAACCTTACCAGGCCGGCGACAACTACCGCGGCATCTGGGGAATTTATGGAGGCTACGACTACATCTCTCCCGGCTCCTTCCGTGTCTCCAATACGGCGCTCTCCCTCGGGACGACAGCCCAGTACTGGGTAGCTCAGGGTGTGGCGCTTCAGGGAACCCTGCTTGGCGGCGCAGGCTTTGGCGCCGCCGGGGTCACCCCTGAAGGTAGCTCCGGCAGGGACTACCACTACGGGCTCACCCCGCAGGGGATTCTCGCGCTGCGCCTTTTGTTCGGCGACCGGGCGGTACTCGAAACGGTCGCGCGGGGCTACTATGTGAGCGGTACCGGCTCCGACAATGCCCAGGGCGCGGAGCGGATCGCGCGTGCCACCGCCAATCTGAACCTCCGCGTCACCGGGCGCCACGGAATAGGTCTCCAGTTCGTGAAATCGATCCGGGACGCTCATTACTTCAGCCAACCCGACAGACGGCAAAGTGACCGGACGGTCAGCGTCGTTTATACCTACGCCGGCGCCACCAATTTCGGCGCGGTCGAGTGGCGCAACCAGGAGAGGTGAGGGGGGAGCGCTCTCCTCAATCACTGTACCCTGGTAAAGGACACAGTGTCGGGTCCCACCGTTAAGGTGAGCACGTTATTGGAAATGGCATAGGCTACAGCTGACGTGCCCGAAAAGCCCCACTCGCCGTTCGTATTGACGGAGACCACAGGCATCCAGGTTGTTGCCGTCCTGGAGTACGTTCCACGTTCCATGCCGTCCTGGCCCGACGGATCCAAGGCACTGCTGCCATCCTCAGCAAACAGAAATGTAGAATTGTCTACAAAGGTCAGCACGGCTGAACTCTTTGCCTGTCCCAGGTTGGTTCCATACCAACTTCCGATCAAGGGATTGTCAGGATTTGAGACTATTTTGGCAAACGTAGCGGTATCCGGGTTGGATCCCATAGTAAGCAGGTTATTGGAGATTGAGTACGGTATCGCCGATCCGGACACCCCCCACTCGCCGTTAGTATTGACGGAGGCCACAGCGGTAAACGACGTTGCGCTCTTAGTGTATGTTCCACGTTCGATGCCGTCTCGGCCTGATGGGTCCAAGACGCTGCTGCCGTCCTCGACGAAATAAAAGTTGGAGTTATCGACGAAGGTCAGCACAGCTGTGCTCTTGGCCGGTCCCAAATTGGTTCCGTACCAGCTTCCTATCAGCTGGTTGGACGCCACGCAAAATGCGGGCAGTTCTCTTCCCGCGGCGCTTATTGCCGCACAGATGGATTCCAAAGTTACTTGTCCTGCCTGCCCGGCATCACCTTTTACTCCTTGTGGCCCTGCTGGTCCTTGCATGCCTGCTGGTCCTTGAGCTCCTTCTGGCCCTTGAACGGCGGCTTTGTACTGTATGCTGCCATCAGGGAAGACAAGGCCGGTGCCGGATCCTGTTATTCGGAGATCCCCCTTGAGAACCACGCCATCTGGTCCGGCAAATGCTGCACCGGTCGTTGCTAGAAAAAAATACGCCCCTAACATTAAACCTGTTTTAAACATGAAAGCCTCCTTGACTACTAGTGGAACAAAATATCTGTTTAGCATTGAAGCAACTTCCGATGTGTCCTGCTTGATGGTAACAATAGGCCTGGAGGGTAGTAGAGACTGCGAAATTCCGGCAGACTCAGCCGCGGTTGTTCGTAGCGGGCGATGCCGCCCGCTCTGTACGGCTGGCCATTGTAGCTGCCGCTTAGGGTGCAGAGGCCGCTTTCGCCATCGATACCGCCCTGCTCAAGGAGAAGCTCGAGGCGTGAGGAGTTGAGGCGACGTTTGAGGGGGTCATCTTACTCTTGTAACTGTCCCGGCGGCCACCAACTGAGCCAGTAGATGAACCTCCTGACTGTTATTGCCTGTCTGTCGAACTGTTCTGTGATTAAGGGAATCGAATCCCCACGCGATTGTTGCCCCGCCGATTTTTTCCCTGCTTGGCATAACATCCAGCGCGTATGCCTTTCCGCCCATCCGTAACGCCTTCTCGCTCATGGAAGCCTCCCTTCTGGGGCCTACAAGGTTAGATGCATGCGTACAAGTTCAGGTACCCTCCTTAGTCTTGATCGACTCTCGGGTGCGGGTAGCCCACTATAGTGACTATGCTTCTAGATACTTCGGAATGAATTCCGGAAAACTTTATTTATTTTATGACGGGAACCTTCGGGGGGGTACCCATAAACAACGGTTGACGTGACACTTGCATAATAGGCAATGCGGAAGCAACCGGGAAAATGCAGATCAAACCAGAGCCGCAAACCGACCGGCCCTCCCCTCGCAGAGCGGCGCGAGCGCCGGGGGGCGGAGTGCCGCCGTCCTCCCGGGCGCCGTGAGCACCAGCTTCCCCTGCACGGTGAACGCCTCAGCGAACTGCGGCTCGATATCCCGGAACATCTTGAGTATGCTGGGATCGAAATGCTCCGGCCGCGTCACGGCGTCACCTCGCAGAAGAATGGTGCAGGTGGTTGCGTGGTCCAGGGCGGGCTTGTACACCCTGCAGCTCCTGAGCGCGTCGTACTGGTCGGCCAGCATGACGATCCTGCCGGCCAGGGGGATCTGCTCGCCCGCCAGGCCGTAAGGGTATCCCGATCCGTCCCAACGCTCGTGGTGGGTCAGCGCGATGGAAGCTGCCATCTGCAGCAGCGGATAGGAGGAGCCGGAGAGGATCCGTTCGCCGATGACAGGGTGGGTCTTGATGATATCCAACTCCTGGCTGGTAAGCCGCGCCGGTTTCAACAGGATCGAGTCAGGAATGCCGATCTTGCCGATGTCGTGCATGGTCGCCGCCAGCGCGATCATCTCGGCGTAATCCTCCGGCATGCCGAGCCTCCTGGCAATCATGCGCGCATAGTCGCCGATCCTGGTGATGTGTCCGCCGGTCTCCTCGTCGCGCATCTGGGCGGCAGCCGCCAACCGCTCGATGATCTCGATGCTCATTTTTTTCTGGCGCTCGATGGCCTGCACCACGATGACGTTTGCTGGGTTCTCTTTTTTCATGGCCCGGGGCCTCACTCGCGATGGGGAATGCCAAGCTGCCTATAGCTGCTGTTAGCAGGGACCGTGCCGACCGGGCGGCAGGCACCGGAAAGCGCGCAGCATGGGCGTTCAGGGCGAGAGCCGGGACGATCGCTACGGGAGGGTGGTGCAACGGGGGTTGCGGGCTCTAAACGGGTGACGGGCTTGATCCCGGCAATATCAGGTAGTTGCAGCGAACAGAAAGCAACGTTGCTCAGGCAACCTATGTTGCACCCCCTCCGCCCAGCGCACCGGGCAACGGTAGTGGGCGGAGTGGACGTAACCGAGAGCGCGGCCGTGGCCGGAGACGACTTTGATGGTCTCCTCCCGCGCAGTTCCGGGGGAGCCAGGGGGGATAAATCACGACGTTAAGAGGACGGCGGAGTGGGCGCTGGGAGGAACGGGGGGGCAGGCGCGGGTGTTGGGACGGCCAGAAGCCCGCTTTTTAAAGCCTTGTTAGCCGCAGATGTACGGGTTGTCCGGAAGTCGCATGATTCTGTACCCTTCTTCAGCGAGGCGTTGGACTAATTCTTCAGACGGTACTGTGGAGAGCGAACTGGGGACCTTGCCTGTTGAGAGCAGCCGGTTGGACCAGGTGGCCAGTGGGATTAATACTAAGAAGGCCCTCCGGCATCGGCTGGAGGGCCCTGTTATTTTCAAAAGATGATCGCGGTACTGCACGCTACGCTCGCAATGCGTCGCTGCCGCGTAGCAGCCGGGTGCGGTGGCAGAGCTCATGACCCGGGCTCGACGGCAGGAAACCGGCTATATCAAGCCGTGGGCAACCATCGCGTTGGCGACTTTGATGAAACCACAGATGTTGGCGCCCAGCACGTAGTTGCCGGGATCGCCGTATTCCTCGGCTGTTTCAAAGCAGTTTCTGTGAATGGTGGTCATGATGTCCTCCAGCTTCTTCTCCGTGTAGTCAAAGGTCCAGGAGTCGCGGCCGGCGTTTTGCTGCATTTCAAGCGCGGAGGTGGCGACGCCGCCCGCATTGGCGGCCTTGCCCGGTCCATAGGCGGTCTTGGCATCCAGGAAAATTTTGACACCTTCCGGCGTGGTCGGCATGTTGGCGCCTTCGCCAACCGCAATGCAGCCGCTTTTGACCAGGGTCTTGGCGTCCTTGCCGTTGATTTCATTCTGGGTTGCAGAGGGCATGGCGACCTGGCAGGGAATGTCCCAGATGTTACCCTTTTCCACGTACTTGGCATGCTTGCGATACTTGACGTAGTCCTCGATGCGGCGACGCTCCATCTCCTTGAGCTGTTTGATCAACTGGAGATCCAGCCCTTTTTCGTCATAGATCACGCCGTTCGAGTCGGAGCAGGCCACGCAGCTGCCGCCAAGCTGGGTGATCTTCTCTATGGTGTAGATGGCGACATTGCCGGAGCCTGAGACCAGGCAGGTCTTGCCGCCAAAGGTATCCTTGCGGGCCTTGAGCATTTCGTTGACGAAGTAGGTGGCGCCGTAACCGGTTGCCTCGGTGCGTACCAGCGAGCCGCCCCAGGTGAGACCTTTGCCGGTCAGCACGCCCGGCTCGTAGCGGTTGGTGATCCGTTTGTACTGTCCGAACATGTAGCCGATCTCGCGACCGCCTACCCCGATGTCCCCTGCAGGAACGTCGGTGTGCTCTCCCAGGTGGCGGTACAGCTCGGTCATGAAGCTCTGGCAAAATCTCATCACCTCGTCATCGGACTTCCCTTTGGGGTCGAAGTCGGATCCGCCTTTGCCGCCGCCGATCGGCATGCCGGTCAGTGAGTTCTTGAAGATCTGCTCGAAGCCCAGGAACTTGATGATTCCAAGGTACACGGAGGGGTGAAATCTGAGGCCCCCCTTGTAGGGACCGAGGGAGCTGTTGAATTCCACCCGGAAGCCCCGGTTGATCTGGACTTCTCCCTTGTCGTCCTGCCAGGGCACCCTGAAAATGATCTGACGCTCCGGCTCGCAGATGCGCTGGATGATCTTGCGATCGGCGAATTCCGGGTGTTTTACCAGCACCGGCCCCAAGCTTTCCAGTACTTCCAGAACGGCCTGGTGGAACTCCGTTTCACCCTGGTTGCGCTTTACGACGTCTTGGTAGATGCTCTGAATCTTCTCGTCCATCTGTGGCATTGGGTAAGCCTCCTTTCATAATAAATGCAGTGCCTATTCTTTAGCCTAAATGGATCTGGATTGCAAACAAAATAGGCAGCTCCGGAGGGGGGGGTGCTTAAATAGCATGCAAATGCCTGATTGATGGGCAGCTATGCAGGGGTGAGGAAGGGGCTCTGGGGCGGCCGGACCGTGATGCGGAGGAAAAGCTGAAAATTCGGGCAATGGCTGCCGCTAAGGCGTAGGGTGGGCCGCGCCCACCGAACCGCATCCTGATGGTGGGCAGGGCCCACCCTGCCGATCTAGGTGATGGTGGCGACAGGGGGAGTATCGGAGGGCTCCCTCAGCGGCGTCCTGTCCTTGAGCGCGCATATCCGGATACCTCCCTTCCCCTCCAACGGGCAGACGTTCTCGCAGATCCCGCAGCCGTTGCAGAGCTCGTCCACGACGTATGGCTGCTTCACGCGCACCCGGCTCCCGTCGAATCCGATTAGCTCCACAGTTTCCGACCGGATCGCCTTCTGGGGAATCGGGCAGTGCTCCTCGCAAACGATGCAGTCGGTCCGCTTGGCGAAGGGGATGCAGTGATTCTTGTCCAGGACCGCCTTGCCGATCACCTCCCGCTGCTTCGCTGAGGCGGCGAGGTCCGGAATGGCTCCCGTCGGGCAGACCTGGCCGCAGAGGGTGCAGTTATACTCGCAGTAGCCCAGACGCGGCATGAGCATCGGCGTATAGATCCCCTCGACCCCCGCCTGCAGGAATGCCGGATAGAGGGCGCTCCGCAGACAGAGCTTCATACATTCGCCGCAGCGGACGCACTTTTTCAGGAATTCCTTTTCGCTTCGCACACCCGGCGGGCGCAGCAGCAGAGCCTGCTGTTCCGGATCCCGGAAACGGAAGGTCCTGGCGACCACGAAGCCGGAGAGGAGCCCTCCCAACAATACCCGCCGCTCCATCATCGCCCCTTGGCTGAGGCGGTAGTTTCTGAATCTGAAACTGAAGCGGGCCCGTTTCGAGGGGCAGTTTGACGCGCACTCCATGCAGAGGATGCATTCCTCGGTCTGCAGCAGCTCCTGGTCGAACGACGTGGGGCAGAGCTCCCGACACCCCCGGCAGTCGGGACAGAGCTTGGCCGGGACGCGCCGCAGGGGGCCGAGACGTGAAACCAGCCCCAGCAGCGTCCCCAAGGGACAGAGCCGGCGGCACCAGCTCCGCCTTTCGTAGCGCTCCAGGAAAAGGATCAGGAAAAAGAGCAGGGCCGAGAGGAAGGCCAGGGGGTAGAGCGTCTCCCGGAAGGGGAGGAGGTAGTCACGCAGCAGGTGGTACCCCGGATCGAGAAGGTCACGCCGGTCGCCGATCATGCCGTAGAGCGACTTCCAGCCGCCGCGGACCGTCTCGCCCAGAAGCGGATGGAAGAAGAAGGTCAGGGCGCGCAGCAGCAGTGCTATGGGGTCCAGAACTCCCGCCAGGTTGACCTGGAAAAGCGCTGCCGCAAGGAGCGGGAGGAGGAGCCAGTATTTCAGGTTCCCCTGCAGCGCCCTGAGCGGCCCAACTTTGCGGATCTTTCCGGTCGCGAGGTCGAGGATGGTCCCCAGGGGACAGATCCATCCGCAGAAAAACCTCCCCGGGAAGAGCGCCAGGACCAGCATCAGAAGCCCCGGCAGCAGCAGCGGCACATACTCCCTTGCGGCCAGCATGGTGCTCGCGGCGGTGAGCGGGTTGGCCCGGAAGAAGCCGTTGACAGCGGCGGCGATCCGGTCGCTCCCCCGGTATTCGGTCATCAGGAACGAGACGAGGAAGAGGGCCAGGAAAAAGAGCTGCGATACCCGGGCAGAGGTGATCTTTTTCACTGGCACTGGAACCCTTTGTCGCCCGCCGGGCTGGAATTGATCGGCTTAGGCATGGACGATCCTCATCTTCTCCAGGTTCATCTCCCCGAGCCCGCGCCGGTAGGCGGTCCGGGTGACGGCGATGTCGGAGGGTTTGAGGCCGAAAAGGGTGGTGGCGTAGGCGTCGGCAGCAACGATATCGGTGGAGGCGATGATCTTGTTCAGGACCCTTACATCGGCAAGGCTGCCTCCCTGCGGGCCGTGCGCCGTCAGGATACGGGTAGCGTCGATGATGGTCAGATGGCTCTTGAAGACGGCGTTGACGTCGGCCAGGGCCTGGTTGATATGCTTGTGGATCGAGCCCCGGTTTCCCCCCATGATCCCCATCACGTTCTTCATCCCCAGCGTCAGGCCGCTCAGGCTGTGGTGTTTTGCCACCGGCAGGTTGATGTAGACATCTGCGGAGAGTGCTTCTCCGTACAGTTCGCACTCCTTGAGCGCCCTTCCGTTCAGGAAAACCTTCCTGTAGCGCTCCTCCTCCAGATGCTTCACTTCAACGTTCGGCATGCCTTTCAATGCCGCTTCGATCCCGCTGTTCCTATAACAGCGCCGCGGGTCGTTGCAGGTCCGGTCAAAGACCTTCACCTTCTTCGCTCCTGACTTGAGGCACTCCTCCACTACCGTCCTGACAACGATAGGGTTGCTGGTGGCAGCGTACTCCGGAGCGCGGTCCCATCCGATGTTCGGCTTCACCACCACGGTCTGGCCCGGCTTGACGAAGCGCTGCATCCCGCCGAGTGCGGCGATGGCCCGACGGGTGGTCTCCGCATGATTGGCTCCTTGTGCAACGGAGACCATGGGGCCCTGCGCTGCCAGCAGCTCGCGCAGCCAGCCGTGCACAAAGAGAGAGCAAAATCCGACCACCTTGATGAATCTCCTTCTGTCCATTGACGCCTCCTGAAGATCCCATATGGTGCAGATAAGCGTTCACTACTCGACAAGTATAGGCTGCGTGACGCCATTATACTTAGCCCCGCCGAGGCGAGTCGAATGCTCATCCTTGTAATAATGGACAAAATGACCAATGATTTCTTTGGAGGCATTATCCGTGCCTTCGATCTTGAAGTAGACAAACCCGGTGATCGGTGTCTGGGTGTTTGTGGAGAGAGCAACATCTCCGACCATGGGTAATTCGACTGTCCGGCCTATGAATTTGGCCTCAAGGTACTGAAAGAGGGCGTCTTTGGCTCCGGGGTCGATCCAGATGAGCTCTCCAATTTTTATGTGTTCCAAGCTGCCATCCATCAACTCCTTCATGGTGGGGACATCGTTTCTGCCTGTCGTGAGGGATGTCCATTGACCTGAAGAACAGCCAGGGACCACAGAACCGTAAGGACCCCCAATTCGAACCTGGGTTGGAGGATTAGGCATCGGATCCTGTGAAAAATAATTCTCTACCATACACTTGGTAACAGCCACCGGAAAGATGCCTTTGCCGGATTGAGGATATCCTATTGCCGCCGTCGCTGTAGCTTCGGGGGTAAATTGATCCCATCCCAAGAGCTTGGCGAAGAATGTAGGGACCGGTTTACGGACCTTCACCTGAATTGCGGGGACGTCTTGGATCAAACATGTTTCCGATGCCGGACAACCTGCGCTCGAAGTGCATGGGGCCCCGGATGCCGAAGGGGCCCCCGATACAGAGCATTTACCTGTAGGCGTAGTCAACGCCTGCAAGCCCAGGGGATCCTGTTCAAGGTTCCAGTAGCCGCTCTCGATACTGACGATGTTGGTATCGGCCAGGTAAGCACCGGCGACCTTGTTCTCCTTGGCAAAAGCTTTCGCTGATGCCTCTGCTTTGACGAAATTAGGGGAAGGGAATGTCGGTGGGGGGGTGGACGAATTGACAGGGTACAAGCTTCCCGCTCCGGCCAAGGCACTGGCATCAGCTGCACTTTGCAGTTGCCCTTTGACCCCATACATGAAACCTACGTCTAATGCCAATGCTACCAAGCCAAGAATGGCAAATAATGCGAGTGCAATAAAAACAATGACTACGCCGGTTTTGTTAGCAATGAGTTCTACCAGGGCAGGATTTTTCATAGGATTGACTACTCCTTCGGTCGATCTGGGAACTGAGGAGCGTTCTGTTTCGAGGGTTGTGGCAAAAACGAAAGCAACCGTGAGCTGATCCCGCTGGATTCAAACGCTATGCCGGGTGCCCCTCCAATCTATTGATCACTGGTATGGTGAAAAAGCGGTGGTTGAATGCAGTTGAGTAGTAAAAGAGGTCAGGAACAGGCTTTGGTAGGTGTAGATCACCTCGAAGACGTAGACCGAGGTCCCTTCTGCAACCGGTACAGTTGCCACTACTCCGGCAACATTACTCTGGTTGATCTGGCTGCAGGGACCACTCTGGTTTCCGCGCCAGGCCTCCTGGTTTGATATGCGAACACCACCGGTAAGGTTTACTTCCGTTACGTACATCATGCCGTTTTGGTCCATTGCCAGCGGCTGGGCCGTTGCCGCCAGAGAGTTCATGATTTCCTGGGCGGATATCGAGGAGCGCGCGGTGCGCAGCGCCAGGTTGGCACCTTCCCGACTCATATTCACGATGGCATTTTTGGCTCTGATGGCGCGCGAGACATCATAGACGCCCAAGGCCAGTACCAACAGAAATGGCAGCATTAAGGCAAGTTCGACCACGCTTTGTCCCGCGTCTCTACCCATTTTGGTGGAAATCCTAAGTTCCATTAAAGCCCCCAAGGCTCGTTTTTCATCGTTGCCCGGACGGTGAATGTATACGTGTTGCCAGGGAAGAAGGGCCTAAGTATCGGAGTCAATAAAGGCCAGGCGTAGTTCAGACTCACGATGATTATTTCGTCGGGCTTTCCGGTATCGCCAACTGGCCTGCCCGTGTAATTGGAATAGCTGCCGACATCGGCCGGGGTGAGAACACTGACCTTCGGTTCTTTGCCTTGGGGATTGGCGTTCTTATCGTACAGGCCGTTGGAACGCTCCTTGATTTTATTTATCAAGGCAGTTCTGCGACCGGCACTTTCACCCCCTTGGCCGGTGATCGCGTAACGTGCCCCTTCACGCACCGCACTTTGCATGGTCAGGTTTACGTAGAACATCACCGCCATGTCGATCAGGGCGAACAACATGGCGAACAGCAGGAGAGCCACCAGTGCGAATTCTACCGTTGTCTGTCCTTTTTTGTTCATAACCGTTCCCTGCCGAGTTAAATTAGAAATTTGTAACTCCCAAATTTTAAATCCTCCGCTTGGAATGTCAATGCGGAGGGGCGCGAGGCACCGCATGCAGGCGCCCGGGAAAGCAACTGGTCCGTACCCGGTTCCGACCGGGCACCGGCCCGCTCGCATCCCGAATGTCGACGGAAATGCCATACAATGGGGTAGGGGAGAGGGCTGCCCCCCACCACCCCCACTGCCATTAAGTTACCTGATTAGCGTCAATCTTCCGCTGAAAGACCCCCTCCCCTTCAAGGGAGAGGGGGCTTTTGCGGCGTGCGGGAAATTAGCACTGACCTTAACTGAATGGCAGTGCTCCCTACCCCTCCCCCTCCGGGGGAGGGGACTTCTCGGACACTGAAAATAGCTTTCTGTAAGCAGTAATCTCCCGCAGTATCTCGCGCAACTCGAATAGTACTGACGCTTAGGACAGTTCACGCGGAGCGGTTACCAGACCCATCCCCCGGTCGGCAAAATCTACGTCGGGAGCAAAAACGTTGGTTCTTGAACTGGCCAGCAGTTTGGCCATCACCGCGGTGGCGTTAGCGTTGAGCGCCGATTTCCGCAGCGCGTCCCACCACAGGGCTGCGACGCCGGCCACGTGAGGGCAGGCCATGCTGGTGCCGCTCAGCGAACGGAGACCCCCTCCCAGCTTGGCCGAGAGGATGCCGACCCCCGGGGCGCTGACCTGTGGGAATGTGTTGGAGAAACTCGCTACCTGCAAACCGTTTTGCACTTTTTGAAGCGCGCCCACTGAAATGACCCCTTCCGCTGCCGCGGGGATAGATGCCGCGATTTCGAAATCCGGGTGGACGTCGCGCTGGCTCTCGTTGCCGGCGGCGGCCACTATCACCGTCCCCTGGGTAAACGCAGCCTGGCTGGCAACCATCTCCATCAGCGCATCGAACATCCTCAGATTGCCCCGGTACGCTTCCAGGGCGGAGGAGGTGGCCAATTCGATCGGCCACCCCTGGTCGGACAGCAATTTAACCAGGCCCGGGAAGTCGAAGCCAAGTGACATGGAGACAACATCGGCTCCCTGAGATACCGCCCACTGGATCCCCTGAAAGATCATCTCCGAGCTCCCGCTTCCTGTGTCGTCCAGCACCTTTCCGATCAGGGCGCGCTTGACCCCCGGGGCGATCCCGATCCTGATGCCGTCTACGTCGCGACCGACGATGGTCCCCATGCAGTGGGTACCGTGCCCTTGGCGGTCGCCGTCTCCGGATCCGGAAAAGTCTTTCTGCACGAAGCTCACTCCGGCGAAGGCGCGGTGCGAAGCGTCGACTCCCGTGTCGAGCACGCAGACGGTCACACCTTCACCGCTGAAAGGGCAATCTTTGGCCCCAACGGCCTCGATGCCCCAGGCTTCGGTAGTCCTGGAAGGGATCTGCGCGTCGAAGGGCTTGATCAGTTTGGTGGGCATGCGGGGAGTCACCGCCAATACGGTGGGGTCCTGGCTCACCTCCTGGACAGCGTTGACACTGAGGCGCTCCACTGTGATTTCAGGTTCCATCGGTACGACGGCCATCGCTCGCGGCCGTGCAGCTCGGAAACTGAAAGGTTCAGAAGTTCCAACAGCGCTGAGGTTTCGAAGAATCACGTAGTTATTCATGCATTACCTCCGTTTTGGTTGCCTGGCGGATGAGTGTCAGATGAAGGGACACCGATAAGTTTTAGCATGAATATGAATTTATTCAAATGTGCGGCTGCGGGTGGGTCGGGGAGCTCTCCGCGAACCGGTGCAAAAAAACACCCATCCTGACCTCCCCCTGACCCTTCAGCCGTAGCCTTGGCGAAGGCTGAAGGGGAGGGAGTGAACAGGGGAAGATCAGCGCTAATCAAATAAATTGTGGCCGCTGTTCAGCACCTCACTCGTTCTCCCGCTCCCTCAACAGCGCCGAGACGGCGCGCCACAAGCGGTACTTGTCGATGATACGAGGCTCCAGGTCTACATGCTGCAGCCCGTACACCAAGTAGAGCCGCACCAGGCCGTGCGGCAAGGCCTTGGCGAGGGCGACGCTTTCGCTGTACGGGATGATGTCGTCATCGTAGCCGTGCACCAGGATCATGCGCGCCTTGAGCCGGGTCAGATCGCGCTCGGCCACGTTAAGCGCCCCGATCTCCCGGCGTATCGGGTCGGGGAGGCGGTCCATGAGAGAAAGGGCTCGGGCGCGATCACGGTTATCGATGAAGTCGTAAAAGCGCCTCCCCTCCGGAGTAAGGCGGGCCGCCAGATCCTGTAGCGGAGCGTTCAGGTCGGCAAGCTTTCGATAAGCGGCCTCCTGAAAAAGACGCCTGTCGCCGGGGTTGGAGAGGCGGCCCACATTGCTCAGCACAAAGACCCATTTGCCGTAACTGTTGGGCTCCATGTGGCGCCAGCGGCCTCCCTGGAGATAATCCCCGGTGGTGAAAAAGATGAGCACATCCTTGAGGTTGTGGTAGCCACCAACCGCCATCATGAACCTGACCCGGCCAGCCAGGCGCGGCTCCAGTGCGGCGAGTATTGCCGGGCCGGTGGCGTAGCTGAAGGAAAAGATTCCCGCCCTCCCTCCCGGCGCGAGATCGCTGCGCGCCAGCAGCCAGGCGAAGGCATCGGCGGTCTCGGCAATATCGCCGCTGCCGACCCGCAGCGAGCGAAACCCCAGCAGATCCGGCACCATCACTGCGAAACGCGCCCGGGCCAGGCTGTTGGCGAAGGCCTGCAAACGGGGGTCGTCCTTCCCGGTTTCGGCAGCCCCCGGAAGGAGCAGTATGCCCGCCAGCGGCTTTTGCTCCGGCAGATACAGGTCCCCGACCACCGATCGCCCGGCGGAAGGAAAGGTCACCGTCGTTCGCCTCGGCTGGGCGGTAACCGACTTGAGACGGGTCGGAGCGGTACCGGCCGCGATATCCGTGATCACCAGGGCCGCCTCGTACTCGCGCCGCGGGTCGCAGGCGCTGAAAAGCAAGAGCAGCGAAAGCAGCGTGAAAAGCGCGATAGTGACCAGGGCGCGCCGCTGTGAGTAAGAGTGACTGGAAATGACGTCGGTCGGCTTCAAGACATACCCCCCACAGGTAAGAGGTTCGCATATCTGCAGATTGTTAGCACTTCTCTGAGTAAGTTCAGCCTGTATCCTCCACGTCCCCTCCCCTTCAAGGGGCACTGCCATTAAGTGAAGGGAATGAGAGGTAGGGTGGGCCGTGCCCACCACAACCGCATCCTGATGGTGGGCACGGCCCACCCTACATGATTCACGAAATCACCGCTTAACTTAATGGCAGTGCCTTCAAGGGGAGGGTCAGGGTGGGGATGGGGAGCTCCGGGGCAAAAAACACCCCCATCCCCCTCCTGACCTCCCCCTTGAAGGGGGAGGGACCTGAACAGCGGAAGATCAGCGCTAGTCAGGTTTTCAAAAGGGGGAGTGCTCAGGGCTGATTCAGTAAAGATGTTAGCGTTGATCGGGGATTTTGCCATTCATGCAGCGGGGAAACAGTTACTTCTGGAAGCCGCTTCCTATGGCGGAGAAGGGGAGTGAGAGGCCGAGTTCAGGCACCTGGCGGGCCACCCAGGCGGTGAAGGTGTTGCTGTTGGGGCCGGGGAAGGCCTTGTAACTGTCGGGCCAGGGATAGGACCTGGCGGCCTTGTCGACCGCGACGATCAGGCCATCGACACCCTTCCCCCTGTGTTCCACTAACAGGCGCGGCTTTTCCCCGAACCAGTAGCGGTCCGGCAGGGCTTTTTCGATGCGGATCACCGGCAAGCCACGATACAGCCGCCAGCCGATGACTTCATACACGGTGTAGGAAGGCTCGTCGACGTTTTTCGCCGCTATCCAGGTATGGATGGCGAACCAGCCGCGCCAGCCCCAGGTCGGTGCTCCGTAAACCTGCAGCACCGCTTCCCTGGTCACCTTGGGGTCGGGCGCGATCCCGGCAGGTTCCCGGCTCGCCGTTCGCCAGTCCTTGCCGGCGCAGCCCGAAATGAACAGCAGAAATAATCCCAGCCTCAGCGTTCTCAATACGTCCTCCGGAAAAGGGTTCGGCTCAGCTCAATTATTTTCCGATCCGGGTTCCGGAGTCAAATCAATTGTGAAATGTGCAGGCTTGCAGGGAGATGGATCCGGGCTGGTTTGCTTTCAGCCGAAGATGCGGTTTTCCTGCTCCCGGACCCTGATGAAGGTGGTCCGCTTGGTCAACTCCTTCAGCACCGAGGCGCCGACGTAGGTGCAGGCGGAGCGCACGCCGCCGAGGATGTCCCTGACGGTATCGTCGATGGGGCCGCGGAAGGGGACTTCGACCGTCTTTCCCTCGGAGGCGCGGTACGATGCGACTCCCCCCGAATGCTTGTCCATCGCGGTGGTGGAACTCATGCCGTAGAACAGCTTGAACTGCCTCCCGTCGCGCTCGACGATCTGTCCGCCGCATTCGGAATGCCCCGCGAACATCCCCCCCAGCATGACGAAATCAGCCCCTCCCCCGAACGCCTTGGCGACGTCCCCGGGGCAGGAGCAGCCGCCGTCGGAGATGATCCTGCCACCCAGGCCGTGTGCCGCGTCTGCGCACTCGATCACAGCGGACAGCTGTGGATAGCCGACCCCTGCCTTCACTCGCGTGGTGCAGACCGAGCCGGGACCGATGCCGACCTTGACGATGTCGGCCCCCGAGAGGAGGAGTTCCTCCACCATCTCGCCGGTCACCACGTTTCCTGCCACGATGGTTTTTTCGGCAAATGCCTCGCGCACCCTGTGGACAAACTCGACGAAGCTCTCCGAGTAGCCGTTGGCGACATCGATGCAGATAAAATCGAGCTTGGGGTGGTTGCTCAAGATGTCGGTCAGTTTGCTGAAATCGGCATCCGAGGTGCCGGTGCTGACCATGATCCGGGGATAGATGTCGTCTGTTCTCTGCGAGAGATAGGCATCCCACTCTGCTACCGAGTAATGCTTGTGGATTGCGGTCAGCATGCCGTGGCTGGCGAGGCGGTCGGCGACCTGGAAGGTGCCGGTCGTGTCCATGTTGGCGGCGATCACCGGAACACCGGTCCATTCGTGCTTACTGTGCAGGAACTTGAAGTGCCTCTGCAGGTCGACTTGCGAGCGGCTTTTCAGATTCGATCTTTTCGGCCTGATCAGCACATCGCCAAATCCCAGTTTCAGGTCATTCTCCACGAACATCGGCAATCTCCTGTAGTAATGCTTCAGCTGACTCCAGACGTTGTCATCCGGTTTCCCGATCAGCGCTGACCTTCCTCTGCTCCCCCATCCCCACCCCGACCCTCCCCTTGAAGGGGAGGGAGTTAGCGGAGGATCGGCGCTGGGCAGGTTAAGCAGCGTCTGGGTTCGCGTTGCATTTGTTCCCCCGAACCGTCGAGCGAGGGGGTTCTCCGGCCAGTAGAGAGAGTATCCGAAAACGTGCACTGTTCAAGGCGGAGCGCCTTTATCCGTCAAGAAGCTCCCTTTACGACCTATAAGTCGTGTGCTAGAGTGCCGGCGGGGGTAACGACACAATGCACGAGCAGAACCGGCTGCGCCGCCAGCGCTGGCTGATCTTTTTCATCCTGGCCCTGATCTATATACTGGTCTACTTCTACCGCGTATCGCTGGCGGTCGTGGCTGCCGACATCTCGCGCGACCTCAACCTCACGCCTGCCCAGCTCGGCTCGCTCTCCAGCATCCTGTTCTACGTCTATGCCGCAGCCCAGATCCCGCTCGGTCCGATGATCGACCGGCTGGGGAGCCGGGTGGTGATCAGCGGTTGCGGCGTTTTGACGGCAATCGGGGGCATATGCTTCTCCCAAGCCGGGAGCATGGGCGAAGCGATGGCCGCGCGCGTGCTGATAGGGGTGGGGACCTCGGCCGTGTTGATGGCCACCTTCACCATCTTCAGCCACTGGTTCACCAAGCAGGAGTTCGGAAAGGTTTCAGGATTGATGGTTGCGGTCGGCAACCTGGGGAATCTGGCGGGGACGGCGCCGCTTGCCTTTGCCGTTTCCGTGATCGGCTGGCGCAGTTCATTCCTGGCGACAGGGGTGCTGCAGGCGCTGGTTACGGTGCTGGTTTTCTGCCTGGTTCGCGACCGTCCGCCGCGACCGTCCGCCGATGCCGGCGAAGAGACGGCCCATGCGCCGGCCGGCATGGTGGATGCCTGGAAGCAGATCCTTTCAAACGGCGATTTTTGGCTTCTCAGTGCGGTCGCCTTCGCCTGGTACGGCAATTACCTGGCGGTGCAGGGGCTGTGGGGCGGCCCGTACCTGATGGAAGTGCTGAAGCTGAGCCGTGCCGAGACCGGCGCCATGCTGATGTACACCTCGCTCGGATTCATCGCGGGGAGCCTGGTGATCGACAGCATCGCCAGAAAGCTGGTGCACTCGTACAAGAAGACCTTGCTGGGAGGGCAGCTGCTCCTGTTGCTTCTGATGACGACCTTCCTGGGTGTTGCCGAGATTATGCCGCGTTCGCTGCTGGCAGCGCTCTTTTTCGTCCTCGGCTTCGCCGTTTCCAGCGGGGTGATGATCTACCCCATAGTCCGCTCCATGTTTCCGGTCCGCATCGTCGGGACCGCGCTCACCTCGCTCAATTTCTTCGTGCTGATGGGAGCCGCATCGATGCAGCAGGTGATGGGGGTTATCATCGGTTCGTTCGTGAAGATGACTCCGGAAGTGCCGGCGCAGGCATACCACGCCGCATTTGCGTTTCCGTTTGCAGCACTGGCCATCGCCACCGCAGTTTTCTTTTTCGCCAAGGATTATTGGGAGAGGTAGAGGCAGGTAGAGGCAGGTAAAGGTAAAGGTAAAGGTAAAGGTAAAGGTAAAGGTAAAGGTAAAGGTAAAGGTAAAGGTAAAGGTAAAGGTAAAGGTAAAGGTAAAGGTAAAGGTAAAGGTAAAGGTAAAGGCAGGAGGCAGGAGGCAGGAGGCAGGAGGCAGGAGGCAGCCCGTAGGTCGGGTTGGCGTAGCGTAACCCGACACCTCCTCCGGCCATATCAATCGGACGTCGGGTTACGCCCTGCGGGCTAACCCGACCTGCAGTTTCTTGGAATCAAACTCTCCCCCCTTTGGAAAAGGGGGGCTGGGGGGATTTGGCGACCCTGGCCCGGGTGCAAAAGGGCGCTTCCTTATGCCAATCCCTCTACTGCGGCACGAAACGCTTGCAGGGTCTTGGACCTCTTCAGTTGCTTCAGCTCCTTTTCCAGTTCCATGTCCTCGACGTTGGAAACGATCCCCTTGATCTTGCCGAGTACCTGTGCGTCCCCGCAGAAAAGGTCGCAGTAACGCGGCAGCAGATCGGATAGATAACGGTGCAGCATTGCTTGCCTCTCCCGGCACTCCGGATCGGCGGCGGCCTGACCGCGCAGTCTCTGGAAAAGCATCGGATCGCCTATGGCTCCCCTGCCGAGCATCAGGCCGGCGGCACCGGTCTCTTTCAGGACGCGCAGACCGCCGGCGCTACTCCTGATGTCGCCGTTGGCGATGACGGGGATGCCGGTCCGTTTTACCACCTCGGCGGTGACCGCGTGATCTGCATGGCCGCTATAGGCCTGACGTACCGTGCGTGGATGAAGCACCAGGAAGTCCACATCCGCCGTCTCGAACAGGGGAAGCAGTGAGAAGATCTCTTGCGGCTCCTCATACCCTGCGCGCAGTTTCACCGAAAAGGTCCCGTCAATCGCCTCGCGCAGCGCAGGAATGATCTCTTCCAGCAGATCCGGGCGCTTCAGCATGGCGCCTCCGGTAAGCCCGCTGGTCATCCGACCGTAGGGACACCCCATATTCAGATTGATATGCACGGCTCCGGCATCCTGTGCGGCTTGAGCGGCAGAAACAAGGGAATCCCGGCCGTGACCGATCAGCTGCACGACCAGCGGCACGCCGTCTTCGGACGGGCTGATCTCTCGCAGATCGCCCGGAGCAAGACGCTTTTTCGCCGCAACGGGATTCACCCGCATGAATTCGGTAAAAACGACGTCGGGACGGACCCATTCGATGAGAAGCGAGCGTAGCGCGCGGTTGGTGAGTCCCTGCATCGGCGCCAGCATGAGCGGCGTCTCTCCGGGAAGCCAGGGGAGTTTCCTGTCCCGGGCCATTGGGGCTTTCATTCTGAGTGCCTCCGTATTTCTTTCGCTGAAACTGGTCATTCCTGAGCTGGTCATACAGAAGGTTTCAGAGCGTCTGTTGCGGATTTTGGAGAGTGGGAGGGGTCGCGAGGACCCCCTCCCATGATGAGGCTTTCGTTCCGGCTCAAAGCGGAGTACTAGCGGATTTCGAGCAGTTCGATCTCGTAGGTGATGTCCTGGCCTGCCAGCGGGTGGTTCGCGTCGACGGTGATGGTTTCATCGGTTACCTCGACCACGGTCACCTCGACCGGCTCGTCGTCATCGCCGGTCAGCTCCAGCTCCATGCCGATTTCCGGAACGATATCGCCGGTCAGTTGGTCACGGCTGATGGAGAAGACCTCTTCCTCGTCGTACTCGCCGAAGGCATCTTCTGCCGGAATGGTAACCGTCTTTTTCTCGCCCGGGGCCATCCCGACCAGCGCTTCCTCGACCTGGGGGAAGAAGTCCTCAGCGCCTATGGTAAGCTCCATCGGGCCGGTCTCGCAGCCGCAGCCGTCATCGTCACAGCCTTCGTCGTCGCAGCCGCATTCGGCGTCGTCGTCACAGCAGCCGGTCTCTTTGATGGTGGTATCGAAAACGGAGCCGTCCTCTAATGTGCCGGTGTAATTGATGATTACCTTGTCGCCCTGTTTCGCAGTTGCCATTTCGATATTTCCTTATCTTATAGTTTGAATTTTTAGCCAAGGCTATTTGCTGAATGGTACGTGCGACCGTGCCCGGTAGTCCAGCAAAATCGACGTGCTGCGCCAATTTTTTTCCGCAGCTTCGCCCCGAGCGGCTCACGGCCTGGTGGATTAAACGGCTGCAAAGGGTGGAAAAACGGGAGGTGCAGCCGGAATAAAGTCGCATGCGGGCCGGATTTCTGGCGGCGGCGACCGGCACCCCCTTTACAGCTGCTTTAGCATTGAGGACAATCTATAATAGAACCATCAGAGGAGGACCGGGCCATGGAAAGAAAAGAGAAGAAGGTGACGGTGGAGGAGTGGAGCTCGCGTTTTCGCGCCTTGGGCTTGGACGATAATATGATGGGGCACTGGCATACGCTTTTTGAGCGGGAGAACCCGTCGGGACACCAGAGCTTCCTGGAGTGGCTTGGCCTTCCCGAAGAGCGGATAGCAGAGGTCCGCGCGAAATCGGAAGAATCGAAGAAGTGAGGCAGATCGGGCTGATTTCGTCCCCTGCGTAAAATAGAAGGGAGCACGGATATCTCCGCGCTCCCTTTCCCGGTGCCGGACCGGGCAGGCGTAGGTTGGGTCCGGTCTGAAGCTAGCGCGCTCTTTTTTTAGGACTCAATGAGGCGCCGCTCTCAGCCAAGGTACCGGATTGCCCCTTCATCAGCCTCTTGGCCGCGAAGTTGTAGCACTGCAGATAGGTGAGGATGGTCAGTACGAAGCTGTAGTAGACCACGCTGAGCACGAAGGGGTCGCCCGGGGCCGCCAGGATGAAGATGACGAAGAAGCCGAAGGTCGTCATCTTGGCGATGTCGCTGTATCTCTTCTTCTTCGAGAAGATCTTGACATCCTCTTTGCTCAGGGTCGTCCCGGCCAGGTAGAGATCCCGGTCCGCCTCGTTTGCCGCAAATTTCTTGATCGGGTAAAAGAGGAGGAGCTGGAAGAACGACGCCGCGATCACCCCGTACATGAAGTTGTTGGCCCTGCCCAGTAATCGGAGTTTCTCCTGGAAACTGACAGCCATATAGACGAGCATCGCCACCAGGCCGAACTGCACCACGGCGAAAATCTTGATTGTTCTACTGATCTTCTTGAAAACCAAAGTACTCGGCATGCAGTTCTCCTCTGAAGGGGTTGGCCATTGCCGCCGTCTAGCGACAGCCGTTACCATAGCAAATAAAATAATGTTATACAATATAAAGAAGCCTCGCCGTTCCGGGACAAGGGGCATGGCCCGGCCGGGCAAGCAGGCCAAACCCTCGCCCGCCGTTCTTTTTTCTGACTGGTGCTGATCTTCCGCAAACTCCCAAAAGCCCCCCCTCCCCCTTGATGGGGGAGGGGGGGGAGCACTGCCATTAAGTTCGGAATGAGAGGTAGGGTGGGCCGTGCCCACCACAACCGCATCCTGATGGTGGGCACGGCCCACCCTACATGATTCACGGAATCACCGCTTAACTTAACC